>Ga0137379_10005965_pt1 | contig 11507 bp, 9 predicted proteins | sample SagtaG_18_FD_104812 | JGI IMG/M metagenome (GOLD analysis project Ga0137379, IMG submission 104812) | Vadose zone soil microbial communities from Sagehorn Ranch, Mendocino, California, USA - Sage2_L_80_16 metaG | ecosystem: Environmental > Terrestrial > Soil > Vadose zone | place: USA...
CGAGCCCGATACTGTCCATTGGCTGGCCTCCCTTCCCGTGCGCTCTCAAGCGCGGCTTCAGGTGTGTGGGGCGATTCTGCCACCACGGTTCAGCGGAGGCCAGCCACTTCATCCCAAGCTAGTACCGCCTTAACGATGTCCTGATGATTCACTCGGGTCGCCATGGTTCCTCCAGAATCTTCGCAAGACTGCTCTGGTTGTACAGCGAATAACGCTGCTGGACCGGTTTGGTTCTGGTCCTCAAGATCATCCCCCCTCTTGCTTTGCTATTTACCCTCCCAACGGATGCTCAACGGTGGGACGCCTTTTCACCGTCAGCCGCCCCGTCTGATGCCACTGAGACCGTTCTGATCTCAAATTGCAAACAGGCTTTCAGTGCGCTGTCGCGCCCCGCCTCGCGCTAAGGTAGGCTGCAGCTCCCGCGAAGGTGATGCCTCCGGCCACCGCGCTGACTGCCGATAGCCCCGGCATCGGATCGCTTGCCGAAGCCACGGCCCGGACGAGCAGGCCGGCCACGACTCCACCGGCCATGCTGAAAAACTGCAGCACGACATATCTTACTCTGTAATCGGGAATCGGATGATCCCAGGGAGTCCCGATGATCTGGTTGATTTCGTAGATCCCGCCTGCGCCACCGAGTAGCAGCCAAATGAGAAACCAGTACCAGAACATGGGTCCCTCCCTGTTGCTTAGTGGATGAGATGCACGGTTCGCACAACCTTAGGTTCGCGCCCGTCCCGCCGTCGCATGCCTAATTCACACTTCCGTAGCGCCTTGTCGAACTGCTCCTTCGTACATCGGCGCAGGAGCTCGGTGAGGAGTGGCACATGGCGATCGCCCTCCCCGCGGTTCGCGCCCTTCACGTGCAGGCGCCAGTCCTCGACGGCCCACTTCCCAGTTTCGAATCCACGGCGATGCCGGACTACTTGCCCTCCAGCTTAAGCAGGAGTTCACGATGCGCGTGCTGGACGGCCGCAGGCGAGCCCGCGAGTTCGTTGGCGATGCTGTCAACAGCGGTCTCCAAGCCGCGATGCTCCTTCTCCAACGCATGGGCGGTGGCGCGCAGCCCATCGAGCAACTCCCCCAGCAGGCGGGAGTAGTCGCGGTCACGCACCCGTCCCGCCCCCCACGAGGAGATGAATTCCTGCGATGCCCGCGCGATCACCCCCGCCGCCGGCAGCTCCTTCAACTCGGCGGAGCGGATAAACAGGTCGCGCTGCCACGCTACTGTCTGTAGGATGTCGGCGCGGTCACCGCGCGCCAGCTCTAGCATCTCGACGTTGGCGCTCATCCGCTCGAGCAGCCGTGCGTGCGCGTCGAGCATCGCTTGCACTCCACGCGCCTTGTGGAGCTCGCTCAGCGCGGCTCCCACGCGGAAGGGGTCGGCGTCGTTCTGCGCTCGCAGGAGCGCCTGCGCCGACTCATCGATCGCTCTGCCGTGTGTCGCAAAAAACGCCTCGTATTCCTTGGCCGGGACCCGCCCACGCCCACGCGCCAGTCGGCGCGCGGACTCAACGACTGTCCTCGCTGCCGCGACATGCAAGTCGTCGGCCAGCCACTCGAACACCGCCACGTGCGTCTTGAAGGTGGCGCGCTGCACCACCTCCACCTTCGCCGGCCGCAGCTCGACGGCATAGCCGTTGACAGGGTGGCTGCCCACCAGCTCGTAGAAGGCGACCTGAATCGGTGCCTTCCCGATGGTGACGCGGTCGGCGCCCAGCCCGATCCAGCGGTTCTCGCCGGGCGCCATCTTCGGCAGGACGATCGTGTCGTGAGGTTGGAAGGGCCGCTTGTCGCCACCCACCACCTCCACGGTGGGGGTGCTGAGCCCCCTCAACACGGCTGGGTCAGCGTCGTAGCCGATGATCATGTCGCGCGTCTCGGTCGCTGCGTTGTGCGCCAGGAAGAACTGGCTGAAGCCGCTGTGGTTGCCCATGGTCAAACCCGTCGACGCCATGTTGCGCTGCGCCTTGTTGTTGTCGTTGATGACGTTTAGGTCGGCGTTGGGCCAGCCGGGGGCGAGGCCGACCAGCGACGGCGGGATGAAGGGGTCGCTGCTCGTCGAGATCTGAACCGCCAGGCACAGATGGTGGTTCGGATTGACGGTGGCGACGTCCCACTGGAAGGCGGGGGTAATAAGGAGGAGGTCGGCGCTGCCGAACGAGACAGTCGGGTCTGCCGCCGCCGAGTTGGCATCGACGAAGTTTACCCCGACGCCACCGTTGGCGATCATGAAATGGGCAGTGACCATCTCGGTCGTTCCACTAGCGTTACGGCCGATCCGCGCGAAGGCGTAGTTGTCGCCCAGGTTAGAAGTCTGCGCGTCGCTGCTGGTTGGCTGTACGAAGCTGTTCGGCGCCGGTGCGACATTGCTGTATTGGTTCCACACGTCGCTGGTGCTGAAAAAGTTCTGGTGCGTCGACGGCTCCAGCCCGGTGTCGAAGCTCGTCGCGCCGTCGTTCCAGTCACGCACGTAGAAATCGGAGGCGGGCGGCAGCTCGACCGACTTAAAGAAGAACGGATCGATTGACACGGGGACATTGGCAGTGTTGGTGGCATTGCGCAGCTGGGCAGTGCCAAAATCGACGTTCCGCTGGTAGGTGACGTTGGCGGCGGGAACGTCGGGGAAATCATTCACCTTATCGGGAGTGTTGTTGCCGGTGAAGATGCCGTAATAGTCCTTGCCGACCGCCATCATGTACGTATAGTCGCCGAGGTAGGTGCCAACGGTGGGATCGGCCGTCGGCGTGTTGGCGGGCGCAGAGTGCAGGCGCGTATCGTCAAAGCTGCCGCCAGAGAGCCGGCGGAAATGGGTGACCCAGCGTTGGGTGCCCGCGGCGGTCTCCAACCCTTGGTAGAGAAAGGCGAGCTTGCCCTGGCTGTTGACGGCGAGCGACGGATTCTTTGCGTTAGTGACGCTAACAAGGTCGGTCGCCTCCCATGTTGCTCCCGCTGTGGTGGAGCGGCGGACATGCAGCGTGATGACCTCGGTGCCGACGCGGTCGCCCCACGCGATATAGACGGTGCGGTGGTCATTGGGGTCAACGGCAATCGACAACTCCGACCCGTACCGCTCCTGTCCGAAGTTGGTACTGTGACTTACGACGAGAGCCACCGTGCGGCCGCTGACAACGTTGACGCCCAGCGTGGTGCCAGTCATCAATGCGCTGAAGGGGTTGGCGCCGTTACCCCAGTTGTCGTCGCGCACCACCACCACGTCGAGGTTGGCGACGTATTCGCCGGTAGCATTGATGGAAATGCTGTTCAAGCGCATGAAGGCGGCATAGATCGTCCCGTCGAGGTGGATGGCGGGCCGTATCGACGGCGCGTCCTGGGCCACGCCGGTCTTGTTGTCAGTGACCCGGTTCGTGAAGGCTGGTGCGGCGATCGCTGCGTCGAGCGAAAAGGTGACGGTGGCGCTAGCGGCGTTGTTGCCCACGTAGACGCGATCCTTACCCGGGTCATACCAGCCGCGGACTGTCGTGGTCTGGATGAACGGCTGGTCGGGGCCGGGCACGTCGTCGATCTGGGTCATCACGGTATTGCTAGTGAAGTCTGTGGTTCGTAGGACGAGCATGTCGCCGCTGCCAGCGACAGTGATGATGCCAGAGTACAGGATCCCGTCCGTGCCGGCGAAGCGGATCGACGTGTCGTTGGTTTGGCCAGGGCTGGGCAGGATCGGGTTCAGCGTCCAGGTGTTGCCGCCATCGGTGGAGACGTAGATGGGCGCGGTGCCGCCGAGACCGCTTGGATCGGTAGTGAAGGCAGAGCCGGCAATGCGCACCAGGTTCGAGAGGTCGACCGCCAGGTTGCCCTCGCTGTCTTGGGACGACTCGTTGCTCAGGCTGTTCGGGATCATGTCGACGACTTTGATTTGAGCGTGCGCCGCACCGTGGGCCAGAAATAGCCCGACCAGCACGCCATAAAGGACTCGTGTCATTAGCTACACCCCGTAGAAGACACTACTGGCCAAGGAGCCGCTTGACGCGATCGAGCGTACTGCGCGGCTGCACGTCGAGCGGATCGAGCGCGGTGAGTCCATCGGTGAGCAACCGCTTGTTGGGGTTGGGGCGGAGAAGGAAGATCGCGCTGTCGCCCTCTTGCAGGTGCGGCGCGTGCGCCCAGAAGGGATCGGCGGCGCGTGGGAAGAAAACCACGACTTCGCGCACGGCTTCACCCTTCAACGTCGCTTCAATCTTGATGGCCGCCTGGGCCAACTGGGGATCGTGAAAGCTGATCGGGTGCGGCTTGGTCTCCGCCGGGGTGACCCGGCCGACGGTGCCCACCACCACCAACTGCGCTCCGGCCAGGCGCTGGCGCAGCTCGTCGTCCGCCTGCGCGGTGAGCGCAGCCTCGATCTGCTTGCGCACGCCAGCGACATCGCGCGCCGGCACGGCGCCGACCTCGCGCAGCGCCAGATTCTCGCCGTAGTACATGACATCGGTGAAGAAGATTAGCTCCGCGCCCGCCTTGACTTCGTTCGGCGTGCGCAGCTTCACCGTGACCGAGCGACCCACTAAGTCCAGCGTCTTCGAGCCGCGCAACACTTCCCGTAGCTTCACCACGGCCGTCGAAGCGCTCGCCTTGAGTAAGGCCACGTTCGAAGCGCCTACCTTTTCTACCTTCCCGCGAAAGACGTAGTGCGACCGCTCAGTAAGCTCAGCGATCGATTGTGCCGCGCCAGCGCGCGCGAGGGAGAAGGCAAGGAGCGCGGCGTATGCGACGCGTGCACCGCTTCGACGCAGAGCCATCGACACCTCCTCGGGACGTTCGGGTGCTATCCATGAACGAAACGGTCTCGCTCGCACAGGTCCAGCGAGAAAACGGCGGCTCACACGCCAGCGTCCAATCGGTAGCGGGATGTCACGTAGGCGACAGATTAGACACACAAACCTCCTCGCCGCGTGCGCCCAGTCTGCATTGGCATGTCATTCACCTCGCGAAAGCGCTCGCTCGCTACCTCTCGTCTTCTCCAGAATGCATCGGACGCCAGGTCTCGGCTATCACACTTTGTGCGCTCTCGCCTCAGACCCCTGTAACACTTTGGGCAGATGCCGCGGGCATGATTGCAACGTTTGTGCTCGATGCGCATGATTGAATAAGAGAATTCGCCAGGAAGGCGCCCTCGTGCTTGTCAAGCTCCTAAGCGGGATGCGAGCCGCCAGACCCGGTATGCAGTTCGTGACGCGGGCTATAGTGGAGGCGATCTTCCTGTCGGAAGGCTCCATCGGCTCGGCGGACCGGGTAGCGCTCAGCGTGGGGTTGCGGACCCGCTACCAACTCGCTCGGCTCTTGAGGCGAGACGGTATGCCGGCGCTGCATCGACTAGCCGCTTGGGCGACCGTTCTGGCTTGGGTGCAAGCAGCCGAGGATCATGGGGTGTCCCTGTGTCGACTGGCGTGTCGTTCGCACCGGTATCCGAGCGCGTGTTACCGGCTCGTGAGAGAACTGACCGGCTTGGCGTGGGAGCAGGTAAGGGCTCGCGGATCTGGTTGGGTCGAACGTCAGTTCATTAAGGAGTTGCGCGCTCACAGGTGGCGCAACCCAAAGAGGGAGTGTACCACGCCCTCCTGACTGGCCAGTCTTTCCACCTCGTCGATCTCTCTGTCTCGTCGTTCTCGGGGGATGGCAGCGGCCAACCATTTGCTTCCACGCCGGCGCTTAACGGCTCAGGGCTCGACGGCATCGTTTCGCATCGCGTTTGGCTCATCGCCGGGTGCGAAAGCTGCCCTGCAAAGAATCGCCACATTCGAGGGGCACGATCGCTGATGCCTCGCCGCCCGCTGTTCGGCAAGGCTTCGCCTCGCTGCGCCTCTTACGACACCAAGTAGCATTCACGCGAGGTTCTGGGCATCGGTGTCGTAACACGAGTCTCGAAGATCAACCGCGTGTCGTGAGAAACTCCCAGCAGAACTCACAGCATGCGCCCCCTGAAAGGGGCGCAGGGGGTCGTTCCCGTCCCGCTCATTTTCGCTGCCCAGAATCGTCACCGCGGCCAGGTGGCGAGGGGCGCGCTACTGAAAGCCTCCGGGGCGACGTCGAAGAAGTTCTTGTTGATGCACGTACAGGGGGTCGCCCAGCACCGCGAGACCGAGCGCATCGTCCCGTGGGTGACTCGCCGATTCGACCCGGGACCACGCCCGGAGATGAAGGCCGAGGTGGGTGAAGGGAGAGTTGCGGCGACACACGTTCCCGAACCGAGTGACTGTGACGGACCAACCTTGGGATCCAACGGTCGATGAGGTTTGGGCACACGGGAATTCGAATATCACTTTCATCGGAGACTACTTCGGCCTTGACGCCAGCCGGCTTGGCTTCTTCCCCTTCTGGACCGACACCGGATGCAACTGGCCTCGCTCTCGGCGCGGCGATCGCGTTGGTGCTCGCGGGTTTCGCAACTTAAGGCTAGCTTGTACGGTCTTGAGGCGACACGGATTCCCAGTGCGCAGCATCTCTCCAGCTCCACGTGGTCCCCGACGTTTCGGGACACTTCGCCGAAGTGTTTGCCATTTGCAACGCGCATCGAGCTTGCGTCCCCTTTGCTCTCCCTGACCAACCATCATGAGAGCCGAACAGAACTCTCTGCAAGTGTTTTGCAAGCGTTTCTAAGGACCTAAGCGGACATAGATGTCAGAGCGACAGGGCGCCGATGCTCGTCGGGACGCCACGATCCGGTCAAATTGTCTGTTTGTGTTGCCCTGGGGCCGGCGCTCTGGATCTTGAGAGGTCTATCTCCCCTGAATGCCCTCTGCGTCTGCAGCCTGGTGTCGACCGCTCTCCTGATCGTCCGCCATCAGAGTCTTCAGACGGCGGATGCTGCTCCTGCCGGCGGCCCGGCTCCACGTCGCTCCCACGACTCTCGCAGTGATTGACGTCAGCCTTGCCGAGTTCTTGAGTCCCTTCCCCTCGTCACTCCGCGTGAAGACCCCGCTTGAGACGCGATTGGCGGCGTCTGGATCGAGGCAGCGCACTGCCGGGCGGAAGAGGGCAAGCAGCGTGCGGGCTGCGCCGGTTCTCAGTGCGGCAAACAGTTCGGCAATGCAGCCAGCATTGTCAAGCACCGACAGGGCTCGAACGTGTGCCGCGGATTCCTCGTCCGCTGCGCGGCGTTGGGGCTAGCTAGAACAGCGAACAGTGCCAATTCCACTCTCCGGGGCGCCTCATTGTCGCGAACGCGCCCCTTCGTGCCGCAAAAACACCCTAGTCCGACAGCCGCTCAGTCGACATCATGAAATATTCGCCCGCCTCTGGTGCGTCCTATGATGAAACACCTTGTAGTCCTGATCGCCATTCTTACGCTGATCCCACTGGCTACTGCGCGGGCGTCCTGGTCGGTCTTGCTGTGCAAAGGAGCGAGTGAGTTGTGAACAGAAACGGAAGCTATCACTAGCAGAAGCGGCGAAAGGCGATGAAGGCATGAAACGCGAAGAGCATATTTGCACTGTTCTCATTCTGGCGAGTCTTTCGCTTGGTGAGCGGGCTTGGGCGCAGACCGAACAGTGGGTCAATATCGGGCCGGCCCCGATTCAAGGTGTGCCTGTCGCTGGGCCCGCCAGCGGGCGGATTGCCTCCATTGCAGTGGACCCCGGCAATTCTAACCATTGGTTGATCGGCGCCGCTGATGGAGGGGTGTGGACAACGTTCAACGCTGGCACGACCTGGATCCCGTTGACCGATGACCAGGCCTCGTTGGCCATGGGGGCCATTGCCTTTGCGCCCAGCAATCCTAAGATCGTCTACGCAGGCACCGGGGATCGAATCCGGGGAGTCGGCGCGTACGCCGGGGCAGGATTACTGAGGTCCACCGACGGCGGCACGACCTGGCAGCTCCTGGCCGCGTCAAGGTTTGCGGGAACGTCCTTTAGTGACATCGTCGTAGATCCCACGAACCCCGCCGTCGTCTTGGCGACCACCGGTCAGGGTGATGTAGGGGTCGATCCCACGCTCAAACCGCCATCTGTTCCACCGCGGGGAATCTTCAAATCCACAGACGGTGGCGTAACCTGGTCACAGAAGGGACCGACATTATCGGTTGACCTGTCCGGGTTTCTCATTGGGGACGGTACAGACCTGGAAGTGGATCCCACGAACTTTACCCGGATGTATGCGGGGATCGGGGTCCTCTTTAGCGCAGCAACCAACGGCATATACCGCTCTACCGACGCTGGGGAGACCTGGACGCTGATCAGCGGACCGTGGACGTTCCTGCCCGCTGGAGTCGGCCGGGTGGCGCTCGCTATTGCGCCGACGAATCCCAACATCCTCTACGTGAGCATTCAGGATGCTTTTAATAGCATAGGCAACGATGGGGGATTGTTGGGCCTCTGGCGGACTGACAACGCCTGGGCCGTCACACCCACCTGGACAACAATCGCGACCGGGGCCACCGATGGCACTCTGCCCGGATTCGGGTATTGCGGGAATCGATGCAGAGATCTCCTCGACATCATTGTGGACCCGACCGACCCGACTGTCCTGTATGCCTCGGGCATCACCTTGTGGAAGTGTACGAACTGTGGGGCGTTCCCGACCTGGACGGACGTGCGGGACGGCATTCACGTCGACCAGCGCACCGAGGCTTGGGCGGGTAATCGGCTGATCGTTGGGAACGACGGCGGGGTGTACAGCACGATGGATGGCGGTATGACGTGGACCAGTCATAATACGAACCTCTCTGTCACCCAGTTTAACGCCGGCTGCCTCCATCCGACTGACGTCACCTTTGTCATTGGCGGAAGCGAGGACAACGGCGTCGAGAAAAGGAGTGGCCTGATCGCATGGCAAGCTCTTCTGAGCGGGGACGGTGGGCACTGTGCGTTTTCTTCCAGCGCACCCAATACCAATTGGGCCTTGGGCTTTGACCGCACGCTGGACGGCGGGGCCTCTTCTCAGCCGGTCAGTGCGGGGATTGATTTTTCTCAAGCCAAAGTTCCCATCGCCTTCCCGTTTGAGAAGTGCCCAGGCAACGACGACGTGTTTATCACAGGCAACAGCACTCTTTGGAGAATTGCCAACTATTTCAGCGGCGCGACCCCCTCTTGGTCCGCGAACAGCTCCCTCCTGGACGAGCCCATCTCAGCGTTGGCCTTTGCGCCCCAGGATATCACTTGCAACACGTACGCTTTTGGGACTCAGTTCGGCACCCACCTCCGCATCACCTCCAACGGCGGTGCCACATGGGTCGACCTTGACGCCGGCAACGCGGTGCCCAACCGCTACGTAACTGGTTTGGCATTTGATCCCACCAATTCCAACACCCTTTACGTGACGCTCTCGGGCTTTGATGAAAACACCCCCGGTCAGGGCGGCCATGTCTTCAAGACTGCCAATGCCCTGTCGGGCTCTCCCGTGTGGTCCAACGTGAGTCCGCCCGCGAACCTCCCTCATAACGCCATTGCCGTCGATGGCTCCGATCCGAACACGGTGTATGTGGGTACAGATCTCGGCCTCTGGAAGAGCACCGACGGCGCTGGAACGTGGACCCACATCGGGCCGCAGAGCGGCATGCCGAACGTTGCCGTCTACGACATCAAGATCAACGACGCGACCAGCCGGGTGCTTGCCTTCACTCATGGCCGAGGAGCGTTCGTGCTCTTCCGCCTCATGCGAGGCATTTATTACCTCCGGAACGACCCCACCACGGGCTTCTCGACGTTCGGCTCGATATCCACCAGCGGCGCCGTCACCGACCGCTTCGGTGTCGGCAACCACTTCGACGCACTGACCTTCGCGACCGCCGACCTCGGGTATGGCCCCAACCTCTTTTATTACCTTCGGCACGACCCCATCACGGGCTTCTCGACGTTCGGCTCGATATCCACCAGCGGCGCCGTCACCGACCGCTTCGGTGTCGGCAACCACTTCGACGCGCTGACCTTCGCGACCGCCGACCTCGGGTATGGCCCCAACCTCTTTTATTACCTCCGGCAGGACCCCACCACGGGTTTCTCGACGTTCGGCACGATATCCACCAGCGGCGCCGTCACCGACCGCTTCGATGTCGGCAAACGCTTCGAGGCCCTGACCTTCGCGATCGCCAATCTCGGGTTTGGCCGCAACCTCTTCTACTACCTCCGGGGCGACCCTGTAACCGGCTTCTCGACGCTAGGGACGATATCCGCTGGCGGCGCCGTGACCGACCGCTTCGGCGTCGGCAACCACTTCGACGCGCTGACCGTCGCGGGGGGGCCCTGATTCCGCGGCCCCCGACGGCACGTCGCTCCTCCGCACTAGGACGCGCCGATCTAGACGCCTCTGATCATCCCGCAGGCGGGAGGCGAGCGGGGGAAATCGCAATCACCGGGAGGGCTCGATGAAAGTCTTCGTCACGCATGATGACCATGGAAAGATTGCCTCAATCGGCGCGCCAGCGGCCCAGTTCGCCGCCAGCATCGGGGTCAAGCCCAAGGCCGGGCAGAGGGTCACCGTCCTGGACGTCCCGGAAATCCAGCATCTGCATCATTTCGACAAGTATTTGCGGGAGTACCGTGTCGACGTGCGGTCGGACAATCCGAAGTTTGTCAAGAAGTGATTTTGAGCAACTCACGTTGCTGAATCCTCAAAAAGGGAGTGGACCCATGTCGAACGTGAATGTGAGCTTTTGGGCGTCGGGTACACTTGGACCGGGCGAGTCCGCGCAGTGGTTTTGGGACATCCCCCCGTTACGGTACAACGTCTTCCTGCGACGCGTGAGACACTACAGCGCTGTGCCCTTCGTGGCTGCCCCGGATCCCGGGGATGGGCTGCCCCTGCCGCCGGACCCTCCGTTCCCGGCCTTCGAGCAACGAGTCGCGGTGACTGAGGTCTTTCACCTCCTCAAGGCGACGCCGCCGGTTCCGCCCGGCGTGTACCCCCCCGGTGCTCCAGCGCTGCAGATCAACGTCATCGTTACAAACCTCATGGACCAGTTTCCGGTCACCTACCAGATACAGCTGATGGAGACCGACAACTGATCTGGAGCAGACTCCACATGCGCCGCGTGAAGCAACATGCGCGTCCACCCCGCGTCGATTTCAGCGGTTAGCCCCGCCGCGCGCTGATCTCGGTCGCCGCAGCCTCTTCCATGGCGTTGTAGAGGTCGAATATCGCCCGCATCTTCCAGCCGCAGAGCTTCATGGTCTCGCCTTCCGAGGCACCCTAGGCCGGAAGTCTCAGGCGGCCGATGCGCCGCCAGGGCGACAACCACAAAGGAAGGAACTACACCACAGTGTTACCCATCACCTGAGTACAAAGTGTCACCTATCACTTGGACCGTTCAGTGCATCAAGGTGCTCCCGCCCCAGTCTCGTTGCTCGCGCAGCCCCAGCGACCGCGAGCGCCGCAACCAATGGCGGAATTACAAGCCACCACATCGGCGGCGCGGGGCCATTCGGGAGCGGCGGGACGTTGGTCATTACGTGACGGATCGTCAGGACGAAGAAGAACAAAACGCCAACCACGAAAAGCGCGGCAAGTAAACGGCTCCTCGTGCCGAGATGAAGGAGGCGCCGGGTCGGGGTCCAGAGCAA
>Ga0137379_10005966_pt1 | contig 11505 bp, 5 predicted proteins | sample SagtaG_18_FD_104812 | JGI IMG/M metagenome (GOLD analysis project Ga0137379, IMG submission 104812) | Vadose zone soil microbial communities from Sagehorn Ranch, Mendocino, California, USA - Sage2_L_80_16 metaG | ecosystem: Environmental > Terrestrial > Soil > Vadose zone | place: USA...
AGGCGTGCCCCGCTTCTGGTAGGTGAGCGAGGCCTCGTGGATCGAGGCCCTGGTGCCGTCTGGCTGGAGGAGGGTCACGCCGCCCTCGACGCCCGGCACCATCAGGTTCTTGATGCGCACGTTTGCGAACGTCCCGCGGGTCATCACGCGGTCATTCCCTCGGCGCGAGCCGTAGCTGTTGAAATCCGCGACTGCCACCCCTTGTGCTTGGAGATACAGGCCGGCTGGAGACGTTGCCTTGATCGAGCCCGCCGGGCTGATGTGATCGGTCGTCACCGAATCGCCGAAGATCGCCAGCGGCCGTGCGCCTGTGAGGTTTGCGATCGTGCCAGGTGCCAGGCTGAATTTTTCAAAAAACGGCGGTTCCTGGATATAGGTTGACTCCGGATCCCATTCGTAGACTGCGCCTGTAGGACTGGGAATCTCATGCCACAGGGGATTTTGCGCAGTGAAGTCGCTGTAGAGCTTGCGGTAGGTGTCAGGATCGAACGCGGAGAATATCAGGGCGTGTACTTCCTCGAGGCTCGGCCAGATATCGCGCAAGTAGACGGCCTGACCATCTTTGCCTCTGCCGATCGGTTCTTTTGCCAGGTCAATGTCAACGCGCCCGGCCAGCGCAAAGGCCACCACCAGCGGCGGGCTCATTAAGAAGTTCGCCTTGACACTGGGGTGCACGCGCGCCTCGAAATTGCGATTGCCACTAAGGACGCTCGCTACGATGAGATCGTTTTGCGTGACTACCTCTTCAATCTGTGGGTCAAGCGGGCCGGAGTTGCCAATGCAGGTCGTACACCCGTAGCCGACAAGAGTAAGACCAAGTTGATTGAGATAGGGCTGGAGACCGGTCTTTTCGAAATACGCCGTCACCACCCGTGAGCCAGGCGCCAGCGAGGCTTTGACCTGTGGGGGGACGGAGAGCCCTTTTTCGACCGCCTTCTTCGCTACCAGGCCGGCGGCCAGCATCACGCTCGGGTTTGACGTGTTGGTGCACGAGGTGATGGCCGCAATCACCACATCGCCGTGCCTGAGGTCCACTTGCACCGGTGGGCCGTCTGCTGCCGGCACCGCTGCCATGCGGTCAGGCGTGGGACGGTGAGTGCTGAGCGCTGTAGGGAAACGCTTACCGATTTCCTCTTTTGGTTTGTTATAGCCGTTTTCGTTGAGCGGTTTTTGCAGTAGTCCAAGGAATGTGTCCTTGAGCTGGGGCAAGTCGATGCGGTCTTGTGGACGCTTGGGCCCGGCTACACTCGGCCGCACATCCGCCAGGTTGAGTTCCAGCATGGTACTGTAGGCGCACTCACCTTTGCGCGGGATGCCAAACAGTCCTTGCGCCTTAAAATAGTTGCGGAAGGTTTCGACCTGTTCGTCTGTCCGCCCCGTCGCTTTGAGATAGGTGCAGGTTTCTTCGTCAATGGGGAAAAACCCCATGGTCGCGCCGTATTCGGGCGCCATGTTGCCAATGGTGGCGCGATCCGGCACCGGCAGCGTCGCCACCCCTTCGCCGTGATACTCGACGAACTTGCCGACGACGTTGGCTTTGCGCAGCAGCTGGGTGAGGTGGAGCACCAGGTCGGTAGCGGTGACCCCTTCGCGCAGCGTTCCGCTCAGGTGCACGCCCACCACATCGGGCGTCAGGAAATAGACGGGCTGACCGAGCATGCCCGCCTCGGCCTCGATGCCACCAACGCCCCAACCCACTACGCCGAGCCCATTGATCATAGTGGTATGCGAGTCGGTGCCGACGAGCGTATCAGGGTAGTAGATGCCCTCTTTTTCCAGTACGCCCTTCGCCAGATATTCTAAATTGACCTGGTGCACGATGCCGATGCCCGGCGGCACGACCCTCAGGCTCTTGAAGGCCTGCATCCCCCACTTGAGAAATTGGTAGCGGGCACGGTTGCGCTTGAACTCCATCTCCATGTTTAACCGGAGTGCATCGGTCGTGCCGGCGTAATCGACCTGCACCGAGTGGTCGATAACCAGGTCTACGGGCACGAGCGGCTCGATGAGCTTGGTATCGCGGCCGAGCCTGGCGACAGCCGACCGCATTGCCGCCAGATCGACCAACAACGGCACGCCGGTAAAATCCTGCAACAAGATGCGGGCGACAACGAAGGGAATCTCCTGGGTCCGCTCAGCGGTTGCCCTCCAGTTTGCCAGTGCTCTCACGTCCTCTTCCGTAATCTTCTTCCCGTCACAGTTACGCAGGACGGATTCGAGCACGATGCGGAGGCTGACCGGCAATCTGGAGATCGGGCCGACCCCGACCTTTTCCAGTTGAGGCAAAGAGTAGAACTGGCCCGTGCGGCCGGCGCCAAGCGTGAGGGTTTGCCGCGAATTGAAAAGATTATGTGGCATACGCGTCCCTATTCTTTCGATATCTTCGGTATACCTCTGTGAAAGGGTTCCACTCCACTTTTCTGATATGCGAGGATATTCTATCAGGAGAGAAGAGACAAGGTGAACGGTGGCGCAGTTGGTCGCCTAGTAAGGAGTAGACATCGTGAAAAAAGCAACGCCAGAAAGACACGAGGACAGAGCCGTACGCCTGACTACGACCGAGGCTCCCCCCGCGTCTGATTTTATTCGCGAGATCGTCGCCGCAGACCTGCAGGCCGGTAAGAATGGCGGGCGGGTGGTGACGCGATTTCCGCCGGAGCCGAACGGGCATCTGCATATTGGCCACGCCAAGTCGATCTGCCTCAATTTTGGCATTGCCGCCGAATACAACGGCGTGTGTCACTTGCGGTTCGATGATACCAATCCCACCAAGGAGGAGGTTGAGTATGTAGAATCTATTCAAGAAGACGTTCGCTGGCTTGGCTTTGACTGGGGCGATAAATTGTTCTACGCCTCTGACTACTTTGAGCGACTGTATCAGTATGCCGTGCAGCTCATTAAAGAGGGCAAAGCCTATGTTGATAGTCTGAGTGCCGATGAAGTGAGAGAGTATCGGGGTACGTTGACCGAGCCCGGCAAGGACAGCCCGTATCGAACGCGGTCGGTCGAAGAAAACCTGGACTTATTTGCGCGCATGCGGGCGGGTGAATTCGCGGATGGTGCGCACGTTCTGCGGGCAAAAATTGATATGGCCTCGCCCAATTTGAATATGCGCGATCCGGTCATGTACCGCATTCTGCGGGTCCCGCATCACCGGACGGGCGACACGTGGTGCATTTATCCCATGTACGACTTTACCCATTGCCTGTCGGATTCCATCGAAGGGATCACCCATTCCATTTGTACGCTGGAATTTGAGGATCATCGCCCGTTGTACGACTGGTTCCTCGACGAATTGCGGGTCGCGTGTCACCCCCAGCAAATCGAGTTCGCGCGGCTTAATCTCACTTACACCGTCATGAGCAAGCGCAAGCTGCTGGAGTTGGTGGAAAAAGGGCATGTTTCTGGCTGGGACGATCCCCGCATGCTGACCCTCGCGGGGTTGCGGAGACGGGGCTACACGCCGGAGGCGATCCGCAACTTTTGCGAGCGCATCGGCGTGGCCAAGCGGAATAGCACCGTCGATATGGCACTGCTTGAGCACCACCTCCGCGAAGATTTGAATAAGCGCGCCCCGCGCGTGATGGCGGTGTTGCGTCCACTGCGGGTGGTCATTGACAACTATCCAGATGGCCAGGTGGAAGAGTTAGAGGCGGTCAACAATCCAGAGGATCCCAGCATGGGGTCCAGGAAGGTGCCTTTTTCGCGTGTGCTGTACATCGACCGAGACGATTTTCGTGAGGACCCGCCGAAGAAGTTCTTCCGTTTGGCCCCTGGCCGCGAGGTCCGTCTGCGCTACGCGTATTTGATCACCTGCGTGGGCGTGGTGAAGGATGAACGAACCGGTGAAGTGGTCGAGCTCCACTGCACCTATGATCCAGAAACGCGCAGTGGTTTGTCTGTAGAAGGACGCAAGGTCAAGGCCACGTTGCACTGGGTGTCGGCTGCCCACGCGCTTCCAGCCGAAGTCCGTTTATACGACTCCCTCTTCACCACGCCAAACCCGGGCGAGGCAGAGGATTTCACGGCTGTTCTAAATCCTCACTCGCTGGAGACGTTGCGTTCGTGCCAGGTTGAACCCAGTCTCGCTAGTGCCGCCCCAGGCAGTCGCTACCAGTTCGAGCGCCAGGGCTATTTCTGTGTTGATGCGGAGGCGTCCGCTGGCAGGCTCGTCTTCAATCGGACAGTTTCCTTAAAGGATGAGTGGGCCAGGATCGAGAAAGGGCAGCAGCAGGAGTAGGACGTCCCCGACGGGATTTGAACCCATGTTGCCGACGTGAAAGGCCGGTGTCCTAGGCCGAACTAGACGACGGGGACGTGTGGATGGCGGATCGTGGATTGTAGATTGCCGATTTCACGAAGATGAAAAGACGTGTATTCTACAATCCGTACTCCGCATTCCGCAATCAAGTGAGCCGTCCGGGATTCGAACCCGGGACCCTCTGCTTAAAAGGCAGATGCTCTACCGCCTGAGCTAACGGCTCAGCTAAAGCTAACAGGCTCATAAGCGTACATGATGCAGTCGAAGAACTCAAACCCCTGGCGCGGGCGTTGACTTAGGTTATGGCCGCCTGTTAGCGTGACCTTGTGACGGCTGTCCGTTCGCGCTTTGCTCCCAGCCCTACCGGTTATTTACACATCGGCGGTGCGCGTACTGCGCTCTTTGCCTTTCTCTATGCGAAGCAACACGGCGGTGTCTTCGTGCTGCGGATCGATGATACCGATCGCCAGCGATCCACCCCAGAATTTCTCGACGACATCCTTGACGCCCTGCGGTGGTTAGGGCTGGACTGGGACGAAGGCCCCTATTTTCAGAGCCAGCGCCTGGCCCTCTATCAGGAGGCCGCGGAGCGGTTACTGCGTGAGGGGAAAGCGTACCGCTGCTACTGCACGGCAGAGGAGCTGGACGCGAAACGCCAGGCCGCGCTTGCCGCTGGTCGCAAGCCGGCCTACGATGGGACCTGCCGGGAGTACCGGCCGCCGCTTGGCGACTCCCGGCCGTTCACCGTGCGTTTCAAAGGTCCCAAAGCAGGAGAAACGGTCGTTGAAGACTTGATTAAGGGGCAGGTGGTTTTCCAAAATCAGGAACTGGACGACCTCATTCTCGTGCGCTCCGATGGCATGCCGACCTATAACTTCTGCTCGGTCATCGATGACGCAGACCTCCAGATCACGCACATCGTGCGGGGAGACGATCACCTGGCCAACACCCCGCGCCAGATCTTACTGTTTCAGGCTCTCGAGGCCGCGCTGCCCTTTTTTGCGCACTTGCCTCTCATTCTGGGAAACGACCGTGCCCCGCTCAGCAAACGGCATGGTGCGACCGCCGTACGCGCCTATCGCGAGCTGGGCTATTTGCCTGATGCCCTGGTGAACTTCCTCGCCCGCTTGGGGTGGGCGTCCGGTGACCAGGAAGTGTTCACCCGCGCGGAACTCATCGCGAAGTTTCGCTTGGAGGAGGTGGGCAAGTCGGCCGGCGTGTTTAACGCTGAAAAGTTACAGTGGCTCAACTTCCACTACCTGAAAGAGCGCCCGCTCGCCCAACTCACGCAGGAAGTGAAGCCTTTTATCGTCCAGAAAGGCTATCCGCTGCCTGCTGATGACGAGTGGCTCGCCCGCGCCATAGTGACCCTGCAGTCACGCGCCAAAACTTTGGTTGAATTGGTGGAGCTTGCCCACTTTTACCTTAGCGACGCCGTCACCCCCAGTCCGCAAGCGGCCCGTAAGTTTCTCACCCCGGCGACCTTGCCTACCCTGAGGCGGTTGCGGGCCCGGCTGGCTGGGCTGCCGGTCTGGGGCGAGCAGGCGATCGAACAGACCTTTGCTGACCTCGTACAAGAAGAGCGCCTGACGCTGGGGCAGATCGCACAACCGGTGCGTGTTGCGCTTACCGGCGGGACGGCCAGCCCCGGCATTTTCGAGGTGATGGCGGTGTTGGGCAAAGAGCGTACGCTCGCGCGTCTCGACTCCGTTCTGGCTGCGTCAGGGGACGCGCCGCCACGCCCCGTAACCTTGACTTCCTAGGGGCGCTTATCTATGGTGAAAAACCACTGAGGAGTAGGCTAATTGGCAAGCCACCTGACTCTGGATCAGGCGATTGTAGGTTCGAGTCCTACCTCCTCAGCTCTTCGGTCCCATCGTCTAGTGGTAAGGACACCGGCCTCTCACGTCGGTAACACGGGTTCGAGTCCCGTTGGGACCATCCCTGTTTCCCTATGCCCAGCGTGTCCGGCCCCTTACGCTTCGGGATTTCATTCGCTTTTTCATCGCTTCTCTTATGTTATAATAGGGGCGTTTTCTCTCTGTGGTGGTGGCGATGGATAACCTGACACACAACCCCTTTGGGGCACTAGCTAATAAAAGGAGTAGTTCATGGAGATAGGGAGGAACACGTTTGAGAAACTCATCAGGGACGACCGCGCCAATCGGGAGAGCAAGGCGTGGCGGGGAACCCTTATCGACTACCTAGAGCAGGTGAAGGAAGACCCGACCTTGACCAAGCTCGCGCATGGCCGCTTCTACGACATGATCACCGCTCAGGGCATGTACGATATCACCGAGTCCGACGACTCACGAGTCAAACGGTTGTACAAGGACGAGCCGCTGAAGGTGTATAACTTCTTCAAGGACGAGTTCTTTGGTATTGAGCGCACGATCGCGCAGATCGTGCGCTATTTCCACTCGGCCTCGCTCAAGGGCGAAGAGAGCCGCCAGGTGCTCTACCTGATGGGCCCAGTCGGCTCAGGCAAAAGCTCCCTGGTCGAAAAGCTCCAACGGGGGCTCGAAGGGACTGATCCGATCTATGCCATTGAGGGCTGCCCGATGTTCGAGGAGCCGCTGCACCTGATCCCCCGCCATCTGCGCAAGGAGTTTGAGAAGATGCTCGGCCTACACATCGAGGGCGACCTGTGCCCGGTGTGTCGCTTCCGGCTCAGAGAGGAATTCGGCGGGCGGTACGAAGAGTTTCCCGTAGTGACGGTGGGGTTCTCTAAACGCAACCGCAAAGGTATTGGCGTGGTGCCACCGGTCGATCCCAACAACCAGGACACGTCGGTGCTCATCGGCTCAGAGGACATTTCCAAGCTCGATCTCTATTCTGAAGGAGACCCGCGGGTACTCGAACTCAACGGCGCCTTTAACGTCGGCAACCGCGGCATCGTGGAATTCATCGAGGTCTTCAAGAACGAGACTGAGTACCTGCACGCCATGATCACGGCCACGCAGGAGAAATTTATTCCGGCGCCGGGACGTCATGGCACCGTCTATGTCGACTCGGTAATCGTCGCTCACTCCAACGAGGCTGAGTGGCAGAAGTTTAAGGCCGACCACACCAACGAGGCAATCCTCGACCGCATCGTCGTGGTCAAGGTGCCGTATAACCTCCGCCTCTCCGAGGAGGTGAAGATCTATCAGAAGATCTTGCGCAACTCCGACTTTCGCGCCCACGTCGCTCCGCACACCTTGGAGATGGTCTCGATGTTCGCGGTGCTGTCGCGCCTCGAGCCAACCCCCAAGTGTGACCTGATGACCAAGCTGCGGCTCTACAATGGGGAAGAGGTGGTGGAGAAGGGGCGGACAAAGAAGATCAACGTGCAGGAACTGCGCGAGGAGGTCAAGCGTGAGGGCATGAGCGGCATCTCTACCCGCTTCATCATGAAGGCCCTTGATAACGCCCTCTCCGAGTCCGGCCGGTGCATCAACCCGATCAACGTACGCGAAGCGTTGATCAGCATGGTCAAAGATCAGGACCTCCCCGACGATATGCGTAAGCTGTATCTGGAATTTCTCCAGGATACCCTGCACAAGGAGTATCTCGAACTCCTGGAAAAAGAGATCACCAAAGCTTTCGTCTACTCCTATCAGGAGCAAGCCGAAGCCCTGTTCCAAAACTACTTGGACCATGCCGAGGCCTATGTTAACAAGACCAAGGTCAAGGACCGGAACACCCGCGAGGAGTTGCATCCAGACGAAGGGTTCCTCAAGTCGGTGGAAGAACAGATCGCCATTATCGGCTCGGCTGCGGACGGGTTCCGTCAGGAGGTGATCGCGTATTTATGGGCGGCTGCCCGGCGCCGCGAGACGGTGTCGTACCAAAGCTACGAGCCTCTCAAAGAAGCGATCGAGAAGAAGCTGATGAGTTCCGTGCGCGACATTAGCCGTGTCATCACCAAAGCCCGCACTCGGGACGAGGAGCAGATCAGCAAATACAACACCATGGTGAGGAACCTGCTCGACAACGGCTATTGTGAGTACTGCGTAGACGTGGTGCTGAAATACGCGGCAAACAATCTGTGGAAAGACTGAGCGGGAGGCTACCTAACCCTGACTTTGGTGGAAGGCCATGATGGAAACGATTTTCCGTCCTTACTCATCGTCCGACTCACTGCGCTCTGACCGTAGCGCTGGGGACCGCCAACGCCACCGTCAGAAGGTGCGCGAGTCGATCCGTGATAACATCGCTGATCTGATTGCTGAAGAGTCAATCATCGGCAAAGACAAAGACAAAATCATCAAAGTCCCGATCCGCGGGGTCAAAGAATACCGCTTTGTCTATGGCGAGAACGTGCCCGGTGTTGGGCAAGGCGACGGTAACTCCCAGCCTGGTCAAGTGGTCGGCAGATCCCAAGGCGAGGGGCGAGGGCAAGGACAAGACAAAGCCGGCGACCAACCCGGGGTCGACTACTACGAAACCGACGTCACCCTGGAAGAACTCATCGAGATCATGTTTGAAGATCTCGAATTGCCGGACATGGAGCGGAAAATCTTGCGCGAGGTCATGTCCGAACGCTTGAGTAAGCGCAAGGGCTATCGCCGTGCCGGCATCCGTATTCGCCTCGATAAAAAGCGTACGGCGATCGCGCGCATCCGTCGGCGCCTGGCGGTGGCACGGAGCCGGGGCGACGACTGGGACGAAGAGCGTCGCTTTCCGTTCCATGACGACGATCTGATCTACCGGCACATGGTCGAGGATGTGCGTCCGGAGTCCAACGCCGTGGTGCTCTGCATCATGGACACCTCCGGATCGATGGATACGATGAAGAAGTACCTGGCGCGCAGCTTCTTCTTCTTGTTGTACCAATTCGTCTGTACCAAGTATCGCAACGTGCGGATCGTCTTCCTGGCGCACCACACCGAAAGCCGCGAGGTGACTGAGGAGGAGTTCTTTCACAAAGGCGAGTCCGGCGGGACGTTTATCTCTTCCGGTTACAACAAAGCCCTGGAAATTATCCAGGAGCGCTACCATCCGAGCCTGTGGAACGTTTACGCCTTTCACTGCTCAGACGGGGACAACTTTGAGTCCGACAATCCCGCGGCCCTGAAAGCGGCCAAGCAGTTGTGTGAGGTGTGCAACCTCTTTGGCTACGGGGAAATCAAGCCTTTAGGCTCGCGCTATTATGAAAGCTCGATGCTCAACATCTTCCGCCGTCTCGAAGCCGATAACTTCCAGACGGTGTTGATCGAGCGCAAGGAAGACATCTGGCCGAGCTTCAAAGCGTTTCTGGCCAAGGAAAGGCCCCGTGAAGCGGAGGTGGCCGCGGCAACCTAAGACAAAAGGATGCTACCGATGGCTGACTGGGATGTCAGAGACCTGGAGTACTGGGACGAAAAGATCCGCGAGAAGGTGGAGGAGTTCGGCCTCTCGTGTTACCCCCAGGAGTTTGAAATTTGCGACCACTTCCAGATGCTGGGCTACATGGCCTACTCGGGCATGCCCTCGCACTACCCACACTGGTCGTACGGCAAGAGTTACGAGAAACTCAAGACCATGTATGACTACGGCGTCTCCGGCCTGCCCTATGAAATGGTCATCAACTCCAGCCCGGCCCTGGCCTACCTGATGCGCGACAACTCCCTGTGCCTGCAGGTGCTCACTGTGGCGCACGTGTACGGGCACAACGACTTCTTCAAGAATAACTTCACCTTTAAGAGCACCCGGGCTGAGTTGACGCTCAACGTGTTTAAGATTCACGCTGACCGCATACGCGGGTACATCGAGGACCCTTCAATTGGGATAGAGAAGGTAGAGCCGATCCTTGACGCCGCGCACGCCCTGTCCCTCCAATGTCGGCGTAACCTGGCGATTAAAAAGCTGTCTCTTGAAGAGGAGCGCGAGCGGGTGCTGGATGTGGCTCAGCCAGTGCCAGACCCGTTTCAACGTGTGCACAAGCGGCAAGAGTACACTGCTCCAGATTTCCACAAAGTGCCGCTCTCACCGGAGGAAGACCTCCTCCTGTTCATCCGCGACCACAATCCCTATCTGAGCGAGTGGGAGAGGGATTTGCTCAGCATCGCCCATGAGGAGGCGCAGTACTTCATCCCACAAATCGAAACCAAGATTATGAACGAGGGCTGGGCCAGCTACTGGCACCGCGAGATCCTCAACAGCCTCCACCTGCCGCAGGACCTCCACCTCGAATTCCTGGTGCGCCACAATCAGGTCGTGCGGCCATTTCCCCGCGGCAGCCTCAACCCCTATCACCTGGGCCTGAAGGTGTGGGACGATATCAAGCGGCGCCACGATGAGCCCACCCGCGAGGAGATCGAAAAGTACGGCAAGCCGACGAAACCCGGCATACAGGCGATTTTCGAGGCGCGCGAGGTGGATCGTGATATCTCGTTTCTCCGCCGCTTTCTCACCGAGGAGCTCATGCGCGAGATGGACATGTTCCAATACGAGCCGCGCGGCGACGAGCTGGTCATCTCTAAGGTGTCCGACAAAGACAGTTGGCGCGAGGTCAAAGAGACCCTGCTCAAGAATGTGGGGATGGGCAGTGTGCCGGTCATCAAGATCGAGGACGCGGATTATAACCACAATCGCGCGCTCTATCTCAAGCACTCCCATGACAGCCGCGACCTGCAACTGGAATATGCCGAAAGGACCCTGGCGTATCTCCACCAGTTGTGGGGACATGAGGTGATCCTGGAAACCGTCGTGAACGGTAAGAAAGTCCTGTTGTCGTACAGCGACAAAGGGTTCTCGACCAAGCCGCTGAAATAAGTCTCTCAGTCCCTCAGTCTTTCAGTCTTTCAGTCTCCCCGACTCTTAGACTGAGAGACTCCCGGACTGAGAGACTCCTAGACTGAAAGACTCCCAGGCTCCGAACCGCATGACTCCGATTCAATCGCATCCGTCATTCCAGCGCGGCCTCGACCTGATACTGGAGGCGGTGGCTGCACTGCAAGCGGATGCGCGAACGGTGGACGCGGACTCCTACTCCGCGCAGCTCCAGCGTGTTGCCCGGCTGCGTGGCCGGCCGTTGTTCTTTCCCTACATCGGCTCGGGTCTGGGACGCGGGGCAAGGGTGCTCACTGCCGATGGCCGTTGGCTCCTCGACTTCGCCATCGGCATCGGTGTCCACTTTTTCGGTCATAGCCACCCGGACCTGCTGCGCGCGGCGCTCACCGCCGCAGCCAGTGATGTCGTTATGCAGGGGAACCTGCAGGCCAACGCCGAGTACGGGGACCTGCTCGACCTGCTGCTTTCATACTCGGCCCCGCAACTCG
>Ga0137379_10005967_pt1 | contig 11505 bp, 11 predicted proteins | sample SagtaG_18_FD_104812 | JGI IMG/M metagenome (GOLD analysis project Ga0137379, IMG submission 104812) | Vadose zone soil microbial communities from Sagehorn Ranch, Mendocino, California, USA - Sage2_L_80_16 metaG | ecosystem: Environmental > Terrestrial > Soil > Vadose zone | place: USA...
AACGGACGCTCCGGGTAGCGGCACGACGGCAACGATCAACTGTGCCCGCGGAGAATACTGCGCTTTTCAGGTGGCCACACACGCCCCTGCGGGCGGGCTTACTAACATCAACTTTGGCGCTTCGAGTTTAACGGGACCTGGTGGTGCGTCAATTCCCAGCACGGATTTGATCAGGTACCGAGAACAATACATAACGGTCCAGCAGCACAGTCCAACCAATTCCGGCGGCGGCCCGCCCAATCTCCCAATAACTAACCAGAACACTTTTCCGGACCCTCTGGTGCCGTTCATTGATCCGGCGATACTGGACCCACTGGACCAGAGACGATAGCTTGTTGGAATCAGTTCGCGAGCAATTGGGAAGTCAGATCGCCGCCAGCAATTGCGCCCCCTGACTGGAGACAGAAATGGCAAACCTTGTTTCGCCTCCCGTTGTAAACGCCACGAGCTCCCTGGCCGCTGAGCCTGAGAGTAAGCGAATGGCTGTCCCTGCAGCCCCCGAGCGCCTAGGTTCGCTCGACGCCTTCCGCGGTTTCGTGATGCTTTGGATTATCGGCGGCGAGGGGTTGATGGTAGGCTTAGCGGCCCTGGGACACAATCGCGTCATCGACACGATCGTTTACGAGCTCAGCCACAGTCCTTGGCAGGGGCTGCGCTTTTACGACTGTATCTGGCCGTGCTTCATGCTGATGGTCGGAGTCTCGGTGCCCCTCTCGTTTGCAAAGCGCTCCCTTGCTCAGACCTATCATCAGCAGTTGGTTCACGCCGCAAAGCGCGCGATAGTCCTTTTCTTGCTCGGCTCGGTGCGCGAATCGGTTTCGCTTGGTTCGCCGTACCTGATCGAATTGAGCAGCGCCTTGCAGCCCATTGCTATTGCTTATTTCGTCGCTGTTTTGGTAGTCCGCAAGTCCTGGCGTTTTCAGGCTCTGCTGGGCGCTGGGATCCTCGCTGGCTATGCGCTTGTCTTAGCGTTCATCCGGGCTCCAGGCATATCGGCGGGTAGCTATGAGTTTAATCACAACCTAGTTCACTGGGTCGATATTGCTTTGCTCGGCCAAGCTCACTGGGACCGCTGGCCTTATGCAGACGAAGGCTGGGGGACCGTGTTGAGCATGATTCCAACCATCTCAACCACGCTGCTCGGCCTATTGATTGGCGAATTGCTGATGAGCGCACGCTCGAAGGGAATCAAGGCCAAGTTCATTGGTGGTATAGGATTGGGGTGCTTGGCGATTGGCTATGGAACAAGCTTTTTTGTGCCGGTGGTCATGAAGATGTGGACTACTTCCTACGGTCTCTTGTCTGCTGGGTGGGCGTCCCTCTTGCTTCTGTTTTTTTATTGGTTCATTGACATCCGAGGGTACCGAAAGTGGGCGTTTCCTTTGAGCGTCATCGGGATGAACGCCATTTTCATTTACATGTTTACGAGCCTTATTCACCTTGATCCGATGGTCGGCGTCTTTACTCGGCCCATGGTGAAGCTTTGGCCCAATTCCGGACTACTCTTCCAACAGGTCGCGATTCTTGCAGTCGAATGGGTCATCCTGTTCTGGATGTACAAACGGAAGATTTTCGTTAAGGCCTGAAGAGGTCTGCCGCAACCCCGCGGTCGGGGCGGGAATACAAACCGTATCAGGCAAAGTTGTTTTGTCGATGGACTCTTTGACAGCGAAGGTCTTGATTTCGCCCGGCCCGAAAACCCGCGAATGTTATGCGGGGAATTATGATCATGAAGAGCAGGATCCCAGACTTACGCCGCTTGCTTGGACGAATATTCGCTCGCTTCGGCATTGGGGAGACGGGATGGTGAATAGGAGTATTGGCGAATTCCAAAAGCGATTGCAGCAATTTTCGGACCACTCACACGAAGGAGACGTCCTGGCGCCGCTGGAGAAGCTCGCTTAGGAGTAACAATGACTACGCAGAATAGTAACAAAGCGCTCGACGGCCAAGTCGCTTCCGCTAGTCCACCGGCTCCGGACAAGTTTCGTCACGCCGCCGCCGTGGACACGGACGCCTCTGCTGCCTATCCGAAATCCGCGGAAATTTTCAGTCATAATCGGCGCTTCATACCCGGCGGCGTCGTCTCAGTGAACCGGGCCGTTCAACCGGAGATCGTCTTCATCAAAGGTCAAGGCGCGCACATATGGGACGCAGACGGAAATCAGTACATTGATTATCATGCAGCGTTTGCTCCGCACTTCTTAGGACACAACGATCCATATGTCACTGACGCAGTCATCTCCGTGCTGGGAAAAGGAGCCAGTCTTTACGGCTCAGGAACGACCGAGCTGGAAGGGCAGTTGGCGGAACTCATCTGCCGACATATACCAGCAGTAGAATCTGTTCAATTCTTGAACACTGGCAGCGAAGCTACTTACCAAGCAATTCGTTTAGCCCGGGCGGTCACCCAAAGGGATCACATCATCGTCATGCAGGGTGGCTACAATGGGTGGCATGACGACGTTTCCTGTAATTTGATGACGCCCCTTGATGTGATCGGCCCAAGGGTTTCTCCGGGTGAATACCCTTATATTCCGATTAGCGCGGGAATTCCCCGCGAGCATCAAAAACTCGTTCACCCGGTTAACTTCAACGATCTTAGGTCAGTAGAGTATGTCTGTCAGAAGTATTCCACAGCGGCACTGATCACGGAGCCGATTCTCCAAAATCTCGGGATCATCAAGCCTGAGGTTGGATATCTGGACGGACTCCGTCGATTGGCCGACCAGCACGGCTTTATCCTCATTTTCGATGAGGTCAAGACCGGGTTTCGCCACGGGATTGCCGGCTATGCAAAGATTGCGGGTGTGATGCCGGATCTCGCCGTTTATGGCAAGGCTCTGGCAAATGGCTATCCCATTGCCGCACTGGGTGGCAAGAAGGAGCTGATGGATTGGTTCGTCCACCCTGAACCTTCGAAACGAGTGCTGTTGGCCGGCACTTACAATGCGCATCCGGTCCCAACCGCGGCCGCAATTGCCACAATAGAACGCCTGCTCATGAACGATGGAGAAGTCTACCGCCATGTCGAATTCTTAGGGCAGAAGATGCAGGAAGGCTTAGAAAGAATCATTAACAACCTGAGTTTCGAGGCAGTAGTCGCCAGGCAAGGTTCAGCTTTCTGTATCTATTTCATGGATCATTGCCCAAAGGACTGGCACGACTTGGCGACCTGTCACGACTTTGGCCTGGATCAGCAGTTGCGCGGAAGTTTGATCGGCTGTGGTACTTACTTTTTTCCGGCAGCGACGAAGCAATGTTCTATATCTTTCGCACACACGGAAGAAGACATCGAAGTCACGTTGGAGCAAATCCAAAATCAGTTAAGTGAAATGTTGAGGTGAGGAATCTCATGCGCTCCTGGCTGCTTCTATTTAGCTGCAACTTTATGTGGGCGTTGCAGTTTACGTGTATCAAATTGGTTCAGGATCAGGTTGGTTCCCTGTTTACCGTCTGGGGTCCAATGACTCTGGCCACCGTAATGCTATATCCGTTGGTTAGGTTGGAAGCGAAAAGTGCGGAAAACAAGGACAGGCGAATCAGCGACATTCTAATTTTCCTTTTACTCGCCATAGCGGGAGTGTTTCCCGGACAAGTGCTCATCACCTGGGGCACTCGCATGTCGCTAGCCAGCAATGCTGCCCTACTCATGTTGACGTTGCCGGTGTCCACTGCGTTCCTGGCATTTATGTTTTTGCATGAAAAAATGACACCTGTAAGGTGGGTCAGTTTTGGACTGGCAATAATCGGCGTCCTTATGTGCTCCGATATCAATTTTCGAACTCTGAACTTTGGCAAAGGCTATCTCTACGGGAATGCCCTGATTTTCATAGGCACGCTGGGTAGCGCCTTTTACAACTCCTACGGCAAAAAGATACTGGAACGCTACTCGCCGACGGAAATGTTATTTTTCACTTACCTGGCGATGTTTGTCATCATGACTCCATTGACCCTGGCCCAGGAACCTGGAGTGTTCGCTGCAGTTCCTCATTTCTCCCTCAGAACCTGGATCGGACTGGCCCTGCTCACTTTCTTCCATAACTATCTGTCAATGGTTCTGTTTCTCAAGGCTCTTAAACAGCTCGATGCGATCCAAGCCGCACTGTCGAACTACTTAATTACGTTTTTTGGGGTCCCCATTGCGGCCATCTGGCTAAAAGAGAAGTTAACGTCACTGGCGGTTATCGGGGGAGTCTTGATTTTGGGTAGTACACTACTGATCACCGTCTGGGAAAACAGAGAGGCGTCAAGGAGATACAACGCAGTGCCAGCCTCAGAGTGAGAGCGGATCAGGATCTCGATTCGGACAGGACAAGATGATGCGGAGTCGAAAAAGCAATCGTTCAGGCAAATCCGGCGCAGGGCGCAACCCGACTGGGCCGCAAACTCTTATCTGCGGCAATGCCGGCGTTGTTGGAATGGGGCTGATGGGGAGCAGTATCGTTGCTTGCCTGCTCGCCGCCGGACACACTGTGGTTGCAGTGGAGGCAGATCCAGTCAGAGTCAGAAAAGCTCCCCGTCAAGTGCTGTCACTTCTTAAGGGTCTAAGAGAAGAACGTTTATTAAGATCAGACCCGCGAAGGATTATGAGAAGGCTGACCATTTCTCAGGACTATTCCGCCCTGCGGCAAAGCCAGATAGTCGTCGAATGCGTCACCGAGGATCTTAATGTAAAAAGGGAGGTGATCCGGAGGATCGAGCAGGCAGTGTCTCCCGGCACCGTCATCGGAAGTAATACTTCTGCGATTCCACCCACCGCGCTTCAACAAGATGCGCTTCATCCTGAGCGGATTTTGGGTATTCATTGGGCGGAACCCGCCCACATAACGCGCTTTATGGAAATCATTTGCGGAGAGGGCACGCTGCCAGTTTATGCTGAGCGCGCTTTCGCATTGGCGCGGCAATTGGGCAAAGAGCCGTCGCTTCTGCGCAAAGATGTGCGCGGGTTCATCACCAATCGAATTATGTATGCGATGCTGCGCGAGGCATTTCACCTGGTCGAGTCTGGAGTAGCTTCAATCGCCGACGTGGACCGATCATTACGGAACGATCTGGGCTATTGGATCACTTTTGCCGGACCATTCCGCTTCATGGATCTTACGGGAATCCCTGCCTATTGTGCGGTCATGCGCGATCTTCTGCCGGAGCTCGACTGTAGCCAGCAGGTTCCACCCCTGATGACGAGACTTGTCGAGTCCGGGGCCCAAGGCGTTGCGAACGCCAGAGGCTTTTACGATTACACGCCCGCCCAGGCGAGAAGGTGGGAAAAGCGTTTCTTGAAATTCAGTTATGACGTCAGGGCTCTGGCTCGGAAATATCCTGAGAAGAATGGGAGTTGTATTGGCGGCACAGTCGAAAGAACAGCCTCCGACAAACAACGTGAAGCTCGGAAGCAGGGTCTCGAACGGCGGAGCACAGGGTAGCAGAGTGCAGGGGGGAGACTGTTTGTATCTTGATAGCCACAATGCCATGCAGGGCTGGACGGGTATTGATATGGACTGGCCCAAGACGTGATGCGGCTCTTCTAGTGGTCACACTTCTGGTTGGTACGACTGCGGTTGGGCACGCAAGCATCAGAACTGGCGAGGGTGGGGACTCGCACTCACCACTCTGTTCTCCACGCGCGGCAATCCTGCAAACATTGCTTCCGACACAAAGCGAACAAGTGACGGAATCCTCGTCCGATGCGGTGGTTGAGTCGCTTGCAAGAGCCTTATCCGATGGGAAGACCGAAAAAGCCCATGATCTGTTAGTCCAGATCTTGAAACGTCCCCATCTCACCTCTGATTTTCTATTACGAGTGGGAATACAATTCGCCCAACGAGAACTGTATGGGGAGGCAGGCGAGGCCTTCCAACGCTGCATTCAGGAGCATCCTGAGATTTTTGAGGCCTATTACAACCTTGCTTTGGCGGACATTGCCGGGCAGAAGTGGGATGAAGCCCTTGCGATCGTAGAGCGAGCGCCGCAGGAATCGAGAGCTGAGGTCTTGGCCTGTTCGTATCTACGCGGTAAGGTAGAAGATTCGCAGGGAAAAACCCGCGAAGCTGAGCGCGATCTTTCGGACGCGTTTGCGGGTGCGCCGCAGAATCCAACCTACGCCATGGACCTTGGCCTGTTTTACATCCACGAGCGTGCGTACCTCCAGGCGGCCACAGTGTTTGAACGCGCCGCTGGGCTTAATTCCCGTTCGTCATTTCTTCTTCTCGGACTCTCCCTCTCCCGATTCCTTGCGGGGCAACATGAGCAATCGATAGCGACCTTAAAGAAGCTTCTTTCTATGCAGCCGGATTTCGCTCCCGCCCAAGTTCTCATGACCTTTGTCTTGTCTGCGCAGGGAAAGCTGGAGGATGCCGAAAAGGTTGCGCGCCAGGGCCTGAACTCTACTCGTGCGTCTCCCTATTTGTATTACCTTGACGCTTCTATTCTGGTGAAGCTTCAATCGCGGCAGTACAAACGGATCTTCGAGGAACTGAGCATTGCCCAAAGTAAGATTTCCTCCTGCAGTCTGTGCTACTTCACGGGGAGCAAAGCACATCAGGCGCAAGGGAACTTCGAAGCGGCCATTGCTGATCTCGAAATTGCCACTCGCTTGGATCCGACCTTTCCCGAAGCTTGGTATCGCCTAGCTTCTCTGTATCGCCGTGTGGGCCGCAGCGCCGACGCATCGCGGGCGCAAGATCAGTTCCAAGAACTCAAGGCTAATAAGGAAGGACGGGAGATTCAGATGCTACGCGAGAACTTTCTGCAAACCTTGGATGCTGTCCAACCTGCTCAATGATCGGAGCTGGGGGATAAAGCTGGAGCACTAATGACGTATCGACGAAAAGGTCTGATGTGAAGGCGTCACATTTTTCAGTCGCTGGATTCATGTTTTGGTGCCTTCTGCTCGCTTTCTCAACCTCTGTGATCTGGCCCACGGCGACAATCGCTCCCCAAGGTTTCTCAGCCACTCCGCCGAGTGTCCATTTTGTAGATATCGCGGCTCGTGCCGGATTGACGGCCAGGACGGAGGATGGCGGCGAGAGGACGAAAAAATACATCATCGAAACCACCGGCAGCGGCGCGGCGTTCTTCGACTACGACAATGATGGGTGGCCGGACATTTTTCTGGTCAACGGGACTACTCTGGAGGGCTTTCGGAAGGACACGGCGCCCACCAGCCACCTCTATCACAATAATCGCGATGGGACCTTCACCGATGTGACTCAAAAAGCTCATGTCGCACTGGCGGGCTGGGGCCAAGGAGTCTGCGCAGGCGATTACGACAACGACGGGTGGGTGGACTTGTTCATCACTTTCTGGGGCCACAACGTGCTGCTACACAACAATGGTGACGGGACCTTTATTGACATCACAAGGAAATCTGGACTGTGGCATGACGATTTGCGCTGGAGCACCGGATGCGCCTTCGTCGACTATGACCGTGACGGCCGCCTGGACCTGTTCGTCTCCCAGTACATCGATTTTGATCCCGCAAAGACGCCCATTCCGGGGCAGAGCAGTTTCTGCCGTTGGAAGGGGATTCCTGTCATGTGCGGCCCCCGCGGTTTGAAGGGCACAAGAAACCAACTCTACCACAATAACGGCGACGGGACGTTTAGCGACGCCAGCGATAAATCCGGAGTGGCCAGAGCCGGACCATATTACTGCTTCACGGCCCTCGCCGGAGATTTCGACAACGACGGTTGGCCTGACATCTATGTAGCCTGCGATTCCACCCCCAGCATTCTGTTCCACAACAATCACGACGGGACATTCAGCGAGATTGGCGCTCGCGCTGGTGTCGCCTACAACGAGGACGGCCATGAACAAGCCGGTATGGGCGCCGATGCCGCGGACTACGACGGCGACGGCTGGTTAGATATCATCAAGACGAACTTTTCTGACCAAACGGCCAGCCTCTACCGCAACAATCAAGACGGAACCTTCACCGACGCTACCTACGAGGCGGGTCTTGGTGGCAACACACAATTCCTGGGCTGGGGCACGCTTTTTGTAGATATTGATAATGACGGATGGCCCGACCTGTTTATGGCAAATGGACACGTCTATCCTGAACTAGATCGAAAGGCCATGGGTAGTACTTTCCGGGAGCGCAAGTTGCTCTACTGGAATCGGCATGATGGCAAGTTCAAGGATATCTCGCTCAATGCCGGTCCGGGTATCACCAAGCCTTTTAACAGCCACGGTGTGGCTGCCGCCGACTTCGACAATGACGGTATGGTGGAACTCTTGGTGAACAACAGCCATGATCCGCCGAGCCTGCTGAAGAATTACGACAAACATGGTAACTGGGTGCTGGTCAAGCTCGTGGGGACGAAGTCTAATCGTGACGCCATCGGCGCCCAAGTGCGGGTGTGGACGGGCGGCCACCAACAATTGCAAGAAGTCCGCAGCGGCGGCGGCTACATCTCACAAAGTGATTTCCGGTTGCATTTTGGCCTCGGCTCCGCGACGAAAATTGATGTATTGGAAATTCGATGGCCCAGTGGATTGCTGGAGAAGTTGGAGGACCTTCCGCCTAATCAGATCGTGTCAGTGAAGGAGGGGACGGGAATCGTCAAGCACTAACACTACGGGAACCCGACGGACTCAATCGTGGTTAGATTGGAATCAGATTTACGTGGACAGTATTGTCTTCAAGGGCGGTACGGTGATCGACGCCACGGGGGGCGCCACCCAGTTGCGGTGACGTCTTAATCTCCGGCCAGGCCATAGAGAGGGTCGGCGTCTTCGGGACCCCCGTCGAAGCGCAGGTAATTGACAAGCGCTCGAATCCGCCCGCGACTATTTGAAGGTGATCCGAGCTGATCTCGCAGATCGAAAGCCTTAAATCGGAAACCGAAACCGGGGTCTGGCCTTCTCTCCCCCAGCCGTCAGGTGTCACGACCGCTGACTCGGCGCGTATAAAACGCGCGTCCTTGACCGCTGCTCCGCTGCTGGCCTGATCCAAATATTAGAGGCATGGGCCTCTCTGCTCACCAAAGGTACGCCAACGGCAATGGACTTCAGCGATTCCCACGGCTGTCCCATTCGCCCTAAACCGGGGACTTCCTAAACGATCCGCAGAAGGGACAACAATGGAACGCATTCGTGAGCCGACTAGATCCAGGAGACAAGGCCCCATCGCTTGAGGAAGTCGGCGCGCTCCCGCGCTCCTGCGTCTTACTCTAGAACGGGAAGCGAATCGAAAGAATCGCGTTGTGGTTGCTTGTATGAAAGTGAGTCGTGGCGATCTGGTATCCGCCGCCAGCCGTAAAGCCAACTCTGCCCCACAGGCGAAATCGGCCCATCACCAAACCCGGTGTCACGAAATTTTGCTTTTGGCCATCATTCTTTCCATCCTGAAAGAATGTTGAGTTAAGCTCCACTTCGGGCCAGAACTTCCGGAACACACGGTATTGGAAAGTGTTATTCCAGGCGTAGTTTCGTCCCACGAGCGTCGTGTCTACTGTGGGAAGTCCAACCCCGAATGTACCTTGCAGGTCGAAGTTGCCGAACCCCTTGCCATACGCGATCGTCGGGGTAATCACCGCGTGTAGAGCTCCGTTCTTGTGGTCACCGGTCGGGAGGCTCCAGCTCACAAACGCTGTCAGAATGTAATTGCCATGTTCTTCGTTTGCCGAAATCAATCTGTATTTGACGAGGAATGCAACATCGCCGAATCCATCGGGCACCGTGGGATCGTTGTGCACGAGATAGGGAGGCACGTTGAAAATAGCCTCGACCTTCTCGAAAGGAATTAATTCCAGCCCTTTTCCACCATCGAAGTTGTCGGTGGTAATCCCCTTGGCATTTGTTTGCCACAATTGCTCGTAGCGATATTCCTCTTCGAGGCGAGGGGTGGTCGTCGCCAGGGGCGTGACCCAGTGAGGTTGCTCATCCTTGGTTTTGTCCACACGGGCAAACCAGTCGGCAAAATATCCATCCTGCGCAGATGTCAATGTCGGAACCAGACACAGTACGGCGAGCGCACACAACAGAACAACCTTTCGCATTCAACCTCCAAAGACAAGTTTGCTTGAAAGATGTTTACTGTACATGCAGATTTAATACAATCGAAAATAATATACGATTCTATACGGTTCTATTTTTTTGTGCTGGGTGTGAAGCCACGGCCGACGTGGCCGCAGTTGCGTCTTCGTCAAGAATCCGAGAGGCGCTAGGGTCGCCAATCAGGCTCAATCAACTTTTGACCAAGGCCGAGCGTGCACTATACGATTCCGCCGGGAACCCTTATGAAAAACAAGTCTTCGGAACAGCAACACGAGCACGAAGGGCTGTTAAGGCCGCGTGAAGCCGCGCTACAGCTGAGAATTAGCTTTCCTACCATTAAGCAGTGGATTTACGCGCGGAAAATCCGCAGCGTGACGACTCCGGGCGGCCACCATCGAATCCCACGGAGCGAGGTGGATCGATTCCTATTCCGGACACGAGCAAAAACTGCCCCTGAGCGCCAGGACCTCATCCGCCGCGTCAGTGGACGCAATCAACTCGTCGGCCGAATCGAAGATGTGCGGATCAGCGGACTCATGGCCGAAGTAACGCTTTCGATTGGGAACCAGCAGATCACATCAATCATAACTGCCAGGTCGGCCCGAGAAATGCAACTCAAACCCGGTCAGGCTGCGGCCGCTCTCATCAAGGCCACCGAGGTCATGATTCTGCGCGTGTAACGCAGACACTACCGAGGCGACCGTCAGCGGCAGATTTTGATCCTTGTCCCGGAAGCCGTAGGCCTTCGAGAATGCTACTTTTCCGTCATGAAGATCGCGATTCCCACACCCGTGACTTCCGCAGCCTTCATCAGCCGTGACACAGTTTCGTCGACTTCCGCCGACGTGATTGTGCTGCGGTCCAGTCGTTTGATACTTGGCGGTTCTCGCGCTGGCAGGGGAATGCTGACCGCCACAAGCATGGCCAGGGTTAAAAATGTCTGACTCAATAGCTTCTTCTCCCAACTTGAACTGGTCCGCAGAGACGGGCACACATCAGTTCACTCTCGGTTGTGTAGACGTAGTCAGTCCCAGTCTTTGGGGTCTACGCTGCCCCTGACGACATCGATTTCAATCGATCCCTTGCCTGTGCCGGAAAGGGATTTGGAAACCACTCCGTGATCGTCCTCTCGGCCTTGGCGATGGTCGTGGAAACTACCCATCAAAACGCTGGCGTGGAGAGTACCGTATGAGTCGGCATTCCAACCAGTCCACGTGGCCCGAGACGACGTCGATCTTGCGCTCCCCAGCGATCCGATCAGTCTCCGCCACGTACAGGGGTTGACATCCAACTTCGGGGCCTAGCCCACCCCGACGCGGGCGGACTAAGTCCGCAAAACGAGGATCGTCGCGCAGGGGATCAAAAAAGGGATGCACTCTAACGAATTGCAAAATATTTGACTGTTCCTTGTAGGCCTGCTCGAGCCAGGCCAATGCCTGATCGTCTTCGCCGAGTCCTAAATAAGCGTTTACAAAGGCACCAGCAGGAACATAACCAGCCTGC
>Ga0137379_10005968_pt1 | contig 11504 bp, 5 predicted proteins | sample SagtaG_18_FD_104812 | JGI IMG/M metagenome (GOLD analysis project Ga0137379, IMG submission 104812) | Vadose zone soil microbial communities from Sagehorn Ranch, Mendocino, California, USA - Sage2_L_80_16 metaG | ecosystem: Environmental > Terrestrial > Soil > Vadose zone | place: USA...
ACTTCGCGGTCAGCGCGATCAGCGGCAGGTGGCCCGCGGCGGTCGTGTACTGGGCGCAGATCTGGCGCGCCAGCCGCGCCCGCACATGCTCGGCGAGCAGGCTCGGATTGCGCATGCCGGGGAGCGCGTCGGCAATGCCTTCGAGGATGGTCGGCAGGTCGCGGATCGAGATGCGCTCGGCGAGCAGTATCTGCAGCACGCGCTGGATGCCCGACGTCGTGATCTGCGCCGGCACGATCTCCTTGACCAGCTCGCTTTGCTCCTTGGGCAGGTCCTTGATGAGCTTGTTCACCTCGGCATAGGAGAGGAGCTCGGCCACGTTCGACTTGATCAGCTCGGTCAGATGGGTCGAGAGCACGGTCGCGGCGTCGACCACCGTGTAGCCCTTGATGGCGGCCTCCTCCTTGAGCGCCACATCGACCCAGGTGGCGGGCAGGCCGAAGGTCGGCTCGGCGGTGTGGATGCCTGGCAGCGTCACCTGTTTGCCGGCGGGATCCATGACCATGTGCTGGCCCGGCCAGATGCGGCCCGAGCCCGCGTCTACCTCCTTGATCTTGATGACATAGGTGTTGGCCTCGAGCTGCACATTGTCGAGGATGCGCACCGCCGGCATCACGAAGCCCATCTCGATCGCGAGCGAGCGCCGCAGCGCCTTGATCTGCTCGGTCAGGCGGTCGGTGCCGTCGGGCGAATTGACGAGCGGGAGAAGCGCATAGCCGAGCTCGATCTTGAGGTCGTCGATCTTGAGGGCGCTGGCGATCGGCTCCTCGGTGGGCTCGGCCTTGGCGGCTTCGGTCTTGCGCGCTTCGGCGGCGACCTGCTGCTTGCCGCGCTTGTCGATGAGGTAGGCGAGCGAGCCCGCGCCGCCGCCGAGGAAGAGGAACGGCAGCATCGGAATGCCGGGCAGGAGCGCCATCACCACCATCACCGCCGCCGACATGCCGAGCGCCTTGGGATAGCCGGAGAGCTGCTTCAGGAGCGCCTGGTCGGCGGCGCCCGCGACCCCGGCCTTGGCGACCAGAAGGCCGGCGGCGGTCGACACGATCAGCGCCGGGATCTGGGTGACCAGGCCGTCGCCGACGGTCAGCACGGTATAGGTGCGCGCCGCTTCCGCGAACGGCAGTCCCTGCTGCGCGATCCCGATCACCATGCCGGCGATGACGTTGATGAAGACCACGAGCAGGCCGGCGATGGCGTCGCCGCGCACGAATTTCGAGGCGCCGTCCATGGCGCCGAAGAAGCCCGATTCGTCCTCCAGGGTCCTGCGGCGGCGGCGCGCCTCGGCCTCGTCGATCAGGCCAGCGGAGAGGTCGGCGTCGATCGCCATCTGCTTGCCGGGCATGGCGTCGAGATGGAAGCGGGCGGCGACTTCGGCGATCCGGCCGGAACCCTTGGTGATGACCACGAAGTTCACGATCACCAGGATCGTGAACACGATGATGCCGATCACGAAATTGCCGCCCATCACGAAATTGCCGAACGCCTCGATGACATGGCCGGCGGCGTCGGTGCCTTCGTGCCCGCGCGCGAGGATGAGGCGGGTCGAGGCCAGGTTGAGCGCGAGCCGCAGGATGGTCGCGATCAACAGCACGGTCGGGAAGGCGGAGAATTCGAGCGGCGCGTGGATGAACAATGTCGTCATCAGGATCAGCACCGAGAGGATGATCGAGATCGCGAGCGCCAGGTCGAGGAGCGTCGGCGGCAGCGGCAGGATGAGCACCACGAGGATGGTCATCACGCCGATGGCGAGCGCGATGTCGCCGCGCTTGAGCAGCGCGCCGAGGTCGCCGAGCCCCGGAAGCGCGAATCCGCCGCGCTGCCCGCCGCCTGCCGCGTCGGTCATGGGCTCCGATTGGGCTCGCCGCGCCCGGTCGTGGGCATGGAAGGATTGCGCGGCGGCCGTGAGGCCGCTCACCCGCGTGAGAGGTACCGCGCCCGCGTCCAAGCTCCGCCCCCGCTCCGCCGCCCGATTGAAGGGATCAACCCGGCAAAATTTGCCTGGTGTATGGTTAGCGTGGGGTTAACGGGGGCGGGTTGGCTGGGAAGATGCGGGGAGAAAACATGAGCCGTCCGAGCGTTGGCGCCGATCGAATGGCCGAGCGAGACGCCGCTTTGGCGGAGGCTTGGGACGGCCCGCATTCCACCGCTGGTCATAGGCGGATAGTTCAAAAATTGCCTTCACCACCCCCGGCTGATGTGCTACGTTCACATTTTGTTCTCGGGTGCAATAATGGCAAATGGGACCGCAATTGAGTGGACAGACGCGACGTGGAACCCAGTGACGGGTTGCACGAAGATTAGCGCTGGTTGCAACAACTGTTATGCGGAGCGCTTTTCGGAGCGGTTTCGCGGCGTGCCGGATCATCCGTTTGAAAACGGATTCGATCTCCAGCTTCGTCCTCAGCGTCTCGAGCAGCCTCTTCACTGGCGCACAGCGCGGATGATCTTCGTCAATTCAATGAGCGATCTGTTTCATAAGCACGTCCCGTTTGAGTTTATCGACCGAGTTTTTGAGACCATGGAGCGAGCCCACTGGCATAAATTTCAGGTTTTGACGAAACGAAGCTCGCGGCTCCGCGACTATCTTAACGCCCGATATTCGACCAAGCCTGCCCCCAACCATATCTGGCTGGGCGTGTCTGTCGAAGACGGCAGCAAAAAATCACGCATCCGACATCTCCAGCAAGCCCGCGCAGCTATTCGCTTTCTTTCCGTCGAGCCGCTTATTGGACCGATCGGAAAACTAGATCTGGAAGGCGTCCATTGGGTGATCGTGGGGGGTGAAAGTGGTCCGCGTGCAAGACCTATGCTGATCGAATGGGCGCGCGAGGTTCGCGACCAGTGCATGACCGCCAAGGTACCTTTCTTCTTCAAGCAATGGGGTGGGTTGCGCCCCAAATCCGGCGGACGGCTCCTGGACGGCCATGTCTGGGACGAATGGCCGAGAATGGAGAAAACCAAGCGCAACGGCGCGCGGGAGATGCGGGATGGCGGCACCGAAGCAGACTATTTGGGGGCTTGAGCCACACACGCGGGCCAAACATGAAATCCTGAGGCGATATCTTCAGGCCTGGATGGTCATCCTCAGCCAGGGCAAGTTTCCCGAAATTCTCTATATCGACGGTTTTGCCGGTCCCGGCGAATATTCTCGCGGAGAAGCCGGCTCCCCGATTATCGCTCTCGATACGGCGCTTGGCTACAAGCCACCCTTGGCCGCCAAGGTTCATTTTCTGTTTGTCGAGAAGGAGTCAGATCGCGCGGATCATCTTCGCAAACAAATTGCGCTCAGGTCTCTCCCCCCGAATTTTCAGGTGCTGGTCGAAGGTGGCACAACGTTCGAGGCGGCTTTCGAAAAGCGTTATCCGCAATTCGTCCGAAATGGACGCCTGATACCCACATTTGCCTTCATCGATCCGTTCGGCTGGACCGGGGCGCCTTTCAGCCTCGTCAAAAAAATCCTGGCCCAGCGCAGCTGCGAGGTTTTCATCAATTTTATGTACGAGGAGATCAACCGGTTCATCGGTCATCCGGATCAGGTCTCCAATTTCGACAGCTTCTTCGGTACGGATCTGTGGAAGACTTGTGTTCGTGAGAGCGACGCGCGCAAGCGCAACAGATGCCTACATGATCTTTACCTGACGCAATTGCACAAGGCAGCGGGCGCCGCTCTTGTTCGATCTTTCGAAATGTCGAATGCTCGGGACGTGACGGATTACTATCTCTTCTATGCAACCAATGAGTCGCTCGGCCTAAAGAAGATGAAGGAGGCGATGTGGAAGATTGATGAGAGCGGCGAATTCAAATTTTCCGACGCAACCGATCCAAATCAGCTTGTTCTGTTTGAGAAGCAGCCCAACTTTCCCGCACTTCAAGCGCAGCTCGTAACCGAATTCTCTGGAAAGAATGTCGCGGTGCGGGATATCGAAAAATTCGTCCTGGTGAATACCGCATTCCGAGAAACACACTACAAGAACATACTGAAAGCACTTGAGAAGGAGGCAGTCCGGCTGAAAATCGTAAAGGCTCCGCCTGGACGCAAAGCCGGAACCTTCGGCGATCCGGAGATGGTCGTGCAAATTGAATAGCAGCAATCCGGAGAAGGTATGATGATTCTACGAAATTGCTGAACTTCATCTTTGGAAATTCAGGTGCTTTGGAAGCAGCAACCCTGAGAAGGATGCTGCAGGCGAGTCGATCCGATCAGCGTGCGCCAAGGGAGTTAATGGATCCTGACGTCGCACGCACCATCGAACCATCGACGGCGATTTTGCCCACCTTGATCAGCGCAGACACCTGCCGATTGATCTCTTGCTTAAGGTCCGGGCCTGTGCGGTCAAACCCAAAGCGCCGGGCTGTTTCTACGCCGAGGTCGTCACGTGAAATCGCGACGGCCTCTTCGATGATGCTCAGCATCGCGAGGTGATATTCGCCGGGAGCAATCATGCTGGCGCGCCGGAGCGGCAGCGCCGCCGTGCGGCGGGTGCGAATGTCCTGAATTTCCCGGCCCGGTATCGTCCAGAATTCCTGCTCCCGTCTGATCATGCCGCTCCGCGCCTGGGCCATAAGTGCATCACGGACGTGCTTCAAAATTCGGTTGCCAGTTTTTTGCAGCCCGAACGCTTCGCGAATCCGCCGCGCAACCTCTTCGGTGTGAACGGGACCTTCGGCCTCGACCACAGAAAGCGCGAGACGGCCGACCTCGCTGGTACTAAGATCAAGGAGGTTACGGCCATAGGGAACCACAAGAGAGTATTCCTTGTATTCGGTGCCGGCCTCTGCGCTCTCGTCAGCCGCCTCATCCGGTAGCTCGGTGTTTTCGAGTATGGATGGAAGAGATACAGCCTCGTCGGGTGCTTCGTCGAGGTTGGGGTCTTCCGCAGGAAGGGCGCGGGCTCTGGTTTCGGCATCGCGGATTGCGGACAGAAGCCAGTCAGTCGCTCTCGCCGGGTTCCGAAACCAGTCGGTGCTCCAGATGCGGTGAAGGCGCCAGCCGAGGCCTTCGAGCACCTCCTGCCGCAGGCGATCACGATCTCTCGCTGAGCGGGCACGATGGTAGGTGGCGCCATCGCATTCCACGCCAAGCAGATACTCCCCCGGCCGTGCGGGATGAATGACTCCAAGGTCGATCCGGAAGCTAGATACGCCCACTTGTGGGTGGACGTGATACCCGGCCTCCCGTATCGCCCGAGCCACAGCATCTTCGAAGGGGCTGTCGAATTCGCCGCCGTTCAGCGTGCCCGCGCCAAGTTTGCCCGTTTCAGCGAAGTGAAGCAGGCCGCGCAGCATGCGCGTGCCCCGCACCAGGGTGTCCGCCGGGATGTCAGCCGCGGTAATCGAAGAAAAGACGATACACTTCTCGCGCGCCCGAGAAGCGAGAACGTTGAGGCGCCGCTCGCCGCCCTCGCGCGATACCGGGCCGAACTGGAGGAACGGACGGGACTGGTCCGGCGCGACGCCATAGCCGACCGAAATGAAGATCACGTCGCGCTCATCTCCCTGGACTGCCTCAAGATTTTTCACGAAGAGGCGCTCGTCTTTCGGTGAGAAGGCTTCGACCGCGGCGCGCAAGCCGAGCTTGTCGATCATGTCATCGACGGCATCGCGCTGCTGCGCCGAAAGGCAGGCAACGCCGAGCGATTTGTTAGGATGATCCTTGATCTGCTGCGCGATCGCGTTGGCGACTTCTTCGGCCTGCACCAGATCGCGGCTGGTGCCGCCCCGGTCGTAAAAGCCGCGCGGCGTCCGGACCAGAGACAGCCCAAACTCCGTCGTCTGCACGAACGGACTCGGCGGCAGCAGAAGGCGCCCGGCATAACATTCCTCATTCGAGAGCGCGATCAGCGATGGATGGCGGCTGCGGTAGTGCCAAGCGAGCATGCGTTCCGGTATGCCGCGGCTACACGCGAGCGTCAGAATGCTTTCGTAGTGACTGGGATGCGTGACGTTTACGTCCGAGCCTTCGCCGTCCTCTTCATCGCCGCCGGCGCTCACGGTCTTGAAAAAATTGGTAGGCGGGAGCTGCCGGCGGTCGCCGACCACCACGATCTGCTTCGCCCGCGCCACGACGCCAAGCGCATCTTCCGGCGCGACCTGGCTTGCTTCGTCGATCACCAGTAGGTCAAAGGCAAGGCGGCCCGGCGGAATGAACTGCGCCACCGAAAGCGGGCTCATCAGGAAGACAGGCTTGAGCCGTTGTACGGCAGCGCCAGCATCGAGCATGAGCTTGCGGACGGCGCGGTGGCCTCTTTTCTTGCCGATTTCCGCGCGAATAATTCCCATCTCGCCCTGATGACCGCCCGGCCGCCCGTCGAGGTAGCGCGCGAGAACCTCCTGCCGCGCGCTCTGGATGCGGCGCTGATCAAGCTCCCGAAACTCTGTGACATGGTCCGAGCGCAACGCCCCATCAATTGCCATCAGCTCCGGATCGTCCCGCGTCGCGCGCCGCCACAGCGCTTCCGCTATCAGCAAGTCCACGGCGGGCCGCGCTTCCGCGGGCTGCAACTCGCTGGTAATCAGGCCGTCGGCAATCCGGTCGAGACCCGCCCCGCGCAATTCGGTAAGCGCCTCGCGCGCGGCGACCCAGTCATTGGCCGCGCCTATTTGCGTGCGCCAGGCCGTGAGCTTCGTGAGGAGCGCCTCAAGAGGAATCCGCCGGGGCTCCTCCGCTCCGAACGCAGCGGTAAAATCGGGCTCGACGGTCCGGCATACCTGCTGAAATGCGCTGTCAGAGTCCCGCGCCGCGCGTTCAAGGCCGCTGGCATAGTCCGCATAAGCCGAGAGGTCGGCGCTGCGCGCCGCGAGCATGATGATTTGCCGCGCGCCGAGTTCTGAGAGAGCGGCGCGCGTCCATGCCGCAAGCACGCGAGCGTCCTGCCAGCAGGTCTCGGTATTGGCCCAGATCGGCCCGAGGGCGGCCTGCACATAAGTCGAGAGAGCCGCGGTGTTGCGGCGCGCCTGCTGCGCATGTTCAAGCTTCTGAACCAGCGCGGTCCGTTCGGCAAGGCTCCTCGGAGGCTTCTGCCGGCAAACCCCACGCAGGGCCGCCACGGCCTGCCGGTAACGGCGACTGAACCGTCCAAAAAAGGATTGGCCATCCAGCTTCAAGCTTAGCAGGACGGTAGTGGTATCGAAGCTCCAGGCATCGCGCTCGAACAGCGCATTGATCTCCGCTGCCATGGCGGCGAACCGCTCGCCCTGATCGATCGCATTCAGGAGTTTGTCGAGTTCGCCCGTCCAGGCCGGACTCACGAGCGCCGAACGGCTGGATTCAGGGGCCGCAAGCAGGTGGCGGAAGGCGTTCACAAGCGCGAAGGCGTCGGCAAGACATGGCGTCCCGACGCCGACGACGCTTGAGTAGATTTTGGTAAGTTGGGCAGAGAGCGTGCCAATCTTCTCGATAGCCTCGTCGAGCGCGCTTGTAAGGCGCTCAAGGTCGAAGGGACTCTGCACGCCGAGCTTTGTGCCGTACCAGGCATGCTGCGAGGGCGCGCCGCCGATCTTGAAGACGGCAGTAACGGCTCGGTCGAGCGCCGCCTCCGCCGCGAGGAGTGTCTCGGCCCGCCACTCGGCCACGTGCTCAAGCCGATCCGACAGAAGGCGCACCTTGTCAGCGCGGAGTTGTAATTGCCGCCCCATGATGTCAAAGGCGGTGCGTCCAGTCTGACCGATGGGATGATGCACTGTCTTCGACCAGCCGTTCAACTTGTCGCGGCAGGAGGCTAGGCGCTCGCCAATCTCCGCACCGAAGCGTGACGCGCCGGAGAGCCGCAGCGCCTCCTCAAGCGATTTGAGCACCTCACGCTTGTTGGCTTTGCGGCTGTGCATTTCAAGGCAGAGGGCATCCAGCCCGGCACGGGAGAGCCGGTCGTGAACGACGGCAAGTGCTGCCGTTTTCTCCGCGACGAACAGGACGGATTTGCCGCTGTGCACGGCCGCGGCGATGATGTTCGTGATGGTCTGCGATTTGCCGGTTCCGGGAGGCCCCTGGACGACTAGATTGCGTCCGCGTAGCGCCTCCTCGATCACCACCGCCTGAGAGCTATCGGCGTCGACGACATGAACAGCTTTGGAAATATCGATCCGGTGATCGATCGGCTCATCCTCGGCCACGAGCGGGCCGTGGTCTTCAAGTTCGGATTCCTCGCCCATCAGAATGCTGAGAAGCGAATGACCCAGAAGTCCGTTCTGCGGCCAGGCGGCGGCATCGAGGTCTCGCCACATCATGAATTTTGAGAAGGTGAAAAACCCGAGTCCAATATAATCCGGCTTCACCTCCCACCGTTTATAGCGCGCGACTTCGGTGGCGGCGGCCGCGCAGTAGGCGGAAGGAGTCCAGCGATCGTCCTCGGCGATTTCGGGGAGCGCCACGCCAAAATCGGTGCGCAACTTCTCGCGAAGCGAGATGTTGGCAACGATTTCCTCGTCCCGGCCGAAAAGCGCATAGCCGTCGAAGCCGCGCACGCGCGTCATCGTCACCGGCGCAAGGATCAGGGGCGCGAAGGAAGGTTCCTCACTCTGATCGCTATCGAACCACTTGAGGAAGCCAAGGGCAAGATAGAGCGTGCTGACTCCCTGCTCCTCTTCGAGGGTGCGTTCCTCCCGAAAGATTTTGGTAAGCCGCCTCTCAAGTTTTTCGGAGGTGAGTTTGGTTTGAAGGCGCGGTCGCGCGTTGCCGCCGTTCGCCGCACCGGCAGTCATCCTTGCGCGACGAGTTGGCCCGGTGACGGAAGGCGATGAAGGCCGGGAAAACGAAAATGCTAAAGCAGCGAGATTTTGGTCGGGCACAACGCCTTCCTCGTTCTCCTCGGTGGAGGGATCGAAAGCGTAGCCGCGGAAATTCTCTTGTCGGCAGAGCGCCCGAAAAAGTTCATCAGGATCATGACCGACCACGGCCATGCACCACGGTCGCTTGCCGGTGAGCGGCGCATGCAGCAGCCGGTTTCGCCGCGATGGGTCCAGCAGCTCGCGGCGAGCTTGCTCGATGGCCAACTTTATTCTTGCGAAACCCGAACGGGACGTGGCCGCCGAAGCCGGACCCGCATCAGCCTCATTGGTATCCGCGTCGAGCGGCTGGCTCATCGAGCTCATGGACGCCCCCAAACACCCCGTTACGTACCGCGCCCGTGGTGCGCCGCAGTCTTCACATCCAGTGGGACAATCTAATACGTCACCTTACCATCAAGGAAGCGAAGCTGGCTCAGCGATGCAAGTTTCGCGGGCAGAAAAAGCCTATCCCGAATTGGGGCATTTCGGGAACATTTCATGTGCCCATCGTGTGCCTAAGAGCCTCGGACTCGCCCGCGGAATCCGCGTAAGTGGTTGTTATATCGTTCTATTTTCATTAGAGGGGCGCAGAACGGGGATTACGGTGACATCTTGCGCCTTCGCCGCATCGTCGCTCCAGGATTTCCGCATCACGTGACCCAGCCCGGCAATCGCCGCCAGCAGGTCTTCTTCAAACCTTCCGACTATGCGCTCCATCGCGACGTTCTGGCCGAACGTTGCCGCAAAGCCTCGGTCGAGGTCTGGGCCTATTGCCTGATGCCCAACCACGTTCATCTGGTGCTCACGCCGCAATCGCCCGACGGCCTCGCGCGCGCAATCGGGGAGACGCACCGGGAGTACACCGGCTTCGTCAACGCTCGCGGCGTTGGAGCTGGCACCTGTTTCAGGGGCGCTTCTCCTCGGTTGCGCTCGACGACGCGCACCTGCTGGCGGCGGCACGCTACGTCGCGCTCAATCCGGTGCGGGCGAGGCTGGTCGAGCGCCCGCGCGTATCTCGCCGGCCAAGACGATGCGCTCGTGCGGGTCGCGCCGCTCATCGAACGCGTTGGCCGCTTCGGCGATCTCATCGAGGCGGACGCTGACCGCACCGCAGGAGATCATTGCCGCCGAGCGGACGCCCGCTGCTCTTCGCGGCGAATTCCGGCCATTGTTACGTCTCAAGCTGCGTGGGCATTCTCCTTTGGACGCGTTATTTTCCTGTCGGTAACGCTGTGGAAAACCTGTGCACTATTTAAGGTGCGCTCTCGGCCGATTGCGTGCTCACCATCGTTGTGCCTCAAATGTTCAGAGCGCGGAGTTGTGGTGGAGGGGCGGGTGCGTGGAATCCTGGCGGCTATAGGTTTTGCCACGTTGGTGCTAAACGGCGGCTGCGCGATTGTCGACAAAGAACTAAATAACCGCGGTGGGTATTTGGATTATCTTGCTGACGAGCACTGGTTCAAAGCAGATTCAAAGAAAATGCGAGCGCTGAGAGCCTTCGCACTCGAGGCCTCGCTCGCGCGCATCGCGTCGGTGTCGCCGAAAAACGACCAAGACCGGCAACTAATGGCGATTCGAATTGGAAGTACATCGATGCGCGCGCAATATGTCCTGTCCTGCGCCTTCGACCAGAATCCGCTTCCGGTTTCGGCGGCAAAAAACGACCCATGCTTTTATTTTGATAGTTTGATGGTCGACTACACTACCGCGCTACTTGATCTCGCGATGGTTGCATTCCCGATTGAGGATACCAAAAATCTTTTGAATTTCGTAACTGGCGCAACCCTCACCCCTGCTGCCGCACTTGATATATTGCAAGCTCTCCTCAATCTTGGAAGGGAAGCGCTGAAATACGGTAGAGTTCTTGGAGCGATCTATCGAGACACCATCGAGCTTGAAGTTCAAGTATGGCTCGCGACACCACGGCAAGATCAAACCTTCATCCCACCATCATACCGAATCGATAACCAGACCGTTGCGGCGCTGAAAACTGTCTACGATCGGGGCAATGACGATATGGTAGCATGGCAATTGGAAATCGCCGCATTGCGCGCCCGCGGGCTGGAACCGATTCCAGATCGAAAATTTATATACGAACTCTCTTCCTTGATATCGTACCTGTGTGGACTAATAACGGCTGACATAAGAAATGGCAGTCTTGCAACCTGCGTCGCAAATCTACCCTCCCCGCCAGGGACGAACGCATCACCTAAGACAGCTAGCTGGGTTAGACCGGGGAATAGTTTGGTGTGGCGAAGTTTGCCTTTGGCCAGGAAACCTGCTGCCGTACAAACCGGTCCTGTAGCTGGTCTAAATCATTGACGCGGTAACGCCGCGCGGCAATCGACGCCAGAACATTTTCTTCGAGCTTTTCGATTAGGCTTTGCGACGTTCTGACCGAACATGGCCCAAAGCTTCGGTCGTGCTGTGGGCACATTGCTTTAGGCAACGAGGGGCAGTGTGAGTTAGAACGCCGACGGAATGAAATCCACCGAAAGTTTGGTGGTGTCTCAGTTTGAAGACACTACTCCTGCCGGGCAGTGCGCTGCTTGCGGCGGCGGGCACGCTCGGGCCTCGGCTTAATAATAAGAGTCGTCGTAGCAGACGTTGACCCGCTGCACGATCCAGCCTGCGGGCGTGTGCAGCCGCCGTGAAACGATGCAGGAGTCGTAGCCGTAGAAGCCAGAGCCGATGAAAGGACGGGCGAGGCGCAAACGCGCGGCGTGGCGGTTCGCGTGACG
>Ga0137379_10005974_pt1 | contig 11499 bp, 10 predicted proteins | sample SagtaG_18_FD_104812 | JGI IMG/M metagenome (GOLD analysis project Ga0137379, IMG submission 104812) | Vadose zone soil microbial communities from Sagehorn Ranch, Mendocino, California, USA - Sage2_L_80_16 metaG | ecosystem: Environmental > Terrestrial > Soil > Vadose zone | place: USA...
CGTCAAGCGAGGCCTCCCCCGCCAGGTCCCTGGCCGCCAGTTGCAGCAGCCGCCGCCGGTAGGCCACCCGCAATGCCGCCGCCGCGGGCTCACCTGGTCGCGCCCCCACGGCGGCGAGCAGGTCCGCCCGCAGTTCCCCGCGCGCCGGCGGCGTCAGCCCGTCCGGAGCACGCAGCACCCGCCAGTGGTCCGGGTGCCGGGCGAGATGGTCTCCGAGCGCCGCGCTTGACCCAAGCACCGCTGACAGCCGGAAACGCAGCCCCGGGTCGTCGCGCAAGGCGGCCATCATGTCGCCCTCGCGCGGCATCCGCGCAAGGGCCGCCAGCGCCAGGTCGGGATCGGCCGCGGCCGCGAGCGCCTCGACGATCTCAGCGCCGGCACCGTCCGGGTCGAGCGCGAGATCTCCGCCGAGCAACCGCTCCGCCTGTCGCGGGTCGGCAAACCCCAGCCGGGCCAGCCGCCCGGCGGCGGTGGTCTTCCGCGGCACACTCATCCCAGCACGGTAGCGACCCAGACCGCATCAGCTGCGCAGGGCCGGTGCTCTTGGAATGGGGCGTCGTCAGTTGACGTCGAACTCGTTGCCCTCGGGGTCTTTCATCGCGACCGCGTAGTGGTCGAGCCCCTCCGTGTCCACGACGCCGACCAGGGTGGCGCCAAGATCGCCCAGCCGCCTCGCCTCGGCGTCGACGCGCTGCCTCCGGGTTTCGCTCGGAACCGCGCGCCCGCCGCTGACATGTACGTCGAGGTGCCACCGGTTCTTGACCGTTTTCCTTTCTGGCACCACCTGGAACCAGATGCGCGGCCCGCGGCCATCCGGGTCGATGATGCGGTCCTCACCGATTCCCAGGTCTTCCTCGCCCACTCCGAAGTCGCGCCAGTAGTCGTCCCATGTGGCGAAGCCAGCCGGGGGTGGCTCAAGCTGATATCCCAAAGCGGCGGCCCAGAAACGGGCAAGCCGGTCAGGATCGGCGCAGTCGATCACCAGCTGGAAGCCGATAGCCATTGGTCGCTCCCGAAGTCGCGCAGTATGTTCCGCCAGTTTGCCCGAAGCAGCCAGATTCTCCCAAGGGCACGCCCACAGATCCTCGAACCGCTGACCCCACGGTGCGGCTGGGCCGGCGGCTGATGAGGGCAGGGCCGGGATACGGGTGCCGAGGTGGCGGGTCGCGTCGGGTCAGACGCTTGCGCGCATCGCGGCTAACCTCATCATCGTGCACTCCGCAGTTCCGGAGGGCGCGTCCATCCTGGAACTGGGCTGCGGCACGGGCCGAATCCTGCGGCCGCTGGCCGGGCTCGGGCACCCGGTGCTCGGCGTGGACGAGTCCGAGGCGATGCTCGCCCGCATCCCTGATCTCCCCACCGCCTGCTCGCCGGTCCAGACGCTGCGCCTGGACCGCACGTTCGGCGCGGTCCTGCTGGCCAGCACGATGATCAACGTGGACCCCGCCCTGCGGCGCGCGTTCCTCGCCACTTGCCGGACCCATCTCAGCGGCGGTGGCGTCGCAGTGTTCCAGCAGAACCCGCCGAGCTGGTTCGACACGATCGAGCAAGCGCCCCGGGTGCGAGACGACCCCGGAGGGATCCGGCGTGTCATCCGCTCGGCCCGCAGGGACGGGCCGCGCATGCGCATCGAGGTCGAGTATCACGTCGGCGACCGCGTGTGGACGCACGCGTGGGGCAGCCATGAGATCCGCGAGGACGAGCTCGTGGCCGAACTATCGTCGGCCGGGCGACGACAGGGTACGCCGCCCGGGGTCGTCCCGCGGCGCGGCCATCATGTCCGGCTCCCGCGGCATCCGTGCCAGGTCTGCCAGCGCCAGGTCGGGATCGCCACAGCCGCGAGTGCCTCGGCGACCTCAGCGCCGGCGCCCTCCGGGTCGAGCGCGAGATCGCCGGCGAGCAACCGCTGCGCCTGCCCCGGATCGGCAGACCCCAGCCGCGCCAGTCGCCCGGCGGCGGTGGTCTTGCCCGGCACACTCACCCCAGCACGGTAACGGCCCATCCCCCGCACCGCCCACCAGGCCAGCCCCTTGGGCCAGCAGCAAAAAGCCGGAAATTCCCCTCGCGGCGTCGTAACCTTGAGTTGTGTCTAGAAACCGTCCGTTACGGACCGCCGCCTCAAACCAGCGAAAGACCAGATCATCGAGGCCATCCGCCCTGGCAGGTATGTTGGTTGCCGCCATTGTGACCGCAGTTGCGGGATTTGTCGCAAACGGGTGGTTCAGCAAGGCCTTTTCGCAGCCGCTGACACCCACCGCCACGCACTTACGCCTCATGCAGCCCTTCGACTTATACGGGAAGCTGCGTGCGCCCTACAAACCAGGCTTAACTCTGCGCGGCGGCTCGTGCCTCAACAGTTCAGAAAGCGCCGACGCGGGCGCACTGCGCTGCTTCAATGGGAGCCACGTAGCCGACCCATGCTGGCAGTCGGGCAATCAATCTCGCGGGGTCGACGTCGCCTGTCTGACGTTACCCTGGGACACCCGGGTGCTTGTTATCGTCAATCCGCGCATTACCGCCATGCCGGGGGCATCGATCGCCGCCGTGCCGTGGGCCATGGAGATCATCCAGCCGGGCCACCCACGGCACCTGCTCCGGTGCGGTCTCGCTGGCGGAACAGCCCGGGTCATCGCGGGAATGCGCGCCAACTGGTCCTGTTTCCGTCCAGGCCAAGAGAATCCGTCCGGGCTCGCCGGTTACGCGCTCGGCACTCCGAAGATCGCGATGAGCAAACCGTGGACCGTATTTTATGTGCCAGTCAACGGCCGCCGGGCTGTCGAAACGACGGTGACCACGGTATGGCGCTAGCCTTGCAGGGCTTCGTGGTCGGCCTGAATCTCTCGGGGGGCGAGCAAGCGGGGGTTGCGGCGGCTGGAGCCGGGTAGGGACGGCTTTCCGTGACCAGTGCTCGCGTTCACCCGGGGGAACCATGCCTAATGACGTCGTCACCATGATCAAAGCGGATCATCACGAACTCCAGCGCCTGTTCGGAATGATGAAGAGCGACAAGAGTTCCCGGCCCCTCGCTGCTCCCTTGGCGGTAGCCATGCTGGCCGCGCACAGTCAGGCCGAAGAAGTCCACGTCTACCCCGTCCTGGCCAAAGAGGCGCACGAAAGGGAAGAGGCCAAGCACAGCACCGAGGAGCATCACCAGGCTGAGAAACTGGGGAAGAAGCTCCTCAAGGCCGATCCCGAGAGCAGCGACTTCGACCGGGCCCTGGACGAGTTCGTCAGCGCCGTGCTACACCACATGGACGAGGAAGAGACGGACATCCTTCCCGCGCTCCAGCGGACGCTCAAAGCCGGTCGGCTGCGGAAACTGGGCCAGGCGTTCGCAGCGCGACGCGCGAAGGCACTGACCGGTCAGGGATCCAACGGCCGCAGCGTCCGGAGCACCCGGTTGCGCAAAGCCCGCACGGGCGAAACCCTCGTGGACCTGTACCAGGAGGCTCGCGAACTTGGCATCCAGGGCCGCTCATCGATGGGCAAGGCGCAGCTAGCACGGGCCGTTCACCGGCAGAGGTCAGCCAAAGCCCGCTGACGCCGACGCCCTCGATAGGCTCACCAGACCGCGCAGGAAGTCGATGAGGCCGGCGAAGTATGCCGCCTGGTCGTCGTACATGGCCAGGTAGGGGGGCGAATAGTGCAGCCGGATGGGCCGCTGCGGGGCGTGGGGAAGACCGCGCTTGGGGTCGCGATGGTCCGTGCGCGGGAGAGCCGCCGCGACGACCGACTGTTTGACGACCCATACGCGCAGGCGTTCGTGGACGCGGCCCCGGGGGTGTTCCCCGAGGAGCCGCAAACCCAGGAACAGCTCGCCGCCTTGGGGCCGCTGGCCTCGCTGGGGGCCGTGTTCTACGTCCACGGCGTCATCCGCACCCGGTTCTTCGACGATTACCTGACCGCTGCCACCGCCGCAGGATGCCGCCAGGTGGTGCTGCTGGCCGCGGGCCTGGACACCCGGGCCTTCCGGCTGGCCTGGCCGGCCTGCACGCGCGTCTTCGAGGTTGACCTTCCCGACGTGCTGGCCTTCAAGGACACGGTGCTGGCCGCCCGCAATGCCGTGCCGCGGTGCGAGCGGACCACGGTACAGGCCGACCTGCGCGGGGACTGGACAGCGACGCTGGCCGGGGCGGGATTCGACCGCGCCGACCCGGCAGCGTGGCTGGCCGAAGGGCTGCTGGTCTACCTCACCGCCGCTGAAGCCGAGCGGTTGCTCACCGGCGTCAGCGAGCTTTCCGCACCGGGCAGCCAGCTGTCATTCGAGCACAGCCCCATGGCCGTCACCACCCTGACAGACCAAGCCCGCAAGATGCCCGCCATGCAGCAGTACACCTCGCTCTGGAAAGGCGGGCTCGGCGGCGGCGCCCCCCACTGGCTGACCAGCCACGGGTGGCAACCCCAGTTCCACGAACTCTCCGCACTCGCCGCCTCCTACCGGCGCCCGCTTCCCGCCCAGGCCCGCGGCGGGTTTCTTACCGCCACACGCGTGCAGTCGCGGTGACCGCGCTCGACAGATGACCGAAGGCTTGATAGCGCCGAGGGCGCGCCGGCGACTCGGCGACCCGTTGCGGCTCGCGGTCGAGACGATGCTGTTCCTGGTGTCCTCGGCCGCCTTGGCCCTTGCGGGCCACCTCATCCCCGCCGCGGTCTTTGCAATCATCGCAATCGGCACTGCGGTCTTGGTGCGTGCGGTCACACCGGGCCCGGTCAAGGCGGGCTGTTTAGGCCATGCAGGAAGCTGATGAGGCCGGCGAAGTACGCCGCCTGGTCGTCATACATGGCCAGGTGACTGCCGTTCGGGCAGTACAGGTAATCGCCGCGCGGCAAGCGGCTGGCCATCATCTCCATGTGAGCTGGGTCCATCGTGTCGTAGCGAGCACCGATGACCAGGGCCGGCACCTCGATCGACGCGAGCTCGCTGGTCCGGTCCCAATGGGCGAGCTTGGCATCGGCGCTGATGCCGAGCTCGCTCGGGCCCTGCATCGACACGTAGATCGCCGGGTTGATGTGGGCAAAGGCGCGCTGTACCGGATCGGGCCAGTCCTCGACCGGCATGCGCAGCACGTGATGGACGTAGTGCTGCTCGTTCAGCAGCTCCATGTACCTCGCGTTCTCGATGTCGCCCTTCGCCTCCAGCGACTTGATCTCGGCCAGCGCCGCCTGGTCCATCTCCGGCATCAGCACTCGCTCGGCGTAGGTGTTGTAGGCGGGGACGCTCGACATCATGTTGGAGATGACCAGCCCGCGCAGGTGCTGCTGGTGGGCAAGTGCGTACTCGGTGGCGAGGATCCCGCCCCACGAGTGGCCGGAGAGAACGAAGTTGCCCCGGTCGAGCCCCAGCGCGCGGCGGACCTGCTCCACTTCGTCGACGAAGCGGTCGACCTCCCACAGCGACGGCTCGCCGGGCTGATCGCTGAACCCAGAGCCCAGCTGGTCGTAGTAGTAATACTCGACCCCCGCCGCGGGGAGATAACTGTCGCACGCCTCCAGATACTCATGAGTCGCCCCCGGACCGCCGTGCAGCAGCAGGACCCTGAGATCGGGATTGTTGCCGGTCCGCTTCACCCACACCCGGTAGGTGCCCGCGGGCGTGTCCACCGGGATCATCCGCGCGCCCCCGCTCAGCACGTCGTCCCGGCTGGAATAGTCCAGATAGCTGCTTGTCGGCCGCACGTGCCCCTCCCATCCCCTCGGGCGCATGTTGCCCGCCCGTGGCCATCAGTAGCTTAGGCCGGCTGGATAGCCGCCGTCACCGCTGGGCGTCAAACCATCAGCCCAGCCAGCGCCATCGAGGTGAAGCCCGGCGGCCGGCCCCGCGGCATGGCGGGCATGGACCCGCTGGTTCCTTTCGTCCAGCAGTTCCACCACGGATTCCCTGGTCTCCGGCTTGCGCTCTTCAACCCCATGATCACGAAGCGATCGCGCGGGCCTGGGAGACTCTGCTGCATCTGACATCCCACCGGCCCCGTTGTAGCCACGATGCCCGCGGAAGATGCACGCAATGCCACTGTCTGGGGTCTGGCTGAGGCGCTCGGTCATCGTTCAGAGATCGTCCGAGGCCAGACAGGTCGGGTGAGTAGGTTCGCGGGCCGGGGAATTCGCTCGGCCCGGGTGGCCGGGCAGCACTCAGGTGGTCGGTTCCGAGAGCGTGATGTCTGCCTGGTGGAGTTCGCCGCTGGCCGGGTCCACGTCGATGGCGAGGGTGAGTCTCGCGTGCTGCCCGTCGAGTTCGACGGTGGCGCTCGTTTCGCCGTCTCCGGCGCGGAACGCGCCCAGCTGGCAGGGGCCGGCCCAGGCCGCGGCCATCCGGAGCCGCCGGAGCACCAGTTCGCGGTCGATCGTACGGGAGACCGGCAGGGCGGACGGCCAGTCGGAGGCACCGCCGTTTAGCAGCAGGAGAAAAGAAGCGAGCGCTTGGGTAAGCGGTGATCCCACAGCGGGTGGTACGGCGAGCGTGAGCTTCTGGACGCGGGGCGGGTTTTCGGGGTTGAACATGATCTCTGCCTGCGCGGCGCCGCGTTCGCCCACCAGCCACCAGCGGCAGTGCGCGGCCGAGTCGTGCTCGGCCGGGCGACCGGGGTGGTCGCGGAAGTCGCCGATGCGCTCGCGGATCAGCCTGATCTTCTGCTGGCGCTCGGGGAACGGCTCGTCCTGCGCGACGTTCTCCGTGAACAGACGGGCTGCCGTGGTGTCGTCCCAGCTCTGCAGGAGCTGGCTCACGTGCCGCTGGGCGGCGAGTGTCTCCGGCCAGGGGCCATCGGGGGCGAGTTCGGGCTGCCTGGCCCGTGCGGCCGGTTTGGCGTTCCCCAGGTCCCGGAGCAACGCGTCGAGCAGTTTCGGCGCCAGGGTGCTGGCCCCCGCGTAGGTGCCGTTCCCCAGCGCGATGACTCCGGTCCCGGTTGCTGCGTGCCAGCGCATGTGACTGCCGAATCCCGGGTAGCCGCCGCTGTGCTGCACGATGCGGCCCCACGCCGCGTCCTGCTCCATGAACAGCCCGAATCCGTAGCTCACCGGGCCGGCCGGGGCAGGACCGCCGGGAAGCCGGTCCACCTCGGGTGGCTCCAGCGCGACCTGCGGCAACTGCATCTCGCGGCGGGTTGCGCGCCGCAGCGGGTGCAGGTCCTCCTCATCGCCGGGCGGGAACGCGGCGGCGAACCCGGCTACCCAGAGGGCAAGGTCTTCCACGCAGCTGAAGATGCCGCCCATCGGGGTGAACGCGCCGCAGCCGTCCGGCTCCAGCTCGGTCCACCCGCCGCCGGCGCGCCGGTAGCCACTGGCGAGCTGCTCCGCGGGGAACTCCGCGGCCTCGAAGCCGGTCCGCGTCATCCCGAGCGGGGCCAGCAGCCGGTCCCGGACGAATGCTGGGTACTCCGCGCCCGAAACGGCCGAGATGACCCGGCCAAGAATCGCATAACCCAGGTTGGAGTACTCGAACCTGGTCCCCGGCGCCCACGCGAAACGCACCCCGCCCGCGAGCAGCTTCGCGAATTCTGGCAGCGGCAGGCCCTGCTGCCGGTCTCCCCACGGGTCGTCGGCGGGGAAACCAGCGGTCATGGTCAGCAGGTGGCGCAAGGTGATGCGCGCCGAGTCCGCCGTCGGCGCCGGCATGCGGCGCAGTTCGGGGACGTACTTCCCGGCCGGGCCGTCGAGGGCCAGCGCGCCGTCGTCCCGCAGGGCCAGCAGCGCGGACGCGGTGAAGCTCTTGGTCATGGAGGCGATCCGGAACACCGTTCCCGCGTCCGGCCCCAGGCCGCCCAGCGACCGTTCGCCGAGGCCCCGGGCGTGAACCAGGCCGCCGCCAGCTACGACGCCGTAGGCCAGGCCGGGCTGGCCGCCGCGTTGCTGGAAATCCTCGGCGATGGTGTCCACCGCCGCGAAGCTGTCAGGTGCGAAGCCGTCTGGAGGGAAGCTCTCAGGTGCGAAGGTCACAGCACCGGAAGATATCGGTCCAGCTCGAACGGGGTCACATGGTGCCGGTATTCGCGCCACTCCTCGCGCTTGTTGCGCAGGAAGAAGTCGAAGACGTGCTCGCCGAGCGCGCCGGCCACCAGTTCGCTGCTCTCCATGACGTGCAGGGCCTCGTCCAGGCTCTGCGGCAGGGGGGCGATCCCGAGGGCCCGGCGCTCCGCTGACGTCAGCGCCCACACGTCGTCCTCGGCGCCGGGTGGCAGCTCGTAGCCCGCTTCGATGCCCTTGAGGCCGGCCGCCAGGATGACCGCGAACGCCAGGTACGGGTTGCAGGCGGAGTCCAGTGACCGGAACTCGATCCGGGTGGCGTTGCTCTTCTGCGGCTTGTACATGGGCACCCGGACCAGCGCGGAGCGGTTGTTGTGCCCCCAGCAGACGTACGCCGGCGCTTCTCCCCCGGCCCCGGCGGTGCTGCCAGCCGATCCCCACAGCCGCTTGTAGGAATTGACCCACTGGTTGCACACAGCGGTGATCTCGGCGGCGTGCCGGAGCAGCCCGGCGATGAATGCCCGCCCCACCTTGGAAAGCTGGAACTCCGCGCCCGGCTCGTAGAACGCGTTCCGGTCGCCTTCGAACAGTGACATGTGGGTGTGCATGCCGGAGCCGGGGTGCTCGGTGAAGGGCTTGGGCATGAACGACGCGTACACCCCCTGCTGGAGCGCGACCTCCTTCATGACCAGCCGGAACGACATGATGTTGTCGGCGGTGGTGAGCGCGTCGGCGTAGCGCAGGTCGATCTCCTGCTGGCCGGGTGCGCCCTCGTGGTGGCTGAACTCCACCGAGATGCCCATCGACTCCAGCATCTGGATCGAGACGTGGCGGAAATCGTGCGCCGTGCTGTGCGGGGTGTGGTCGAAGTACCCGCCGGAGTCGATCGGCTGCGGTTTCACACCCGGCTCCGGCTTCTCCTTGAGCAGGAAGAACTCGACCTCGGGGTGGGTGTAGAAGGTGAACCCGAGCTCCTTGGCCCGGTCGAGCGCCCGCTTGAGCACATACCGCGGGTCGGCATGCGAGGGCGAGCCGTCCGGCATCAGGATGTCGCAGAACATCCGGCCCACCCCGAGCGCCTCCCCGCGCCACGGCAGCAGCTGGAAGGTGGACGGGTCCGGCTTGGCGATCATGTCCGCCTCGTACACCCGCGCGAAGCCCTCGATCGCGGACCCGTCGAAGCCGATCCCTTCCGCGAACGCCCCGTCCAGCTCGGCGGGCGCGACCGCGACCGACTTCAGGAACCCCAGCACATCCGTAAACCACAAGCGGACAAAACGGATATCGCGTTCCTCGAGCGTGCGCAGAACGAACTCTTCCTGCCTGTCCATGTCTCCCTCGTCCTAGCTGGTCAGCCGCGCCACCCGCCGACAGCGCCCTGCGGCCAGTCTTCCGTGCTGGTGTTTCGGGCACGTTACATAAGCTGGGACTGTGCCCAGGTTCAGACTCGCTCTCGCTCAGGTCAACTCCACCGTAGGAGATTTGGCGGCCAACGCCGCGACAGTGACCGACTGGACGCGCCGCGCGGCGGATCGCGGGGCAGACCTCGTCGTCTTCCCTGAGATGATGCTCAGCGGCTACCCAGTCGAGGACCTCGCGCTGCGGGTGTCTTTCGTGGAAGCGTCGATCGCGGCCCTCAGGGACACCGCGGCGAGGCTGGCCAGCGAAGGGCTCGGCGGCATCGCCGTGGTCACCGGGTACCTGGGCCGCCAGGCCGGGCTCCCACCCCGGACCGGGCAGCCCGCCAGCGCGGCTCAGAACGCGGCGGCGCTGCTTCATGGCGGCAAGATCGTGGTGACCACCGCCAAGCACCACCTGCCCAACTACGGGGTGTTCGACGAGTACCGCTACTTCGTGCCGGGAAACCGGCTGCCGGTGGTCCGGTTCCCATGCGGGCGCGCCGCGGGATCACCCGAGCGGGCTGAGCCGGCGGTGGATATTGCGATCGCCATCTGCGAGGACCTGTGGCAAGACGGCGGCCCGGTGGCGGTGACCCGGCAGGCGGGCGCCTCGCTGTTGGTGGTGCCGAACGCCTCCCCCTACGAGCGCGGCAAGGACACGGCGCGGCTGGAGCTTTGCCAGCAGCGCGCGGCGGAGGCGGGCGCCACGCTCGCCTACGTGAACATGGTGGGTGGCCAGGACGAGCTGGTGTTCGATGGCGACTCCATCATCGTGGACGCGGCCGGGCACCTGCTCGCCCGCGGGCCGCAGTTCGCCGAGGCTCTCGTCGTCGTGGACCTGGAGCTGCCGGAGGCTGATCCGAGCGCTCTGCCCACCGACACCCCCGCCGACGCCCTGGATGGAACCTGCATAACGATCCATCGTGTCGCCCTGCCCTCCCCCCCTTCCTCCCCCGCCGTGCCTGACCAGGAGCCGGCTCCCGGCGACGCGAGCCCGGTATGGCCCCGGCTGTCGCCGCTGGCGGAGGTGTATGCCGCGCTGGAGACCGGGGTGCGGGACTACGTCTCCAAGAACCGTTTCCGTTCGGTCATCCTCGGGCTCTCCGGGGGCATCGACTCGGCGCTGACGGCGACCATCGCGGCGGACGCCATCGGCCCGGAGCGAGTCCACGTGGTGTTGATGCCCAGCCGGTACTCCACCGGGCACTCGGTCAGCGACGCGGAGGACCTCGTGAAGCGGCAGGGGCTGCAGGCGCGCACGGTGCCCATCGGCCCGAGTGTGGATGCTTTCGAGCACGATCTCGACCTGCGGGGGCTCGCGGCGGAAAACCTGCAGGCGCGGGTCCGCGGCGTGCTCCTGATGGCCCTCTCCAACGCGGAGGGCCACCTGGTGCTGACGACCGGGAACAAGTCGGAGCTGGCGACGGGGTACTCGACGCTCTACGGCGACTCCGCAGGCGGGTTTGGCCCGATCAAGGATGTGCCTAAGACGCTTGTCTGGGAACTGGCCCGCTGGCGCAACTGGGAGGCTGCCGAGCGCGGCGAGACCCCGCCCATCCCGGAGAACTCGATCACTAAGCCCCCGAGCGCGGAACTGGCCCCCGGACAGCTCGACGTCGACTCGCTGCCCGATTACCTGCTGCTCGACGCCGTGCTTGACGACTATGTGGTCAAGGACATGGGCGCCGGGGAACTGGTCAGGGCCGGCCACGATCCTGATCTGGTGCACCGGGTGATCGCCATGGTGGACCACGCGGAGTACAAGCGCCGGCAGTACCCGCCCGGCCCGAAGATCACGCCGCGCAACTTCGGCCGCGACCGCCGCCTCCCGATCACCAACCGCTGGACCGAGCCCCAACCCGAAGCTCCCGCCTAGCGATACAGCACCACCCTCGTGATTGTTGAGCCTACGGGTCAGCAGCCTGGGGGGTTCGAGCCCTGCGGGCGAGCCGGCTAGTCCTCGGGTCATGGTGGCGTGAGGTGGCCACGAAACTGGCTGCGGGTGCGGCTGCGCCTGGGATCCGCCGGTGAGGCCAGGCCGGAACCGGTCCTTCGGCGAGGATCAGTGCGAAGTCGGCGGGGCTGGATGGATCGGTCAGGCGCCGGCCACGGACTCGGGCCCCGCTGGGCAGGATGACGA
>Ga0137379_10005983_pt1 | contig 11492 bp, 8 predicted proteins | sample SagtaG_18_FD_104812 | JGI IMG/M metagenome (GOLD analysis project Ga0137379, IMG submission 104812) | Vadose zone soil microbial communities from Sagehorn Ranch, Mendocino, California, USA - Sage2_L_80_16 metaG | ecosystem: Environmental > Terrestrial > Soil > Vadose zone | place: USA...
CCTACATCGCCCGGCACGGCCTGGACCTGAGCGTCGCGGACGAGGCGATGGCGCTGTCCGACGTGGCGTTCGCCCGGCTGCTGGTCGACCCGGCCGTGCCGCGGCGCGAGATCATCAGGCTGAGCGCCGGCGCCACCCCGGCCAAGCTGGCCCGCGTGCTGGCCATGCTCCGGCCGCCCGAGCTGGTCATGGCCATGACCAAGCTGCGCGCCCGGCGCACGCCGAGCAACCAGGCTCACGTCACCAACCGGCTCGACGACCCGCTGCTGCTCGCCGCCGACGCGGCCACCGCGGCGGCGTTCGGGTTCCGCGAGATCGAGACGACCGTGCCGGTGCTGGGCGACGCGCCGAGCAACGCCGTGGCCTGCCTGGTCGGTGCGGCGTTCGGCGCGGACGGGGTGCTCATCCAGTGCTCCGTCGAGGAGGCGCTCGAGCTCGAGCTCGGCATGCGGGGCCTCACGTCGTACGCCGAGACCGTCTCGCTGTACGGCACCGAGCAGGTATTCACCGACGGTGACGACACCCCGTGGTCCAAGGCCTTCCTCACCTCGGCCTACGCCTCCCGCGGCATGAAGATGCGGGTGTCCTCGGGAGCCGGCGCCGAGGTCCTGATGGCCGGCGCGCAGGGTAAGTCGATGCTGTACCTGGAGGCGCGCTGCGTGGCGCTGGCCCGGGCCATCGGCGCCCAGGGCGTGCAGAACGGCGGGATCGACGGGGCCAGCGTGGCCGCCGCGGTGCCGGGCGGGCTGCGCGAGCTGATGGCGGAGAACATCATGGCGATGATGCGCAACCTGGAGTCCTGCTCAGGCAACGACGCGCTGATGAGCGAGTCGGACATGCGCCGGACTTCGCGCACGCTGCCGATCGTGCTGGCCGGCTCGGACTTCGCGTTCAGCGGCTTCGGGTCGATCCAGCGCTACGACAACATGTTCGGCCCGAGCAACTTCAACGCCGAGGACATCGACGACTTCCTGGCCATGCAGCGGGACTGGGGCGTCGACGGCGGCCTCAGGACGGTGGACGCGGCCCGGCTCTGCGAGCTGCGGCGGGAGGCCGCGCAGGCCTGCCGCGCCGTCTACGCCCACCTCGGCCTGGCCGACTTCACCGACGAGCATGTCGAACTGGCGGTGGACGCGGCGGGCTCGAAGGACCTGGGGGAGACCGACACCCTGGCCGTGCTGGGCGCGGCGCAGGCCATCCGGCAGCGCGGGCTGACGGTGGTGGACATCGTGGCGGCCCTGGACGAGTGCGGCTACTCCTGCGAGGCCGAACGGACCGTGGCCTTCGCCCGGGCTCGGCTTTCCGGTGATTACTTGCAGACGTCCGCCATCTTCGACGAGCATCTCGCCGTGCTGTCCCTGGTCACGGACCCGAACGACTACGGCGGCCCGGGCACCGGCTACGAGCCTTCGCCCGGCCGGCAGCGGGAGATCGACGCCATCCGCCAGGCGCGCGGCGTCGCCGACCTGCGGGCCGAGCAGGCCCGGTTCGCGGTGCCTTTGCTCCATGCCAGCGGGCCGGCCGGGCCCGGGCAGGGGCCGCGCGACGTCGTCATCGGCGTCTCGCCGGCCGTCGGCCGGGACGTGTGGCGGTGCCTGTCCGGCCTGGCCGTGACGGACGTGCTGCGCGAGATGCTGGCGGGCCTGGAGGAAGAGGGCTGCGCCGGCCGGGTCGTCCGCTTCAACGACAGCGTGGACCTGGGCCGGATCGGCCTGGCGGCGGCCCGGCTGGCCGGCTCGGGAATCGGCATCGGGCTGCAGGGCAAGGGCACCGCGCTGATCCACCGCCGTGACCTGGCCCCGCTGGCGAACCTGGAGCTGTACTCGGTGGCGCCTTCGGTCACCCCGGAGCTCTACCGGCTGCTCGGCGCCAACGCCGCGCGGCACGCCAAGGGCGGCACGCCCGACCCGGCCCGCAACCCGTACTCCGACGAGGCCATCGAGGCCCGCTACCACACCACTGTGATCGCCCTGATGGAACTGGAGCGCCGCCAGATGAAGGCCGGCGCCGGGCCCGAAGAGCTGTCCCTGGAAGGACTGACGTGAGAAACCCGCCTGTCCCCCAGCCTTCCAGCACCAGCACGCCCGGCACCATCCGCACGCCCGGCGCCATCCGCACGCCCGGCGCCATCCGCAGTCCCGGCGCCAGCAGGCCCGGCACCGCCAGCACGCTCCCGCTGCCGGCTCAATGTGGCATTGTGCCGGCCAGGGCCGGCACGATGTGACATCGAGCCGGCTGGCGCAGATGGCCTGACAGTACACAGGAGGCTGAAGTGGCTGAGGTGGGAGACGAGACCGAGGTCCGGGCGCTGTCCGGCAAGCCGGTGGAGAGCCTGACCGTGGACGCGGTGCGGGCGGGCGAGGTCGGCGTGGCGGACCTGCGGATTCACCCGGACACGCTGGAGCGCCAGGCGGCCGTGGCGGAACAGCACGGCAACCCGCAGCTGGCCGAGAACCTCCGCCGCGCGGCCGAGCTGACCCGGCTGCCCGACGACGAGGTGCTGGCCGTCTACGAGGCGCTGCGGCCCGGCCGGTCCACGCCCGCCCAGCTCACCGGGCTGGCGGCGGCGCTGGCCGCCCGGGGGCTGCCGCGCTGCGCGGCGCTGCTGACCGAGGCGGCCGACGTCTACGCCCGCCGCGGCCTTTCCGCTTAGGGCGCCGCCGGGTGACGGTAATCGTCGGCGTCGACGTCGGGAACGCCACGACGGAGGTCGTGCTGGTGTCCGGCGGGAAGATCCTCGGCGCCGGACGGGTACCGACCCGCGGCCGCAAGGGATCGCCCGGCTCCCTGCGCGGTGCGGCCGCGCTGGTCCGCCGGCTGGAACGCCAGCTCGGGTACACGGCCGGCGAGGCCAGGATCGCGCCGCTGCGGCCGGTCGCCACCTCCGTGGTGATCGTGCCCGGCGCGGCCCGGCCCAGTGGCCGGCTGCGCGTGCTGGCCGCGGGCGTGCCCACCCCCGGCGGGACCGGGGCCTGCGTCGGGCCGCCCCTTTTCCTGCCCGGCCCGGCGCCGCGCTCCGGCCCGGCGCCCGGCGATGCCGCGGTCGTGGTGGCGCTGGTGCCGCCTGGCCTGCGCTACGACGAGGCCGCGGCCCGGCTGCGGGCGCTGCTGGCCGCCGGGACGCGGATCGGCGCGATCCTGGTGGCCGGCGACGAGGGCGTGCTGGTGGCCAACCGGATCCCCGGCAGGCTGCCCGTCATCGACCAGGTCGACACCGACGCGGCCGCGGCCTGCGGGCTGCTCGCGGTCGAGGTCCAGCCGCCCGGGCACGCGCTGCGCCTGCTGGCCGATCCGGTGGCGCTCGGCGCCCGCCTGGGCCTGCGTGAGGACGAGGCCGGCGACGCGGCCGCGGTATGCCGGGCGCTCACCGATCACGCCAATGCCGTCGTCGGCCTCGGGCCGGGGCCGCTCCCGGCCGCGAACCTGGCCGAGCCGTGGGCGGAAAAGGCGGATGGCACTCGCCTCCCGCTGCGAACCGCGTGTGCGCAGCTGCCGGGCTGGCCCGTCGGCGCGATCCGGGCGTTCGGCGCCGACCCGGTGGATGACCTGTTCGCGGTGGACCTGGCCGCCGCGGCCGAGGCGGCCACCGCCCGGCCGGGCAGTACCGGCCGGGCCGTCCTGGTCGCCGCGCTCAGCCGGGCCGGCGCGGAGCAGGCGGCGCCGGTCCTCGGCGAGCTGCTCGGGATGCCCGCGCACAGCCCGGTCGCCGAGCCGGCCGCGGCCCGGCTCGGCGCGCTGACCACGCCGGGCGCCCGCGCCGGGGCGGTCGTCGTCGACCTGGGCGCCGGGACCATCGACGTGATCGGCCCGCGGGCCAGCGTCGTCGCCGCCGGGGCGGGTGACCTGCTCACCGGCGCGGTGGCCGAGACGCTCGGCATACCCCGTGCGACCGCCGACTGGGTCAAGCGCGGCCCGTGCCTGCGGGTGGACGGCGGGCAGCGGTTCGAGGCCGAGGACGGCACCCGCGGTTTCCTGGCCGTGGCCGCGCCCGCCTCGGCAGCAGGCATGCTCGCCGTCGACGGGCCCGGAGGCCTGCTGCCGTTCGACCGCCGCCACGGCCCGGGCGAATGGCGGGCGATCCGGCTGCGGCTCAAGAGCGCCGTGCTGGCCGAGAACGTCCGGCGCGCGGTGCGGACGCTCGGGACGGAGTTCAGCCAGGTCCTCGTGGTCGGCGGCCCGGCCGGCGACGAGGAGCTGCTCGGGGTGATCACCCGTTCGCTGCCGCCCGGCGTGGCCGTCGGCCGGGGCAATGCCGGCGGCACCTGCGAGGGCGAGCCGCTCGGCCACCGTTACGCCGTCGCCCTCGGCCAGGCCCTGGCCCCGGGGTAACATGACGCCGCGATGAGCGGGCAGCCGGGCGTTCGTAACCCCTTCGACAGCGATCCGGCGGCCCGCCGCTACGCAGGCGGTCGGCCGTACTATCACCGGGCCGCGCTGGACCTGGCCATGGGCCAGCAGGAAATCGGGCCGGCCCGCCTTGCCGTCGACGTGGGCTGCGGCACGGGCCTGTCCGCGCTGGCCGTCAGCGACCTGGCGGATCACGTCATCGCGATCGACGCGTCCGCCGCCATGCTGCGGGCCGCGCGACCGCATCCGGCCGTCCGTTACCTGGTCGCGAGGGCAGAGCGGATCCCGGCGGCGGACAAGACGGCCGACCTGGCCACGGTCGGCGCCGCGTTCCACTGGTTTGACCAGGCGGCCGCCTGGGCCGAACTCGCCCGCATCCTGCGCGACGGCGGGGTCCTGGTCGTCTACAGCGATTTCTTCCACGGCCGCCTCACCGGCCAGCCAGCGTTCACGACCTGGCTGACCGGTGCCTACCTGCCGCGCTACCCGTCCCCGATCCGGCACGCGCAGTTCGACCCGCAGGCCGCGGCGAGCGCCGGGTTCGGCCGGGTCAGCGATTCTGAGAGCGAATACCAGGTGCCGTTCACCGCGTCCGATATGGCGGACTACCTGCTCAGCCAGAGCAACGCCGCCGCCGTGATCGAGTCGGGGGCCATCAGCGCGGAAGCGCTGCGGCGGCAGGTCGTCGACGAGACCGCCGCCTTCTTCGGCGGCGGCGAACGGGCCGTGTTCGGCGTCCGGGTCTGGACCGCGGTCCGGCAGCCCCGCCCCTAGGCCTGCGGCCACTCCTTCGCGACCAGGGTCAGCACGTCGTAGGTCGCCACCGGCTTCCCCTCCTGGTTGGTCACGCTGGCGTCCCAGCGCACCTCGCCGTGCGCGGCGTCCTCGCGCGGGGTGATCTGCTTACAGGTGAGCGTCACCGTCAGCTCGTCGCCCGGGTATACGGGCGTGAGGAAGCGCAGGTTCTCCAGGCCGTAGTTGGCCAGCACGGGACCGGGATCGGGCTGGACGAACAGGCCGGCGGCGAAGGACACGATGAGGTAGCCGTGGGCCACCCGGCCGTCGAAGAACGGGTTGGCCCGGGCGGCGTCGGCGTCCATGTGGGCGTAGAAGGTGTCCCCGGTGAACTCGGCGAAGTGCTCGATGTCCGCCAGCGTGACCTGGCGCGGCCCGGCTACCACCGTGTCGCCGACGCGCAGCTCGGCGAGCGACTTGCGGAAGGGGTGGCCGCCATCGGCATTCCGTTCGGCACCCGGGACCCAGCGGCGGGTGACGGCCGACAGCACCCGCGGGCTGGCCTGCACCGCCGTGCGCTGCATGTGGTGCAGCACGCCGCGGATGCCGCCCATCTCCTCGCCGCCGCCGGCCCGTCCCGGACCGCCGTGGACCAGCGTGGGCAGCGGCGATCCGTGGCCGGTGGACTCGGCCGCGTCCTCGCGGTCCAGCACCAGCAGCCGGCCGTGCCACGGCGCCAGGCCGAGGACCACGTCGCGGGCGAAGGCCGGGTCGGCCGTGACGATCGACCCGGCCAGGCTGCCCCGGCCGCGCGCCGCGAGCTCGATCACCTGGCTCACCGGGTCGGTGCCGCGGTAGCCGATGATCGTGCTGACCGGCCCGAACGCCTCTACCTGATGCGGCTCTGGGCGGCTGGCGTCGTCGGCCTGCAGCAGCAGCGGCGCCATGAACGCGCCCCGCTCGGCGCTGGCTCCGACGACTTCCACGCGGTCCGGGTCGCCGGAGACGATCCGCCCGGCCGACAGCAGCGCCTTGACCGAACGCCGGACCTCCTCGCGCTGCTCGAGCCCGGCCAGCGCGCCCATCCGGACGCTTTCCTCCGCCGGGTTGCCCACCACCACCTTGGCCAGCCGGTCGCGCGCCGCCTCGGCCACCTGGTCCGCCAGCGCGGCCGGGACCAGGGCGCGCCTGATCGCGGTGCACTTCTGGCCGGCCTTGACCGTCATCTCGCTGACCAGCTGCCGGACGTACAGATCGAACTCCGGCGTGCCCGGCTCCGCCTCGGGACCGAGGACCGAGCAGTTCAGCGAGTCCGCCTCGGCGTTGAACCGCACCGACCGGCCGACGATGGCCGGGTGCGCCCGCAACTGCTGGGCGGTGGCGGCTGACCCGGTGAACGCCACCAGATCCTGCTCGCCCAGGTGGTCGAACAGGCCGCCGACGCTGCCGCAGACCAGCTGAAGCGACCCGGCGGGCAGCAGCCCGGAGCCCACCATCAGCTCCACCAGCCTGGCCGTCAGGTACGCGGTCTGGGTGGCCGGCTTGACCAGGCTGGGCATCCCGGCGATGAATGCGGGCGCGAACTTCTCCAGCGGCCCCCAGACCGGGAAGTTGAACGCGTTGATCTGCACCGCGACCCCGTGCAGCGGGGTGAGGATGTGCTGGCCGACGAACGTCCCGCCCTTGCCGAGGGGCTCGACCGGCCCCTCGGCCAGGATCGTGTCGTTGGGCAGCTCGCGCTTGGCCCGGCTGGCGTAGCTGAGCAGCACGCCGATGCCGCCGTCGATGTCGAACTTGGAGTCCCCGAGGGTCGCGCCGGTGCGGGCGGACAGGGCGTAAAGCTCCTGCCGGTGCTCGCGGAGCAGCAGCCCGAGCGACTTGAGCAGCGCCGCCCGCTGGTGGAAGGTCAGCTCGCGCAGGGCCGGGCCGCCGGCGATGCGGCCGTAACCGAGCGCCGCGCCCAGGTCGATGCCGGCCGATGACACCCGGGCGACTTCCTCGCCGGTCACCGCGTCGAGCACCGGCCGCCCCTCGTCTGCCGGTTCGGCCCATGCCCCGCCCACGTAACTGCGCAGCGCCGTCATCGTCAGCTCCCTTACTGCCGGCCTCCTCAGTTACGCTATCTCCCCATGCCCGGTGGTGCAGCGGCAGAAGCCCTCAGCATGGTGGCCGCGGTGCGAGACGACCCGGCCCGGCGGCTGAGGCTCGCGGGCAGTTTCTACGACGACAGGCCCGGCCGTGCCTCGATCCGGGCTTACCGGCGGGCCGAGGTGGCCTTCATGAACTGGCAGGTCCGCCGGGGCTTGCTCACGTCACCGGACTCTGCCCGGCCCGGCAGCCGGTGGTGGCGTTCGGTCAATGAAGGCCTGCTGCGCGACGAATGGGAGGCGGACCGGCTGCTGGCCGGCCGACCTGGGCCGGCCAGCAGGCCATCGGTCTCGCGCTGGGCTGACTTCCTAAGCCAGCCCAGCGCCGTGGCCTGGTACCGGGCCCACAACGCCAGTATCGTCGCGGGATACCTCGAGCACCGTCACCTGTGCGCGAGCGAGCTTCCCGTGGAGCGCTTCTTCATGAACGTCGCCTTGGCCCGCGTGCTCTACGCGCATGCCCTCGTCGCCCGCCCTGAGCTCGCGCTGGGCCGGATCCGGGCCGTCAGCCGCCTGCTCGGTGATCCGCGCTGGCGCGGCGCGAACCTGTTCCTTTCCCTGCACAACATCTTGCCGGTCCGGTATCCGCTGGACGGGGTCACGATCGGCGACGTCCTGGCGAGGGAGAATTACCTCGGCCGGCTGATCGACTATGGCGTGATCATGCCCCGGATGCAGGCGCTATTCGCCTTTGCCGCGGCCGATCTCGGCGAGCCCCGCTTGCTCGATCTCGTTCAGGACGGCCTGCCCGCCTACGCCTGGACCAACGAGAACCATCATCCGTGGACAACCGCGCGGGCGCGCAGGCTCAGATCCGTCCTGACCTGGCTGACCTCAGGCTGACCGCCCGTTCCCGGCGCCCCAGGGCCTAGTGCTTGAAGGACTGCCGCTTCTGCTGGATCTCCGGTGGCGGCTGGTCCTGCGGATGATGCTCCAGCACCCGGACATGCAGCCGCAGATCGTCGAGCAGCAGGTCGGCCAGGTCCATGCTGAAGCCGTTCCGTACCACGATCCGCATCACCGCGGTGTCCGTCATGTCGGCGGGGAAGGTGTACGCCGGCACCTGCCAGCCGCGCATGCGCAGCCGTTCCGACAGGTCGAAAACCGAGTAACCGGTGATGTCGTCGCGCAGCTTGAACGCGAACACCGGAAGGTCCCTGCCCTCGGAGAGCAGCTCGAACGGGCCCATCTTCGCGATCTCGCCGGACAGGTGGAGGGCGACATCCTGGCAGGCCTGGTGCACGCGCCGGTAGCCCTCGCGGCCGAGCCTGACGAAGTTGTAGTACTGGGCGGCGACCTGGGCACCGGGCCGGGAGAAGTTGAGCGCGAACGTCGGCATCTCGCCGCCCAGGTAATTCACCCGGAAGACAAGGTCCTCCGGCAGGGCGTCCGGGGTCCGCCACATGACCCAGCCCACGCCCGGATACACCAGGCCGTACTTGTGCCCCGACGCGTTGATCGAGGCCACCCGGGGAACCCGGAAGTCCCATTCCAGGTCCGGCTGGAGGAACGGGGCGACGAACCCGCCGGAGGCTCCGTCCACGTGCACCGGCACGTCGTGGCCCGGCCCGGCCTGCAGCTTGTCGAGGGCCTGGCTGATCTCCAGCACGGGCTCGTAACTGCCGTCCATGGTGGAACCCAGGATGGCGACCACGCCGATGGTGTTCTCGTCGCACCTGGCCGCGGCCTCGGCTCCGCGCAGGTGCAGCCGGCCCGGCACCATGGGCACGTAGCGGGGCTCTACCTGCCAGTACCGGCAGAACTTCTCCCAGCAGACCTGGACGTTGGAACCCATCACCAGGTTCGGCTTGGCCGCGTCGAGCCCCGCCGCCTGCCGCCGGGCCCGCCACCTCCACAGCAGTGCCATCCCGCCGAGCATGCACGCCTCGCTCGACCCGGTCGTGGAGCAGCCGGTGGCCGTGCCCCCGGCGGGTGAGTTCCACAGGCTGCTGAGGATGTTCACGCAGCGCCGCTCCAGTTCGGCGGTCTGCGGGTACTCGTCCTTGTCGATCATGTTCTTGGCGGCGCACTCCGCCATCAGCTGCTCGGCCTCGGGCTCCATCCAGGTGGTGACGAACGTGGCCAGGTTGAGCCGGGCGTTGCCGTCGAGGATGAGCTCGTCGCGGACCACCTGCAGCGCGATGCGCGGGAACACGCCGTGCTCGGGCAGCCGGTACCGCGGGATCTCGCAGCTCAGCTCGCTGACGTAGACCGAGTTGACGTCGAGCCCTGCGTCCTGGCTGGACTCGTCCACCTGGGTGTGCAGCGGCATGGGCCCTACTCCCGTCTGGTCGGATGCCCGGGCCGCGCTAGTCCTGCGAGCGGGCCGTGATGAGCCTTTCCAACGTCAGGCTAACGTCTCCGTCCGCGGGTATGTCATCAGCCGGCGAACTAGTCCGCCGCCCTGGCCGCCCGGCGCTGTCCCTGAGCCACCGAGCATGGCCAGCCCGGCGACGACGTACCCGCCGCCCTGGATGGCCAGCACCGGGATGATGCCGGCGAGGCGGCTGAGGAAGATGGCGAGGTCCACCAGGCCGAAGGCGACCGCGCCGCAGCACAGCAGCCGGGCGGCCTGGATGCGGCGGCCGGACGCCGCGGCGACCATCCCCCCGGCGATGCCGCCGACCGCCTGGGCGGCGGTGATGAAGCCGAGATCCTGTGGGGTCCCGTGCAGCACGTGCTCGACGAAGGGCGTGAACAGCGTGCTCATGGTGCCCTCGCCCAGCCGCCACGTGGCCCTCATCTCAGCCCTCCGCCGGCGGGCCGGATCCCGGCACCGTGAAGAGGGTGAAGGTCACCGGCACCGAACCGGCCGGCCGGGAGGCCACGTCGTCGATCGGCCGCTGGTCGATATAGCGCATCAGCAGGGCGTCGAAGGCCTCGTCGATCCCGGCGAGCTCGGCCTGGGTGAGGTAGACGGTGGACTCGCCCAGGCCGGCGTGCTTCCGCCACGCTCGCGGCCAGTCCTTGCGCCGCTGCTGCCAGCCCAGGAAGGCCTCGATGGTCCGGTCGGCGGTCATCTGCTCCAGCACGTCCACCGCGACCGAGCCCTCGGCGGTGTCCCGCGCCCTGCTCCAGTTGTAGGACGTCGCCACCATCCGCCAGGGCCGCTCCCGGTGGTCCTTGCCCTTGACCTGCTCGACGAAGCCGTACTTGGCCAGCTGCCGCAGGTGGTGCGAGGCCAGGCCGTGGCTGATGCCCAGTTCGCGCGCCGCGTCCGCGGTGGTGGCCCGCCCGAGGCGGCCGATGATCGAGATCAGGTCGTGCCGCAGCGGATGCGCCAGCGCCCGGATGGCGACCGGGTCGTCGATGAGCCGCCACCGCTGCCGGGACCGCCCCGGCTCAGTTTCCCTGCCGCTCCCGGGCTCGGATTCCAAGGACATGCTTGGAATTATCCGCCGCTACTCGCGGATATGTCAAGCATTTGCTTGGAATGTACGCGTGACCGCTGGTGTGCTGGCGCGGGCGGGGTCAGCCGAACGGTTGATACCGCGGCTCCAGATGGCCGGCCAGCCAGCGGTCACCCGGCGCGGCAAAGATGGCCGCGCAGCCGATCCGCCACCAGGGCGCGCCGGGCGAAGCTGGCTATGGCGCCACCAAGGCGACCCGACGGAAGGGAGGCGTGATGACGGCAATCATCGAGGTGACGGGGCTCACCAAGCGTTACGGAAGCCAGGCTGCCGTGGACGGCATCTCGTTCCACGTCGATCAGGGTGAGATCTTCGGCATCCTCGGCCCGAACGGTGCGGGCAAGACGACCGCGGTCGAGTGCCTGGAGGGCCTGCGCAAACGGGACGGCGGCGAGGTGCGGATCCTCGGCCTGGACCCGCGGACAGACGCTCACCGGCTGCACCGGCGGATCGGCGTGCAGCTGCAGGAGACCCAGCTGCCGGAGAAGCTGAAGGTGGGCGAGGCGCTCGAGCTGTACGCCTCGTTCTACCCGGACCCGGCCGACTGGCGTGAGCTGCTCGAGCGCTGGGGGCTGACCGGAAAGGCACGCGCGTACTTCGGCAAGCTGTCCGGCGGCCAGAAGCAGCGCCTGTTCATCGCGCTGGCCCTGGTCGGGAACCCGGAGGTGGTGTTCCTCGACGAGCTGACCTCCGGCCTGGACCCGGGCGCGCGCCACGCCACCTGGGACCTGATCGCGCAGATCAGGGACAGCGGCGTCACCGTCGTGCTGGTCAGCCACTTCATGGACGAGGTGGAGGAACTGTGCGACCGCGTCGCGATCCTCGAACGGGGGCGGATCGCGGCGCTGGACAC
>Ga0137379_10005985_pt1 | contig 11491 bp, 13 predicted proteins | sample SagtaG_18_FD_104812 | JGI IMG/M metagenome (GOLD analysis project Ga0137379, IMG submission 104812) | Vadose zone soil microbial communities from Sagehorn Ranch, Mendocino, California, USA - Sage2_L_80_16 metaG | ecosystem: Environmental > Terrestrial > Soil > Vadose zone | place: USA...
GTTAAGGACGTAGCAGGACTACACCCGATTCGGACACTCAAGGATGTCGAGAAAATTGTCGGCGAATCGGTCATGGGATACATCGTGCCTCGCGTGAAAGCGGGAACCCAAATGCGCCTCTATGCAGCAGGGCTCGAGGATCTTGCTAAAGCTAAGGGTGGCATGGAGGCGGTTACTGCGGCAGAAAGGGACAGCCTTGGATTCGATATCGAAAATCACTTAAACGACACAATGGGCCAGATTCCACACGACCAGCTTTATTTCACTAACGCGCTAAAAAATTGGGCGCGGTTTATTTTTGCGTATCCCACTTGGCAGTTGGGAACTTTCCGACTTGCGGCAAGTGGAGCCAAGGGTGCAATTGGTAGCGCGATCAATCTTGCTTCTGAAGCGGTCGGCCGCGGCTCTCCGATCGAACTCACAGGAAAAGAAAAGCTGGCGGCTAAATACTTTGTCGGCGCTGCTTTGGTTCATGGGATCGAGAGCGCGATCGCAAATTACGTCATGACCGGCGAAATGCCGCGAGATCATCACGATTTCATTGCCGCAAGAACCGGGAAAAAGGACGCCAACGGAAACGACATTCGACTGTGGCAACCGGACTACTTCAGAAGCTACTACGCCTTACGCCATCCCGTACAGGCGCTTTTCAGTCGCTTCAATCCGGTGGTATCAAAAACCCATGAGTTGCTCGTGAATATGGACTACAACGGCAACAGAATTTATACCCCAGGAGCATCGTGGAGCCAACAATCAATTGAAATGGGCAAGAGCGTTGCGGAAACTCCATTGCCCTTCTCTTACCAGAATATCAAATCAATGAAAGAGCAGAGCAATATTACTCCTTCCGAAAAAGCCCACATGATTATGGGCTGGACGCCAGTTCCGCGAAATTACCGAGAGTCGAACGCCGAGGGTCTTGCACACACTAAGTTTTTGAATAGCCTTCACGCCCTTACTCCCGCAGAGATGGAGATAATGAAGAACAGCGCGAAGCTATCTCAGATGTTTAGGGACAAAGACCCGCAGGCCAAGGAGTACGCCAAGCAGATGTTGGGGAGCGGCCAATTGACGATGAGGGAAGTCGAAAACGCGGCCAAGAAGTCAGGACAGCGTGCGTTTGTCCATGAGATCCAACGGCTAAGCACCAAAGACGTGTTCGAAGTGTGGGATGCCGCGAAGAAAGAAGATAACGCGGCGGACCTCAAAGACATTCAGGCGCGAGTGCTTACTTACCTGGATGACAAGAGGCCAGGAGGACTCGTAGTGCGCATTGCCAAAGATTTCCGGACGACCGATCCAACTCTAATCAAGCAGCAGATCCGAAAGATAAGGGACATCCTGATTTACAAACAGCAGAAGAAAGAAACGTCGATGGAGGCGAGAGCGCCGTGAGCAACAAACGGATGAAGTTGATAAGCCGGTTAGTGCCTGAGCGGCAGCTATGGGCTTTCACCGGAAGCGTTGCGATGCGCTTGATGCGCGCGTTGACCGCTGGATCGGGTCTTCTTCTGGAATCTGGTCTGCCACCGGCTTTAGTCCGGGCGTTCTGCCTTCCCCTCTGGAGTGCTCACGGTTTCTGTTACCGGATCGCATGCTTCTCTATCGAGCAACGTAAGCTGCTGCTGTCACGGCGCGAGATGGCCCGATCAGCCCTACTGCGCTACGCCCAAATGCTAACGGAACAGGGCGCGGGGAATGGCCAGGCGGAAACGTAGCGTCGATGATTAGCTAAGGTAAAAAAAACCCCCGAACGGCGACCAAACCAGATCGGGGGCGAAGGAGAAAAGAAAAATGCAAGCCTTCGAGGCGCAATCTACGCGCGACTTACCGCGGAGTCAAACGCTACTTCCGATTTGCCATGAGACAGAACTCGGTATCTGTCCGACCGGCGAGCATCTTGGCGACTGTCGTCGTTGCGGTTTTGCGGGGTGTGTGGATCTTCGGCCATGGGCAAAGGCGAATAGATACAGGTTTCGCCTAGAGGAGTCCTATGGGGCCGAATCGAACACTCACGTTCGGGGCGATGGGCGTTGGTATGTCGAGATTCTTTGCAAACGCGGCACGATCTATCCTTATGGCGGTCATGAAGTCTGCGCTTTTACAAAGTCGGGGTACGCCTGGCAGGCCTTACTTAAGCTCGGCTCCGAAATCCGGTCGCACCAGGTAGGCGATCAGGAGCGGGTTTGCCGATTCCCCGTAGAGCTGCTCGATCGGGTAGCGGCTATACTGCAGCCCAGACGGCGCCGGACACTCAGTCCTGAACGTGCGAGAGCTATCAGCGGAGTAATAAAAGCTCACGCTCAGAGCGGGCAAATCGCCCAAGGATTAACGAACGAATGGCGGTTGATACTGTCCTACCTTACCCTTAATCGGCCTCTCAAACTGTGACAAAGGTGGCCTGGACGCCGATGAACGAACCGAGTAACCCCCCTGCCCTTCTCGGACAGGCCATCCTGGATGCGATCCGAGAGGCGGTTAAAGAGGCGCTTCGAGAAGTCGGCGCAAACGGAAAGCCGCAAGAGCTCCTCGCGCCTGAGGAACTGGCGAAGCGGCTTAAACTCCCCGTAAGCTGGGTTTATGAGCAAAGCCGCCAGGGTAACATTCCTACCCACAGGCTAGGTCGGTATATCCGCTTCGATCTCCACGAAGTCCTCGCCAGCCAGAAAAAAAGTTGACTCCCCTTTCCTTTTTGCTTGACACGGAATCGGTAATTAGATAATTACTGAAGCATGGCAAATCCAAAGAAAGGAGGCAAAGCGCCCAAGATGAGCACGCCGAATGTTGTCATGCCAGACGATCTATGGCTCGAACTTCGGATGCACGCATTAAAAGAAAAGACTTCAGCGAGTGAGATAGTCCGACGGCTCGTGTCTGATTATCTCAAGAAATCGAAGAAGGGAGGAAGGCACGAATGAAGCAAAGAAGATCGAACGGCATAAGAAAACTGCCGAGCGGTCGCTATCAGATCACGTTTCGTGACGCCATTGGTAAAAAGCATCGTGAGAGCTTCGACCGTGAGAAGGACGCCAGGAGCAAGCTCGACGAAAGGCGCACGGCGGTACGCAACCGTGAGTATGTGGCGCCGGCCAAGATCCCTACCGTAGAGCAGGCCGCCCGCGCGTGGCTCGACGGCAAGAAGGTTTCTGAGTCGAAGCGCGGCGGGCCCATCAAGGAATCGACGTTAGAGTTTTGGGAAAACCACATTGACAGGTTCATTGCTCCTACCCTTGGCGCTTACCGGATGGACTGCGTAGATACCGCCGCAGTTGAGAAGAAGCGCGACGAATGGAAGACCCTTGGCCTCACCGCTCCATCCGTCAATAAAGTACTCACTACCCTCTCAGCAATCTTTGACAAACAGATTGCTTTGAGAACTCTTCGCTTCAATCCAGTGACTCTCGCAGAGCGCATGGCCACAGGCAGTAACGAGGTTGGCGAGAATGACGAGATTGATATTGACGCTTTGGAGGTGAGGCCGGAGGAGATATACAGCCCGGATCAACTCTTAAAACTGATCCAGTCCGCGGAGCCAGGCTTTGATCAGACTATCTTGACCACTTTCGCACTGACGATGGTCCGTCACGGCGAGGGTTTGGGCTTCATGTGGCGGGATGCCGATTTCGACACCAAGGAAATTAACGTTCGTCGGAGCTGGTCAGGCAGATACAGAGGCGACGAGAAGAACCGCGAGCCGGTCTTTTGGGTTCCGAAGTCAAAGCATTCTATCCGCAAGGTCAGGATCCCAGACGAACTGTGCCTGGCTCTAAAGAAGTGGAAGCTCCAATGCCCGCCAAGTAAGTGGGATTTGATGTTCCCGCAAGCGGATGGCCGGCCACAGCATCGAAAAGCCGTGTGGAGGGCGATGGATCGGGCAATCAAGAAAGCGAACGAGAACGCCAAGCCTGATGAGAAGCTGAGCCGCCTTACGATTCACAGCCTGCGCCACAGCGGCGCGTCGATTCACATAATGCGAGGGACTCCAATCCCCGAAGTCAGTGCGATGCTGGGACATGCCAACGTGAACATCACGCTTACCGTTTACACTCACTTCGTTCCGAAGATGCGGAGCGACGCGGCGTCGACGCTCGCAGCGGCGATTTTCAGCGGAGAAAAAACGTTTGTGGATCAAATTGACCACCTTAAGGACACTTCAGAGGAAAAAGCGGTAGTTTCCTAGTTAAAGTAGCTGTGAGTTTTGAGATGCAAGCGATTGTTCTTAGAAATGATTTGGTAAATGCCCCCGGCGTGACTCGAACACGCGGCCCCAGGATTAGGAATCCTGTGCTCTATCCACCTGAGCTACGGGGGCACATGCACGCAATTTTGACAGCGCTTACCTTGTTCTTATTGACGTATTTGTTACCATCTTTTCCAAAGATGGGTCAAACTGCGTGAACATTTTTCGAAATTGATTTTCGCCAAAGATGCGATCACCCTTAAACCGTTTAGTCATGCTGGGTGTACTTGTCTTTCTCGGATGCGCTTCTCCTCGAAGTCTATTCGTCCAAATGTACGATCCTAAGACAAGCAGAACTCTCAACTGCTCGGCGCGGCAAGCTCCGGGAGAAAATCGCGAGACGCTTTACGACGCGGTCGAAGCTTGCGTGCGTCAACTCGAGGCGCGCGGATTCGTCAGGGTCAAAAATGGACCGGAACAATCAGGCCAGCCAACCGATAACCAAGCGTCCCCTACCGGTAAGTGAACTGGCTCTTGACGTTCCGCCATCATTAGTCAACTTGACTTTCACCCAGGCGGGCTCTAATTTAGACCTATAAGGTCCAAGACCCAGCGTAGGAGGAATTATGGCCAAAACCTTTCAGGACATCATGGCCGATGCCCGAAAAGAGATCCCGGAGGTGACCGCGCAACAGGTAAGCGATCTCTTGAAAAACAATGGTAAGTCGCCTGTAATCCTTGACGTTCGTGAGAAAGACGAATGGCGGGAAGGCCACTTGGACGGCGCCGTTTCTTTGCCACGCGGATTTCTCGAGATCAAAGTCGAAAATACTGTTCCCGATAAAAACACGCCCATCGTCGCCTACTGTGCCGGTGGCGTTCGTTCCCTCCTGGCCGCAAAGATCATGCGCGAGATGGGCTACCAAAACGTGTCGTCCATGGCGGGCGGATACGCCGCGTGGAAAAACGCCGGGTATAAATGGGTTCAGGATTTTCAGTTTACCCCTGAGCAACTGATCCGCTACAGCCGGCACTTTCTGTTATCCGAAGTGGGAGAAGAAGGCCAGGCGAAACTCTTAAAGGCCAAGGTTCTGATGGTCGGCGCTGGTGGTCTCGGCTGCCCTTCTGCTTATTATTTGGCCGCCGCTGGAGTCGGCACTCTCGGCATTATCGATAACGACGTGGTTGATATTTCAAACCTCCAAAGGCAGATTCTCCATACCAATGACCGTGTCGGCAAGCCTAAAGTCGAATCGGCCAAGCTGACGCTCGAGGGGCTGAATCCCGACGTAAAGGTCATCCCCTACCAGGAGAAACTAACCTCTTCGAACATCATGGAGATCATCAAGGATTACGATATCGTCGTCGACGGGTCCGACAATTTCCCGACGCGCTATCTGGTGAACGACGCCTGTATTTTGACCAAGACTCCCAATGTGCATGGGAGCATTTTCCAATTCGACGGGCAGGCCACGGTCTTCTATCCAGGCAAAGGGCCCTGCTATCGCTGCCTCTATCCCGAACCGCCTCCGGCGGACATGGCGCCGAGCTGCGCCGAAGCCGGCGTTTTGGGAGTGCTTCCCGGGCTTATAGGAACAATCGAGGCTCTGGAAGCGATCAAGCTGATCCTCGGCAAAGGGGATTCCCTCATCGGCCGGCTCTTATGCTTCAACACCTTGACCATGGAGATCACCACGCTCAATCTGCGGCGCGATCCCAACTGCCCGATGTGCGGCGATCATCCAACCATCCACGAACTCATCGACTACGAAGAGTTCTGCAGTCTGCGTCACTGAGCGAGGGACTCATCGCGAATAAGAGAGGGGCCGACTTTCACGTCGCCCCTCTTTTTTTGAAACTCTTTTCTTCTCTGCGGCTCAGTTGATTCGATCCTATCCCAAAACCGTCGACACGAGGCGTGACTTTTGGTATCGGGTGAAATATTCGGATGAACGCAGTGAAGTACGAATTCTAGAGGCCGACGGCTTCTTTCAACGCTTTGATTTCTCCTTGCAAGAGCGGTCGCAACTCGCCGCGAGGCAGAGGCGCCAAGGAGACGGCGCCCACGCGTATCCGGATCAGTTTCTCGACGAAATAACCCAAAGCCCCGAACATACGGCGCACTTCGCGGTTTTTTCCCTCGTGAATTTCGATTTCAACCCAGGCGTTTTTCCTTAATTTCTCTACGACGCGCGCGCGCGCCGGTGCGGCAATCCCATCTTCTAAACGAATCCCCTGGCGGAGAACCGCCAGGTCCCTATCGGTCGGGCACGCGCTCAACTTGACGCGGTAGGTCTTTTTAACTCCAAAGCGGGGATGGGTCAGCCGGCGCGCGAATTCGCCATCATTGGTGAGAAGCAAAAGTCCTTCGGAATTGAAATCCAGCCGGCCGACTGGAAAGACCCGACGTTTGGCTCCCAGCGGGGCAACGAATTCCGTCAGATCGGGACGGTGCTGAGGATCGTTGACAGTTGTGATGACTCCCGGTGGTTTATGAAACGCGAAATAGAGCGGCGCTGCGCCTGTCTTGATCCGTTTGCCGTCGACTTTAATGCTGTCCTTGAACGGATCCGCCTGCGAGCCGAGCTTTCGTACTATGGTTCCATTGACAGAAACCCGGCCTTCCACGATCCATCGCTCCGCCTCCCGACGGGAAGCGACACCCGCTCGCGAAAGGATCTTTTGCAGGCGTTCCATGGATCGGCAAGATTAGCTCTCTTCGGTATTTTCGAGCGATACTTCATCTCCCGGCACTTCGGGCAGCGTGATTTCTTCCATCTCTTTCAAAGTCGGCAAATGGCTGAGGTCTTTTAGATTGAATAACTGTAAAAACTCGGGCGTGGTTCCATATAGAAACGGGCGACCTGGGACGTCCTTGCGGGCGACCGCTCGAATCAGCCCGCGTGCCAGCAGCGTACTGATCACGCCATCGACGTCGACGCCTCGAATCGCTTCGATTTCAGCTTTGGTGATAGGTTGACGGTAGGCGATGATCGCAAGTGTTTCGAGGGTCGGCCGGCTCATGCGCGCAGGTCGGCCGCCGAGAAACTTTTTGACCAAATCTGCATTGACTTTTGCCGTTCGCAACTGAAAGCCGCCCGCGACTTCAACTAAACGCACGCCGCGGCGCTGCGTGTCGAGTTCTCGTTGAAGCTCATCCAAAACGGAGCGAATATCTTCCTTGCTCGCTCCTTCCAGTACCTCCTCCAAGCGCTGCAGCGTCACCGGCCCATCGGCAACAAACAGCAAGCTCTCGACAATCGATTTTAAATCTTCACGTTCCATGCTGTTCTTCCTCGGAGTTTTCGACGGCGATCAAGGCGTCATCGATACCTACCGCCGCTTCAATGACGATCGGTCCGGCTGCTTCTTCTTGGAAAATTCTTATGGCGCATCCTTTGACGAGCTCGAGCATCGCCAAAAAGGTCACTACGACTTCCATCCGCGATTTGACCTCGCTGAAGAGCGCTTCGAAAAGCACTTTCCCCTTAGAGCGCAGCGTATCCAGCAGCAGGGTCATTTTTTCCCGAACTGTGATCTTTTCCAAGGTAATTTCATGGACATTGTCTTTGGGCAGGCGGTCGAGAACGCGCCGCAACGCCGTCAAGAGTTCAAATACGGACACCTCGCGAAACCCGGTAGCCGGAGTTTCTTCGACGGGGGCCGCGGATCGGACAAACACGTCCCGCGTGAGAATTTCTCGTTGTTCGAGTTGATCGGCTGCTTCCTTGAAACGCTGGTACTCGAGCAGTCGACGTATCAGCTCGTCGCGCGGATCGGGGCCTTCGTCTTCATCGGGTTCATCGTCGCCGGCCGGAAGCAGCATGCGGGATTTGATGTGTATCAGGGTAGCCGCCATGACCAGAAATTCTCCGGCCAGGTCGAGGTTGAGGCTCTGCATCAACTCCAGAGTAGCTAAATACTGCTCGGTGATACTCGCGATCGGAATATCAGTGATGCTGACCTCGTTCTTCTTAATGAGATGAAGCAAGAGGTCCAGGGGATTTTCGAAGAATTCTAATTGGACTCGCGTCGTCACAGTCCTAAAGTCTCACGCACTTCGGCCATGGTTTCCGAGGCCTTCTGCTGTGCCGTCCGGTTGCCTGCAGCGAGGACCTCTTCGACCTCGCCAGGCCGTTTCTCCAAGGCGGCTCGCTTCTGTTGAATCGGCGCGAGCTCCTCCACGACGTGTTTGATCATGACCTTCTTGCATTCGAGGCAGCCTATCCCGGCGGTGCGGCAGCCTTTCGAGACATATTCGATCTCCTCGGGCGTGCAATAGATCTTATGGAGCTGGAACGCCGGACATTTCTCCGGTTCGCCGGGATCGCTGCGCTTGACCCGGGCCGGGTCGGTCATCATGCGGCTTAACTTCTGATCAATCTCCTTGGGCGTGTCCGAAAGAAAGACCGCGTTATTGTAACTCTTGCTCATCTTGCGGCCGTCCAGTCCCGGCAGCTTCTGCGTCTCGGTCAGTAACACCTCAGGCTCGGGAAAAATCGGCCGATACGTCTGATTGAAGCGCCGCACGATCGCTCGCGTCAGCTCGACATGAGGCGCCTGGTCCAGGCCCACCGGCACTTTGTTTGCTTTATACATAACGATGTCCGCCGCCTGCAGCACCGGGTAGCCGAGAAACCCGTAAGTCGAAAGGTCCCTCCCGACCAGTTCTCTGATCTGCTCCTTGTACGTCGGATTGCGTTCGAGCCACGGAACCGGCGTGATCATAGACAGCAGAAGATGCAACTCCGCGTGTTCTTTGATGCGCGATTGACGAAAAATGACGCAGCGCTCCGGGTCGAGACCGACGCTTAACCAATCCATCGCTATCTTAAGTGTGTTCTGCTCGATATTCTGCGGCGAGGCATAATCTGTTGTCAGCACATGCCAATCGGCCGCAAAGAAGTAACAGTGGTATTGGTCCTGCAGACGCACCCAGTTCTTGAGCGCGCCGTGGAGATGGCCCAGATGAAGCTGTCCTCCCGTCGGTCTCATGCCGCTAACGATCGTGTCCATACTTGTTTATCCTACCACCAGTCCTCCGAGTAGTCGCGACACAAAATAGACTAGAGGCCCCATGAAAACATCCAGCGTGTGAGTCATTATCAACACCAGGATAATCAAGAATCCATAGGGTTCTATTCGCGCGACCGCGGATGAGTACGGCTCAGGGAGCAATCCTACCAGCACTCTGCCGCCGTCCAAAGGCGGCAGCGGCAACAAATTAAATGCGGCCAACATCGCATTGATCATGACACTGTATTGGGCCATGAGCGCTAAGGGAGTTCCGACAAACGCCGGCAAGAGACCGCCCGACGCGTTGAGAAACTTTAGCAGATAAACACTCACCACCGCGATGAGAATGTTCGTTGCAGGCCCAGCGCCGGCCACCCAAATCATATCCCTCTTTGGATGGTGGAGGTTGTGGAAGTTCACGGGAACCGGCTTGGCATAACCGAACACAAACGGCGCGCCGACGATGATCAGAAAAAACGGCAAAAGAATCGTGCCGAAAAGATCAATGTGCGAAATCGGATTCAGCGTCAGCCGGCCCATTCGCGCCGCGGTTGAGTCGCCAAATTGAAACGCCACCCATCCGTGGGCAACTTCATGAAATATGATGGCGACCAAGACAGGAAAAGCCCAGACGGCAACTTCTTGAACGGTTTCTTGCAAGATCGTTCCAATGAGCCTTTACGTATTATGAATACGGCAAGCCCGAAGAAAACACAAGTCAAAAACCCGAGGGCGGACTGGAGTAATGGAGTGCGGGAGGGATGCGCTCCCAATACTCCACCGCTCCATTACTCCACGACTCCAGTATTCCGTTTCACTTTGCGGTCGCCGCTCTCTCTTGGGTGAAACCGGCGATGCACTTCTTTGAGTCGAGCGCCATTAACGTGGGTATAGATTTGCGTCGTCGAAATGTCCGCATGGCCCAACATCGATTGAACCGACCGGAGGTCGGCGCCCCCTTCAAGAAGATGGGTCGCGAAGGAATGCCGAAGCGTGTGCGGCGTCACTCTCTTATCTATGGCGGCGGCCAAAGCATAGCGGCGGATTAACTTCCAAAATGCCTGTCTTGTCAGTGGCTTTGCCGAACGAGTGATAAATAAAGACGGGCTCGATCGCCCTTTGAGCAGCCGCGGCCTGATTTCTTTCACGTAGCGAATCAGGGCCTCATTGGCCCACTTGCCGAAGGGCACGGCCCTCACTTTGGAGCCCTTTCCCTTTACGGTCAGATAATTTCCTTGAAAATTGATTTGCTGGGTTTCCAACGACACCAGTTCTGAGACTCTCAGGCCGGCTGCGTACAAGAGTTCTAACATGGCCCGGTCACGGCTGCCGAGCAAACCCGAAGGGTCGGGCTGACTCAGCAGCGCTCGAACGTCGTCGCCGGACAAAGTCTGAGGCAGTTTTCTGCCAGGAGGAATCAGAAGAAGAGGAGGAACCGGATTTTCGCGGATCACTTCTTCCATTTCCAAAAACCGGCACAAACGCCGCGCGGTCACTATGTGCCGGGCGATACTCCGGTTGCTTAATCCGTCCTTACGGAGAAATGAAAAATAGGAACGAAGGTGGATCGGTTTTAGTTCTGGCCAAGACGAGACCCCGCGAGAAACGAGAAATTCCGCAAGCCGACAGAGGTCGCGGCTATAGGCTTCGACCGTATTTTTCGCCAAACCTTTCTCGACGGCGACCATCGACAGAAAGGAATCAATGTGCGGACTCAGCGATTCTTTCATTTTGAGGAGCGAGGCTTCGGTACAAAGAATCACGAATTTCTTCGACACGATCCGGCCGTTCGACCTTGTTGCCGCTCTGGTCGGTGACGTAGAAGACATCCGCGACCTGATCGACGTTGGTCGATATTTTCGCCACGTGAATGGACAGTCCTAGCCGGTGCAAACCGTGGGTAATCGTAAACAGCACGCCGATGCGGTCCTCGGTAAAAACTTCGACGATCGTGAAGCCGTCCGACGCTTCATTGTCGACTTCAATTACGGTTGACACTTTCGGCACCCGCTTGTTCAAAAAAGGCGAACGCTGCGAACTCTCTACCAGTGGCTCGACGTCAATCCGGCCGCTTAAAACGCCGTCCAGGGTCGAGCGAAACTTCGTCCACTTTTGCTCCGCCATGACAACGTCCGAACGTCCGCGATGGGACACCCGAAACACATCGAGAATGCGGCCGTCGAGGGAAGTAAAGATTCTGGCATTGAGAATGTCCAGGTTCATGGAGGCGAATACGCCGGTGATCGCGGCAAAAAGTCCGGGCCTATCCTGCGTACAGAGCGCCACCGAGGTGCA
>Ga0137379_10005991_pt1 | contig 11483 bp, 7 predicted proteins | sample SagtaG_18_FD_104812 | JGI IMG/M metagenome (GOLD analysis project Ga0137379, IMG submission 104812) | Vadose zone soil microbial communities from Sagehorn Ranch, Mendocino, California, USA - Sage2_L_80_16 metaG | ecosystem: Environmental > Terrestrial > Soil > Vadose zone | place: USA...
CACGTTCAGGTACGATGTTTGTATGGTCACCTTGGCCGAGGCATTGGTGCTATCCGCATAGCTTGACAGCGGAGCGGCCAAAGCCAGGGCCAAAGCGATCCCTGGAACTACGCACATGACTGTTTTGATGTTTCTGTTTTTTCGCATTTTGTTCTTTCATGTTGGTTAACCGATAATCGGTTAACGGGTCTTTCTTTGCTGCCCCGAGCATGCACGCTTGCATGACCGGGGTTTTGGTTCGCTGTTGCATCAGCGCCAAAATCCTTTTGTCCTGGGGGACAGGCATCCTGCCTGCGTCGCTTCTCGCGAAGCTGATTGGAACGAAGCCGACGCCAACGGTGAGATGCCGAGAACGGCACTATGTATTTTTCGCATAGTGCCGCCACGTTAGCGGCAGCGGCTTTTGGAAAATATCGGCAGAAGGCTGATTCTGGTGTCCGCCTTTGGACTACAAGATTAAGCCGTCGGGGGAAGCGCCCGCGACATTCAAGCCGCCAAACAGTCAGACGCGTTTGCTTGCAACCGCTCGCAAGCGATTCGTTTCGCCTACTTGACCAGTTGATGTTCCAGGGCGTAGCGGGTCAGTTCGGCATTGCGCTTGAGGCCCATTTTTTCCAGGATGCGCTGGCGGTAGGTGCGGACGGTCTTGACGCTGAGGAAATTTTCCTCGGCGATTTCACGGACGGTTTTGCCCGAGGCAATCAAGCGCATGACCTGGAACTCGCGGTTGGAGAGCCGTTCGTGAGGGGTTCCTTTGAGATCCTCTGTCAGGTAAAGGGCCATTTTTTCCGCCAGTGAGGGGCTGACGTAGCGGCCCCCGGCCAGGAGTTTTTGGACCGCACGCACTAACTCTTCGGGCGCGCTCTCTTTGGTCATGTAGCCCGAGGCGCCCGATTTGAGCACCCGCACCGCGAACTGGTCTTCGGGGTGCATGCTCAAGACCAGCACCGGCACTTTGGCTTTGGCGTTTTTGATTTCCCGCAAGACCTCCAACCCGCTGCGCCCGGGCATAGAGATGTCAAGCACTACCACGTCCCATTTCTCCTTCCAGACTCGGGCCAGGGCTTCCTGAGCGTTGCGCGCTTCGCCGAAATCGGCCCGCCGAAACTCATCGGCCAAAATCTGCCGCAAACCCCGTCGCACCACCGCGTGGTCGTCCACGATAAGTATTTTCATTGTCGCGCTTCTTGTAATTGACGGGTCGGCAGACCGGGATAGTTACCATGACGGTCGTACCTTTGCCGTGCACGCCGCGAATGTTGACTTCGCCGCCGAACAAGGCGGCCCGCTCGCGCATACCGCGCAGGCCGATGGAGCGGGTGTTGGAGAGTTCCGCCTCTGAAATGCCGCGCCCGTTGTCCCTGACTTCCAGCAGCACGGCGCCCGGTTCTTTTTTCAACTGGACCTCCACGCGCGTGGCCTCGGCGTGGCGGATCACGTTGGTCAACGTTTCCTGAAAGATACGGAAGAAGGCGGTGTTCAGTTCCGGATTCAAGTGCGGTTCTTCCAGGGCCGCCTTGACATTGCATCTGACGCCAGTGCGCGACTGAAAATCAATGGCCTGCCACTCGATGGCTGCCACCAGCCCAAGGTCATCCAGGATACCCGGACGCAGCTCGGTGGCGATGCGCCGCACCGTTTGAATGGTGGCGTCAATCCGCGCAATGAGCGACTTGAAAGGAGTCGGAAGTCGGAGGTCGGAGGTCAGAGGTCGGAAGTCGGTGCTCCGGCCTCCAATCTCCGCCCTCCGACCTTGGCTGCCCAGGCGCGAGAGATCCAATTTCAGGCCGGTCAAGGCCTGGCCCAATTCATCGTGGACTTCGCGCGCAATGCGGGTCCGCTCTTCCTCACGCACCCTCTGCAGATAGGCGGACAGCGCGCGCAATTGGTCGTGGGAGTCGCGCAGTTCTCGTTCGGCCCGTTTGCGTTCAGCCCGCTCGCGGGCCTCACGCAGGGCCCGATGGATGGAGGGGACCAGACGCGGGAGACGGGTTTTCAACACGTAATCGGTCGCCCCTTTCTTGAGCGTTTCAATAGCGACCTCTTCACCCATGGTCCCGGTGACGAAGATGAACGGCACGTCGGGACACTTCTCACGGGCGATGGCGAGGGCGGCCAAGCCGTCAAACGAAGGCAAGGCATAGTCGGAGAGGATAAGGTCGGGCGGATGGGTTTCCAGTTCGCGGATGAACTCGCTCCTCCGCTCAACGCGTTTGGTCCTGGCGCTCAGGCCGCGCTGGCGCAATGTCAGGTCGATCAACTTGGCATCGGTCTCGCTGTCTTCGAGCATCAGGATGTAAGTTTCAGGTTTCACAGCGCGGCGGAGCCTGATGACGGCAACCTATAAAATATCCGGGTTGACGGTAATGCCTTTCGGAAATTCCGGAGCGGCCTGTCCTGAAGGGACGGCTCAAATACCAAGCCAGGCTGCTTCCATCCAGCCGTCCCGTCGGGACTTAAGTCCATAGGACCACATGCCCGCCGTTGAAACGCCGGGCTATTGTCGGAAGTCCCTCCAGGACAACGCTGCAGGATTGGTTTGGAGACGCCGAGTGGGCTGACCAATCTTTGTGCGTCACGCAGCGGCGGCGTCCGCTGCGGGCGCCGTCTGCGCGCCCAAAGGGGCGGCGGGAGGCACCCGGTTGATGCCCGCCCAGAAGGTGCTGATGGAGCGGATCGCCTTGAGAAATTCTTCATATCGGATGGGTTTCACCACGTAGGCGTTGGCGCCCAATCGGTAGCTCTCGAGCCGGTCGCTCTCTTCATCTGAGGAGGTGAACACCACCACCGGAATCATCTTCAAGCTATCGCTGGCGTTCCGCTGCCGCAGGAATTCGAAGCCGTCCACCAAAATGGGTCTTTGGTACAAACGTTTTGGCCGGGCGAATGGTAACTTAGTTTCGCTCCCGCAGGAATTCGAAACCGTCCACCAAGGCCATCTTCAAGCCCCGCAGAACCAGGATCGGCGGCTGGCTCTCGAGCGGATGAAACTTACCTCGGCAACACAAAAAATCAAGCGCCTCGGCCCCATCGTGGGTCACCACGGTGTCGTGGGGAATGTCCTGCCCTGCCAGCGCCGCCATGATCAACTCCGTGTTTATCGGATCATCATCCACCACCAGGACGCGTTTCCTTTGGCTCATCAGCCACCTCCCTTGGTTTCGGCAGGGAGAAATAGAATGTGGCGCCTCCATCGAGCGCGCCCTCGGCCCAGGTCCGGCCACCGTGCCGTTGAATGATGCGCCGCACGTTGGCCAGGCCGATGCCGGTGCCTTCGAACTCGGCGCTGTGATGCAGGCGTTGAAATACCCCGAAGAGTTTGCTGGCATACTTCATGTCGAAACCCACCCCATTGTCGCGCACGAACGCGACCATCTCGGTTTCGGTTTGGCTGGCCCCGATCTCAATCCGCGCTTTCGGGCGGGTGCGCGTGTATTTGATGGCATTGGAAATGAGGTTGACCATGGCCTGGCGCAGCAGGACGGGGTCGCCCTGCACGTTGGGCAACGGCTGGATGACCCACTCAATCTTGCGGCCCTCGGTCGGGCCTTCCAAGTCCTTGCGGGCGGCCCTGACCAGGTCGTCGAGGCTGAGTTTGGTTGCGCGGAGTTTGGCGCGGCCCATGCGCGAAAAGGCCAGCAGGTCATCAATCAGCCCGCCCATTCTTTTGGCCGACTCAACTATCTTCTGGAGGTGGCCCAGGCTCTGCCGGTCGAGTTTGTCGGCGGCATTGACCTGCAACAATTCCACGAAGCCGTCAATATGACGCAAAGGTGTGCGCAGATCGTGCGAGACCGAATAATTGAAGGCATCGAGTTCTTTGTTGGCAGCCTCCAGCGCGGCGGTGCGTTCGCGCACTCGCTGTTCGAGGTCTTCGTTGAGTTTGCGGAGCTTGTCTTCGGTCGCTTTGCGCTCGGTGATGTCCAAGCCCATGACCATGCCGGCGTGGATTTTGCCCTCGCCGTTCCTTAACGGCACCGCCTGCACCAGGTAGGCGCGGTCGCGATAAGGCGCCTCCAGAATGACTTTGGTTCCGCTCAGCGCGGCCCGATAGACCGGCTCCATCCGGTCGCAACTTTCCGGCGGGAATACCTCCGAGAGGGTTTTGCCTTCCAGCGTCGCTTTGGAAAGACCCAGCGCCTCCAGCACCTCCTCGCCTTCCACCACCAGGTGGCGCAGTTCCTGGTCAAAAACGGCCACGCCGCCACCGGGGATGCTGCCGGCCAGCGTCCGGTAAAGCTGCTCGCTCTTGCGCAACGCTTCCTCGGCGGCCCTGCGCTCGGTAATGTTTTGTGTCACGTGAGCAAAGCCGCACAACTGTCCCATCTCGTCGCGCAATGCCGTGATCACGACGTGGGCCAGGAACTTTGAACCGCCCTTGCCCAGGCGCCAGCCTTCTTCTTCATACCGGCCTTCAGCGGCGGCGGTGTGCAGGGCCTCGTCGGGCTTGTGTTTTTGCACGTCCTCCCGAGTGTAGAAGCGCGAGAAATGGTGGCCGATGATTTCTTCGGCCCGGTAGCCCTTCATCCATTCCGCGCCCGCGTTCCAACTGTTGATGAGGCCGTCGGGGTCGAGCATGAAGATGGCGTAGTCCTTGACTCCGGCCACCAACATGCGGAAGCGCTCTTCGCTCTTGCATAAGGCCTCTTCAGCCTCCAGCCGTTTCCGTTTTCCCTCCGCCTCGCGCAAGGCGCGCTGCATGGCCGGGACCAGGTTGGAGAGCCGGTTTTTGAGGACGTAATCGGTTGCCCCGCTCTCGAACGTCTCAATGGTCATTTCTTCGCCCAGCGCGCTGGTCACGAAGATAAACGGCACATCCGGGCACTTGTCCTTGGCGATGGCCAGGGCGCTGAAACCGTCGAAGCCAGGAAGTCCATGGTCCGAGAGGATGACGTCGGGACTATGCTGTTTAAGTTGCTGCAGGAATTCGTCTTTGGTTTCCACGCGTTTGCAGCGGAAATTCAACCGGGCCTTGCGCAACTCGTGATTGATCATCACCACGTCGGCTGGCACATCTTCCAAGACCAGGATGCGAATCTCATCTTTCACAAAACCGTCCCTCACGACAGCAACGTATCCTCAAGACCGTACTTTACCCGACACCGGTTTTGGAATTGGGGTGATTACCTACTTTCCGAGGAAAATTCACCTGAGCCCGGCCAGCTTGAGCGCGCCAGAGATGGCCCGACCTGCGTCTTAAAGCCTAACTTCTTTTCCTCGGAAGCCCCCATCCATTGAGGATGCCGCTGAGGATGAAAAGCTTCTTCTGTCCACCATCCAGCTCTGTACCTATATGCTGTATAGGGCGTATTACCACAAACCACGTCTATTTTCGGGGTAAATCAGCGGACCGACGTTTGCGGCTACGGCGGCTATACCATTCACTGTCAACTTCTTCTTTCTTGAAAAGTTTCTTGGCTGCGGCATTGCCGGCATTGCCGCGCCGGACTGCAGTATTCCAATTCGCTCGCAGGAGACCCACAGAATCATGGCAGGACAGAATCATCAACGCACAACGCTGTACGTACAACATTATGATTCTGTCCTGCCAAGATTCTGTCAGTCTTGGTTGTAGCAGGCCGGGCTGCGAAATATCCAGGGTCAGAAGCCGGCTGAGAAGCGTTCGTGTCGGCTCCAGCCAGTGACAAGCAAATTTGCGTCTCTCAGAGGGCCTGGCTATGCTTCGTGACTTAAATGCTGAACTCCATTTCTGCCCCGGCCCACGGAAAGCGGCTCGTGGCTTGCTTTGCGGCGATGTGCCTTGTCCCAGCCTGGGCGCAACATCAACTCGGCCAGTCTCAAAATTCCAAAGCGTTTGTAGCGCCCGCTTCCAATGAAGGACAACTGGCTGTCAAGCAATTCCAGGTCCCGGCGGGGTTCAAAGTGGATCTCTGGGCTGCGGAACCGCTGCTGGCGAATCCGGTCGCGTTTAACTTCGACGAGAAAGGTCGGGCGTATGTCTGCGAAACCTTCCGCCTGAACGCCGGCGTTGATGACATCCGCCAACTCATGGACTGGCTGGATGAAGAGTTGGCTTCGCGCAGCGCCGATGATCGCCTGGCGGAAATGAAGCGACACTTGGGCGACCGCTTCGCAACCTATTCTGAACAAAGCGAGCGTATCAGCCTGCTCGAAGATCGCAATGGGCTCGGCAAGGCCGATCACGCCAACGTCTTCGCTGAAGGCTTCAACACGCCGTTGGACGGCATCGGCGCCGGCGTGCTGGCGCGCAAGGGCAACGTCTGGTATGCGAACATCCCCAATTTCTGGCTGTTACGCGACACCAATGGCGATGGGGTCGCCGATTTCCGCAAGTCGCTCCACTACGGCTTCGGCGTCCGTGTCGGGTTCCTTGGCCATGATCTGCACGGTGTGCATTTTGGTCCTGACGGGAAAATCTATTTCAGTATTGGCGACCGCGGCTCCAACGTGAAGCTCGCCGATGGCCGCCACGTTGGGGAACCCGACACCGGGTGCGTTTTCCGGTGCAACCCGGACGGCTCGGAACTGGAAGTGTTCTCTTTCGGGCTGCGCAATCCGCAGGACCTGGTGTTCGATCAATTTGGCAACCTGTTCACCGGCGACAACAACTCCGACAGCGGCGATCAGGCCCGCTGGGTTTACGTCGTCGAAGGCGCCGACAACGGCTGGCGCGTGGGCTACCAGTTCATGGAACAACCCTATTCCCGAGGCCCGTTCAACGCGGAGAAACTCTGGTATCCCCACTTTGAAGGCCAAGCGGCCTACATCGTGCCGCCCATCGCGAACATCGCCAGCGGGCCTTCGGGCGTCGCTTATTTCCCAGGGTCAGGCTTGCCCGAGCGGTTCAGGGACCATTTTTTTCTGGTGGACTTTCGCGGCGCGGGCGCGAACAGCGGCATTCATTCGTTCACTCTCAACCCAAAGGGAGCTTACTTCGAACTGGCTCAACCAGAACATTTCATCTGGGGCGTGCTCGCTACCGATGTCAAATTTGGCGTGGACGGCGGCATATATTTGAGTGATTGGGTCGAAGGCTGGGGACTGACCGGCAAAGGCCGCATCTACCGCGTCCACGATCCGGCACTCGACAAGGATCAGCTTGTGCTGGAAACGAAGGAGCTGCTCGCGGAGGGAATGGACAAGCGTTCGAACCAGGAGCTGGCCCGCTTGTTGGCACACCGAGACATGCGTGTGCGGCAGGAAGCTCAGTTCGAACTGGCAGAGCGAGGGGAGCCAGCCATCCAGGTCCTGGCTGGTGTAGCCCGCAGGCACTCTAATCAACTGGCGCGCCTCCACGCGATCTGGGGGCTGGGCCAAATAGCTGCCAGCTTTCCGAATCGTTCGGGGCCAACCTTTTCCTCGCCCACTCCCTCTCTTCCTCTGGAGGAGAGGGCTGGGGAGAGGAGGTCCCACCAGACGGCAGCAAAGGCGGACAAAGCAGTAGGCAGACCTTCCCTCTCCCATCCCGCCTCTCCGAGCGGAGGGGCGGGAGAGGGCCAGAGTGAGGGCGCGCTGAATCCCCTGGTCCATTTGTTGGCCGATAACGACGAGGAGGTCCGGGCGCAGTCCGAGAAAGTGCTCGGCGAACGGCGTTTCACCAAAGCCTATGCCGGGCTGATTCAACGGCTAACCGATCCGAGCGCGCGCGTACGGTTTTTCGCCGCGATCAGTCTGGGCAAACTTGGCCGCAGTGAAGCCCTGCCGGCCATATTCCAGATGCTCCGCGAAAACGCCGACAAAGATCCCTACCTGCGCCATGCAGCAGTTATGGCCTTGACCTGGATCGCTGATTTCGGCGCGCTATCGGCAGAGGCCAAGGACAGTTCATCGACGGTGCGGATGGGCGTGTTACTGGCGATGCGCCGGTTGCAGCGCGGGGAAATTGCGATGTTTCTAAACGACAGCGACCCGGCGCTGGTGCTTGAAGCGGCGCGAGCCATCAATGACGAACCTATCAACGGCGCGATGCGCGACCTGGCGGCGCTGATCGACCGGCCCACGGCCTCCGAACCGCTCTTGCGCCGGGTGCTCAACGCCAACTTCCACCTGGGCACCAGCCCAAGCGCCAAAGCGCTGGCCACATTTGCCGCGCGCGCCGACGCGCCTGAAAACATGCGCGTCGAAGCGCTCGAAGAACTGGCCGATTGGCCCCAGCCGTCGGGCCGCGATCGTGTCGTTGGCCTCTGGCGGCCAGTGGCGGCTGTGCGCCATCGCGAGACGGCGTCAGAGGCGCTGGAGCCTGCCCTGGCGGAGATATTTCGCTCTGCGCCGGATGGTGTCCGTATCGCCGCCCTTCAGGCCACCAGCCGCCTAATCATTACCAACGCTGCCCCTCTCTTGTCCGAGCTTGTCGCGGACACCAAATTATCGGGCGAAGTGCGCGCCGAAGCGCTCAAGGCGTTGGCCGCCCTCAACGACCCGAAAATTGAAGAGGCCCTTCGGGTGGCGCAGGCGGACCGGAACGATGGCCTGCGCAAAGTAGCCACGCTGTTGCTGCCGAGGGTCAACTCGTCTAATGCCGCTGCCAATCTGGCGGCCACGTTGCGCAACGGAACCCCTGGCGAACAGCAAGCGGCGCTGGCCGCATTGGGCGGGTTGCCAGACCCCGCAGCCGATGAGCTTCTCGCTCACTGGCTCGCTGACCTGCTGGCCGGCAAAGTCGCCAGGGAATTGCAACTCGAATTGCTCGAAGCTGCCGCCCATCGTTCAGCAGCCCCTGTCAAGCAAGCGCTCTCCCTTTACCAGGCCTCCAAACCCAAGGACGACCCGCTGGCCGATTTTCAGGAGGCGCTCTTCGGCGGCAACCCTGCCGATGGGAAACAGATATTCTTCGCGCGCCCGGACGCCCAATGCGTCCGCTGCCACAAGATCGACAGTCAAGGTGGCGACGTCGGGCCCGACCTTACCCATGTGGGGGCGCAAAAGGACCGCCAGTACCTCCTCGAATCCATTGTCCTGCCCAACAAAAACATCGCCCAGGGATTTGAAAGCGTCCGCGTCACTCTGAAGAACGGCGCAAATTACGGCGGAGTGCTCAAGAGTGAAAACCACAACGAACTCGTTCTCAATTCGCCCGACAACGGCGTGGTCACGGTCAAGAAGGCAGATATTGAAACCCGGCAAAAGGCCCTCTCGCCCATGCCCGAAGGCATCGGACAGATCCTATCGAAACAGGACCTGCGCAACCTGGTGGAGTTTTTGAGCAGCCTGAAGTAGCTGAAATTATCTGCGCAGCGTACCAAATGACCGGGCGGAGCGTCGAAAAGCAAAATCCTTCGGTCTGCGCCAGCGACGTGAGCAGCATGAACCGCCACGGTGTTGCGGTAAGGGAAACGGTGCGGCTGCGCTTCGTTGCTTCGTCCATCCGTCGTTGCGTCGTGACGCCACTTGCGCTCAGCCGATTCCGCCCTTACACTGGTCCCATGGTGAGTGCTCGGTTTCCCACCAGCGAAGCTCGGCGATGCGCGCCCGGGGAGCGCACGCGCCCCGCGTGCTGTGTTCGGCGCCTCGCCGAACACACGTTCCGGTCGGCGAGGGCGCCGACCAGTGCAGCCGAGGCGGCTGCGCTCCCCGCTACACAGGTACAGAAACACCCTACCCACCTGAGCCCAGTTAAAGCCAGTTAAAGTCAGTTAAACCTAGTTAAACCAAAACATTCTTAAACCGGACCGAAACGCCAAAGCTCACTTGTCGCCATTTGAGCATGGCGCTCAATGGTGGTGTGTCGTCCTAACTCGCGGCTGAAAAATCAAGCCGCCGCCAGACGGGTCGCGGCCATCAACCATCAACTCTCAGACCAGCAGCACCGCGCGAGATCCACCATGCGAATCCTTCAGTGCCTTTACGGGCTGACCGCCGGCGTTGCGGTGCTCTCTGCGCCGGTCGGCGTGCCTGCTCAGGCCAATCTCCCCATCTACACCGACCACCTCGTCAACGGTTTCCAGGACTGGAGTTGGGGTACGCGCAACCTGGCCAATACTTCCCCCGTTCATTCCGGCGTCAATTCGGCCAGCCTGAGCGGCACCGCTTGGAACGTTGCCCTCTCGTTGAACCATTCCGGCTTCGACACCTCGCCGTACTCCAGCCTCAGCTTTTGGGCCAATGGCGGCAGCGGCGGTCAGGTCCTGCGCGTTTATGCCCATGTCAATGGCGCCGACGGACCGGGGACTAACTTGACTGCGTTGCCCGCGAACAACTGGCAACAGTTCATCATCCCGCTGGCGGCCCTGGGCGCCGGTAGCAAAACCAACCTCGAGCGCTTCACACTCCAACTGACCTCCAACGGAACAACCAACCTGTTCTACCTGGACGACATTCAATTGACCCCAAAGCCCGCCCCCGCTGTCGTTCACCTGAGCGTCAACGCCACCCAAACCATTCGTTCAGCCGACGCGCGCTGGTTCAGTGTCAATACCGCCATTTGGGACAACTATTTCGACACCGTCCAGACGGTCTCTTTGCTTAACGAGATGGGCTGCCTGGCGCTGCGCTTTCCCGGTGGCTCCCTTTCTGATGAATACCACTGGGCCTCCAACACCACCCTCGGCAACACCTGGCAGTGGGCGACTTCGTTCGCCAAATTTGTTCATGTCGCCACTAACGTCGGCGCCCAGGCCTTCATCACTGCCAACTATGGCACCGGCACAGCCACCGAAGCCGCCGGCTGGGTGCGCCACGCCAACGTCACCAACCACTACGGCTTCCATTACTGGGAAATTGGCAACGAATGTTACGGCACCTGGGAAACCGACTTCAACACCAACGCGCCTTATCGAGCAAACGATGGATGGACCTACGCAACTCGCGCACAGGGTTACTTCCAGCAAATGAAAGCCGCCGATCCCACTATCAAAGTCGGGGTTGTGGTCACGCCGGGCGAAGACAGCTCGGTCAACGGTAATACCACTCACCCTGCCACCAACTCTATCACCGGCCAAATCCATTACGGCTGGACGCCGGTTTTGCTGGCCACGCTCAAAAGCCTGGGCGTTACCCCTGATTTTGCTGTTCACCACCGCTATCCCGAATACACCCCTCCCGGCAGCAGCTCGGTTGCCGATAGCGACCCGCTCCTGCTCCAGTCCTCGTCGGGATGGGCGGGTGATGCAGCCGATCTGCGCCAGCAAATCGCCGCTTACTTTGGCCCCGCAGGCACAAACATCGAACTGGTCTGTACCGAAAACAACAGCGACGCCGGCGCGCAGGGCAGACAATCCACCAGCCTGGTCAACGGCCTTTATTACGCCGATAGCCTCGGCCAACTGATGAAAACTGAGTTGAACGCCTTCGTGTGGTGGGACCTCCGCAATGGGACCAACGCCGGCGGCAGCTTCGACTCGACCCTCTACGGCTGGCGCGCTAACGGTGATCTCGGCATGATTGGCAACCTTGCCACCCGTTATCCTCCATTTTATGCCGCCAAGTTGATGCAATACTTCGTCCGCCCGGGCGATAGCGTGCTGAGCGCCTCCAGCGATTACCTGCTGCTCTCAGCTTACGCC
>Ga0137379_10005992_pt1 | contig 11483 bp, 10 predicted proteins | sample SagtaG_18_FD_104812 | JGI IMG/M metagenome (GOLD analysis project Ga0137379, IMG submission 104812) | Vadose zone soil microbial communities from Sagehorn Ranch, Mendocino, California, USA - Sage2_L_80_16 metaG | ecosystem: Environmental > Terrestrial > Soil > Vadose zone | place: USA...
GCGCACCGTCAACCGGACACTTCTCGTCCAGCGGCACAGGCGGTGGCGCGACGGCGCCGCTCTTCGCGATCTTACGAATGTTGCGGCATTCGGGATAGCCCGTGCAACCGAGAAACTGGCCAAACCGCCCGCGCTTGAGTTGCATCGGTTTGCCGCACAGATCGCAAGCCTCCGGCTGTTCTGCTTCAGTGTTTCCCGCAGACTGTGCCGTCGCTGAGCCATCACTGGAGCCCGCTCCCGGCGACTCAGCATCGCGCGTCGCACCACAGTTCAAACACTTCAAATACTTTCCGAACCGGCCAAACTTCTCGACCATTCCGGGGGTGCCGCACTTTACGCAAACCTCGTCCGTTGGCACATCTTTGGCTTTCACCGTCTTGATGTACTGCTGAAACTTTCCGAGGTCGTCCTGAAACTTTCCGTAGAATTCATGCAGCGCATCAGTCCACTTGATCTTTCCTTCTTCGATGTCATCCAGCTCTTCTTCCATCCGCGCCGTGTACGTAACATTGAAAAGATCGTCAAACCCGCCGCCGATCAAAAGATCGTTTACCGTCTTGCCCAGGGTTGTCGGATGAAAACGCCCCTCGATCTTTTCAACGTATTCGCGTTCCTGAATCGTCGACATGATCGCAGCGTAGGTTGAAGGCCGGCCAATGCCCTTCTCTTCGAGGGCTTTCACCAGTGTCGCCTCGGTGTAGCGCGGCGGCGGTTCGGTGAAATGTTGTTCGGGTGCAATCCGGTTCAAAGAAAGCGTTTCGCCTTTATCGACGCGAGGCAATGTTCGCTCAGCCTCTTCATCTTCTTCCGTTTTTTCGTCGCGGCCTTCCTGATAGAGTTTCAGGAAACCATCGAACTTTTGCACTGAACCGGTAGCACGGAAAACGAATCGACCTGCTTGAATGTCAATCGTGGTCTGATCAAAGACTGCGGGCGTCATTTGCGAAGCCACGAAGCGCTGCCAGATCAAACGGTACAATCGCAGTTCGTCCTTATTGAGATACTGCGCCAGCGCCTCCGGCGTGCGCGTGACTTCGGTCGGACGAATTGCTTCGTGCGCATCCTGCGCGTCTTTCTTGGAACGATAATGGACGGCCTTCTCAGGCAGATAAGGGGGACCATATTGCGCCTTGATGAAATCGCGCGCCTCGCCGAGCGCCGCCTCGGACACACGCGTCGAGTCGGTGCGCATATAAGTTATCAAACCAACGGACCCTTCCGATCCCAATTCGACGCCTTCGTAGAGTTTCTGCGCCAACATCATCGTCTTCTTCACGCCGAAGCCAAGTTTGCGTGCTGCCTCCTGCTGCAGCTTCGAAGTAATGAAGGGCGGAACGGGATTGCGCTTGCGCTCTTTGGTGGTGACTTCGCTGACGACGAAGGCTTGTTGCTGAGCTTCGGAAACGATCGCAGCGGCTTTGGCGTCGTTGTCAATCAAGATCTCATTCTTCTTGAGATCCTGATCGAAGCTGCTCGTCTTGACCGTCTGTTCGCCAACCCTGAAGAGTCGCGCATCAAATGCAGGAGGAAGCTTCGCCGCGAGATTCGCAGTGATCGTCCAATACTCAGTCTTGATGAATTGTTCGATTTCGCGCTCGCGCTCAACCACCATGCGCAGCGCCACCGACTGCACGCGGCCCGCGCTCAAGCGTCCGCCGATCGCCCGGCACAAAAGCGGGGAGACTTTGTAACCGACCAAACGATCCAGGACGCGGCGCGCCTGTTGCGCGTCCACCAGGTGCTCGTCGATTTGGCGCGGATGTTCGAATGCTTCATTCACGGCGCGCTTGGTGATCTCATTGAACATCACTCGGTACGCGGGCTTTTTCGGCTTCTTCGGCACGATCTCTTCGGCGAGGTGCTGGCAAATCGCTTCGCCTTCTCGATCCGGGTCGGCAGCGAGATAAACCGCGTCGGCATCCTTCGCGGCCTTCTTCAATTCGGCGACGATCTTTTTATTGTTGCGCTTTTTCGAATCGGGAATGACTTCGTAGGTCGGTTCGAAATCGTGATCGACATCAACGCCCAGTTTCTTTGAAGGCAGATCTTTGATGTGTCCTATCGAGGCCTTGACCAGATAGTCCTTTCCCAAATACTTATTGATCGTTTTTGCCTTGGCTGGTGATTCAACTATGACTAAATTTTTTGCCATTAATTCATTTCCGATTGCCGATTTCGGGCGGCAGCTCGCTGCTTGTTTGCCAATATCCCAAACGCCAAAAAATACTCGTGCAGATCAGGTAACGACCAAGGCTCGGGATGTTTGCTGCAAAGCTGATCGCGTACGATTTCCCTTACGCGACACAACTCTTTTAGCCTGTGATTTCGCCACCGTGGATCGGCGACTGTGAGATCAAACAACTCAAGCATCCGCTCCAGCGCTCTCTCAAAATAGCATGCATCGCCACGCTCTTTCCCTCGCAAGGCGCGCTCGTACTCACTGCCGATGTTTGCCATCTGTTCGGCAATTGACATTTTTGACCACCGTCCGTCTGCAAGACTTGAATGTATGAGCTTCATAGGGCTTCTTGCTATTCCACCAGTCCTGCTACAACCTGCACAATTCTTTCCCGAAGCGCGGCTGCTACCACACCACGGGAAGGATTGCCCTGGCTCGGACGGAGGTTGATGATTGAATCAAACTCCACCATATCTGGCAGTTGTAAATCGAAATGAAGATTAATTCCCCAGAGATCCTTTTGACTCGATCCCAGGTCAAGCAAGAAAGCTTCCTCGTCAGCATGGAAATCTCCACCAACTGCCATGATCGCTTTGTTAACATCTACCACCGCTTTCGCGTAACTGCCAAACTGCGGTTCGCCTATCCCCTTCAATTGTTCTCTCGAGATTGGCGTATCAACCAGAAGTATTTCCATCGATTCGCTATCACCATCCCATCAAATCTTTCTTACAAAACATCTTCCCGGCAGCGCCCGCACCAGCTCACGCATCTCCAGCGCCAGCAGCGCCGCGGTCAGATCCGAAATCGAAAGTTTCGTCTTATCAAGAAGCGCATCGATGTGCGCCGGGTTGTCTGCAGTCAAAAGCTTCAATACCGTGCGCTCCGATCCGGAAAGATTCTGAGGCACGAGTGATAACTGATCCGCAAGTGATTTCTCTCGCTTCTTATCACCAAACGGCGGCGGCAAGAGTTTCGCCGCGATTTGCGGCGGCAGTTCGGCAGCGATGTCCTGCCACTGCTGCACGAGCTTCGCGCCGGCGCCTTTGATCAAGTAGTTAGTGCCAAAGGAATTCCTCGAAGTGATATTCCCTGGCACGGCCCAGACCTCGCGATTCTGTTCAATGGCCAACCGCGCCGTTATCAAAGAACCGGAATTCTCAGCCGCTTCGACTACGCAGACGCCCAAACTGAGACCGCTAATGATGCGGTTGCGGTAAGGAAAGTTTTCCGACACCGGTGGCGTACCTAAAGGAAACTGAGATACGAGCGCGCCATTGCGATCGAGAATCTCTTCAACCAGCTTGCGGTGATCGCGCGGGTACACTTCGTCAATTCCCGTGCCTAAAACAGCCACCGTTCTGCCGCCGGCTTCCAGCGCTCCGCGATGCGCAGCGGCATCAATCCCGCGCGCGAATCCGGAAATGATGGTCACACCGCGTTGTGCGAGATCCCGCGCCAGCATCAGCGCCGCGTTCTGTCCATACGTCGAACACCGGCGCGAGCCGACCAGCGCCACGCACGGTTGGTCCAAACATTCCGTCCAGGCGCCTTTCACGTAAAGCACGATCGGTGGATCGTAAATCTCACGCAGCAGCGACGGATAGACGCCGTCGTCAAGTACCAGGATGTCGCCGCCGAGCGCGCGAATACTCTGAATCTCCACCGCTGCTTTGTCATGCAGATCCCGCGCGATAATGCTGTCAACCGCCTCCGGCAGCAGCCGCAAGCGTTCCAGTTCGGCCCGTGTCGCTCCATAAACTGCTTCGGCAGAACCAAAACGTTCGAGGAGCTTGGCAGCGGCGCGAGGTCCGATGCCCGGAGTCATGTTTAGTGCTACCCAATCTCTCATGAATCATTTCCAATTTCCGATTGCAAATTGCCAATCGCTTGTTCGCATTCCAAGCAGCTTACTCAAAACGCTTGATGAATGATTCCGTAGACAAGAACCAATCGGCAATTGGCAATCGGCAATGTCCCTGGCGGAGGCGTGTAGGAATCGAACCTACCTGAGCCTGTTCTCACAGTCTCACTGCCGGTTTTGAAGACCGCGCCGTTCACCAGAACAGATGCGCCTCCCCATTCTCAGATCTAAAAAGGCTCCCAAATAGCTGTGCTCACCGGAGCGAAAACCCTACGCGCCGCAAGGCCGCTCTGTCAAGAATGGTTGAAGGGCGCGAGTTCTGCGCTTCTGCAGTTAGGTTCTAATTGAGAAGCAGACGCCCAGGCTATGTGTGTTGCCGCACAGACGAATCTCTTCTCATGTAATTAACTCAGGTCCTTTCAGGTGAAGCCCTAAGACAGGAGACAAAAGAGATGAACTAAGCTCAGTCTGCGGCTCAATACCGAGCCTGCACGTTTGCCCGTCAACGATTCGCCTCGTGGATTGCTCCACGCGACGCATTGGCTAGACCTTTAACGTATGAATCTTTCATTCACTACAACCTGCCGGTTTATCCCGGCGCACGAGGACAAAACTATGAAAAAACATAGCAAATTCTTTAACTGTGGTGGCAATTGTATTTTTGTGCGGTTTGACAGTAACCACAAGGGCACAATGGAAGGACAACATGGGCGGCAGTTGGAACAATCCGACGAGCGCGTCGATCGGTAATATTATAAACGATCGGCTTTGGAACAGAGTTTTCGCAAAGGCGAGAGCACGCGACAAAGCACGCGCTTCGACTCCCGCAAAGACCGCCAGGGTGGAAACACCTGCACAACCTGAAGTCTCCAAAAAAACACCGGCGCTGATCGACACCGCGGTGCGCTTTCGCTCGACCGGAACGCAGCTCAGGACGCAGGCTTTTGCGGATTTCCTTAGCGACGGCGGCACACCGGACACAAAGAAACAGATGACCGCGATCATCAGTACGCTCTTAACCGAATATGAAAAAGCCGCCAGGGCACAAGGCAAACCAAATGATCTTGCACTGGCAACTACCGCCGCCCTTGTTTACAACAGCAGCATCTACAACGGCACGCCCGAACCGGACGATGCCAGGATCATGGAAATACGTGACGCGATGGCTGAACTGATGGCCGAAGACGCCACCTTTGCGTCCATGACCGACCGGCAAAAACAAGAGCTTTACGAAAATCTCGTCATTTCCACGATGCTTGCGAAAGTCGGTTACGAAGAAGCCAAAAAAACCAACGACAATGCCACAATGGCGGAATATCGCGATCTTGCTCGCCAAACGCTCACGGCCGTGAGCGGAATGTCGCCCGAAAAGATCAATTTCAGCACGGACGCACAAGCGTTGAATGCCGCGCGCATCTTAGACGCGACCCCGACGCCATCCTCTCCGGCGACAGTATCAAGCTCAGAATTTCTTGACTTTGACCCATTTCCTGACAAACCGCATGTTCAGCCGCAGAAACCGCTGATCGGCCGTCTGAGAAAAACAATAACGATGGCTGACCTCGCCGGCACATGGGAAATAGGCGGCGCCAGCGTCCAGGAATATGTCAGCTCCAGCACCCAGTCCTACTCGAGCGTGTCATTCGGTCGCACAAAATACACTATTCGCGCGGACGGCACCTACGAGTCTAACTTTCAAGGGCGGGCAAGCAATACGACCATACGCGAATCGGACAGCGGCACCATTATTCTGTCCGGCGGCTTTATCACCCTCAAGTCCAAACAGCCGAAACCCGAGATGAGATATCAGTTCGTAGCATTTATGAACCAGTCAAATGGTGCGGCAGTTCTCTCCATAATATATCTCGGTGACAATCCTCCGCTGGACGGCGAGGCACTTAGAGCGAATTGCCATCATTCTAACGGATACGTTGCGTGTCTTAACGGCGAAGAGTGGGTGCGAATTCCGTTAAAGGATCGATGAATATATAAGAGGCGGCGGCGGAGAGTTAGCCATCTTACAAGGAGGAGTTGATCTGGGTTCCCCTCGCGTCGGACGCCTCACATTGGATAACTACATTTTGAGGTGAGATGAAAACTCGACAAGCGGCTGAATATATGAAAACCAAAAGTAGTTCTGTCAACTGTTTATTATTCTTAGGAATGTTGTGGCTTGTATTTGGCTGAAGCAATACAAATTCGGAGCGGGACACAAATCCGCCGACACAAACATCACCTGATTCTGCGCCTGCAAGTATTTCAATTAACGCAGGTAAATTGGTCCTTGAGTTTGAAGGAAACGAAGTTCGCGCCAATCAGATTTACCGCGGACAAAGAATTCGCGTCAACGGCACGGTAAATTCAATTGACAGTCTGGAAGACGGCAGACTTACCCTGACCTTTCATTCCCCGGCGGGAGGTTATGCTCATACGCGATGCTATTTCAACAAATCACAAAACTCCCGGTTGGCCGAATTAAGCGGTGGCGAGGAAGGGATTGTTGAAGGAACTGTGCGCGGACTTGGTGGCGGCTTAAACGGAAAGGGTTTCGTTGAGATAGAAGACTGCATCGTTCCTTAGAGTCTGTTTGCAATTTGTATCGCCAGCTTCTAGTGTGGTGTCTCAGAAATTCGTTTAATCGATCAATCACCGGGGCACTAGCCCGATAGTGGTACAACATCAGCGGTAAGCGTCAGGAGGAGACAATTATGAAGGAACACAAATCACGTATCAGTTCCAGTTTGTTCGTGATTTCGCTAATGCTGGCTGCGTGTGCGCCGGTGGCCGCGCAACAAACGCCCGACGGTCTCGGCGGTGCCTTCAAGACTCCGGCTGGCGCAAAGATCACAAGCACCATCATGGATCGCATCGCGCAACGTAATCGGGAGCGCAAGCCGGCTTCGAGGGGCTCCGGCACGAGTTCGACTACGCGAACATCCTCGGATTCGATCGCGAAGATGAGCGAAACTTCCGTGCGCTTTCGCCCGACGGGCACGCAACTTAAAACGCGCGAGATCGCGAACCTCATCAGCCCTGGAAATCCGCAGGTCCTTACGATCCTGACAACCATCCTGCAGGAATTCGACAAGGCAGCAAGTGCAGCAGGCCATCCTAATGACCTGGCGCTTGCCCTGAGTTTCTTTCTGGCGACCAACGCCAGCGTCTTTCACGACGCTGGTCAACCAACAGACCCGCAGATGGTCGAATTGCGCAACGCGATCGCCGAGGCGTTGGTCGAAGACAATGCATTGAACGGCGTCACCGACCGGCAGAAGCAGGAGATGTATGAAACTCTGGTGCTCTTCACAGGATTCGCGCTTGCGGTTTATGAGGAAGGAAAACAAGGCAACAATGCCGAGACGATTAAGACCAGCCAACAGCTTGCCGGACAGAATCTGCAGGCAGTCACCGGCATATCACCGGATAAGATCAACTTTACTAGTCAGGGACTGAACATCGACAACGGCTCTGCAGTGGCCAATGATTCAAGCAGCACGCCGAATTCCTCGTCTGCTCAAGTATCAGCTACGCAAAGAGATCCATTCCCGGATCGCCCGGGATATGCTCCGCAGAAACCGTTGTCTGGCACATTGAAAGATTCAATCACCATGGATGATTTGGTCGGCAAGTGGGACCATGGCGCAGGCAGCGTACAAAGATACGTTGATTCAAGCACGGGTAACTATGCTGGTACAGCAACCTCGTTCTACGGCGAGCAATATGTCATTAGGTCCAATGGGACCTTCGAGTATAAGTTCGTTGGCCGAGCCAATAACAGTACAGTCCGCGAGACGGACCGCGGCACGATCATTCTGTCGGGTGGTTACATTACGTTTAAGTTTGAAGGGCGGACGACGAAGAAGTATCAGTTCATCGCTTTCAATATCCAGCCGACCGGTGCGGCGATTCTTTCGCTGGTCGAAGTTCACGACACATTTCAGGGATACGACGCGGCAGGGCTGGCCCTCGAGTGCGGTCATCCCGAAGGTTTCATTGGCTGTGTCGGCGGCGAAGAGTGGGCGCGAATTCCGGTACAGAATCGATGAATATATAACAGGCGGCGGCGGAGAGTTCGCCATCTTGTGGGAGATGTCGACTGGGTTCCTACATTAGAACGGCTCACGCGAATCACAAAGGTCCCGATTAGATGAAATAAGAGGTGGTCAAGAAGCGATTGTTGAAGGGAGTGGTGCACGGGTTTGAAAGTCGCTTGCGCGGTTACGTTGAGTTGGAAAACTGCACCGTTCCTTAGGATCTGTTTCGAAACTGTATCGCCAGCTTCTTAAGGCGAGGATTTCTCATCGTGGCGTTAGGCATGTTCGACGGGAAAAGCAAATGAAAAAATTTCTGTTCGTGACAATCATTGGTTTCGTATTGGCCGCACTCGCAGCTATTGGCGCTCCGCAACCGTTGGCGTCGCCCGCTGCGCCCGCTAAGGCCGAATGCGACTGTAGCAATCTCAAGGTGCTGCAAATCGAGTTGCGCAACGCTAAGCGACTTCAAGAGGCCTTCCGCAACAAGATCGCTGAGTTGAGCAAGGAGAACGTAAGCACATCGAAGAACATGTTGCAGATCTTCGCAAAAGGCGATGCTCGTCGGGGCCTCGAACCGATAGACGACTATAAAGGTCCCAGCGAGTTCGATTATGTCTCGTATGGCGACACTCAAGATCCCGACCAGTCTTACAGATATACCAAGGAGATTCTCTGTGCTGTGGATAAATCTGCGAGGAAGTTGCTCGACGCCGCAGAGCAGGCTTCGGCTTGCGCCGGCATTGCGGCAGCACTGGAAGCGCACGAAAAGTTACACGTCAGTTTCTGTATGAGTATCGGCTATCTGCCCTATCTCAGAATGCACGGCGCCGACCGTGCGAAGGAAGAGGCTGAGGCCTATGGCGAACAGATCAAGGTGCTGCGTGCTGAGATCGCGCGGGTGAACAAAAAGAATTGTCAGCCATACAAGGCGAGCGGCAAGGCGGGTGACACGGTTTTCTCCGGAGAAATTTGCGACTTAGAGAAACCTTTTACCATCAAAACCAATAATCCATTCTTGTCATCCTTCGAGTTTCTTCCGTCCTCGTCGACTGAAGGCACTTGGTCGTTCTCCACCCAGAACGGGGTCACCGGAGGCGGCAGAGGCAAATACACGATAACGGGAACTGATACCTTAAAGACCGGGATCGAATTGAACGGATTCAGCACGGGAACCGCCGCGGGCGTAACCCGTTCCGGCGGCGGAGCATTTCACCTCGATCTTGTACCGCTCGACAAAGAGTGCAAACCATGAGTCAGGAGCCCGGGTTTACGAAGCTTTCAGCAACGCAGGGATCTCATGTACGAAGCAAGGCCATTCTAGATTGGTTGAATCGGTCGCCTTCTCGCCGGACGGCAAGACTCTCGCGAGTGGAAGTGACGACCTGACCGTAAAGCTATGGAATGTGAGCCGCTGAAAGCGAGTTTCATCCAGTATGAAATCTGCAAAGTGTAGGAGGGGAGAAAATGAAAACTCAACGCATCTTGGCCATAGTTTTTCTGCTATTGGCTGCTTCAACGGCTTTCGGCCAGACTTCCCGGGCCACGAACGCCGAAGCTAATCGAAGCTGGCCCAGTTTTTGGCGTCAGATTAGTGCGGCCATAAACAAGAAAGATTCCGTAGCCCTCAGAAAAACGATGCCGGACAACTTCAATGATGGTGGCGGAGGCGGGACAGCCAGTGATTGGTTGAAGTTCATAGATGAAAATAAACGAGGGGGATCGTGGAGAGATTTACAGAAATCTTTTGCAAAGGGAACAGTCGTTAACAGGATTTGGCCCAGTAAAGGAGTCCCAACGAGAGTTACTAAAGACAAAGCATATTACTTTGAATTCCGCAAAGACAAGCGCTGGTATTTTGCAGGGGTAGTTGGTGACTAAGGACCTTTCACCGAGTTGATAGGAGGAACAATGAAAAAGTTGCTGACGACCTTGATAGTCTCAATGTTCTGCGTCGCGTTCAATTCGGCATCACCCGCGCAATCAACCAGGTCGCAAGCTCCCGTGAGCAAAGCGAGCAACGCCAAGTGTGCAATAAGGTTTCACACCTTGAGCAGATACAAGGGCAACCGATGGTCAACAATATTTAGTGATCGCGAAGTTGCTCCCGCACTCAAAACCCTCTTGAAGAGCGACTATGGAAACCTGAAAGAGAGCCTGAAGGAAGTTTCCTATCCCGCCGACTCACTCTCGTATATGGACAAGAACGGTGTCCTCACATTTGAAGGCGGTGTTCCGGGTTTATACACGATCATGGAGGCCAAACTTATCGTCGAGTCTTGTGGAAACATTTATGCGTTGATACTGGATGAGGGTAAGCGATTCCTCTACTTTTCTAATGATCAAAAATATATTGACAAGTTACCGCCGGCAATTGACGAGTGGAGAAATGGGGTCGAGGCGAGAAGGAGCCAGCCCACGGAAGTCCCAAAGTTACCTGTGGTATTTAGAAATAAATGAATACTTGTTAGATCCCTGCTCCGATTAGCGGAAGTAGTATTCGCTACTGACAGCGCCTACCTTCCGAGAGACAGAGATCCGGAAAACCGCAATGCGCTCTTGATGGCCATCACGCTGAAGAACTAGGCGCAATCGAACACCTGATAAAGCATGGTGCGAAATAATGACCGCGGCCCAAGAGACATACGGCTGAGCGGTCGGCAACCTGAGGTAACCAACCTATGAAACCACGAAAGATGACTCTAATTTTCGCTCTGATGGTCGCTCTCTGTAGCATGTCAGCCGCACAGCACTCAACCGCACGCACACCGGCCGTCCGATCTCCCGAGATCGTTCTTAAGGAGTTCTACAAGTGGTACATCCATGCCGGCAGCCATGACATTGATCCTTTTAAGAAAGACAAGGCTACTTTGAGGAAGTACGTCACCGTGAGGTTCATTCGTGAAATCGAAAGAAATGACAAACTCCCGGAGGGCGAGGGTTTTGATGCGGATTATTTCCTGCAAACGCAAGACCCTCTTCCGTCTTCCCAGGCAAACAATGAAGCTGAGTGGCTAAAGAGCATCTCCGTATCGAAGGTCGTGCTCAAGGGAACCACAGCCACAGCTATTGTCACTTTTTTCGATGGATATCCGAAGGTGAAGGTCAGTCTTACAAAGCAAGGCAACGTTTGGAAGATTGATAGAGTGAAAGATGCTCGCGGCGGTTAGGACCAGAAAAGTAACGAACTGATTTTGAGATCAAACTCGTTAGGATGGGAGAGACATTATGGGGAAATACATCTTGTCCGTCACGCTCTTATTGCTTGTTTGCGGAAGCGTTGTGACACAGGAGACTAACACAGTCAGCACGCGTTTCGGCGCTCTGACAGTAAGTGACGCGGGAGTGCTCTTGTTCAAGGGTACTCCTGTCCAGCCGACGATTGAAGCCAATAATAGTTTGGATCTGA
>Ga0137379_10005994_pt1 | contig 11480 bp, 10 predicted proteins | sample SagtaG_18_FD_104812 | JGI IMG/M metagenome (GOLD analysis project Ga0137379, IMG submission 104812) | Vadose zone soil microbial communities from Sagehorn Ranch, Mendocino, California, USA - Sage2_L_80_16 metaG | ecosystem: Environmental > Terrestrial > Soil > Vadose zone | place: USA...
GGCGGGGTTGGTGCAGCATGAGCGGATGGAGGATTGGTTGAAATCCGCGACACCCGCGCCTGCCGCTTAGTTGATGCGAATTCTGCATCGACCCGGCTCGCCTCAAGCCTAGCGTCTATTCCAAAGTCGTAGAAGTCTTTCTGACGGAAGGCGAACCAAGTCCTACCCTTAATATCTGAATCGCGGTTCATGCACCCTTACGGAGGTCCGCTTGCCTGAAGAAAAAAGCAGGAGAGTCGGGGCTATCCGGACTAGTCCTTGTCTAGATATTCTCCGGGCACATCGTCCTCTGGTACCTCATGGGTGTGAACTTCCTTCTCATCCGCGTCCCTAGCGTCTTGCACGCCAGCCACAACGTCGGCCTCGAACGCGTTCCCTTCCTCGATGAGCTCGTCCACACTCTCCGAATCCGCACCTTCGACGTTGGATAATCCCTGCAAATCTCCCGATTGCCCCGCCGACCGCGATCCCATTCCCTGGGTTCGAAATGCGTCCGCATCCAAATTCTGATTTCTTCCCGGGGCGCGCTTCCTGGCGGCGCCCAGGGTCTTAGCACCGGCTTTCTTCTTGCCGAGGACCTCCGTTTTCACCGCTGCCTTTTTCAGTGCGGGCCCCTTTTCCGCCACCTTCTTCGGGGCTGCCTTCTTTTTAGCCAAGCGCTTTCTGGCCGCCTTCTTAACCGGCCTCGCCTTCTTCGCGGTAGTTTTCTTCAGCTTTGTGTGCTTCTTCTTGGTTCTCTTTTGAGTGGCCATAGGCGCAGTCTACCACCCTCACATCCGTGCTCCAAACCGTTGTCAGCAGCCGACCGAACCATGTCGACCTGCGGCGGATACGCGCGCTGAGAATCTTTTCACCTCCGTGGGGAATCTTGTATCAAAGGGTGTGGAGGGGAACAAGAGATGACGCTGATCCTGACGGCCATTTGCATCGTCGTGCTGTGCCTGTTGACCGTAATTTGGATCAAGCATACAAGAGATCGACGCGAGCTGGAGCTGCACAGCATCACACCAGAGGCCCTGCATGCATTGCTCACTTCAAAGCAAGAGATACTTCTTTTCGATGTTCGCCTGCCGCTCGACTTGTTAGCGAATTCTGAGATCATCCCTGGCGCAACGAGGATTCCCCCAAGGGAACTGCTGGAGAATCCGTTGCTCATCCCGAAAGAGAAAGACTCGGTCGTTTACTGTACCTGTCCCAGTGATAAAACGAGCCGAGTCATCTTGCGTCGAGCTCAAGGCCTGCAATTCTTGCGAATAAAATTCCTCCGAGGTGGACTGGCGGGGTGGAAAGCGAAGGGTTATCCGGTCGAGCGATACGAAAAATTCTTTCACCTCGACACTAGAAATTAGTTCCACATCTCAACCCCACCCAACCTCCTGCAGCCTTTGTTCGAAATACGCCTTCCAACTCTGGGGCAGAGCCTTGACTCGCGAGGCACGCTGGATCAAACTCACCTCGTCATTGCCATACCTTTTCGCGATGTACAGGCGGGTTACTTCCGAAACAGGGACACGATTCGGGTCTCGAGCAATGACCGTGATCTCGTCGCCAGCACCAACTTCTCCCTCGTGGGTGACGGCAAAGTAAAAACCGGTCCGCCCGCTCGCAAGAAATCGCCTCACCATGTGGTCGGACTGAAATCTCACCCCGAGTTTGTAGCAGGGAAGCCGAGGCTGTGTGACGATCACCTCCGCGGAACCGATGGAGAACTGGTCTCCGAGATGGATCGAGTCCTCCAGCAAGCCTTCCGTGGTGAAGTTTTCGCCGAAAATCGCTGTGGGCAACTCCCGGCCCGGCAACTCCTTCTTCCAATAGTCGTAGTGTTCGATCGGATAGCCGTAGACGGCCTTATACTCGCCCCCGTGAACCGTAAGGTCTGCCTGGCGGTCTCCGTCCAAATTGAGCTTACGCAAAGCGACGCGGCCATCGACCGGTTGCTTAAAGATTCCCGTGGTCACGGTTCTCCCGTGCCATGTCGTTTCTCGCGGGAGCCCGGTGCTCACCGAGATCAACTTCATCTCCCCTCGTCCTTTCCGTCGCGGTCTGTTTCGAATCTCCTGGAGAATTGCCCGTACGACCCTGCTCTCGACACAGCACGAAGAAACATCCTTTTTGGATGAGACGCTCGCTAAGACGATTCATGTTCCCGGTAACCGGAATCTGCGCGACCAAATTCAAGTTCCTGTATCTAATGGGGTCATGCACACGAGGCAGAAATCTGTAATCATGCCTTTGCCCAAAACCGAGACCGAGCATGGCTAAACCCATATTACTGAGCGTGGATGACGATTCCGATGTTCTGCGGGCGATAGAACGCGATCTCCGTTCGCAGTACGGCGCAGAATATCGTGTGATCGGAAGCGATTCTCCTGAAGGCGCACTCGATCTGTTGAAGCAGTTGAAGGTGCGCAACGACAGTGTGGCCTTGCTCCTTGCCGACCAACGCATGCCGCGCATGGACGGAGTGGAATTCTTGCAACAAGCCATGGGGCTTTATCCCGGTGCCAAGCGGGCATTGCTCACGGCGTACGCCGACACCAACGCCGCGATCAGCGCAATCAATCATGCCAGCATCAACTACTTTTTCTTGAAGCCGTGGGATCCTCCCGCAGAGCATTTGTATCCGCAATTAGATGACCTGCTTGATGACTGGCAAGCTTCCTTCCGTCCCACCTTTCAAGGAATCCGGGTGCTGGGTACTCGCTGGTCGCCTCGATCGTACGAGTTGCGGGACTTCCTGGCGCGCAACCACGTCCCCTATCAGTGGATCGACGTCGAGCTTTCGGCGAATGATCCAGAGACCAAGCGCCTTCTGGAAGCTCTGGGTCCGGAGTCGGCCAATCTCCCCGTGGTGCTGTTCCCAGACGGGACGAAGCTTCTTGAGAGTGTACCCGCCGACGTCGCGCAAAAGGTCGGGCTGCGGACGCGCGCCCAAACCAGTTTTTACGACCTTGCCATCGTGGGAGGAGGGCCGGCCGGTTTGGCCGCTGCCGTTTATGGCGCCTCGGAAGGCCTGCATACAGTGATGGTGGAGCGGGAGGCGCCCGGCGGTCAGGCTGGTATGAGTTCCCGCATTGAGAACTATCTTGGATTTCCGACCGGGTTAAGCGGCGGCGATCTGGCTCGGCGTGCGGTGGTGCAAGCGCAGCGTTTTGGAGTGGAAATCCTTTCGCCTCAGGAAGCCGTGGGCGTCCGAACCGAAGCGTCTTACCGAATCATCAAGCTGGCTGATGGGAACGAGATCTCCTGTCACGCCTTGATGATCGCTACCGGCGTCCAGTGGCGGAGGCTGGAAGCTCCGGGAATCGACAGGCTGCAAGGTGCGGGGATCTATTATGGGGGCGGCGCTACCGAGGCGCTATCCTGTCAGGGCGAGATCGTCTATGTGGTGGGCGGCGCAAACTCGGTGGGTCAGGCGGCCATGAACTTCGCGCGATACGCAGAGCGCGTCATCATTCTTGTGCGCGGCGAATCGCTTTCCAGCACCATGTCGCAATATTTGATTGACCAGGTTCAACAGACGCCCAACATTCAGCTCTGGAAACATGCCAGCGTGGCCGAGGCACACGGCGAGACACATCTGGAAGAGATTTCGGTGCTGTGCTCCGACACCAACAAGGTTGAGCGCGTGCCGGCGAGCGCGATGTTCATCTTTATTGGAGCATTGCCGCGGACGGATTGGCTGGCGAATGTCGTCGAGCGGGACGAGCGCGGTTTCCTGTTGACTGGGCCTGACCTTATACGTGACGGGCAACGCCCAAAGGGATGGACGCTCGACCGCGATCCGTTCTTGCTCGAAACCAATGTTCCCGGGATTTTCGCGGTGGGCGATGTGCGGCACGGTTCCATAAAACGGGTGGCTTCCGGAGTTGGCGAAGGATCGGTTGCGGTGCAGTTCATTCATCAATATTTGAGCAAAGTGTAAATGATCGCAAAATCAGAGCTGCTGCGCGTTCCCGCATTCGCTGATTTGCCCGATGATCAGATCACCTGGTTCCTTAGCCAGTCGCAGGAGATGCATCTCAAAGCAGGCGAGACCTACGTCCGGCAAGGCGACCCGGCGGATGCGATGTTCGTCATCCTCGAGGGCCAGTTTCAGTGGCGAGGCGAATTTGGTGGCGAAACCGTCGTGCTTTCAGGCAAGCCTGGGGACGTGACCGGGGTGTTGCCCTTCTCCCGGATGAAGCAGTTCACGGTGAGCGGTCGAGCCATGACTGACGGCCGAGTATTGAAATTCCCAACTTCGCTATTCTCCGAACTTGTGCAGAAGATGCCGGAGCTGACGACGCGTCTGGTGGGTCTGATGTCCGACCGGATTCGCGAAACCACTCGCTTCGAACAACAGCGTGATCGCCTAGCGTCTCTTGGAAAACTATCCGCGGGACTTGCGCATGAACTCAACAATCCGGCTTCCGCCGCGAAACGCGCCACCAGCCAATTGCGCGACATCCTAAAGAAGATCAGGGACGCGAGTCTCGAGCTGGGAAGGCGTGATCTCACGTCTGTCCAGAAATCAGAGATCGAAAGACTGGAAGCTTCGTTTACGCAACAGGATGCCGTTCCACCGGATGCCCTGACCACCAGCGACCTGGAAGATCAGATTGATTCTTTGTTGCGGAGTCATGGACAAAACGATTTGTGGCAACTGGCGGCCGATCTTGCGCGGAGGAACATCAAGCCGGAAGTCCTTGAATCGTTGTTCGCCAACCTGGACGGAGACACCGCCCGAGCTGCTCTGGTCAGGATCGCCGCTTCGGCGGAGGTCGCGAGTCTGTTGCACGAAATCGAGAGCAGCACCTCGCGGATATCGGATTTGGTCGGCGCAATCAAGGAATACACCTACATGGACCAGGCGCCGGTGCAAAACGTAGACATTGTAAAGAGTCTGGAGACCACGCTTACAATCTTGCATCACAAACTCAAACACGGAGTGGTGGTCGAGCGCGACTATCAGCGCGTTCCTTTTCTGGTGAATTCGTTTGGCAGCGAGCTCAACCAGGTCTGGACCAACATTATTGACAACGCCATCGACGCGATGCAGGGAAAAGGCGAGCTTCGAGTCCGAACCTATCGCGAGGATACTTGTGTTGTGGTCGAGATCGGCGATAACGGCCCGGGAATTTCGCCCGAGGTAAAGCCCCACATCTTTGAGCCTTTTTTCACAACCAAAGGAGTTGGGGAAGGCACGGGCCTCGGCCTGGATACGGTCCAGCGAGTTGTGAGGAAGCACCGGGGAAATATTCAGGTTAGTTCCAAACCCGGTGACACGCGTTTTCAAGTCTGGCTCCCGTTAGCAGAGGTCCCGTCCTAAGAAGCGCCTAACAAAACTCATATTGACGAGGACTGCGCCCGCCTCGACCCCATCGAGAGCCTGCGCTGCGAATCAGCCAGTCTCAGGGAGAGAAGCGTGGTTGCCTGTTCCCTTTGTGGGCAGATCCATCACCTGCAGCTCCTTACGCCGACCCCAACCTGTACCTCGACAAAATGCAAACCGCAGTGAATCAGTAACAGGTCTGATATATTGGCCTCTCTGAGGTGCTTCCATGTCCCGCGTCGTGCGCTGTGGGCTTATCCAGGCCAGGAATGAACTCGGTACCAACCACGGACTGCCAAGGATCAAAAGAGCCATGATCGACAAGCATCTTAAGCTTATCGACCAGGCGGCGCACAAGAAAGTCAAGATACTTTGCCTGCAGGAGTTATTTTACGGGCCATATTTCTGCGCGGAGCAGGACATTCGCTGGTACGAGCTCACGGAGCATGTGCCGGAGGGTCCCACCATCAAGCTCATGCAGAAGATTGCTGCCAAGCATCGCATGGTGATTGTGGTTCCGGTCTATGAAGAAGAAATGCCTGGGCTGTATTTCAATACGGCAGCAGTGATCGATGCGGACGGCAAGTATCTGGGCAAGTATCGTAAGCACCACATCCCGCACGTGCATCCGGGATTCTGGGAAAAGTTCTACTTCACACCTGGAGACCTCGGCTACCCGGTTTTTCAGACCAAGTACGCTCGCGTCGGCGTGTACATCTGCTACGACCGGCACTTTCCGGAAGGCGCGCGCATTCTGGGATTGAACGGCGCAGAGATCGTGTTCAATCCGTCCGCTACGGTAGCGGGACTCTCCGAATATTTGTGGGAACTGGAGCAGCCCGCGCATGCGGTCGCGAATGGCTACTTCGTTGGTGCAATTAATCGTGTGGGCCGGGAGAAGCCCTGGAACATCGGTGAGTTCTACGGCAAGAGCTACTTCTGCAACCCGCGCGGCAAGATCATCGCCCAGGGCAGTCGCCACAGGGACGAAGTGGTGGTTGCCGACCTCGATCTCGAAATGATTGAAGAAGTCAGACGGATCTGGCAGTTTTTCCGCGATCGCCGCCCCGAAACTTACAAGCCCCTCACGGCGCAGACCGGACGCGCCGCAGCCGCCGACTAAGCTTCGATCCGCAAGGGCCCAATGACCACAATTCAAGACTCACTGCGCTCGAGAATTGAATCCAGTCCCCTTTACAACCCAGACTTGGCACCCGTCACCGCCGAGCGTCGTCACTGGGGAACCTACAACTACGCGGCGCTGTGGGTATCGATGTCGGTGAACATTCTTACCTACATGCTGGCGGCGAGTCTGATCCAGGGAGGAATGAGCTGGAAGCAGGCCGTCGCCACGGTGTTTCTGGGCAACAGCATTGTTTTGATTCCAATGCTGCTGAACTCCCATCCCGGCGCGCGTTATGGAGTTCCATTCCCCGTCCTCGCTCGCGCTTCGTTCGGGGTTTTGGGGGCGAATGTAGCCGCCGTCTTGCGAGCCTTGGTGGCGTGTGGCTGGTTCGGCATTCAAACCTGGATCGGCGGCGAGGCGATCCGTACTTTGATCACCGTCCCGGCGCCCGGTTGGGCACAGGTTGCCTACGGATCTGCAATCTGCTTTTTCGCTTTCTGGCTGATCAATCTCGCCGTCATTCTCAAAGGAATTGAGTACATCCGATTTCTTCAGGGGATCAGCGCGCCAATTCTGCTGGCAGTGGGAGTCGCGCTGCTGGCATGGGCCTATCGTGCTGCAGGTGGATTTGGCCCAATGCTATCGGCTCCTTCGCGCTTCGCTACCTTCTCCGACTTTCTGAAATTCCTGATACCGGCGTTGAACGGCACCGTAGGTTTCTGGGCCACTGTGTCTCTCAACATTCCCGACTTCACGCGGTTCGCGCGCAGCCAGCGTCAACAAGCGGTGGGACAAGCATTGGCACTACCGATAACCATGACACTGTATTCCCTGATCGGAATCCTCGTGACCTCGGCGACCGTCGTCATTTACGGCACGGCAATCTGGGACCCGGTACAACTGCTGAGCCGGTTTCATTCTCCGGTCGCTGTGATCGTTTCGTTATTGGCGATATTGCTGGCAACCCTGAACGTCAATATCGGCGCCAATGTCGTGTCACCGGCGAATGACTTCTCCAACCTTTGGCCGCGGAAGATCAGCTTCCGGATGGGCGGTGTAATCACCTGCTTCATGGGCATTGCGCTGATGCCGTGGAAGCTTCTGGCCAACTACAAGACGTTCATCCTCGGCTGGCTGGGCGGCTATGCCGCCTTTCTGGGACCGGTAGCCGGAATTATGATTTGCGACTACTTCGTGGTGCGCGGGCGAACCCTGCTGGTTGAGGATCTTTACCTCCGTGACGGCGCTTACGAGTATTTGCACGGGTTCAACTGGGTGGCGCTGGCCGCGCTGGCCGCAGGGGCAGCAACGGCGCTGGTGGGCTTAGTGGTCCCGCCGCTGCGCACCCTGTACGATTATTCCTGGTTCGTCGGTTTCTGCGTATCGTTTCTAACGTACTACGCACTGATGAAATCGCAGAAGGAGCCGCGAGTGTCGGTCTTGGAAGAAGCGTCGTGAGCCTTGTGAGCGCACCCGGAGTTTCGGTGACTGCAAAGATTTAGAAAGGAGGGGTTAACCATCAGGCTTTGGCAACGCCCTGAAATGCCGGCAAAATCTCTCTTTTATAGGCTTCCAGCGTGTCCTCCTCGTCGCCGCACATTAGGTACACATTGAACTGGGTTACTCCGAGGCTCGCGAGTTTGCGGAGCTTTTGCCGATGGGCTTCCGCCGGGCCGACCAGGCAAAAACGGTCAACCACGTCATCTGATACGAATTTCGAGTTGCTGCTGTCGACTTCGCAATGCTGCTGGTAATCATAGCCACCGCGATGGCTCACATACGAGGTTAACGCAGGAGGCAGATCGTCCGGCTTGTAGCGAGAGATCAGATCCACCACGTGATTCGAAACCAATGCGGGGAACCAGCGTACTTGTTTCCGTGCGAGTTTCAGATCATTTGAAATCCATACCGGCGCGGCCGCCATGACTTCGATACTACGCGGGTCACGTCCCGCCGCTTCCGCGCCCTGGTTCACAAAGCCGAGGCACCACTCGATCAGATCTGGATCGGCAAACTGCAGAAGGACACCGTCTCCGACCCTGCCCGCCAAGTCCAGCACCTTGGGTCCATATCCTGCAACCCAAACCGGTGGAGACCCGCCTGCCCAGGAAAGCCGGGTGGGTTGACCTTCGTAGTCAATCTCACGTCCAGCGGTGAGGTCACGGAACGCCTTGATAGCTCGCTCAAGATCGCCGGCCCCGACGGGCTTTTTGCCCAGCACCCGGCGGGAGCTGTCGCCGCGGCCAATGCCAAGTTGCATGCGCCCGTCCGAAATTAGATTGAGCGTGGCGAACAGGCTGGAAGTCACCGTGATGTCGCGACTCGCGGGATTGGTGACGCAGATGCCGAGACGCATCTTCTTGGTGTTTTCGGCCATGAGTGTGAGCAGTGGGTAAGGCTCGAGCCACAGGATGTGAGAATCGAAAATCCAGCCGTACTGGAATCCGGCAGCCTCGGCCTGACGGGTGAGAGCGACAATGCGCTCCACCTTCATGTCAGGTTTGATTGTGATACCAAACTTCATGCCAATCCCCCACTTGAAAAGGTCACTCGAAGGGAGGCAGTTTAGCATAAAATGCCTCTTCCGCAGGCAGAGGCGAAAACAGGCATGGGTTTTGACACCATCATCACAAACGGCCGTGTGGTCACAGCGAGCGACACCTACGCAAGTGACGTCGCCATCGGCAACGGGAGGATCGTGGCGATCGGGCAGAGTCTTCCACCTGAGAATGCCAGTCGCATCATCGACGCTGCAGGCAAGTACGTGCTGCCCGGGGGAATCGATGTTCACACGCATCTCGACATGCCTTTCGGAGGTACCACGAGTTCCGATGACTTCGAAACGGGCACGCGGGCAGCAGCTTTTGGCGGCACAACGACTCTGATTGACTTCGCGATCCAGTACAAGGGCCAGACGCTCAGAACCGCATTCGACACCTGGATGCAAAAGGCTTCTGCAAAAGCGGTATGCGATTATGCCTTTCACTGCATCATCACGGAATTAGCTGATGCTCAGCTCGACGAGATGAATGCCCTAGTGCGAGAGGGCGTAACCAGCTTCAAGCTGTTCATGGCATATCCCGGCGTCTTCATGCTGGACGACGGCAGCATCTTCAAGGCGCTGCGAGCGACGGCAACGAACGGCGGGCTGGTTTGCATGCACGCCGAGAACGGAAACGCGATTGACGTCATCGTTCAACAGGCTCTCGCGGAAGGGAAAAAAGCACCCAAGTACCACGCATTGACTCGGCCGACCACGGCGGAAGCGGAAGCTACCAGTCGGGCTATAGCGCTGGCGGAGATGGCGAGTGCGCCAGTTTACATCGTGCACTTGAGCTGCAATGATGCCCTGGAAAAAGTGCGTGAGGCCCGCGATCGCGGTTTGCCGGTTTACGCTGAAACTTGCCCGCAATACCTTTATCTCTCGATCGAGAACTTCGATGTCCCGGATTTCGAGGGAGCGAAGTATGTATTCACCCCTCCTTTGCGCGAGAAGTGGCACCAGGAAAAACTTTGGAATGGTTTGAAGAGTGATCACCTCCAAGTGGTTTCAACCGACCACTGTCCGTTCTGCTTCAAGGAGCAGAAGGAACTGGGGCGAAACGATTTCACAAAAATCCCCAACGGCGGACCCGGAGTTGAGCACCGCATGAGCCTGATTTACTCTGGCGGCGTCGCCGCGGGACGATTCAGCGTGAACCGCTTCGTGGAACTCGTTTGCACGACTCCCGCGAAGCTTTTCGGCCTGTACCCGCGCAAGGGCACGATCGCCGTGGGCAGTGATGCTGATCTGGTGATTTTTGATCCCAACCGCAAGCACACCATCAGCGCTAAGACCCATCACATGCGGGTGGACTATTCGATGTTTGAGGGAATACAGGTCATGGGTATGCCGGTCACCGTGCTCTCCCGCGGGCGTGTGGTCGTGGAGTCCGACAAGTTTCTAGGGCGTGCGGGCGCGGGAGAGTTCGTAAAGAGGTCCACCTATTCGCAGCCGTAGAGAACCCTGCTTAAGCTCTGTGATTCCAAGGTTTGCGTGAATGGCTTCGCGAGTACGGAGCGGCGGGGTCCTGGCGAGTCACGGCTATTCGGACCCCAGAAACCTGCCGATTTGCACTACGCCTGCCACCGAAGAAAATGTATTCTTGATTTGCAGTACTCCCCTTCCAATCACTTCAACAGCGACTCTCCAGCCAGATTTCTCCTGGATATGAGGTTGCCCCAGAGATGCGATACGCATGGGTTGCCAGAGCAGTTGGCTGCGCGCTGCCCGTCTCCATCGTAATGTGATCATTTGCTCATCTGCTGAGCGGAAAATTCTATAAGGGGCGCACCAAACGAGATAACCTCATTCTTGTGCTGAACCGGCCTATCATTCCTAAGAACAACTTGTAGGAGGTACGCACATGGCAACGAATCAGGTGGTGCTTTACTTCGACGAGCAGGAAGATGCTCTGCTTTTCACCCTGGCTGCCAGTTCGGCTATGTCAGCGGAAGGCCAGCTCCACAGCGGAGACGCAGCGGTCAAAGTTGCGGAGGAGCTTTGCAAAGCCAGTCGAATCACGACTGAGGGTGTTCTAAACGTCGCGTGAAGGACGGCAAAATTAAGATGATTCGAAAAGCTGCGTTGCAAATAGGCGCTCCGGCGCTACTCGGTTTCATGGCATGGAATGCGTATCTTGCTGTCAACCATCTAAAACAGACGCAGAAAATCGCGGCGCTCACACTGGAAAGCTCCATGATTCAGGCCGACATCTCCAGTGTTCTGAAAGATTTGACCGATATGGAAACAGGTCAGCGCGGGTACCTGCTAACCGAGAACCCTTCCTACTTGCAGCCCTACGCCGATGCGAAGGGCAGGATCGGAACCGATATTGCGAACCTTCGTGGAGGGCTGGCTAATCGCGCCGAGCGCGAACGGTCCCTGGAGTCGCAGCTGGAGTCTTTGGCGAAATCAAAGCGAGCTGAGATGGAGCGCTCTATTGGTTTGCGCGAACAAGGGTATCGTCACCGCGCATTCATGTTGGTGGATTCAAACGA
>Ga0137379_10005996_pt1 | contig 11478 bp, 8 predicted proteins | sample SagtaG_18_FD_104812 | JGI IMG/M metagenome (GOLD analysis project Ga0137379, IMG submission 104812) | Vadose zone soil microbial communities from Sagehorn Ranch, Mendocino, California, USA - Sage2_L_80_16 metaG | ecosystem: Environmental > Terrestrial > Soil > Vadose zone | place: USA...
AGAATTTGGAACGATGCGGTGAAGCGGCCTCCCATGAAGGTTAACAAGTTTGTCGCGTTCGGTAGTGGCGAGTTGAATGCAGCAAGCATATTTGCATCTTTTGCCAGCCTGGTTGGTTGTACATTGTTCAAGTTCATGCAATATTGCTTTGTGCTCAGGTTGTTACCAGGCTTCTGGTCAACACCCATGCGATAGAGGATGTCCTTAAAAACACTGCTGGTCCCGTTGATCTGTACCATCGGGTCGCCAACGGGAACGAGTGCTACTGGCGACTGTTGAAAAGCTGCTGCCTGTAGTTCATCTAGTGCCAGGGCTGGTACAGGGTTGCCATTATCTGCCAGGTCAGGGGCCATTGCTGGTTTACAACCAAGAGCAGGATCAATAAAGTTCGTGAGGAGCCGGTTGTCGCTTGGGTTCTTGAGCACAGCCGCGCCAGCATTCGCAGCACGGTTAGCAGCCGTATTCTGTGCGGTCTGACCGTTGTTATTGACCAGGTATGTTGTTTGTACGTTATCGCTTTGATCCTGGTCAACAACGCTGAAGTCACGTACCGTAGGACAGGTCGCGCCATCATTAGCCATCCCTAAAGCTGGTAACTGTACATTGGCCTGCTTTGCGGCTTCGAAGAATGCAGGCGCATTGCAGTACCAGAACTGCCCAAAGACTGAGTTCTTTGCACCGTTCACACAATTGCCCTGGTTTAAGCTATTGCCAGTTCCCTGAAGTGTGGTGTTGTTGTCATTGCCACCGCCCCAAATTCCCACAACCGCATTAGCAGGTAACTGAGGGGCAGTTGGCATCACCAGCGGTTGTGTCCCAGCATCTATGACCAATGGGCTGTATACCGATATTTTACCATTAGCAGGGTCTAAGATAGTTGCCTGCACAAAGACAGACTGGTTAGGGTTCTGCTCATTGCATTGTCCATTGTTTGCATTGGTAGCTTGTAGCTGGTAAGGCGTAGCTAGACCCTGAGCAGATAATGGGTTAGGTGGAACTATCAGTGTACAGTCCATATTGTCTGCGGCATGAGTGACAAGTGATGGAGCTGTGACACAGATCATTACAATGGCTGGCAGTAAACAGATAGCAAGTGCCCAACGGGCAGCAGTTAGTGGTTTCAAGTAGCACCTTTCTTTCGAGTAAAAAACACACGCCTATACTACTTGAAACGAAATGACACACTCGAGTAACTCATGGCTAAGAAAATGGTACCATTTGTCAAAATGATTGGCCGCTGAATCAAGTAGGGCTATTTGGCGACAAGGCCGCCAAATAGCCCTACTTGATTCTGTTATCCCTTGATTGCCAGCCAGAAAATGTTGGCTAGCTGAACATAGCCCGCGGGGCTGGGGTGAAAGCCATCGCCGCTGATATATTCGGGGTGGGTCGTTAGCTGGCTGCCATGGCTGAAAAGATCCACCAGCTTTACACCATAGTGGGCAGCAGTTATCGCAATACCTGCATTCCAACGCGTAATTTGCACAAGCATCTGTGCCTTTTGCGCGGGCGCCAGGTTGGCAAAAGCGGGCAGTTGAGTCAGGTCCGGTAAGTTCGCCATCACCAGGCTGGCATGGGTATTTGCATGTAATTCTCCAAGCAGTATGTTCAGGTCGTGCATATACGTGTCATATGGGACGCCGCCCACGAAATCATTGGCGACAAGCCAGACAGTGACCAGCTCAGGGGACGTCGAGAGCGCTATGGGCAATTCTTCGGTGAGGGCATTATGCAGGCGTTCCCCGCTAATGCCCAGGTTTATCATGTGTGATCCCTTCGGCAGGTGTGCTGCCACCAGGGGAACGTACCCTTGCGATCCCGGTTGATTACTGCCAACGCCGACCGCGTCCGAGGCCCCTAAAGCAACGTAGGTGATTGGCCCGGCAGGGATGTGCACTACCACAGACGGCTGCGTCGCTGCCGCATCAGGATGTGCTGCCGGAGGGGACGCCGTCACTCCGCCGGTTGCGCAGGCGGTAGAAAAGAAGGCCACTATAAAAAGGAGGAGGAAGGATGAGAGGTGAGGGAAGAAAATATTCAGTTTACGTGCGTTCATGACGTTGTGTTTCCAGGATTGTTGGCGGGCCAGGTTATGGCAGCAGGATGATTGCATGATTGCAACAACAATCGTCCTGCTACTAGAACTTTCATCCTCTATCCACCATCTCCAGCTTCCCTGTGATGACATCAATCACCAGGCCGTGCACGTGAACCTTTGGTAGAAAAGGACTCTTACGAATAACATTTACGACTTCACGTACATTTATATAGACATCGTTAAAGGCGCCGAGCCAGCGTAACAGGCCCTGTATATCGCCCAGTCTCTCTTCCTCGATCAACTTCTGAGGGTCGACCCCCAATGCCTGCATCGAGGCGGTCAACGTTGTCGCATCTGCGTGTGCCAGTCCACACTGTGTATGGCCAATGACCGCGACTTCTCGCACGCCCAACAGGTAAATGCCACTTGCTAACGAGCGGATGAGATCATTCGCAGCGCCCTCCCGCTCAATCTGGGAGATAGTAGCGCCGGCGGTGCGCAATTCCACGACATCACCACGCTCCAATCCCAGCGCCTGTTCAAGTGCCAGTACCAATCGACAATCCATGCAGGTGACCACCGCCATTTGTTTGCGTGGTGCATGTCCAATGACAGGTAAGTGTGTTCGCTGTACAAAACCCTCATTATAGGCCAGGATTTCGTCAATTCTCATTTTTACACAACCCTTTACTCCCCTTGCCCCAGAGAATACCCGATCTTCCCATCGAAGTTATAGAGGTTCTCTGTCTTAATGAAGTCAAAGCCTTGCTCGTGAACGTGTTTAAGGAGCGCGATGATCTGTGTGTGCATAATAGTATTGCCTTTATCGGGCGACATAAAACGGCAGCGCCAGTGATCGGTGCAGAAGGTTTCAGGCAAACCACCCGGCCAGACTTTTGCGCCACGATTGGTGATCATCGTCAATTCAAGGCCATCGCCATTGGTTTGTTGCAGTACTTTTCCTAAGTGCTCGGGAGTACCATCGTGCCACTCCAGGAACACATCGACGCCCACCAGGTCCTTCTGCTCGGGTTTTTGGGTGATCGTCGCATGCTCATGAGAGATGTGTGTTGGACCGGTGGTGTATTTGATTACTTTGAGGACCTGTGGCTCTTGACCGAGGCGGGCTATGATGGCGTCGGCAAACTCCTTCGTGCCGACTTTTTGCTTACTGACCCCCTCGGTATAGATGTCATAGGTATGAAAACCATCTTCGAGCGTGCGCAACCATGCGTTGTGCACCAGCGTGGCGACATCAGGCTGATTGATGTGTACCAGCATCATCACTGCGCCAAGCAAGAGGCCCGAAGGGTTGGCAACGTTCTGGCCTGCACGACGAGGCGCGGAGCCATGGATTGCTTCAAACATTGCGCAATGATCGCCGATATTGGCCGAACCGGCTAATCCGACTGAACCGGCTATCTGTGCCGCCACATCAGAGAGAATATCGCCGTACAGGTTGGGTAAGACGATCACATCAAATGCTTCGGGCGTATCCGCGAGCTTGGCCGAGCCGATATCGACGATCCAGGTCTCATTGACAATGTCAGGATACTCCATTGCGATCTCGTTAAAAACGCGGTGGAAGAGGCCATCGGTCAGCTTCATGATATTGTCTTTTATGAAGCAAGTTACTTTCGTACGATTGTGACTGCTGGCGTACTCGAAGGCGTAGCGCACGATTTTCTCGCTACCAGAACGACTGATGAGCTTCAGACTCTCCATCATATCGTGCGTCTGGCGGTATTCGATGCCGGTGTAGAGGTCTTCTTCATTTTCACGGATGATCACCACATCCATGGTGGGGTGCTTGGTCTCCACAAAGGGGTAGTAGGCAATGCAGGGGCGCACATTGGCATAGAGTCCAAAAGCCGTGCGTGTGGTGACATTGAGGCTTTTGTAGCCTCCGCCCTGTGGCGTGGTAATGGGTGCTTTAAGGAACACCTTGGTACGGCGGAGCGATTCCCAGGCGCTGGTTTCGATGCCAGCTTTGATCCCTCGAAGATAGACCTTTTCGCCTACTTCGACCTCTTCGATTGTTATGCGAGCTCCCGCCTCTTTGATGATATGCAGGGTAGCATCCATGATTTCTGGCCCGATACCATCTCCACGGGCAACTGTAATCGGTGTGTTTTGTGCCATATGACTGTCTTTCCTATTGCTAAGCAAAAGTAGTTTTGTTCTTGCATTAGTGTAGCATAGCGGTGAAGTACATACAAGTTTTACCTGTGCTGTTGTGGCAAGCTGTTGAGGTATGATAAACACTATACGTTTGCGCGAAAATCTGCTATAGTTGGTAGTACAGTTTACTGAAACAATGAATCTAACGACATGTAGAATGGCGGCGTTATTGAGCGACAACCTATCCCACCAGGAGGAAGATCATGTACAGCCCGGTTATTTCGGTATAACCCCTCCACCTGGTCACCTTCCAGAAAAGACAACCCGCACCTGGGTTGACCGTCCCGAGCAGTTGCTGCAGGCTGTCGCAGTACTCAAGCTGGCGCCGGTTGTCGCCGTCGATGCGGAGTTTACGCAGGTTCGGTCCCATATACAAGGAGATACGCAGACCCCTTCGCATCGTCTCGCGCTCTTGCAACTTGCCGTCGATCGCTACTGCTACGTCGTAGATACCCTGCGCTTGAATGATCTTTCGCCTCTGGCGGATGTGGTTACCAATTCCAACATCATTGTTCTACTGCATGGCGCGGGGGCCGATATGCGTGTCATGGCGGAACGAGGCCTTGCTGTCGCCCATTATATTGACCTGGAAGCCGCGAGCCGTTCAATCTTCGGCCAACATGAATCGTCGCTCGCGGCTATGTTGCGGCGCGCCTTCAATGCCCGCCTGGATAAAAGTCTGCAGCGCACGGATTGGACGCGCCGTCCTTTACCTCCAGCGATGGTCGCTTATGCCGCGCGAGATGCGGAAATGACCCTGGCGCTGTACTCCTGGCTGAAGGAATATTACGTATGGGCATTGAAGTTGCATGAGTATACGAACGCCGTAGAGCCGGTAGCCGCCTGGATTGAACCTTTCCTGCAAGGTACGTTGAACGTGTCTGCCGATGCCGCCTTAGCGGATGCGAAGGCCAGGGGGATTATCCTGGATGATAGTCAGGTAGCCGCCGATTGCCGTGCTGCGCTGGCGTCATTGACTCATCCAATACACCGCAGCCGCCTGTTGCGTCTCATTGCTGACCTGTCCTTGACCGAACTTGCGCGAGATATCGAACCTCTCCTGCAAGCTCCTGCTGCGGATGAGCGCGCTGCCAGTGTAAGAGCCCTGGGGCGGCTCGGGGTGCAGGAAGCCCAGGCGCTAATTCAGCCGCTGCTGCAAGACTCCGTGCAAGATGTGCGGAAAGCGGCGCAAACGGCGCTGCGTAATCTCAGTGGCAAAGAGACTCGCGCGCCTGCGCCTCCCTCCAAAATCGTCGATGGAGCGCGTCGCTGGACAATTGGTGAGGCTAGCGGTTCCGATGATGACAACGATTGGAAAGCTCGCTTGCGCGCCATGATGGGCGATAGTGATTAGCGGCTCACTCTGCGAGGCAAGCGGGTGCCAATCCAGACCAGCAATAAAAAGCCCACGATTGTACCCCAAAGTTTCAGCCGGTTAACCCATAATTCTTCCAGAAGAGGATCACTTTCGCCCAATCCCAGCATGTGTACCAGCGAATGAAGCAGTGTTGGCCGGGCGGCAGAAGGGTGGAGGATCATTGGTTCGCCCGGCTGTTCGAAGGTGGTTGTATCTTGAAGATACTCAACCATATCGACGTATGCGGGAGATGCGGGCTGGGTAGTGCGTAGGATTTCAGCTAGCGCAGTAAAAAATTGCTGGAGCAGGTGCTTCGCCGTTCCTTTTACCAGCGCCGGATGCTGTAATGAGCGGGTTTTACCGGCATTGAGCGTCCCTTTGTAGGCAACAACGGTATTTTCGCCCTGTCCACTCAGATGAACAACTCCTTCACCCCTGTAGGGTGTTTGCGTTCCTTCACCTTCGTAAGCGAGAGCGTAAGAGTAAGGGTACTGCTGTTCAGTGACTGTGATTTTCCCATTGAATGACCTCAGTGGTGGCTCCTGGTCGATATGTACTGCTATTCTCATACTCCGCTCGTCAAGCTTCTCAAGGCGTTCTACGCCAGGTATCGCTCGCCGTAGCACCTGCTCATCCATCAAGCACCGCCCCACAGCTTCCGGTGGCGCTTGCAGTGTATAGGTTCCTTCGATAATCATTTATGAGTCCTTTGCTTTTTTATCTGAAATATAATAATCGACTTCATTATAGAGGAGGAGGGCGGAGGTGGCAACATCTGAAGGAAAACAGGAAAACTGCAAAAACTTGCGTGAGACTAAGGCAAGGTGTATACTAAGTGCCGAAATAATGCGTGATGAGGAAGACGGTATTTTCCGTTCCCTCTATATGAGGAGCTTCACTAAGAATGAAAGTAATTCTATTACAAGATGTAGATGGCCTGGGGAAGGCTGGGGACTTAAAGGACGTGTCGAATGGCTACGCCCGCAATTATCTGTTGCCACGCCAACTCGCGGCAGGCGCAACCCCTTCGCTAATCGCAAACCGCCAGCAGCGTATAGCCGCGGAACAGCGCAAACTTGAGAAACAGGCGGAACAGAATCGACAACAGGCGGAGCGCCTGAGCCAGGTTTCACTCACATTCAAAGCGCGCGTTGGTAGCCAGGGCCGCCTCTATGGCTCAATTACCAGCCAGGATATTGCTACTGGCCTGCGCGATGCCGAGGGTATCGTGATTGATCGCCGCTTGATCGATCTCCATGATCCTATTCGTACCACCGGCACTTTTACCGTTCCGGTCAAGTTGGCACAGAAATTGCAGCCGAAAATCACCGTCAATGTCGTTGGCGAATCTGCAAGCGCGGCTGCTGAGTAAATGTTGACTGAAAGCAAGTATAGCGAAAGGGCGTAGCGAGATACTGTTGCACGCTACGCCCTTTTGTTATGTATTGTTTGCCTATTTTTTTCATCCTCCCAGGCAATCTTACTAATTACTCATCGGGGTTTCTGCTTGCTCGCAATTTGCTGATGGCGCGGGGAATCTGCGCCAACAAATCTGAGGCCAACAAACCCGTTTCACCGATTTCGGCGCTAACCAGTTCGGAAGCTGCCGTGTGCAGGTAGACAGCTGCACTTGCGGCATCGAAGGGTCGCACTCGTTGTGCCAGCAGACCCGCTATCATTCCCGCCAGCACATCTCCCGTGCCGGCACTGGCCAGCGCGGGGTTGGCTTGCCAATTTATGCGCGTGCGACCGCCCGGCTCAATAATAATCGTACAGGCGCCTTTGAGCACGAGCGTCACCTGCCACTGTTCAGCCTTGCGGCGTGCCAGTTCCAGGCGATCAATCTCCCCCCCCGAGACCTTCAGGCCGTGGCAGAGACGCCCCATCTCGCCGGGGTGTGGTGTAATCACTGTGCCTTTGGGCAGCAGCGTCCACCAGAGTTCCAGGGCTGAGAGATTATTCAGGCCGTCCGCGTCGATAACCAGTTGCGGCCGCTCCTCATCTGGCAGCGCGCGCAAAGACTCCAACAGTTCCAGGATCACTTCGCGCGTATAAGGAGATTGTCCCAGGCCGGGACCAAACAGCAGCGCGCGGTATCCCTCCAGGCTCTTCATGATACTGGATGCTCGCTCAAAACTTCCCGCAGCCTCCTCAGGCAGCAATGAAAATGTACCTTCGTGAAATGCGCTGGCGTAGATCGGTAACATTTGCTGCGTCACGGCCAGCGTCACCAGCCCTGCACCGCTGCGTCCCGCGGCATTCCCCGCGAGAAAGGCCGAGCCAGGATAGAGCGGTGAGCCACAATACAGCATCACTTTGCCAAAAGTTCCTTTATTGCTGTTCAATGGACGATGTGGCAAGAGCGTGTGTATGAGTTCAGCTGTCAACATCTCGCTGTGAAGATTGCTCTCCAACTCGGCTGGAAGGCCGATGTCGCCGACATAGAGCTCACCCATGTAATCTCGTCCTGGGAAAAAGAAGAAGCCCTGTTTGGGGCAGGCCAGGGTGATGGTGATGTCTCCAGCTATTGTGCCAGGGTCTACCTCACCAGTATCGGCGTTCATGCCCGTTGGCAGATCCACCGCGATAATGCGCAATGTATCTCGCTTCTGGCGCTCCTGGCCAACGCGTCCCAGCAGTGAACGCATACTATCAGGCAGTGGACGCGAGCGTCCCGTCCCTAGCAGTGCATCCAGAACGTAATCGCACCGCTTGACAACCTCTTCCAGCCTTGTGGGTACATCTCCAGCCGCGACCGGCTCTCCGTGGATCGTTAGTTGCTGTTCTTTCCAACGATAGCTGGAGATGTGTCCCCCCCATTGCGCCAGGTAGCGGGCCATCACCATGCCGTCCCCGCCATTGTTGCCGGGGCCGACCAGTACCAGAAACTCGAGCGTATCGATCGCACGATGTTGACTGTCTTTTTCGGCAATGTAGCGCGCCAGTATTTCGGCGGCACTTTTCCCCGCGTTCTCCATCAATATGGGAGATGTCAAACCATACTCTTCTGCTGCCCGTGTTTCCAATAAGCGCATTTCGTCAACGCTAACGATGTGCATATATATTCTCCTGGTTTAGGCATACTATGTAATCTCTCTAACATCATTGTAATGCGTGGAATGCGATGAGGGAAGAGGGAAAAAAAGGGTTGGGACTGAATACAGATGCTTGTTCCAGCTTGCTAGACATGTTACAATGGAACAGTAAACATACTGTACAATACAAAAGAAGAGGTTATGGACAAACAAGTGGAGGCAGGGAGCGAGACCCTGGCGGGTATTCAAACGTTTGTAGCACGTTATCCGTTTCCCTTCGATTCATTTCAAGTAGAGGCCATTACTGAACTCGCGCAAGGGCAATCGGTCGTAGTAGCAGCGCCGACAGGAACAGGAAAAACGCTCGTTGCGGAGTTTGCCATCTGGCTTGCACAACAGCGCAATCAACGGGTCATTTATACTACACCCCTCAAAGCACTCTCCAATCAGAAATATCGTGACCTGCGCGACGTGTACGGTGTTGATACTGTCGGCCTGGTGACAGGTGATATTGTTGAACATAGCCGTGCCTCGGTCGTTATTATGACGACCGAAGTGTACCGCAATATGCTTCTCGAAGAAGGCGGAGAGCGCTTTACGGACCTTGAGAATCCTACCCCATCTTCGCTCGCTGGTGTAGGCTTTGTTATCTTTGATGAGCTGCACTACCTGAGCGATGTTGGTCGCGGGCCTGTCTGGGAAGAGGCCATAATTTGTTCCCCTCCGCATGTTCAACTGGTTGGCCTCTCTGCCACCGTCAGCAATGCTGACGACCTGGCTAACTGGATCAGCCGCGTACATCGTCCTATCTCGCTAGTGGTGCATGAGCAACGCGCGGTCCCCCTGGAGCACTATTACTTTCTCGATAATAAACTACACCTCGTGCAGGACGCTGAGTCGAATCGTGTTGAACACTTTCCTGATATTGGCGGTGAAGCCAAACTGGCGCAAATGATGGGACGCAATCGGGCCAATATGTACGGCGAGGATGACGAGGAAGAAGAGAATGAATTTTGGGACGAGCAAACCACGACAGTATGGTCGAGTGACGAGAAGCAGAAAGTGAAGCGCCCTCCGCAGCGCAAGGCGCCCGAGCCAGGAGAGATACTCACGGTCTTGCGCGAGGCCGACCTGTTGCCCTGCCTTTATTTCCTGCCGGGGAGAAGAGTCGTTGAGGAGGCGGCAATGAGTGCCGCTCTGCATCTTTTCACCTCAGAGGAAGAACAGGAGCTTATCAAAGCGGAGATTGGCATCTGGCTTGAGCAATTGCCGAAAGAAGATCGCAACCTCCAACAGGTCTATTCCTTGACTGAACTTCTCCCACGTGGCCTGGCCTTTCATCACGCGGGCTTATTGCCGGGCTTGAAGGTACTGGTAGAGACGCTCTTTGCCAGGGGGCACCTGCGCGCGGTTTTCGCGACAGATACGCTCGCCCTGGGAGTGAATATGCCTGCGCGTTCCGTTGTGGTGGGAAGTCTGAGCAAGTTTGATGGGCAGGAGATGCGTTTGCTGACGCCCAACGAGTATCGCCAATTGACGGGGCGTGCTGGCAGGCGCGGTATGGATGTACGTGGTGCGGCAATCATTCCCTACTCACCGTGGGAGCCGTTTGAAACCTCTTTCCAACGCATCACCGCTGAACTCCTGCCGGTGACCAGCTCGTTCATTATACGCTATAACTCTGTGCTCAATCTCTGGCGCCCCGGCGATGTCCAGCACCTGCGCCGCATCTGCGCCTCCAGTTTGCGCGAATACCAGCGCTATCTCCTGTGGGAGCAGCGCGAACTGACACGCCTGGAGAAGCTGGAGATGCGCTACCCCACGAACAAGCAGAAAGTAAATAAGAAGCGTGCTAAAGCGGTTGAAGGCGCGACACAGGCTTTAGAGCGCAGGCGCCGCTCAATTGGAGCCTATCCACTGAGTCGTGCGGGAGCGGCGGAACTCGATGGTACCATTTTTGCCCTGCGTACCCTTGGCTACATTGGCTCGGATGATACATTGACGGTCAAAGGGCGTCTATTGCGCGGTATCTTCCATCCCTCCGGCGTCCTGATTATTGAGCTAATCATGCTCGGAGCACTCGATGAATTGACAGCAGGCGAACTGGCTGAAGTCTGTAGCTGGTTTTCGTTTGATAATGAACGCCGCCTGAATAATCGCGATGTGCTCAACGCCAACTCCAAGCGTGTACGCGGCGAGTTATGGCGGATAGAGCAGCATGTTCACGGTATTGAAGAGCGTGCCAATATTATGTTTACCCCCGGCATTGTGCCTGATTTTCATGGTGTGGCTTTAGCATGGTCGCGCGGCATGTCGCTCGGTGGCCTGCTCCGGCGCATCGACCTGGCCGAGGGTGATCTCTTGATGTTGTTGAATCAAACCATTGATCTCATACAGCAGGTGCAATCTGCCGTTGGCCAGGTACTCGATGCGCGGGACGTTTGGGAGCAGGCCTCACCGGTGCTAACAGAGGGCGTGACCAGTGAGCGTTCTGCGGCTGCTCACGCCAAAAGTCGTATCGAACAATTGTTGATACAGCGAGAGCGTATTGAGCGACTCCGCCCGCTCTTGGCGCAAGCTGCCTCCTCGTTACTGCACGGCATCATTATCCAGAGCCGCACGGTTCCGTCAATGGCGATCCGTATCGGTGATGAGCTTGTTCCCCTGGATGCCGAGGAAGATGCAGATCATCTAGATAGTTGCTAAAAACATCATCAAATATTGCATTGATGGGTCTTTTCGCTTTCAGCTATTAACCTAAGCAGAGGAGTCGCCCCCTTTGCTCGGCTTCAAAACCGTGCGTGTATCTTTCGATACACACGGCTCCTCAGTTCTACCGTCATTTTTCATTGACACTTGTCTTTGAC
>Ga0137379_10006009_pt1 | contig 11472 bp, 8 predicted proteins | sample SagtaG_18_FD_104812 | JGI IMG/M metagenome (GOLD analysis project Ga0137379, IMG submission 104812) | Vadose zone soil microbial communities from Sagehorn Ranch, Mendocino, California, USA - Sage2_L_80_16 metaG | ecosystem: Environmental > Terrestrial > Soil > Vadose zone | place: USA...
AGTCCGAATTGCCGCTTCTTTTTACATCGCCTCCATCGGATGGGTCAGATGCCCGGATCAGCGCATCGTAAATAGATGATCGCATTTAGAAAAATTTGTTCGGTATGCTTCGTGCTTTTCAGATGGCCAAAGGGCGCAACATGCACGAACCAGTTGACCAGAGGAGTAGGCAATGAGACTGACAAAATTCGCGGTTGGAGCCATCTTGGCGTTGGCGGGAGTCACGGCGCAGGCGGGGACCTTCGATCCAGACGGTGCGGGTCCGGCGCCCGCAATCAACCTGGGTACCCTTGATTGGGGTCCGACCAGTTTTCTGGCGCTGGGTGGCAACACTGCGATCGCGAATTTCCTCGGGACTGGAGGCACTTGTCCTGCCGGGTCATGCAACTTCAGTGTGCTGACGCAGGCAAGGCTGATCGGCACGCTCGACCCGAGCGGGAACGTCAACACGCCGTTGGGCATCGCCGCGGGCAGCTTTGAAATCACCATGATCTCACGCTTCACCGAAACGGTGACGTCTGCGAATGTGGCGGCCGGGACTGCGACGTTTACGGCGAGTCATTTGGCGCCAAGCTATCTCGAAATCTATTTCGACAGCGCGCCAAATGCGCATGACTTGACCGGGTTCGGCTTCAACGATGGTCGGCTGATTCTTACCGGCACGCTGGCGAACGACCCGACCGGCATATTCTTTGTCACTGATCCTGCGCCGGTTGTGCTCGATCAGCATGGGACGGACGATTACCTTGGTCAGTTCACGACGACTGGCACCGGCAGCAATACCAACATAAATGTCAACGTCACCGGGCAGGACCCGACGTTCTTCATTCAGGCGCTTGCGGCCCTCGGTATCCAGTTCGCGAACATCTCGATCGCCTTGCCGTTCATCTCGGTCGATCCCGCGGACTGCTTCGACACGGCCCACGGGACAGCCATCGGAAGTACCGGCAACCTGTCCACCTGCGACAATGTGCACGTCCTGGGACCTTATTCCTTCCAAGGCGGCCCCGGGATCATTCCGGTTACCGGACCCCTTAACGGATCGTTCCAATCAGGGCCGGACTTCGTCGCCCAGACGGACGACAACTCGCCGGTAACATTTGCGACCCCCGAGCCGGGTTCGCTTGCCTTGGTGGGTCTGGGCCTTCTAGGTGCAGCACTTGGACTTCGCCGCAAGGACTCCTCGGCAAATCCAGCGTAAACCGCTTATCAGATAAACTGGCATCTGTGCGCGGGGAGGCGGGTTTCCGCCTCCCCGCTTTTTTGTTGAGTGCAGGGCTAACGTCGCGATAAGGGACTAGTGCCTGCCGATGGCGACCGCCGCGTATGCGCGTCGCCTGTCGCTCGGGTGTCAGCAGTGGCAATCCCACGTACCGTCAAGGGCAGGCGTAAATCCGGCGCCGCTCCTTCATGACGATTTCCCTCAGGTCAGCTACCATGCGTGCGTTAAGAGTGTGCCCGATGGACTTTGATTCTGCGAGAGTTCAATGTGATGGTGAGGAGATCACATCAAAACGGATGAGGACCCCGCCGCTCGCGAGTGGGATTTCATCGTCGTCGGCACAGGGGTGGGGGGAGCGACGTTCGGCCATGCGGTAGCCAAAGCAGGATACAGCGTTCTGTTCTGCGAGCGCGGCGCAAGCTCTCTCGGTGGCGACGCCCTTCGCGGGACCTATCCGGAAATGCTCGCCGGGCGCAAGGGTCGGTCACAGAATAATCTTCGGACAACGTTGCGCTCGGCTGGGCGCTGCTCCGATTCGATTGTCGACGTGTCGCGGGCGAAGCCTCGGTCCTTCGTGCCCTTTATTGGCAGCGGCACGGGCGGATCGAGCGCGCTATACGGCATGGCGTTCGAGCGTATGTTCCCGGCGGATCTTGCGCCTCGGCAAAATCATCCGTCAGCTCGAGCATCGAACCTCCCGGAGAATTGGCCCATTAGCTATGCCGAGTTGGCACGCTACTACATCATGGCGGAAAAGCTTTACGGCGTGCATGGAACTCAGGACCCACTTCGCTCCGACTCCGAGTTTGGCTACGTTGCAGGCCCTCCCGATTTTTCGGTGGTGGCGCGCGAGCTGGCAGAGAGCCTTCAACGCAAGGGCTTGCATCCCTACCACCTGCCGCTCGCCTGTGAATATGTGCAAAGTTGCGCCGGATGCCAGGGATATCTTTGCGCAAGCAATTGCAAGCACGACGGCGCGACGGCTTGTCTCGTCCCGGCACTGGCGGAATACGACGCAAGTTTGCTGACCGGTTGCGACGTATTGCGCCTCGAATCCACGGAACGTCGCGTAACCGCCGTCCTGGCACAATGGCAAGGCCGCGAATGTCGCCTCAGGGGCAAGATCGTCGTGCTCGCGGCGGGCGCTCTGTTCACCCCGGTGCTATTGCTGCGTTCGGCCTCGTCAGAAAAGCCGGCCGGCTTGGCTAACGAATCCGGTTTGGTTGGCCGAAACCTGATGCGACACAATGTGGATTTATATGCGGTCTTCACGGGAGCCCATCCCGCTCGCAGCGAAAACGCGAAAGAACTCGCACTCAACGATTTCTACCCAACGAAAGAGTGCAAACTGGGCTCAATCCAGTCGTTCGGTGCGATGCTTCCGGCGCGCATGCTGGTCGAAAACATGGAGCACGATCTGCGCCACGATGGCGTCGCCGGACTCGGTGCAGTGTTCGGACTGGCCAAGCCGCTGCTCGGAATCGTTTTGGATCGTCTTTTCTCCCGCAGCGTTGTGCTCGCGACAATCATGGAGGATCTTCCATATCTTGATAACCGAGTGCAAGTGTCTAGCGACCCCGGCGACGATGGGTCGTGCAATATTGCGTATCGAATGAGCCAATACGATGCCGGTCGTATTGCAAGGTTTCGTCAACACATGAAGAGGATTCTGCGTCCCTATCGCTACCTGCTCATTAAGCAGGCCGAGAACAACCAGCGACTGGCTCATGCCTGCGGCACGTGCCGATTTGGCCTCGACCCGCGGGAAAGCGTGCTTGACCGCAACAACAAGGCGCATGGACTCGACAACCTGTACGTCGTAGACGCATCTTTTTTCCCATCCAGCGGGGGCACTAATCCTGCACTGACAATCGCTGCCAACGCGCTTCGAGTCGCGGCGCACTTTGTGGATTCCGCCTAAACGACTCCATTATCATCTCTGATAAGCCAGACAACCTGCAGTTCCAGGATCGTCCAGGGGCATCGCGGCGTGCCCTAGCCGGCAATCCACGAGCAATGACATCGCGACGGCGTTATCGCGCTTTATTCGAGGCATCCAGATGCGGATATCGGAATTCAAGGGCGATTGGGCCCTGGTGACGGGCGCTTCTTCAGGAATTGGTCGGGAGTTCGCGTTGCAATTCGCGGCTGCTGGCATGAATCTCGTGTTGGTTGCAAGACGCAAACCGCGACTTGATGCGCTTGCCGAAGAACTGGCGGAACGTTGCGACGCGCAAGTGCGGGTGGTGGTCGCGGATTTGGCAGACCCCAATGCCGTTGCCGACATAAGGGCCATTGTCGTATCCGAGGGATGCCGGATCCGGCTGCTCTGTAACAATGCTGCATTCGGGCACTGGGGCCAGTTCGAGAGCGCATCCTTATCGGCCTGCCAGAACATGGTTCAAGTCAACATCGGTGCGCTCGTATCACTTTGCTATTGCTTTCTTCCCGAGCTGACCCGGTTTTCCTCAAGCGTGGTGATCAACGTTTCGTCCGCGGCAGCGTACCAGCCGGTTCCTTACATGGCGGAGTACGCAGCGACCAAGGCGTTCGTCTCGAGCTTTAGTCAGGCCCTGCATCAAGAATGGAAAGAGCATGGCGTATTGGTGCAGACCCTAGTGCCCGGACCAACTGCAACGGAGTTTGATACTGTGGCGGGAGCCTACGCAAGCGTTTTGACGGAACGTGGCTCCGCCGAGCAAGTCGTAAGGGACTCCTTGGCACACCTTGCGCGGGACGCTCCGGTTGCCTTGAGCGCGAAGGGCACATTCAAGCAGAGGCTCTTCGCCGCGTTGTTTCCACCGAGTTTTGTGATTCGTGAAGTCGCCCGAAGATTTCGACCACCAAGCTGAGGCCTGGCGACCATACCACGGTCAGTCCCGGCTGCGGGCTGGCAAGGTGACGAGAAGTTTGCGTTTGGCTAGCCCCGAATGTCTGAGAGCGCGAGATCCTTGATCTTTCTCGCGGGCGCTCCGCCCCAAAGTTCGCCAGCCGGAATCCGTGTTCCCATGGCGACCACGGAGCATGAAGCGACGACCGCGCCATCGCCTATCTCGACTCCGGGCATTATCACTGCGTTTATTCCGACCGTAGCACCCCTGGCTATTTTGATCTCCCGCAGAATGATGTGCCCACTGGTTATGACGTGGGCGGTGACAACGCAGTCCTGCCCAAGAATCGCATCATCCCCGATGGATATCAGAGGCGGCTCGTTCACGTGTCCCGCGAACGCCGTGTTGCGTCCGACCCGTGCGCCAAACAGCGCGATGATCGCCGGCTTGGCAAATACTATCGTAAAGGGAGCCAGGGCAAACCGGCCGAGCTCGTACACAACCGTAAATACTTTCCAGTACGTGAAATGAGGGTGATCCATTGAATAATCGCCAGGCCGCAACGGCGAGAGACGCAGCATCAGACGCACGAAGATTGCCGAGGCCAGACCATATGTCAGGAACAGAGCAAACACGTCAGCGACCACGTGGTACGGGCCCAACAACGCGGACGAATATGGAGCGACCAACGCGCCAATGAGCAAAAGCGAAACGGCTGCAATCAGGCCGATGCAGATACCCGACAGCAGGAAATCCAATGCCCGTGTTTTCATGCTAAGCCTCTATCTAGAGACACTATAAAGTCGCGAGCAGTTGGCTGCCGACCGATCACTCTAGTTAATCTTATCCTTCAAACCCTATAAGTCATGCGCCGCTCCGTCTCGTACGTCTCACAGTTGCCTCAATAACGCTTGCGCCTGCTCACGTTCAGGGAACGTCTTGTTATTGGTGAGCAGAGCCGCCAACTCCCTGCGTGCGCGCGAATTCTCCCCTGATTTCGCGAGAGCCACGGCAAGATGATAGTGAATGGCCGTGGAAGCAGGGGCCTTGTCAGAGGCTTTCTGGAGGAGCTCGAGACCACGCGGCAGCGCTTGCTGCTCCACCAGGATCCAACCCAGCGTGTCCATGATTTCAAAATTATCCGGCTTGAGCTTGTACGCGTGTTCGGCAGTTGCAAGCGCGCGCGGGTTGCCTTCAACCTGATAGAGCGAGGCAAGATTGTTCAGAGCCAAGACGTTTTCCGAGTCGCTCTGCAATATTGATTCATACTGCGCAATCGCCTGCGTTCGAGCGCCTGCTCGCATGTAGACTGCCGCCAAATAGTGCCTTGCACCGACATCGGTCGGATGCTCGTCAAGCCATTGCAGGAGCCTCGTGTCGGCCTCCTTGGTATTGCCGGCGGCACTGAGGGCCTGGTGCATCTTGACGGCCAGCACGCCCCGCTGCTCAAGCGTAAATGCCTTGTCGTACGTTTTGGCGGCGCGCGTAAATTGCTTCTGCGCCATCAGAACATCTCCCTCCAGCGTCAAGCCGTAGGCAGCATCTGGGTGGCGCTTCTGTATTTGCTGGGCGAGTTTTAGCGCCTCCGGATAGCGGCCTGCGCCGAGTTCGGCTGAGGCTAACAGTATTTCTGCGTCCAGGTACTTCGGCTGCAATGCCAGCGCATTGTTGAGCGAAATTCTGGCGCCGGCAAAATTGTTTGTGCTGACCTGTGCAGTGGCCAACTTGTAATGCGCCACAGGGTTCCTGGGGACAAGCCTCACAAGCCTCGTGTAGGTTCCGACGGCATTTTGCACTTCGCCGGCCGCGAGCTGAGCCGTACCGAGCGCGTTCAGCGCCTGGACGTTATCGGGATTGGCGTTCTGCGCCGCTTGTGCCAGCGCCAATGCTTTATGTACGTCATTTCGCGCTAGGTAGTAGTTCATCAGTGGAAGCAGCGGCCTCATATCGGAAGGCCCCGCTTTGGTTGCCTTCTCCAGCCACGCAACATATTCACTTTCCTGCGAACTCGCTGCGGCGATCCGCGCGAGGCCCAGCATTGCCTGCACGTTCGCTGGGTCCTTGGCGAGAACGGTCTGGAGCCTTTGACGAGCACCGTCCGGATTTTTTTCCACAAGGTCTAACTGGGCCAAGTTGATGGCCGCAGCGACTGAATCTGGCGCCACGGCCAAGGCCTGTTCAAAACTCTTGCGGGCATTCACCACGTCGTTCTTGCCGAGGTAGATCGCGCCCCTGAGATTGAACGTCGTGGGGTTCTTGGGTTGTTTCTTCTCCAGCGCTTGAGTGGCTTCCAACGCTTTGTCGAACTGCTTCTGTTGGAAGAGTTTCTGGATCAAAAGTATTTCAGCGCTCCTCAGGTTCGGATCCAGGTGAATTGCCGTCTCGAGTTGTTCGATCGCTGCTGCGCCTTCCCCCTTTTGCGAAAGGCTTGCCGCTAGACCGAGGCGGAATTCCGGCGCTTTGGGATCCTGTTCTACGGCCTTCGTCATGTATGCGGCAGCGAGATCGGCATCGCCAACCGACATGTAGGTCTGCGCGAGCAACGCCAGGCTTTGTGGGTCCTTGATATCGACGTTGCGCAACACTTTCAGGGTTTCTGCCGCCTCGCCGCCTCGCCCCAGCTTTGTTTGCGCAAGGGCAAGGAGGGCCTGGGCACGCGTTGAATAAGGGACGTCCCGAGTGTAGCGAGCAAATTCCTGAGCGGCTTGTTCGTAGTCTCCTTGCGCAAAGTTTGCGAGTCCGAGCCAAAGCATGCCGGGAAGATAGTTGGGATATGTCTTGAGCACCGTCTGGAATGAGACCTTGGCCTCTGCAAACTTTCGCTGCCTGAACTGCACAACACCTTGAAGTTGATGGACCATCGGATCATTCCTGGCCAGGCTTGCCGCGACCGCAATGTCCGCGCTGGCTTCGGCCATTTGATTGTTGTCGATTCTGATGGCGGCCCTGCCCAATAGCGCATCGAAATTCTTCTTGTCATACTTAAGAGCGTTCGTGTAATCGGCTTCAGCCAATGGCAAACGCTTCGCTCCGCGCTCCAAGTCACCCATCAGCGCCCACGTACCGCTATTTTGTTCGTCCAGCTTTAGGGCCTTATCGAGCTCCGCGCGAGCTTCATCGAGTTTGCCGCGCGCGGCCGCGCAACGGGCACTCCCCCAATAACTGGGGACGTACTGCGGGTCTTTTTCAATTGATTGCTCGAATAGTGCGCATCCCTCGTCAACTCGACCCAACCCGAGATCCGCCCAAGCGCGGACTTCGAGAATTTTGGGAATATTGCCCTGCGGAGTGTCTGGACCCGGCGCGACTTCCCGGATTACCCGGGCATAAAGTCGCTGCAACAGAAGCGCGTCACCCATCGCCACCTTGAGCGCCTCGTTGTCCGCTCCCAGCTCCTTGGCGCGCTTCAGTTCCAGCTCTGCCGGTTCCCCCATGCGCAATTGGGTATAGATTTCTCCCAGCCGCAATCGAGCCTCCAGGTTCTTCGGATTCTTTTGGAGCGCGTTCTTGAGCTCGATAACTGCAAAATCAAGCTTGCCCTGAGCCTGGAAATCATTGGCTCTTTGGACGAGCTCCTGGTCCGTGTACCATTTCGTTTGATCGCACGCACCAATTGTCAATAACGACGCAAGAATGAACACGCGGCTAAACAGAGTTTTTAAGTCAAGCATCAGACGCTCTCATCCGTGTCCAAGAGGTCAACTCAATCGAACCCGGATTCTATCGCCTCCACGCCACCGGTCACAGTCTGCCGACCTGTTTGCAGACTACAGACCGCATGTTATTCCCTATACTCTATCGGTGCGTTCCTGGAGGTCCTGTTTGCGAAGCGTCGAGGAGCACGCGGATCGCGGACGGAAGCTCGACTTCGGGTCGGGTTCTTTTGGCGAAAGCCGCCACCGCTCGGGCGCGATCCCGTTGCGCGCCATCCTCAATGGCCTGCCGTGTCGCATGCCCCACCGTGGCCCTGCTGGCCCGATCGCCGCGGATCACCCTACCTGCTCCGAATCTCTCGATGTAGTCCATGTTGAGATACTGATCGAGGTTGCTCGCGATGCCAATGACAGGCACTCCATGCACCAGCGCCTGCTGACATGTCGGGCTGCCGCCGTTGCACACGACTGCACACGCTCTCGCGGCGATCTCCTCGCCTGGAAGGAAATCGGCCGTCCAAAGACCGGATTGTCGACGTAATTCGTCTCCGCGACCCGCTGTTGCGATGACCAGCGGACGCTCCAGCGGCATCAGTGCTTCAATTACCATGGGCAGACGTTGTGCCTGTCCCGAGCTACCGAGAGAGATATAAATTGGCGGCTCGCCGCTCAAAACTTCTTGCCACCACGCCGGCGGCTTGAGAGCGGGCGACCAGAGAACCGGGCCAATATATCGGTGGGTCGGTGGATTGTTAAAAATCGGGATAAGCTCGGGGATATCGGCGTACAGCGTGAGATCGCCGTCGCAGTACACTCGCCGCACGTCCCAGCCCAGCGTCGGAAGTCCGTAACCGCGACGTACGCGATTCATCGGCAGCGCATGCGCTGCGAACGCAAGCGGGCGAGCAATCGCGAAGACCGCATCGCCAAGGCCGACGCCGAGGAAGCGCGAAAACGGCAGACTTGGCATCCGGAAGCGAGGCCTTGCGTAGGGGCTCCAGTAGGCATTCGTCACATTGACGTAAGGGATGCGGGCGACGCGCGCGCTGACCGACAGGGAAAGCCGAAAGTCGCCTATGACAACGTCGGGCCGAGCGACCTCAAGAATAGACAGATCTTCGGAAACGTAAGCACGCAAGGTTTCCGTCGAGAAGACGGGGCGTCCGTGGGCAAGCGCGTCGAGAAAAACATTGCTGGTGATGGACCGAATCGGGCGCACGGGGAAATCGAGATCCGCGAGGAATCGGGCGTACCGCCTGTCGCATGCCAGCTCAACGTCGGCCCCTTCGCGTTGGAGAATCGATGCGAGTCGAATCGAGCGGCCAACGTGCGCGAGCGTGACTCCTTCGGCGACGAATAGGACTTTCTTTCGCGTGCTCAAACTCGCCTTCCAGGTGATCGGGCAATTTGGACGCGGCTACGGGTCCACCTCGGCGCAGGGCCATAGCCCCAACTGCACCGATGCGGCAGCGCGGATTATTCGGCGTTCGACAGTCCGGCGGCGAAGGTCCTGGTGGGGCGGTTCCCCCGCAGCTCGATCTTGAGCTGCGAATGACTGCTCAGGCCGAAACACATGAGAACCTGCACGAGTCACTAAGAAACGGCTGTCGATTGGCTGCTCATGGGATCCGCCAGCTTTGCGCGACAAGTTCGTTTAGTCGGTGGAGAACCCCAAGCTCCTCTTTGGGCGGAAATCCATAGTGAAATAGGCTCCGCTTCATACCTGCCGGTGGGTGCTTGCCAGCATTTCTCGCCAGGCCGTCCGAAATGGTCTTGAACGCTACGCAGAGAAGCACGGCGGGAGCATTCACGCGCGTGTCCAGACGTTCCCGTCCGATCAGGTCGAATTTCAGTTCTTTGCCGTAGAAGAGGACATGCCGCGGGTTGACCTCGATGACCGCGTGCGTGTAGCCGCGAATCTTGCATGCAAAAAGGTAGGCAGTATGGAACAAGCCTGCCAGCACGCGCCTACTTGCGGTGCTGCGATCGACAGCGAGTCGGGTGAACTCGCAAACGTGAAAACCGGCCGCACGCAAACGATCGATTTCCACCCGATACAGACCGTCCGCAAACAACCCTTGATCGGAATCGGTGCCCACACTTACGGTGCCGACGACCTCGCCCTCGTCGTACGCGATGAACGTGAACACTCGCGGTCTGTCCATGACCAATGGCACTGCATAACCACGACTGGCATAGCGCTCTTCGACAAGCACGCGGGCATCGCGATGCGCGCCGGTGCGCTTGGCAACTCGGATCTTGAATGCGCCACCTTCGACAGTCGCCGACCGTTCCAGGGTAGGGTAGTCGGGTTCGGCAACCGTGAGACTACGCAGCCTCAGGGGATGATCATGGAAAACCGTCTGGCCGGTGATCTGCAAGCCGGCAACCGACGAAGGGGTGGAGCGCGAACTTCGACGGCGACGTCTGCCCGACGAAGCCGCGTCGGCCGCTTTTCCGCGAGTGAGTTTTCGCGCAATTTTGCGAATCGATGCTTTCACTGTTCCGCCAGCTCTGACGTGGAAGCGCGCCGGCACCGCAATCTAGCAGACTAAACGTCGCCGGGGCACGCAGGAGGACTATAGGACTTGGAGTATAGACGCCGGAAACCGGTCCGGCCGCGGTTTACGCGGGGACAGGGGAGGTTCCGTGCGCCCTGCCAGCTATCGAGGGCGTGCCATCAGGCCGCGATTGCGGCTTCAACACCAGCAGCTGAGGCTGCGCTCGCGAATAGCGGCTGCATGTCTGTCGCTGCGCCCAGCGCCGTAAGACGCTCTTCCAACGCCTCGATCTCCAGCGCAAGCAGCACAGATCGCGCGCGGACGCGCTCGCACAATTTCTCGCCTGCGGCAACTGCGAAGCCGAGTACTCGGCAATAAAACCCGACATGACGTGGGTTAACTTCGATAAACACGTGAGTCACGTCATGCACCGTCCGACCCACAGCATGCGCGAGACTGAACAGTGTCGCGAGCACTGTCTTGGAATCGATGCTCTCCGCAAGCGCAAGGCGCGTGAGCTCGCAGACTCGGTGACCGGCGACCCGAAACTCCCTGATGACGGCGCCGTAGGCTGCCTCGGCGAGCAGGCCAGATGGGCCGTCCAAGCCCAAGGTCAGGGTTCCGACGGCGGCGCGATCAGAGGCAACCAGGAAAGTAATCTCCTGAGCCGAGCGTTTTTGCCGTGCTTCGATGGCGTCATCGGCGACCTCTACATGGTAACCGCGCCGCGCGTAGCGCTTTCGGACGAGATCGTTTGCTGCGGTGCGGTGCTCGGGGGATTTGGCGACTACCACGCGCAGCGTCAGACCCGTTTCCAGGTGAGGCCAGCTCTGTCGCCTTGCGGCCGCGTCCCGATCGGAGTGTCCTGACTGGTTGCGACGCACGCGCAGGAAATCGAATCCGTCGTACATGCCAGCAGACAGGACAAGCGGAATTCCACACATCAGGGCGTTGGTGACCTCGGTAGGGATCATGTCGCCGTGAACGAATCACCTCCATGGTCGCGAACCCTCGCAGTGTAGGAAGAGGTCTGTCAGAGCGCAATCCCGATTATCAAGAAATTTGTGTTAGATCAATTAAGTACGAAACCTATTGTAGCCTGCAATCGAGCCGTCGTCCGCGAGTCGCGCAGGTCCCGCCATCTTTGCAAAAGCGGAAACGCACAGGGCCCAGCGGCCGGCATCAGGATGAACGACCATCGCTATGGATTGCCGAGCACTTCATTGGGCTCTGCGCGACCGCAAGACGAGATGGTCGGCAATGAG
>Ga0137379_10006010_pt1 | contig 11471 bp, 12 predicted proteins | sample SagtaG_18_FD_104812 | JGI IMG/M metagenome (GOLD analysis project Ga0137379, IMG submission 104812) | Vadose zone soil microbial communities from Sagehorn Ranch, Mendocino, California, USA - Sage2_L_80_16 metaG | ecosystem: Environmental > Terrestrial > Soil > Vadose zone | place: USA...
TAGACTTCAAGGCCACGTTGACGAGCCGCTTCCACCTGTTCAGGGCTGCCGTCAACCCCGACGACCGTGCAGCCCAGGGCGGCGATTTTTTCGGTAAGAGCCCCATCCCCACAGCCCAGGTCGAGGATGCGCTCGCCAGGCTGAGGAGCGAGCAACTCAACCACGGGCATGCCGAGGTCAGAAACAAAACGCGCATTGCGTGCATAGCGATTCGGGTCCCAGGTTTGCTTAGTCGTTGACATGCTGACCTCATATATTAGGATCCAGAGGTGCTCAGGGCTCAATCTCTGTCGGTTAGCACGAAAGCCAAACCAAGCAGTCCCATCTGATTGCTCCTCTGCCAGTTCCTCAAGAGAGGCGGCTCACTGTGCTAGCAGCTGTCTACAATACTCGTTCATCTGCTTGCGGACCGTCTCCGGCACCGCACTGTCGCTGTTCATCGTGCCCTGCACCTCCTTGCAGCGCTCGCGCAACACCGGCAGCCACGCCTCGTTCCAACCGTCCGCTGGCGTCCGGCGCTCCGAAGACGGCCTCTCCAGCTTGCGTCCTGTGAGCGCCTTGGACAGCTCGCCTTCGGTCGGAAAATAGTCAACCCGCTCTGTAGCTTCCTGGAAAACGAAGAAGCCCTTGGCTGCCTTCCCTACCACATGGCCCGGGTAATACCTCCACCACTCGAGGTGATCAACGTAGATCTCGGACGGCGTATTGGAGATAATCCCCGGTTGGGCATCGGCGCGTCTCAGACACGTCCCGTAGCGTTCCTTGAGGGGGTCGATGTGGGAGATGCGATGGCCGCCGGGAGTAGCGACTTCCCATTCTGCGAGTCCGGCGGTGGCGCGCACCGCCGGCGCCGCGCACAGCATTGCCGCCCCCAGCGTTACTACTGCGAGTGCTATACGATGAATCCGCATATTCATGTGGCGAGGATCTCCCCGTTAGACGCTTGGTTGTTAGCCTGATGGGATCAGAATAAACCTCATACCTTTCTCTTTACAGAAGGCTTTAAATGACTTCATCTCCTCTTCCGAAGACAGCAACGGCTCATTACCAAAACGCTCACACCCCGGAGCCCATTCTATTATGGAACCTACAGGCAACCGGCCAATGAACTGCTTTAGAGATTCTACCGACTTGAACCCCGAGTTCCCTATAGTGAAGATGTATTCTGTCTTACCCGCATCAAATACGTAGATCAACTCCATCCGGTACTTTAGCGGAGGTTGCTGCTCTTGCTCCAGGGCTTGCACGCCGGGCAAGCCGGTAAGGAGCCACAGGAAGACAGGGCAGAAGAGCTGTTGATAAATCTTCACGAGAATCTCCTTACAAATATTGGATTCTCGACGTAGCGGGACCCGGTCGGCTGCATGCCACAGTGAGGCGTAGCCTAGGTGTACATTAACCGCGCGCAGCCCTCATTCAAGATCGATCTCCCGCACTCGCTTCCGTTGTCGGATCTCTTCCACCTGGCGGCGGATGATATCGCCAAGCTGTTGCGCCTCGGGCACCGCTGCGATGACCACCCGCGGCGAGGACTTGTCGGACGTCTCCAGAATCACGTTTTCTAGGGCGAACAAGCGCAGGAACAGCGGCTGCTCCACGGTGAGGTCCTTCACCCGGTAGAGCTCCACCTCATCAGTCTGTTTGGAAAAAACGCCTCGGGTCTGTTTGAGGCGCTCGCTTGTCAGCTCGTAGACGCAGTCCCTGAGTTCCAGCCATTTCCACAGGGCAATAAAGATCGGGACGACGAGCCAGAACGTCACACCACAGAGCAGGTAGATCCCCAGCTGCGTGACCTGCGACGGACTGCCCTTCCATAAGGTCTGTTCCTCCCCCATGACTGTCACCCTCCTCAGATTGTGACCCCGTGCCGAACGGGGTGCGTCGGCCGTTGCCGGAAGCCGGAGCGCAGCGGAGGCTGTCGGCAGTCGGCTGCACGCGTGTGTTAGGCCCCGCTTCGCTCGTGCATTGCGGGCTGAACCACTTCACGAACATCCCTGAAGTGGTCTGTCTGCTCGAAGCTGAGCGGCTCGTTTCTCCTGAGCGCCTTCCAACAGTAGAATCCATTCATGAAAGCACACATCAAAAAGGCTCCCCAGCGCAGGGTGAAGAAAGCCCTAATAACCCTCTTCAAAGAACACTTGAGCGAAAAGGCCGCGCGCCAAAGGTCCCGATGGGCCTCCAGGAGTTCCACAGGTGCCATGTTCTTTGGGACAAAGGTGACATTGTACCCATTGTAGAATTCCCAACCAAGCTCACCACGCAGGCGCTCGGAGTCCCGCATCTTGGCATAGGAGACCGTCCCGCGATAAGGCGTCAGGATGCTCAAAAAAGGCACGTCGACGCCAATGTCGTACAGTTGCGCGGCCATTGCCCTGATGCTCTCGGGAGTATCGCCGTCGAACCCCGCCATAAACCCCGCCATGACGCAAATTCCCCGGTCGTGCAGGACCTTGATCCGTTGCCGATACTCCTCGACCTTGTTCTGCTGTTTATGCGCGTCTGCGAGCGATTCTTTCCCAAAGGATTCGATGCCAAAGAAGACCCCGATGCACCCCGAGTCTCGCATTAAATCTAACAGCTCAGCGTCCTTGGCGATGTCCATACTCGCTTGGGTCAGCCACCATTTTCGCAAAGGCCCCATCCGTTTGAGCAGCTCCTTGAGGTAGGTTCGCTTGATGGTGAGATTGTCGTCCCAGAACCAGACCACCTTACGCTGCCACCAGTGCCCGAAGTCGTTATACCCAATATCCCGAAGCACCCCCTCGACAGGGCGCGTGCGAAACCCAGGATTCAGGGTGGGCACAGTGCAAAACGCACAAGTAAACGGACACCCGCGGGTCGCTTGGACCACCCGCTGGACAAAGAACTGTGACGGCAGGAGGTCGTACCGGGGCGTGGGGATCGTATCGAGGAGGAGAGCCTTGCCGACGTACTGGGGCCGTAACTCTCCCCTTTCGATGTCTTGAAGCACCTCAACCCAGACGGCTTCCGCCTCGCCAATGACGACGCAGTCAACAAAGCGGAGTGCCTCCTCAGCGGCAAAGGTCACATGTGGTCCTCCGGCAACCACAATCTTCCCGCGCTTGCGAAATTCTCTGGCGAGACGGTATGCCTCGGGGGCAAAGCCGCTGAAAAAGGACAGGGCAATCACTTCTGCGTCGGTCTCAAGGTTGACCTCCTCGACCTGCTGATGGATGACCCTGACCGTGTGTTTCTCAGGCGTGATGGCAGCCAAGTGGATACCTGTGATAGGCGGTACAAAGTGGACTTCGTGGCCCCTCCGATAGCGCTGGACATAGACGACTATGATGTCAATTCTCATTGGGTAATGTAATCCGGGCCTGACGAAATGCGGCTGAGCGGCCGGTGGCTATCGGTGCCTGCGCGACCTAGCTTGCTGCCCTGCCGGTCCGCTCCAACCGTGGGTTAGGCACCTAGCCTCACTCGATCCCCGCGGCGAATCGTGCCACCCCGCACGACCGCCGCATACACCCCAACATTACCCTGATTGTGCTGGACCGCCGTGCGCAAAATCCCACTATCCTTTGGCAGATCTCCCTGGGCTAAGGTTGTCATCACACAACGACCGCAGGGACCTGTAATGCGCAGGCGAACCTCGTCCCCGATGGCCAGCGTGTGACCGATCCAGGCATTTTCCCTAAAGCTCTGCCCACTTCCCACAGGTTCCACCACAATGTTGGGACGAAAGCGCTGGACCTCGAACCGCCCTTGCGGATAGAAGTCGCGGAGCCGGTTGAGTGTGGCGGTGGTTAGCAGATGGACCGGCGCGCAGTCGAAAAAGGTGCCCGCTGGCAGCGCGAAATCGGTGACGGTGTCCCGGTGGTCGAGGCCGTCGATATCCGGCCAGTACTCTTCGGCCTGCGCTGTCCAGGACGCGGGCACTGCCGACTGCACGCCGGCCACTTGGCCGCCCTCGGTGGCCGCAAAGATGACCTCACGGTTGAGTGCCTGCGAGAGCGCCTGATTGATCTCGCTTTGCTCACTGGTCACTAGGGTGCCATCGGGCAGGGTAATGCGGACCGGAGGCACAGGCGCGCTGCCGCCCGAGGGCGCTATGAAGGTGGCCTGGAAAGCGAAGAGCCTCGGCCATTTGCGGGGGTTCTTGGCGCTTGCGACCTTCCCATCGGCGCGGTCCAGTAAGGCGTAGGCACGATCGCCGAGCAGCCCGTGGTCCCGCACCTGGGCGGTCTGCACTTCCTCTCCCATCATCGACTTGACGGGGTATCGCCACAGAGAAACCACTGCACCGATCTCGGTTTGCATTGCATCTGACATATAGCAACCTCCTTGTCACGCCAGGCTCTCTTGCCCGAGGAGAGCCCAGGCCTCCGACCACGAGTGGCACACGTGGCTCTGCCGCGGTCCTTTCTTGGCCAACACCATGTGGGTCTGCCCCATCGCGTAATCCAACTGCCGTGCGACAATGAATACATCCAGTCCTGGACCAGCAATCTCAGCATACTCCTGGTCTATTGCCACCAGACCTTGGAAGTCACTAAACTCAAGCAGAAGCTCGGTGATCCGGCTGAAGTCCCAAATGGCGTTGAACCCATACTGCCATGCCTCATCGTGGTAGAGTGCCTTCGTGGCCTCAGCCAGTTCTGCTCCTGTGATTGATCCGGAGAAGGTCAGCAAGGCAACTTTGCGCTCGGGATTGATTTTGTACTCGAAAGCCATCATACCTCCTTCAGTAGCTCAACGACACGCGCGGTCTCGTCTCGATTCGCGCCCTCTGGCTCTCACTTCACTATCCGACCTGAACCGCCTAGTGCGGACCCGCAGGCTAGGTGGTGTGGGGGCTGAGGAGGGCGCCCTCCCTGGCTACCCGATGAGGCCGACAGTGGGTGCTACGAGCGTCCCCACGGCAACAGACCGTCCGGCCACCGCAGCAGCCGCCCCTGCCGCGCGACTCGAATCCAGACGAGGCCATACCAAACCGCGGCTACGCCACAGAGGGGCGGCAGCCAGCGGCCTTGTGCCAGGCCCAGTGCCACGGCGAGCAGACCTGCGCTGAGCCAGATTGTCGCCAGGGCTCCGGCGACTATGCCAAGGGCCTTGCTTGAGCGTCGTTGCCTACTCAATCTACCCGTCCCGGCTTACGCCCGCCGTCACGGGCCGCCGCGCGAATATTACCCTTCGGTTCACGCAGAGTCCGAACTGGCGGCGGTCACGTGCACGGCGCTGGTTCGGTCGTTGTCTCCCTGCTCTGTGTGTCACCCCCAGGCGTTCCCAGTCTGCCAGAGTCCGTCAACACCCCAGTCGTCCTCAATCTTCCCATTGACAAAGCGGTAGAGACTAATGGTAGCGATGGTAATAGGCTCCCCCGGTTTGGGGAACCCCGGCTTAGCGTCCCCCTGGTAGGTGCCGCGAAAGGTCCACCGGATTGCCACCTTGTCCCCTTCGGCGAAGATGTCTTCCACGGTCGCGTGCACGTCAGGGATGCGCGCACGCAGTTGCGTGAGCATTTTTCGGGCGCCTTCTAACCCGCGGGGCCAGTCCGGGGAGGTGGGCGTATAGAGCGTAAAATTCGGCGAGAACACTTCGTCGATAAAACCCAGATTGCCTTTGTTGAGTTCGTCCACAGCCCGTAAAAGGCTCGCTTTGTTTTCTTCTGCGGACATTGCCTCCCTCCTTCCTGGTGAACCATTCACACCACTGCAGCCTAACACCAAAGAGCCTATGCGTGACGAGACTCTTCTTCGGGCTAACGCAAAGGATTTAATTCGCCCTGCGGCGCAACAGCGCGGTGGATGCAACATTACCCACCCCCGTCACCGCTGGGCCCAGAAATCCGGGTTGAACAACACCGCTGCCCACCCAACGGTTGGGCACTAGGGGGATTCTAGCGAGTCCTGGGGGCGCTGCCAATCGTTGGGCCGAGGCGGACGGTACTCCCACCAGGCCACACGCCGTAGCCGGGGAAGGCACCCGCGACCCGGCAGGCGGGGAGCCGGGCCGTTGTAGTGAGCGGCGCCGGCCTAACCAGGACCGCGCAGCGCCGCAACGTTTCACGGTGTTCGCTCGACCCCAGGGTTAGGCTTCCGCTTCCAAATGGCAATTGCAAACCCAACCAAGGCAACTAAGGAAACCACCAGCAGTACTGGGTATAACAAAAGCAGATCGAGGCGGATGTTACATTCCCCAGAACAAAGAATACGAAACTTCATTCCGTACTCATAGGGCACGTAGGCAAGCCAGAGGATCGTTGTAACCAACAGGAAGCGTTTTCTTGAGATTGAGAACAGAAAGAAAAAAAGCAGAACTGGCACGAGGGCTAATAGTGGGTGCTCGATAAGGACAGCCATTGTGCGAAAAATTTCCATTTATGACCTGGGGAGAAAGGGGAGAATTTTGCTCTGCAACAGGCGAACCAGCTCTGGTATCCGTTCATGGGGTGAGTGTAATCAAGTGGGGGGAGCTAACCGACTGTTTGGGGAAGCAAGGAAGGGGGTGAGGTGTGGGCATAGAACGCCTGGCAGCAAGCAGTCAGATAGCTCAGCACCTGCCGCTCTTGTTGCCGACAAGTGGCCACGACCGTAAGGATATTCTCGACGAAATGGCTACCGGCTACACTATCTGTCCCATAACTGGTCTTGCGCCATTGCACGGCATGACGCAAGGCGCGCTCGACCGCGTTGTTCGTCGGGTCGATCCCCGGCACGCGTATGAACGTCCACAACGCTGGCTCCATGGCGAGCAACTCCCGACAGGTGGCTGCGGTTTTCCCACAGGCACTCTGCGTCCCGGCTTGCAGTTCCCCTCGCACCGCTTGCCGCAACCACCGCATATACCGTTGCCAGGTCGCCCAGCTCCAGGTCCCATCGCGCACCCAGTACCACCACCCAAAGAGCACCTCGGTATATTCCAGCAAGCTCTCCCCGACCACTGCGCCCGCTCCACCCCGGTCGATCATGGCTTGAAAGTCCCGGCGCAGATGCGCCCAACACACCTGGCGCTGCGGCAAAGGATAGCAGGTGTACGCTTTGGCCCGATCACTGGTCAGGAGCGCGCGATACCCCTCGCCCAGCAGTTCCTTGAGGACCTTGGCGCCGCGCGAGGTGCGGATGGCAAACACACTGACCCACTGGGTGACCACACTCCACAGCCAGGCCCGGCGCTGCTGCAGGCACCACGAGGTCTCATCCACATTGGCGTCCTGAGTCTGGACATACGCCCGAGCTTCCTGCACCGCAGGATCCACCGCCTTGGCTACCGTCTGCTCGACCTGGCAGATCTCGCCCACTGCCAGTGGCACCCCCAACACCTCGGCACAGAAGCTGGCGATCATCCGCTGGCTCATCCGATACGCCCCACCACACAAGGCGATCACGCTCGCCAGGCGGGGGCCATAGCTGAGGAGCGGCACGCCAGCCGGCAACGTCCCACAGGTCGTGATCCCACACCGGCCACAGACCAAGCGGTGCAGCTGATATTCAGTGACCTGCGGCGTGGGCAGAGGCACTTCAAAGACCTGATGGCGCAACGGCTGGGGATCGGTCCCGCCCACCCCGCGGCCACAGCGGCGACAGTGACGCGGTTTACAGACCACCACCTCTGCCACTTGCTCCACGGGCACCAACGTGCGTGGATGCCAGGGGTGGTCTGGCTGTCCACCCCGGCTCCGCCCCGACGGCGGGCGCGGGGGCTTGCGCTTCACCTGCGGCCCATCCGAGGAGGGCGGCTGCGAGGAGTTCTGCGAATTCCGATTGAGCCGCTCCTTCAACTCGGCCACCTCCGCCTCCAAGGTCGCAATACGCCGCTCGTAGCCGTCTCTCAAAACCCAAATCGCAGCTTGGCTCTCAGGGGGGATGCGATCCCACAGCTCCGGAGGCAGGGGCGGCTCTCTGTTCATGACGCTGCTTTACATAGCTCAGGTACAGCATTTCCTCAAGTTTGAGAGGTGAACGGACACTACCGAAGCTTACAACTGATTGCGGCTCAACTGTATGTCACCGCTATGGTTGAAGTCCAAGCGTGAGGTGGTATGGAAACTTTCACGAACATGCAACAGGTTGAACTCAAGCTGGCGCGACTGCATGACGCCAGGCAGATCGCGCTGATGTCCCGCGCGCTCGTAGAAGCCGGGTTAGCCTGGTCGTGGACTGCTGGGCGGGTCGCGGAACAAATTCGCTGTGCTGATAGTGATGTGTTGACGGCTTGGGCAGACGGCCAACTCATTGGCTTTGCGATCATGCAGTTTTTCGCTGAACACGCCCACTTGAACTTGCTGGCCGTTGCGCCAGCCTATCGGCGCTCAGGGATCGGACGCCGGCTGATAGAGTGGCTAGAGAAAATCGCCCGCGTAGGGGGCATTTTCTCTGTCACTTTGGAAGTGCGGGCTGGGAATGAGGACGCCCGCGCGTTTTACCGCAAGCTGGAATATCGGGAAAGCAAATATCTCCCCGGCTATTATAGCGGCCGGGAGGCGGCGATTCGTATGACCCACGACTTGCAGTGTCGGTGTCCTTCCAACGCCACCTGACCCGCCGCTGGCAGGGGACGCTGGCTGCGCTCGCACCCTTCAACGTTAGACGTTTGCGCCCTTTGGTGATAGCTCTAGACACATAAGGAGGTGAGCGATGCATACGTACCGGAGCGACGTGGTCGGGAGTCTCCTCCGTCCCGCATACCTAAAGGAAGCTCGCAACCGCTACGCGGCGGGAGAAAGCAGCCCCGCGGAGTTCAAGACGATCGAGGACCGGGCGGTTAACGAAGCCATTGCTTTGCAAATCCGCGCCGGCGTGGACGTGATCAGCGACGGCGAGATGCGACGCTATGCCTTTTTTGGGCACCTGATCGAGGCGGTTGAGGGGTTCGACAAATTTGGTGGCTGGGCCATGCGCTTCCGCGACGAACGGGGAGACGAGCTGCTGTATCGACGGCCCCTGGTCATCTCCCGCCTGCGACGGCAGCGCCACCTGTGTGCGGAGGAGTTCACCTATTTGCGTGCCCGCACGGATCGCCCCGCTAAGGCCACCCTGATCAGCGCCCAACAGGCCGCGTCCTATTACGACGCCGAGAAGTCGCAAAGGGCCTATCCTACGCTGGACGCCTATTTGGCGGATATTGTGGATATCTTGCGTGGAGAGATCGGAGAATTGATCCGGTTGGGCTGCTCCTACATTCAGGTGGATGCGCCACAATACGCCGTCTTGGTGGATCCGCAGATGCGCGAGGGATACCGGCAGCGGGGTTTCGACCCGGACCGCCTCCTCGACCAGTGCATCGAACTGGACAATGCCGTGATTGGTGACTACCCGGGCGTTCTGTTTGCCCTCCACCTGTGTCGGGGCAACAACCAGAGCAAGTTCCTCGCTAGTGGCGACTATACCCCCATCGCCAGTAAGGTCTTTCGCCTTACCCGATTCCAGCGCTTTTTGCTCGAATATGACGACGAGCGCTCAGGGGGCTTTAGCCCGCTGCAGCACGTGCCCGAGGACAGAACCATCGTCCTGGGTCTAGTGACCACGAAAAAGGCTGCCCTGGAAAGCAAGGACGAGTTAAAACGGCGCATCCGGGCCGCCCAGGCGGTCGTGCCGCTGGAGAGGCTGGCGTTGAGTCCCCAGTGTGGGTTTGCGTCGGCAATGGAGGGGAACCTCCTGAGCCCCGCAGATCAGGAGGCGAAGTTGCGTCTCGTGGCCGAAACTGCCCGGGAGGTGTGGGGCGAGTCCTGAAAGAAAGACACGCGCCTAGACAGGCTTGACGAATTTTGGCATCTTGCCCCTGATCTTAGGTGTGATGGTGAAGATTGAGTTATCCTCTGGTCATCCAGGGGCAGTCCCCCTCGTTATCCCCACGTGATATCTGGAGAAAGAAGCATGGCACGAAAGAAGATCGCTCTCATCGGTGCTGGGAACATCGGCGGTACGCTTGCCCACCTGTGTGCTCTCAAGGGGTTGGGTGACGTGGTCCTGTACGACGTGATTGAGGGTCTGCCGCAGGGCAAGGCGCTGGACCTGCTCGAGGCCGGGCCGATCGAAGGGTACGATGTCAATCTGATTGGTACTACCAGCTACACTGACATCCAGAACGCTGACGTGTGCATCGTGACTGCCGGCGTGGCGCGCAAGCCGGGGATGAGCCGCGACGATCTGCTGGGCATCAACTGCAAGATCATGCGCGCAGTCTCCGAGAATATCAAAAAATATGCGCCGCACTCTTTTGTCATTGTCATCACCAACCCGCTCGATGCCATGGTTACCCTAGCCAAGCGGGTCACCGGTTTTCCCAAGAACCAGGTCGTTGGTCAGGCCGGGGTGCTCGACTCCTCTCGCTACCGCACCTTTATCGCCCAGGAATTGCACGTCTCGGTCCGCAACGTGACTGCCATGGTCTTGGGTGGGCATGGGGATGATATGGTGCCGGTGCGCAGCTACTGTCAGGTGGCCGGCATCCCCGTCGAGCGGCTGATCTCGGCTCAGCGGCTCGACGAAATCGAGAACCGCGTACGCAAGGCCGGTGGCGAGATTGTGGATCTACTCAAGACCGGCTCGGCCTTTTATTCTCCAGCTTCTGCGGCTATTCAGATGACCGAGGCCTATCTCTACGACAAGAAACACATCCTGCCCTGCGCTGCCTATCTCGAAGGAGAGTACGGCATCAATGGCGTGTATTTCGGTGTGCCGGTGGCCATTGGCGCTGGAGGAGTCGAGCGCGTGATCCAGATCGCGCTGAGCGACAAGGAAAAGCGGGAGATGGAGGTATCGGTCAGTCACGTGCGGGAACTGGTAACGGCCATGGATCGCGTGCTGGCGCAAAGCGCCTAAAGCCAGCGAGCCGGCTGACCCGTCAATCTGCAGGAGCTGAAACAATGAGTAGTGCTGCAACAAGTGGCAAAGCTACCCGTATTGAGACCGACAGCATGGGAGCCATCGAGGTTCCCAACGATCGTTACTATGGCGCGCAAACCGCGCGCTCGCTCATCCATTTCAACATCGGCCACGACCTCATGCCGCGTGAGATCATCTGGGCCTTTGGTATCCTGAAGAAGGCGGCGGCCCAGGTGAATCAGGACCTGGGCAAACTGCCCGCCGACAAGACCAAGCTCATCATCCAAGCCGCCGATGAAGTCATTGCCGGCAAATTAGATGATCATTTTCCCCTGCGCATCTGGCAGACCGGGAGCGGCACGCAGACCAACATGAATGCCAACGAGGTGATCTCCAACCGGGCCATCGAACTGGCCGGCGGCAAGTTAGGGAGCAAGAACCCGATTCATCCCAATGATCACGTGAATATGTCGCAGTCCTCGAATGATACGTTCCCTGCGGCGATGCACATTGCCGCCGCGGCAGAGGTGAACCGTCGGCTCATTCCTGCGGTGACCACTTTGCGAGACGCGCTGGCCGCGAAGCAGCACGAATTTCAGGACATCGTCAAAATCGGCCGCACGCATCTGATGGATGCGGTGCCGCTCACGCTGGGACAGGAGTTTTCGGGCTATGTCTCCA
>Ga0137379_10006011_pt1 | contig 11471 bp, 13 predicted proteins | sample SagtaG_18_FD_104812 | JGI IMG/M metagenome (GOLD analysis project Ga0137379, IMG submission 104812) | Vadose zone soil microbial communities from Sagehorn Ranch, Mendocino, California, USA - Sage2_L_80_16 metaG | ecosystem: Environmental > Terrestrial > Soil > Vadose zone | place: USA...
CGCAAGCCAATCAAAGACTAACGGGCGACCACAAACCGACTGCGCAAGACGCTCAGGAACCGATGCGCGCCACCGCTGGGCGAGCCGGTAGCCAAACCCACGAACCGCGGACCGGATTGACCGGATTGGCCGCCGCTCTGGAATCGGCCAAGGCAACCGCGGAACGGTTGGAAGAGAAAACCATCGCGGCGGCCAAGACAACGGACCGCTGCGTTCGTGAGCATCCTTATCAAACCATTGGCCTCGCCTTCGGCCTGGGATTGCTCATCGGTATTTTAGTGACCCGCAGGTGAGGTCAGACAAATTCATGCTCCCGATCCCGGACGACCAGCGCCGGGCAGGGAGCCTGCCGAACGACGTGTTCGGTGACGCTCCTAGAAACAGGTGTTTCAAACCGGTGCGCCCATGCGTGGACATGATGATCAGGTCCGCCGGCAACTCTTTGGCCGCCTCGATAATTTCAAAGGCTGGCTGGCCGTTGCGGACCGATGTCTCGGTTGAAACCTGGCGGTGTATTACATTGGTCACTAGGTCGGCCAGTTGTTTGCCGCCGCTCTCACGTAGTTCGGCTTCAATGGCCCCGCAGTCGGGTTGGAAAGCGCCATAGCTAAAACCGCCGCCGTCCCCCACGGGGTAGTAGCCCGGGGGCGCAACCACATAGAGCAAAGTAAGCGCTGCCTGGTGTTCCTTGGCGAAAGGGATCGCATACTGTAGCGCCTTCTTCGAGCAGGCGTATGGACGGCTTGGCGAACCCCAACGTGTATGCGACGTAGTAGCCAAGTGGATAGCCCTTTCTCACGAATTGAATTCGATGAATTCAAAGCGCAAACAAACGCACGCGCAACCCTGCTGTTTTGGCCGCCTTCGCCTGTTCCGCGTCGCAGGTCCAAAACTCATCCAGGCCGGAAAGAAGATGCAGTCGGCGGGCCGCTGACACGTGCAGAAAATCGGCGCTGCCCGCGGCGAACTCAAGCGCTCGCTGGGCACTGAGTTCGTCGGCGGACTCCAGCACCGAATCGCACTTCAAGTCCGCCTGCCACCGCAAACGCGCCTGCGTCCGTTCAGCCGCTCGGAGCGCCTTCCAGGCGACTTCGCCATGCGAATCCACGCGCGCCTGCCTTAAATTGTGCCGCAGCTCATATCGCATGAACGACCAATAAACGAAATCGGGTGAATGTTTGCGGGCGGCTTCTGTCAGGACGGTCGAGAATTCGTCCCTGGGATGGAAGAAGGCAAACAGCGCGGAGGTGTCAGCGTAAACCAGAGGCATACTTGCGGGCTTTGCGCTCCTTCAAGATCGGGTTTGGACGCTTTGGCCCTGCCTCCTTCTGGGCTTTCCAGACGCCCGCCATGATTTCCTCCCATTCCGGGTCAATCTCCTGGCTTGCCGGAATTAGAAAGGCGTCGGCGCGCCCCTCTCGCAGAATGCGGAACCGCTCCCCCTGCCGCGCTCGATCGAGCACTTGCCCCGTTTTTTCGTGCAGAACCTTTGATGTCAAATCCGTCATGCCTCCTATTAGACACCTTGGAGGTGTCGCTGTCAAGCGGCTGCTGGACACTCAGAAGGGACAACTGACTTCCGACCACTGACTTCTGGCCACTTACTACGGACTACTATCTCCTGCCTCCCATCTTCCAAAAATCTCTTTGCCCTTTGCCCTCCGGAATTTCGCATTGCTAAGTGGTGAGCAAATCAACTCACGCACTGAAAGCGAACCGCGATTAGAATTTTAGAACAAGAGCAAACGGAGGCAACGGAGAGCTCCTCTGTTCTCTGTGTTTGCTCCTGTCCAAACACTCGCATGGACAGCCGCCTTGCCTTTGGGTGGACAATTCCCCTCCGCGAAAACGAACGGTCAACGCAACATTTCACGGAAATCCGCCACCAGCCGTTTTGAGGGGTCTGCCCAATCAACTCTTACCCGGCGTCCCCATTTGGTCCACAATGAGAACTGCTGACTGAATGCCGGATTCGATTGCAAACGAGATTCAATCTCAAATATCATGGTCCAACATGCTTCGCCTGCACGGATGGACGGCGAGGCGGTCCAGTTCATTCTCGAGCTACTGAAGCTGTTCACAACGACGATGAAACAACGACGATGAAAAGGTGTAGTAACATCTTGATGGGATTGTTGGCTGGCGGCCTGTGCATGGCCCACGCGCGGGCGGACGAACGCCGGTTCACTTACAGTTATGAGCCGGAGACTATGCCTCAAGGCGGCTTGGAGTTTGAACAATGGGTCACGCTGCGCACTCAACGCACCCAGGGCAGCCAGGTAAGGCAGGGCAACTACAACCTTTGGGAGCTGCGCGAGGAGTTGGAGTACGGCCTGACTGACAACTACAGTGTGTCACTTTACCTCAACGTGGCAGCGGAAAGCTTCCGCGATTTCAACCAGGACCCGCCGTCAGACAGGTCGAAGTTTGACTTCCAGGGCGTGTCCATCGAGAATCGCTACATGGTTCTCAATCCTGCCGAGCACGCCGTGGGATTGACTCTCTATCTGGAGCCTCGGTATTCCGGCCAGGAAGCGGAGGTGGAGCAAAGGATAATTCTGGGCCAGCGGCAGGGCGATTGGAAATGGGCGTTGAACCTCACGCACGCGACCGAATGGACGGACAATCTGCACACCGCCGAGGGGGACATCGAAGCCAGCTTTGGCATCGCGCGCGACTTGGGCAAGCACTGGTCTGTGGGCCTGGAATTGCGCGACCACAACGAACTGCCGGATTATCGCACCTGGGAAAACACGGCGCTGTTCCTCGGCCCGGTGGTCAGTTACCGGCAGGAGAAATGGTGGGCAGCCTTGACGGTGATGCCCCAAATCTTCGGCGCAAACTTCAACGGTGATCCCGATGGCAACGGAAACCTCGATCTCGAAGGCCACGAGCGGGTCAACGTGCGCCTCCTCTTGGGGATTAGTTTCTAGTGCGCGTCTGTTTCTTTGCGCTTCTCGCTGCGTTCAGCGGCGCCGCCATGCTGGCAGGCTGCCAGAATGCTGGCCCTGGCCGTCGAGTTGCAAGCGGCTCCGTTCCAATTTTGGATGCGGCTTTAGCCAGCGCTGCCGGCCTTTCTGCCCAAGAAGTCGGTGATGCCGCCAGGCTCTGCACCGCCAAGTGCGCCCGCTGCCACAAGTTCTACGATCCGGCTGGCTACAGCGATGGCGAGTGGCGTTCCTGGATGGCCAGGATGAGTCGCAAGGCCAGGCTTAAGCCCGAGCAACAAGAGCTTCTGTCACGATACCTCGACGGTTTTCGAGCCAAGAGAGACGCGGAGCAGTAAGCCGCCCAGGTGCCCCTGGCCTTCGGGATCAAACTGAACCGACATGTCGTGGAGGTCGCCACGTTGTCTAAAAGAGGGACCGACAGAATGATGGCGGGACAGAATCATAAATCGGATGAGAATTGGTGTCGGAGAAAGCATTGGGCTTTTTCTCAATCGCTGGCATCATTCCACTGGCCTATGTGATGAAACGCCCAGTCCGAATAATGGTTTGCGTTCTATACGCCGCGCTGCTGGCCACCTGCTGTCCTTGCCGGAGCCAGGCTAAGGGCTACAGCAGCGGCGGCAGAAGCTATTCCTCTTCCTCGTCACATAGTTCAAGCTCGGGTGGCAGCAAGAGCTTCCATTCGAGCGGCGGCAAGAGTTACAGTTCTGGTTCAAATTGGAGTGATAATAGCCGGCGCAGTTACGGTTCCGCCAGGAGTTACTCCTCCGGCCCCACCCACACCTTCTCGTCCGGAAGCGGCAAGCCCAATGCCGCCCGCCCAGGGGAGCTGGCCCGCAAACCCGGGTCCGACGGTGGGCCCCATGCTCTAAGCTTCGACACTGCCGCCTCACGCGCCAGCAAAGAGCAGGCCAGCAAGGCTGACTTCACACGCTTCAAGCAGGCCCAGACTCCCAACGCGCCGGGTGGCGCCCCCCGCTCCGACGCGGGTACCCCGTCCTACAGCGCCAGACCGCCGCCGCTCCCGGCGTCCGGCAGCGGGGCCTACCGCCCGTCTCGCTATGTGCCGGACTCGCTCACCATTGCGACCCGGCCAGTGCGAATTTACAACGTCTTCAATCCCTACTGGTCCCGCCCGGTGGTCATCTATCACGACCCGTACAACAGTTTGTTTTGGTGGTGGCTGCTGGACCGCGCGCTGGATGACCAGGCCTGGTGGGCCTATCATCATCGTTACGACATGGACCCTGCTCGCTACGACGCCCTCCTGGCGCATGACCAGCAGTTGGAGGCCCGCGTCGCCCAACTGGAAGCGCAACAGGTCCCGCGCGACCCCAATTACGTGCCGCCTGGCGTGGACCGGGACTTGATGTATTCGGATCGCTATGTGGCGCAGACCTACCATAACCGGCCCACAACCTTGGGAGTCGTTGCTTTCTGGCTGTTGGGAATCCCGACCGCGCTAGGGGTCTGCGGAGCTTTTATCTGGCTGATTTGGTTCAAACGCTGGCAAACCTCAACCTAAGTCAAACCGATAAACAAACCTCATGCAATTCACTCTTCCGGACTACATCCTGCAGGACCTCGTGGCGACGGTCGCCTTCGGCATCGTGGCTATCCTGCTGATCATCCTGGGTTACATCGCCTTTGACAAATTAACCCCGAAGCTGGACTTCGATGATCTGCTGAACAAAGGTAACATGGCTCTGGCCGTCGTCATCGGCAGCTTCCTTCTTGGCCTGTGCTATGTCGTCGGGCGCGTGGTGGCAGCGGTTGTAGGAGCATAAAAGCGCAGCCTCCCTGATCCACGCCCTCCTAATCGAGGAGGACAAAGATCGCGAACTGCGCCGGCGACGACCACGATGATACCCGAAAAAAAAGGCAAAACGCTCTGGGAGATGTTTCAGGAGCGGCTGCACGGCAGCAACAATGGCGCCGGCATCGCCTTCAGCAATCCCCTTGATTTGCGCGTCGGTTCGCCCCTGGCCGTCGCCTGCTCCAACGGGCCGGAATTTGCCGATTACGACTTCACCGTACAGGAAATTCGCGAATACACCCGCTGCATCGGCGGCCAGGAGTTCCGCTTCACCGATTATGTCTTGCGCGGCGTCAATACCAAATCGTTCGACGCCGATGCTGCCTTGCTGGCCCGACTGCGTGTGGTGCCCAACCTCGCTGGAGGCCAGGACTCGCTGCTGCTGAGGCTCTACGATGAGTTCGCTTTTGCCGAAGATTTTCTTGGCCTTCTCAAGGATACCACGGGGATTTTTGAAGTGACCGACGATAAGTCCGGCGTTAAACAGACCTTCTCGCGCATCAACGATCTCCCTCAATCTTATGAAGCAGCCGTCCTGGTGGTCTCCGAAACCGACGCCGGCGGCAAGGCCGCCCCGGGCAAGACTGTCCCCGTCAAAGCCGAGTATTGGGATTACTGGCGCGACGCCGATATTGGCGGCGGCAACACTGCGAAACAGTTCGTCTTCGTCGAAATGAATTCGGACACGGGCTGGTTCCAGATTTGGCGCGGGCGCGAGTTTTTTTCCTAGCGAAACTACGCCGGCTCCGTATGCGTTTAGCGCGGAGCGCGGACATTCCTGTCCGCAGCAATTAACTTCGCAAAACTCGGCCAAGAATCGGCGCGCTGGCGTTCGGAAGTTGCTGCGGACAAGAATGCCGACAAGAATGTCCGCGCTCCGCTAACAGATACCCGGCTCCTAGCTGGTGCTGCTATGCGCCAAAAGCTTCACCACACCGCGCGGAGTGAATGGCAAGGCATGGAAGCTCGACACCGACACTTTGTGAAAGGCGATGTCGTTTGCGCTCAGCGATTCGTCTGGTTTGCGAGAAGCGATATTTTCGGCGCCAGATAATCAATTGCCGCTCTATACTCGCCACGCTGCGGATGATTTGGGCTCAGCCGGAGGAGTTCCTGCAAGTGGACGTAGGCCTTAGTCAGGTCTTTGACCTGCGTGTATTCCAAATACGCCAATTGTTCGAGCAGATCGACTGAGTCAGGAAACTTCTGAAAGCCATCGCGCAAAACTTGTTGGGGAGGTTCAACGGCGGTGGAACGCCGTCCACCTGGGGCGCTTCCCTTCATTTTTTGCCCATCACAACAAGCAGTTCCTCGCTCAGCTTTGGCGAGCGTCTTGCGCGGACGGGACCACCGCAAGAAAAATCGCCCACGCCAAACGGAACCGCTAATCTTCGGGACAGGCCGCTCCGGAATTTCCGAAAGGCATTAGGGCAAAGGGCGTAAGCGGGACAGTACCACCGTTACGGGAAAAGACGGCCCCCCCTGCCTCCGCCGTAGCGGCTACGGCAGGCAGGCGACCTTCTCCCCATCGGATGGGGCGAGGGAGAACGGCCACAGATGCAGGCCCGGAAGCCGATGGGGAGGGCCCGGGCGCCGAGACAATGCAGATCGAGCGCCGGTTCAGGGAACCTGCAACCTATCGGGCATCAACGACTTGAAGGCATTGAGCATGAACTGAATGGCCACGGCCGCCAGCAATAGGCCCATAATCCGCACGATGATGCTCATGGCAATCGGGCCGCCCAGCCAGCGGGCGCCACGAGCCGAAATGCGCAGAACCAGGTAGCTGGCGAAGGAAACGCCAAGAATGCAGAAATAAAGGGCCACGCGCTGAGCGCCATTGGCCGCCTGGTTGTTGAGCAGAATCGCCGTGGAAATCGCGCCGGGACCGGCCAGCATTGGAATGGCCAGCGGCGCCACTGCGATGTCGGTCTTTTCAGCGCCGGCGGCAGTTTCTTCACGGGTTTCCTGCACGCGCGAGCGCTGGGCGCGCAACATGTCCAGGGCGACCAGCAAAAGCACGATGCTGGCCGCGAGCTGAAAAGCAGGCATGGTGATACCCAGGAATTTGAAAATCCATTTGCCCGCGACGGCGAACACGATCAGTACGCCCGCCATGACGCAGCAGGCCAGGCGCGCCATTCGGATTCGCTGCTCAGGGGTATCGGTTGGGGTCATAGCCAGAAAGGCGGGCACGGTGGCCAGCGGGTCCACAATGACAAAAAGCGAACTGGCAGCCAGAAGGATGTACTCGGAGAGGCTCACGATTATATCGAACACGGCGCGAAGATGGCCTCGGTCATGCCGTGAATGATTTTTTTATCGGCAGGGCAAATCGTGGCCAGCACGCCGCCCAAATTGGCGCGCGCCGCTTCGGCCTGGCCGTGGACAAAATAGTACGGACAAAGCCGCACGCGCCCTTTCATGGGAACGAGCTGGTTGCGGGCGAAATCAAACCACTGCGCGTCCACCAAAGCCGGCTTGTGATAGCGCTGAAGCACACAAGGCGAGTGCGGGAAATTTCTGATGGCCTCTTCCACGGCCACGGCCCAGTCCGCATGAGGCAAATCGCTGCCCAGATGGACTCCGCGCGCGCCCCAGGCGCGAGCCGAAAAGCCTGACACCTTCAGAATCAACCCGCGCTCCTGCTTGGAGAGGACCTTTAGTTGGCGCCAGTCGGTCAGGTTTAACTCAGGAATGGCCGCGTGCGGCGGGAGCGGGGACGGATCGACGATCCAGGAATACGGGACAAGTTGAAGGAGCCGGCTGAAAAAGCTTTCGCCCAGTTCCTGCCGCCAGAAGCCGTGCAGATGGCGGTTCCACAGCAGGGCGAAGAGCATTTTCTCCTCAAAGATCGGCTTGGGCGGCGGGGTCAGGCGGATGCGTTTAGCAGCCGCAAGTTGGAAAATCTGCTTCGCGTTAGGCACGTTGGCCAGGTCGAACAACTCGAAGAAGCGATACACCGCCTGGCCCTGAGAGAACTCAGTGAACTGCGAATCCTGGACTGTGAACTGTGAAGAGCCGAGCTGGTTGGCGACCCACATCATCTCTGGCCGATAGGTCGCTGCCTCCTGCGACACCACGATATGTACCGCCGGAGCGTCGCCGAAGATGCCGGCGAAACCTCGCAACATGCCTTCGGGTCCGCCGAGGACCTCGGCGCCAAGTTGAGAGTAAGCTTGATTGAGCCAGCCGGTGAGGCCGATGCCGCCCGGCACCGAATCCAGTTCCGTCACGCTAATCCCATGCTCGGTGATCAGCAGGTCGGGGCGAATGACGCGAGGCACTTCATTCTTAAACGCCGGCGCGCGCTGCATTTCCAGCAGTTCAGCAGGCTTGCCCAGGTCCAGCCACTGGGCAACCCACTCCGGCTGCTTGCCCTCGACGCTCTTCCGGTACAGGAGATTGACAGCGCGATAAAATTGCAACAACAGGCGGCCCAGACGCTCAAACTCGTCGGCCAATTTCGCGCCCAGTGGAAATGGGGCAGGAGAAATGCGCCAATCGTGGCCGGCGAAAAGGCCTTCCGACGGCATTTGGTCGCGGATGAAGTGCGCGTTGTTGGCGGGCGAGGCTGCGGTCGGTGTCGCTGGGGCGATCATTGGACGGGCACAAGCAGCACCAGCAGCGCATGAAAACTGCTACTATCGAGAAAAGTCGTGATCGAGGCCATGCACCGGGGTTTTATCAGCTTCTGATCTGCCCGCTTCCAATTCCAATCCACTTGTAGCTGGTCAGCTCCTCCAGGCCCATCGGTCCGCGCGCGCCGATTTTATCGGTGCTGATGCCAATCTCGGCGCCCATGCCGAACTCGGCGCCATCGGTGAAGCGGGTCGAGGCGTTCCAATAGACCGTTGCGGAATCAACTTCGTTGAGGAATTGCCTGGCGCGCGCCTCATTGCGCGTGACTATGCTGTCGGAGTGCGCCGAGCCGTAATGGTTGATGTGGTCAATGGCCTGCCTCACGCCGTCCACCACGCGGACGTTCAGGATGTAATCGTTGTACTCGGTATAAAAGTCCTGCTCCGAAACCGGTTTCAGGTTCAGGTTTCGGGCTTTGAATTTTGAGTCGAGAAGGGCACGCGTGTCCTCATCCGCCCGGAGTTCCACATTTTTCTCCGCCAGGCAGCCGGCGATGACGGGCAGGAATTGGGGCGCGATGGCCCTATCCACCAACAAGGTCTCCATTGCATTGCACACCGCGGGGCGCTGGACTTTGGCGTTCATGGCGATTTCCTCGGCCATCTTCAAGTCCGCGTCGGCATCCACATACACGTGGCAGACGCCTTTGTAATGTTTGATGACGGGCACCTTCGAGGACTCGACTACGGCGCGAATCAGGCCCTCTCCCCCTCGCGGCATGCACAAGTCCACATATTGCGTGAGGGAAAGCAACGTCTTTATGGCCTCGCGGTCGGTCGTCGGCACAACCTGGATGGCGTGCACGGGGAATTTCGGAAGAGTCTTTTTGCCCGATTCAATCATAATCCTTGCGATGGCTTGGTTCGAGTTAAGCGCTTCTTTGCCCCCGCGCAGAATCGTGGCATTGCCCGACTTGAAACAAAGACTCGCCGCGTCAGCCGTCACATTTGGCCGGGATTCGTAGATGATGACGATGACCCCGATGGGTGTGGTCACTTTCTGAAGTTTCAGGCCATTGGGCCGGACGCGTTCAGCCAGGATTTTGCCGACGGGGTCCGGCAAGGCCGCCACCTCGCGCAGCCCCTTGGCAATGTCTCCAATCCGTTTATCGTCGAGCTTGAGCCGGTCGAGCATCGCGGAGAAAAGGTCCATCCTGGCAGCGGCGTCCATGTCGAGCGCGTTGGCCGTTTTGATGGCGGCGCAGTTTTGTTCGAGCGCGCCGGCCATCGCCACCAGGCAGGCGTTTTTTTCGGCTGCGGTCAGTCGGCCCAATTGGCGCGAGGCGGCCTTGGCCGCTTGCGCCAGCGCCGTCATTTGCTCGCTCAAGGTCACAGAGGCAGGGTAAGGCAAAATTCAGGTCTGCAAAGCGAGAATTGTGGGCTGTTGGGCACGTGCCAACGGCTTCCGGAATTTGGAACCTCCTTTCCATGAACCGTCCATTACAAACGCGCTGCCGACGATTCCCCCTCTCCCCTTCCTACTAAGGGGAGAGGGCCGGGGTGAGGGGTCTCCACTGCGATGCAGGATTAGTCTCATCTTGAAAGCGAAATGGAATCACACGCCGATCCACTAAACCCAGCGAACGACCGAACGGCGGGCTACTTCAATTTCTTGACCAGCACTTTGGAATTTCGGCCGCTGTGGTCATACTTCTCGCGCCGACCTGGGGGCAGGTCATCGGGGCTGCCTTCGGCGAAACCGCCTTTGGATTGGAAATAACTGAAGGCCTGCGTGGAAAGCGTGAGCAGCTCGTTGAGGCCCATTTCGCGGGCTTTGCTTTCGACAAACTGAATCAGCTTGCGGCCTATGCCCTGGTTCTCATGCGATGGACTGACGTAGAGGAAGGCGAGTTCGCCTTTGCCGTATTCCGGAAAGGTGTGCAGAGCAACGCACGCCACCGGGTTCTTGTCGATCTCGAACAAGAAATAATCGCTCAGATTCTTTTCGATGCTCGAGCGGGTGCGCTTGATGAGTTCGTCGCTGGCGACGGAGTTTTTGGTCAGCATCAGGATGTGGCGGATGTCTTTCTTTAATGCGCGGCGAATCTGCTGGTACTCATTGGCGTAAATGAGCGTGCCGATGCCCTCATTGGAAAACACTTCGGCCAGCAAGCCTTCGTCCACGCGGCCATTGATGATATGCACTCGTTGCACCCCGGCCCGACAGGCGGCGGAGGCATGAACGGCCTTGGAAACCAGTTCCGGCGACATCTCGCTTCTATTATTCGCCAGAATCGCGTCAAGGTCCGCGACCAACATTTGCCGGATAACCTGGCCCTGGCGAACCAGGCCGTCGAAGGTGGTGATGAAAATCAGTTTGGTCGCTTTTAGAGCATCCGCCACGGCCACCGCCACGCTGTCGGAATTGACCCGATAAGTTCTGCCGTCGCCATCGAAGCCCAGGGGGGGCACCACGGGTATGATGCCCTGGCTGAGCAAGGTCTGGAATAGTTCGACATCAACTCGCTCGACTTTGCCCGTAAACAGATGGTCCGCTCCCTGAATTATGCCCATCGGATGAGCGATAAGGGCGTTGGTGCAGGCGGCGCGCAGGTCGTTGGCGGAAAGGCCCTCCAGAATTTCGTGCGTCAGACGGTTGGCAGCCGTCAGGGCCAGTTTCAACGTCTCAGCATCCGTGATGCCTGCGCCGTCGAGATTCGACGCTTTGAAACCACGTTCGTCGGCCAGGGCCTTGATTTGGGCCGAAGCGCCATGTACCAGCACGACACGAATATTGAGCGAGCGCAAGACCGCCACGTCCAACAGGATGTTGGCGAAATTTTCATCGGTGACGATCGCCCCATCCACGCCGAGGATGAAGGTCTTTTCGCGGAATTGTGGAATGTACTGCAGGATGCCCCGCAGGTCGGTCAGTTTCACGTTAGAGCATGACTTTGCGTTACCATGGGCGCATCGCGACACTGCCACCAATACGGATGGAGGCTGGCTTGTAGCGCAGACTGGCAGTCTGCTGTTTCGCCGAATGGTATTCGGCAGGTGGGCGGATTGCCAATCCGCGACACAGCAGACTGCCAGTCTGCGCTACGGTGGCAGTGTCGGGAG
>Ga0137379_10006018_pt1 | contig 11466 bp, 16 predicted proteins | sample SagtaG_18_FD_104812 | JGI IMG/M metagenome (GOLD analysis project Ga0137379, IMG submission 104812) | Vadose zone soil microbial communities from Sagehorn Ranch, Mendocino, California, USA - Sage2_L_80_16 metaG | ecosystem: Environmental > Terrestrial > Soil > Vadose zone | place: USA...
AGCGGCGCGAACACGGTGCTCTTGCTCCTGGGCGCGGGCATGCTCGCCATGTCCTACCTTCTCACGCTCTACATGCAGCTGGTGCGCGGCTAGTCGGCGATGCACACCTGCCTGGCCTACCTGCCGTTCGTGGCCGGCGTCGGCCTGGCCTCCGGCGGGATCGGGCCACGGCTGCTCGGCGCACTGCCCGCCCGGGCCGTCATCGCGGCCGGGATGATCATCTGCGCGAGCGGACTGGCCTGCTACGTGCTGGCGCTGACTCCGACATCGAACTACTACGCGGTGATGCTCCCGGCCATGCTGGCCGGAGGAGTCGGCACCGGGCTGACCATCGTCGGCTGCACGGTGACCGGAATGCATGCGGTCGCCCCACGCGACACTGGTATCGCTGCCGGCCTGCTCGGCACCAGCCTGCAATGGCGCAGCGCGCTAGGCCTGGGCGCTTTGGCAGCCATCGCCTCGATAATGACCAGAAGCCACCTGCCGGGCCACACGACGGCAGTGGCGCTGACAGACGGCTACGTCGCCGGCCTTCTCGCCGGCTCCGCCATCTTCAGTATGGCCAGCGCCCGCACCTGGTCGCTGAACCGGCCACCGGAGTAAGTGCCGTGGGTGCCCTGGTAGTAGCGCCGATGCCACCGCCTGAAGGCGAGCCGTTCAGCGGATGGTGACGATCGGGTTCCATCTCGTCGATGCAGCGCGCCCGAGGCAGCGCGGAGCGATGTGCAAGGTGCTCGCGACCGCGCGCTCACTGGGTGTGACTAAGATCGGTGTCATGGCCAGGACTGTGTCGGTCGTGATGACCGATGACCTTGATGGCTCGCCGGGCGCCGAGACCGTCCAGTTCGTCCTCGACGGCGTGAGCTATGAGATCGACCTCGGGAAAGCGAACAGGGCCAAGCTTGGCACCGCGTTCGCTCCGTACATCCAGGCCGGCCGGCGGGTGAGCCGCAGCGGCCGGCGCCGGGCGGTGGGCCGACCGGCCGCGGAGCGAGTGGACCGCGCCGCGGTGCGGGCGTGGGCCCGCGAGGCGGGCCTGGCAGTCTCCGAGCGCGGCCGGATCAGCGCGGAGGTCATGCACCAGTACGAGGACGCCCATTAGGGCGCGTCCCGCAGATCCGTCAAGATCTGCGGGACGGGCCCTAACCGGCCACCGGGCCCGGACGCTTATGCGTCCAGGGCAGCAGCGTCGGCCCCGCCTTCCTCGCCGAGGATGGAGCCGATCTGAGCGACCTTGTCGGGTCGCGCCGATCGCAGCCACAGCAGCACGCCGACACCTATGACCAGCCAGACCCCGGCAACTAGCGGGGTCCACCTGAGTATCCCCGGCGGCGCCGGGTGGATGGAGCCGTAGAGCGCCGCGCCGAACACCACGGCGCCGATTGCCGGGATGGCCACGTGCACCAGCGGGTTCCAGTTCCGGCTCTCTCGCGTGCGCCAGAAGAAGACGATGCCGCCGATGCACAGCATGATGTAGACGACGATGACGAGCAGGGTGCCCGTGATAGCCCAGAAGTAGTAGTTGCTGAACGGGTGGCCGAACAGGGGGTCGTACAGCGGATAGCCCACCACCAGGGCCATCACGGTGGCGACGGCGGCGACAGTGGCCGTCGCGGTGACCGGGGTCTTGAACCGCGGGTGGGTGCGGCCGAACGCACTGGGCAGCACGCCCTCGCGGCCCATGGCGAACAGGGTGCGGGCGGCGGCGGTGGCGCAGGCGACGGACACGATGAACGCGGCGCACATGCCGCCGATCTCGGTCAGGGTGCCGAGCCAGGAACCGGCGAAGGTGGTCGCCGTCGTCTTCAGCGCCACCGGATCCGCGCCCATCTTGGCGCCGTTGTTCAGGCCATAGCCGATCGTGATCGAGTACGTGGTCCAGAGGTACAAGACGATCGCGAACAGCGTCGCGGCGAGCACTGCGATCGGGATGTAGCGCCGCGGGTGAGCGGTTTCCTCGCCGAAGTCGGCCGCGGTCTCAAAGCCGATGTAGGACGTGACGCCGAAGATGATGCCGTAGAAGACACCGTTGAACCCGCCCGAGTTGGTGTGGCCGAAGCTGAACGCTCCCAGCGCCTGGCCGTGACTGCCGCCCTTGGCCGTGGTGATCAGGTCGACGAGCACGATGACCGCCACGGTGGCGATCCCGACGACCAGCTGCACCCGGGTGGTGACCTTGATCCTGATCACCGACAGCACCAGGAACAGCGCCATGCCGATGAAGAAGAACAGGATCCAGAGATCCGGATTGAGCCCGAGCAGGTCAGCCGCGAGATAACCGACTCCGGACATGGTCATCGGCACGAACACGATGAAGCCGAAGAAGTACAGCCACCCGGCTATGAACCCGGCCCCCTTGCCCAGGCTGCGGCTGGCGTAGGTGTAGGCGTACCCGGCGGAGGCCATCCGGCGGGTGAAGCCGATGACGACGAATGCCAGCGCCAGGCAGGCGACGCCGCCGAGCAGGAACGCCAGCGTGGTGGAGCCGCCGGCGACAACGGACACCCCTGACACGTTGAGCAGCATCGCCATGCCTGGGGCGATCACAGAAACCGAGATCGCGATGGCGTCCCAGAGGTGGAGCGAACCGTGTGCGAGTTCGCCGGTTGCAGCGCCGGGGATTAGGTCGGGACTGGTCTTGGCCATGGTTCCGGTCCTCTCAGTTCATTCGGCCATGAGGACGGTGTGCTCGTCCAGCAGGTAGTCGAAGGCCAGCGGAGTGCAATCTCGTTCGGTAAGCCATTGCAGGAACTGGGTGTGCACCGGGTGTGCCCGGTATGCGTTCATGGATTCGATGTCGGGGAATTCGGTGTAGAGCAGGTAGCCGTAGCCTCGGTTCCGCGCGCCGGTGAGGTCGGTGCCGAGCCGGCACTTGGTCATGAGGCCGATCTCCTTCGGCCAGGATCCGACCATCTCCCGCATCTGCGCGACCTCGTCCTCGCTCAGCTCGCGCGGAAAGCTGAACAACACGATGTGCTGCAGTGTCATCGCGGCTCCTCGTCGGCGTCGGCTGCGGAGTGGGGTTCCTCGGAGACGATCAGTAGAACTCGAAGTACTCGCGCATCTCCCACTCGCTGACATCCTGCCCGTCCGGCAGCGGGTTCTCGGCGATGGCGGCCTCGTACCGGCCGAACTCCGAGCGCTTCATCTGCAGCAGGTAGTCCACCAGCGTGTCCCCGAACGCCGTGCGGAAGAAACGGTCCTTCTCAAGCGCGCCGACGGCATCGGCAAGGGACGTCGGGAGCATGGGATTCTGCGTCACGTAGGGGTCGGCCTCGACCGGCGGCGGAGGGTCAAGCTGTCGGCGCATGCCGTCCAGCCCGGCCGCTATGTTCGCCGCCATGTACAGGTAGGGGTTGGCGGCGGGCTCGCCCATCCGCATCTCCACATGACTGTTGGTGTCTCCGGGAGCGCCCTGAGCCCGGACAAGCGCGCCGCGGTTTTCCAGCGCCCAGCACACCCGGTCGGGGGCGAACGAGTACGGCCGGTACCGCTTGTAGCCGTTGACCGTCGGAGTCGCGAACATCGTCATCGGCATCGAGTGCTCGAGCAGCCCGGCCACGAAGTGCCGGCCCGTTGCTGACAGCCAGTCATCGGTGCTGGCGAACGCGTTGGTCCCGTCCTGGCGCGAGATCAGCGACTCATGCAGGTGCCAGCCCGAGGAGAAGAAGTTCGGCAGGCCCGGCCTGCACATGAACGTCGCGAGCAGGCCGCGCCGCTGGCAGATCTGCTTGACCGCCGAGCGGAAGAGCACCACCGCATCCGCTGCCGCGAGCCCTCCGATCGGGCTGAAGCTGAACTCCATCTGGCCAGGGCCCCACTCGTCCTCCATCGAGCGAGGCGGCAACCCGACCGCGGCCAGCCCGTCGCGGATCGCTTCGAGAGTGCTGGCGACGCTGTCCAGTCGCACCTCGGACAGGTACTGATAGCCGCGCTCCCAGACGCTGACCGGAGGCGGCGGCGGCGTGAACCCGGCGTTCTCCGGCGTGATGCGGTCGCCGTCTACCTTGACGATGTAGTACTCGACCTCGATGCCCGCCAGGTAGTCGTAACCGGCCTCGCCGAGCTCGCCCAGCATCCTGCGCATCAGCCCGCGGCCATCGAGAGGCATCGGCTGGCCGTTGCTGAAGTACGTGTCGCAGAGCATCCAGCCCGTGCTGTCGGCCCACGGCAAGATTCGGAACGTAGCCGGATCGGGCACGAGCACGATGTCGGGGAACCCCGTGAACTCGTCAATGCCAAAGCCGCCGCCAGCGGCGAAGGCCGGCACGAACACCTGGTTCCCGCTGTCAAGGCTGTATATGGCGCCCGAGAAGTCCAGGCCGTTCGTCATCGCGGCGATCGCGACGTCCGGGGACAGCGCCTTGCCGCGCGGTACGCCGTGCTGGTCGACCACGATCAACCGGGACCGTCCGCAGCCCGAGAGCGCGGATCTGGTCGGCACGCGCCTCCGCGGCGGCGGCCTGCTCCGCGGTGTACAGGCCGTAACGAGCGACGAACCCTGGCTGGCCCACGCCGTCGACGTCGGCCGGGAAGCTGCTGGTCACTGGCTAATCTCCGATCGGGGGGTGCACCGCGAAGCTCGCTCATCTGCTCCAGCAACGCGGCGGTGAAGTTGGGGAGTTCTACGTCGGCGAGCGACAGGAAGGTCTCGGTCCGCTGCACGCCGTTGATCGTGAAGATCTGGGTGAGCAGCAGCTCCCGCAGGTGCGCATGATCGCGGACCCGCAACCGGACGAGCAGGTCAAGGCCGCCGGTGACGACGCTCATGTCCTCAGCCTCAGGCAGGGCGCGGATCGATCTGATGATCTCGCTCAGGTCCATACCTGGCCCGGCGGTCACCGCGACGTACACGACGACCGGGTAGCCGAGCGCTGCCCAGTCGATGTCGACTCGGTAGCCCCGGACAACGCCGCTGCGCTCCAGCCGGGCCAGCCGGTCGGCGACCGCCGGGGCCGACATCTCGATCGCGCGGGCGAGCGCGCGCTGTGACTGGCGTGCGTCACTCGCGAGCGCGCGCAGCAACGCCAGGTCGAAGTCGTCCACCTCGACCTTCGGCGCAGCGGGTGGAGAGACCTCGGTGAGCCTGGCGAGCGGAGCTGAGACTGAATCCATTTGCCAGCTGACCCGTCCTGGTGCCTAGTGATATGAGCTATGCTGGTATTCACCGGGTTTTCTACTGTAAATCCAGGTGTGGGGGATTCTTACATTCGTAAGATCGGCTGTCAAGAGGTGAGCGCAGAGATGACAACAGCGATCGAACGGCATGACTGGGAGGCCGACGTCGCCCGGCGCACTCAGACGCTCGGCGGCGGGGAGATCACCGCCATCCTTGCCCTGGCCGGCGCGACCGATGTGATCACGTTCTCCGGCGGGTTCCCTGACCCGGCGACCTTTCCGGCCAGCATGCTGGCCGAAATCGCCGCCCGCCTGATCACCTCCGATCCTGCTGTCGCGCTGCAGTACTCGGCGACCGAGGGCATCGCGAGCGTCCGTGACTACGTATCCGGGCGGCTGGCGTCGCTCGAGAGCCGAGCGCCAGGCGCCGGCGAGCTGATGATCACCAGCGGCGGCATCGACTGCATGGAACTGGTGGCGAAGACCTACCTGGATCCCGGCGACCCGGTCGTCGTGGAGGCGCCGACCTATCTCGGCGCGATCATGGCGTTCCGCGGGTACGAAGCCGACGTGCGGGGCGTGCCGGTCGATGCCGACGGGTTGCGCGTCGACGTGCTCGCCGACCACCTCGCCGCCGGGTTGCGGCCGAAGATCCTGTACACGATCCCGGACTTCCAGAACCCGAGCGGGCTGTCGATGACCATGCAGCGGCGGCAGGAACTCGTCGCGCTCGCCCGCCGGTACGGCTTCCTGATTCTGGAGGACGTCGCCTACCGGGAACTCAGCTTCACCGGCGCGCCGCCACCGAGCCTGTGGACGCTGGCACCGGACGCGGTGCTGCAGGCCGGGACGTTCTCCAAGATCTTCTGCCCCGGTTTCCGGCTGGGCTGGGCGGCCGGTCCAGCCGAGATCATTGCCCGGCTGGTCGTCGCCAAGCAGAACTCAGACCAGTGCTCTGGAGCGCTCGGCCAGCGGATGCTCGAGGAGTACGGCCGCAGCGGGCAGATGGAACGGCAGGTGGCCTTGTCCCGCGCGCTCTATGCGCGGCGGGCCGCGCTGACCGAGCAGGCCCTGGCCAGGCACATGCCAGACGGCACGACGTGGACGACGCCGCAAGGCGGCTTCTATATCTGGCTGACCGCCCCCGAGGGGATCGATACCGTCGCCTCGTCGGCGGCCGCGCGTGCGCGCAAGGTGGCATACGTGCCGGGACGGCCGTTCTATCCCGGTGACGACGGGCAAGCGCAGATCAGGCTCTCTTACAGCAGGGTCGCCGATGAGCTCATTGACGAAGGCATCCGCCGGATCGGCGTGGTGCTCAAGACCGCACTGGAGGACAGATGAGTGATGCCGCGAGCCCGGGTGCGGGCGGCACGGAGTCCCTCGGCGACGCCGCGAGCCACTTCGCCTCCGAGGCACTTGGCGAGCCCGCAGGACCGGGGCGGTACGTGAACGTGAACTCGCTGTCGCCGGTGGAGTTCCAGCCGGGGCTCGGGTTCCGTCCGGTACTCGGGCAGCGGGTGATGACGAATTTCGTGAGCTTCGCGCCGGGCGCCGTGGCACCCAGGCACGTGCACGAGGAAGAGCAGTTCATCATCATCCTGGACGGCGAGCTGGTCTTCGACCTGGACGGGGACGTGCGCACGATGCGCCAGGGCGACGTGGCCGTGATCCCGGCGTGGGTACCGCACGGCGCCTGGACCACCGACAGCCACTGCGACGAAATCGACGTGTTCTCCCCGCCTCGGCAGAGTCTGCTCAAGCTGGCCGAGGCGCACGCTGCCGCTGCCGAGCAGCGCGGTGCGGACGTGGCGTAGTGGATCTCGGGCTGGCCGGCCGCCGGGCCGTCGTCACCGGCGGGTCGAAAGGACTGGGCAAGGCGATCTCCGCCGAGCTGATGGCAGAAGGCGCGGCGGTGACGATCTGCTCCCGTGACTCAGCGGAGCTCGAGGCGACCGCCGCGGAGCTCAGAAAGCGGGCCGGGGCGGACGCCGGGTCAGGCTCCGTTGTCGCCATGACGTGCGATGTGACCGAGCCCGATCAGGTCGCGGCATTCATCGAGTTCGCCATCTCGGCGATGGGCGGGCTCGACATCCTGGTCAACAACGCCGGCGGCGCGCGCCCTGGCCAGTTCGGCACGCTGACCGATGACGACTGGCACGCAGACATCGAGGTGAAGCTGTTCTCCCAGATCCGCTGCACCAGGGCTGCGCTCCCGCACCTGCGGCGCAGCAGTGCACCGCGGGTGATCAATATCAACGCCGTGTACGGGCGTTACCCGGATCCCGCGTTCCTCGCGTCGTCGGTCAACAGGGCGTCCTGCCTCAGCCTGTCCAAGGCACTGTCGATGGAGCTGGGCCGCGAGGGGATCCTGGTAAACAGCGTGAACATCGGTCTTGTCGAGACGCCGCAGTGGCAGAACATTCACCGGCGGCGCGCCCCCGACGTCCCCGCTGAGGAGTTCTTCGGTCAGCTCGCAGCTGCCGAGGTGCCGCTGGGTAGATTCGGCCAGCCAGACGAGGTCGCTGGCCTGGTCACCTTCCTGGCCGGTGACCGTGCCAGCTACATCGCCGGCGCGTCGATCGACGTGGCCGGCGGCATGGGAAAGTTCCTGTAGGGCAGCCACGGAATCATGTGCCGACTGCTTGGCTACTGCACCCGCGATGAGGCCGCCCTTGCCGACCTGATCGGTGACGACGGGCTCGGCCAGTTCATCGCGTTGTCTGACCTGCACGGTGACGGCTGGGGCATGGCCTGGTATGAGGGCCCCGACCCGGCGGGCACTGTGCCGGTGATCCGCAAGTCGCCGCTACGGGCCGACGAGCCCGAGTTCGAGAAGCTGGCACATCAGCCGCTCGGTGATCTCGGCCTCGTTCACCTGCGGTGGGCAACTCCTGGATTGGCGGTCAACGACCGCAATACACATCCGTTCAGCTACGGGTCCTTTGTGTTCGCGCACAACGGCGCTGTTCACCCGCAACACAGGCTGGGCGAGATTCTGGCGCCGGAATGGGAGGCTCAGGTCGGCGGCACGACCGAGAGCGAGCGCTACCTGCTGGCGATCATGTCCCGGCTGCGGACGCACCGCGGGGACGCGGTCGCCGCGATCTGCGATGCGGCGTCCGACATCGAGCGCCGGTTCGCGCCGAACAGCCTGAACGCGATCCTGCTCTCACCGCGGTACCTGTACGGCATCAGCTGGCATGACCGGGCCAAGGTGCCGGAGGCCAAGCTGCGGGAGCGCGGATACGAAGACCGGCCGGATGAGGTCGCCGCCTACTTCGACCTGGCTTACCAGGCCGGCGCCGGCGCGGTGGTCGTCGCGAGTTCCGGCTGGTCGCAGCCTGGCTGGACGCCGCTGCCCAACCGGCACGTGCTGGTCGTGGAGCGGACCACCTTGAACACGCAGGTGCTACCGCTGGTCCCCCCGACAGCGTCACGTTCGGCCTTGGTGCCGTAGTGGGCCTCAACGGTCTTGATCGAGACGCCGGCCTGGTCGGCGACGCCCCGCATGGTGGCGCCCGACCAGCCCAGCCGTTCGAAGACTTCCTTGGCGGCGGCCACGATCGTCTCCCGGGTACGGGCGGCGGCCGCCGCCCGCTGAGGAGCGTGGTAGGCGCGTCTCGGGGACTTGACGGCATCCGTCATATTCGCTAGGACCACTCCCTATCAAGTATTCGTTAGGGCCCAACCCTACCAGATGGTTGAGTCCGGACGGAGGGAGATGTCATGGCCGTCGACACCTACAGCGGGCCAACCGCACTGTGCGCCAACCGCGAGGCGGCCGTCGAGCCGCCCGCCACCCGCCAGCCGGGACCAGCTGGGCTTTATGCCACCGCCCAGTGGCTCCGCGCCGCGTTCGGCGGCCTGCGCTTCGAGATCCACGAGGCCGCCGAGCACGATGACCTCGTCGTCTTCCACGTGACCATGCCCGGCCGCCACACCGGAGACTTCGTTACCTACCAGCCGGACACCACCACCGTGGACGCCGTCATGCCGCCCACCGGGAAGGCATTCGCCATCACCCAGGCCCACTGGTTCCGCACCAGGGACGGCATGATCACCGAGCACTGGGCCAACCGGGACGACCTCGCCATGGCTAAGCAAGCCGGGTGGGTGCCTCCCTCACCAAGGTTCCTGCTGCGCAGGCACTCGCCAAACGGCGCTCCCAGCAGCGCTCAGCCTGACAGGCCGCGACAGTGTTCCGCCTAGTCGTGGCCCGCCAGGTCAGGGAGTACACGGACCAGGCCCTGGCCGCCGCCGAGGACATCGCCGAGGACGAGCGCGAGCTGGTGCTGGCCGACCTGGAAACCATTCCCGGCCAGCCGCGCTACTGGTAGCGACGTATCCTGTGTCCGGTCGAGCTGATTGGGAGCTGGGCCAGGGAATGGATGGCTGGGCGCACGGCGATCTCGGCGGGGCGTTCGAGGAGCGGCTCGACGCACTGCTGTCGGAGCTGTGCCCGGGTGGTCAGTGCCGCCGTGTCTGGGCGGGCCCGACGTGGCGGGATACCGGGCCTATGTGCGCAGGACCGCGAAACGGTCGCGGCTGGCTGCCGAGGTCCTGGTCGGCGACGACCAAGAAGTGGGTGACCACGAAACCGCTCTCCGGGTCTGGGAAGTCGTCCTGCCTCATCTCGAGCCTCCGTAGCTGTTGTGACCTGCCCGGCCTCCGCCAGGGTGCTTATCGGCCGATGGCGGGATTGCCGGGCCCGGCCAGACGAGCGGGGCCGCGGGCCGGTGCGCGGGCATGCGGCCGCTGGTGGACCGTGAACTGCGCGACCGCGTCCGCCACGAGTCCGTCGAGCTGCCCGGAATCTACTATGCCTGCGGTGACGAGCGCGGCGATGCCGTGCATGGTGGCGAACAGGAGAAGGCCGGTGCGCTCCGGCTCGCCCGGCTGGAGCATGCCGGTTTGCTGGCCTTGCTGGATCAGCTCGAGGATCGCGGAGAAGGCGCGCTCGGACGCGTCGTGCAAGGTGCTGGACTGTTCGCGGTTCTTGCCGGCGAACATCAGCTCCAGCAGCGCAGCGTCTCGTGTCGCGAACCGTACGTAGGCGGTGGCGGTCGCGCGGAAGCGCGCCTCATAGTCGTCGCCGGCGGCATCGAGCGCCGCGCGCAGCTCGTCGCCGAGGCGCGAGAATCCGGATTCGGCGAGGGCGTCGAGAAGCGCCTGCCGGTCGGCGAAGTGGCGGCGTGGCGCGGCGTGGCTGACGCCGGCCTGGCGCGCGAGCTCACGCAGCGACAGCTGCTCGCTGCCCTGCTCGCGGAGCGTGCGCTCGGCCTGGGCCAGCAGCGCGGCGCGGAGGTTGCCATGGTGGTAGGGACGGTCGGCCACGTGTTACAGGGTAGCGCTAGATGTAGACGTTGACATCTTTGTTGGCAACGCCTACATTGTTGCTCATGACTACTTTCAGTGCCGCGGACATCCCCGACTTGACCAGCCGGACAGTAATCGTCACCGGCGCCAACAGCGGCATCGGCCGGGCAGCGGCGCGCTCGCTCGCCGCCGCTGGCGCTCACGTCGTGCTCGCGGTGCGCAGCGCCGGCAAGGGCCGAACGGCCGCGGCGGCCATGCCCGGCGAGACCGAGGTCCGCGAGCTTGACCTTGCGAGCCTTGAGTCCGTGCGCGCGTTCGCCTCCGGCTGGGACCGCGGGATCGACCTGCTGATCAACAATGCGGGCGTGATGGTGCCGCCGCTGACCCGCACGGCCGATGGGTTCGAGCTGCAGTTCGGCACCAACCATCTCGGTCACTTCGCGCTGACGAATCTTCTCCTTGAGCGCGTCACCAGCCGGGTCGTGACGGTGTCCTCTACCGGTCACCGGGTAGGGCGCATCGACTTCGACGATCTCAACTGGCAGCGCAAGCCGTACCGGGCGTGGCGTGCCTACGGCCAGTCGAAACTCGCGAACCTGCTGTTCACCGCCGAGCTTCAGCGGCGGCTGACCGCCGCCGGGTCGAGCGTGCTGGCCACCGCCGCGCATCCCGGCTACGCCGCGACAAACCTCCAGTTCCACAGCGAGCGCCGAGCGCTCGATCTGATCAGCAAGGTCGGGAACCGGCTGTTCGCTCAGGACGAGAACGACGGCGCGCTGCCGACCCTCTACGCCGCCTTTGCCGACATTCCCGGCAACAGCTTCGCGGGGCCGAGCGGGTTCATGGAGCAGCGCGGCGCGCCCAAGCTCGTCGGGCGCTCCGCCGCGGCCCAGGACGCCGATGTTGCACGCCGCCTCTGGGAGATCTCCGAGCAGCTCACCAGCGTGCGCTTCCCGCTCCAGGCCACAGCCGGCGCATAGGCAGGGCGACCGGCGCCCCGCTCGCCGCCCGGCCTCGGTATCTCGACCG
>Ga0137379_10006019_pt1 | contig 11466 bp, 8 predicted proteins | sample SagtaG_18_FD_104812 | JGI IMG/M metagenome (GOLD analysis project Ga0137379, IMG submission 104812) | Vadose zone soil microbial communities from Sagehorn Ranch, Mendocino, California, USA - Sage2_L_80_16 metaG | ecosystem: Environmental > Terrestrial > Soil > Vadose zone | place: USA...
CAGCTGAACTTCGGCGGCAACATGGACTTCATGAACATGCTGGAGCGCAAGAGGCTCCAGTCGAAGAAGATCTCCAAGACCCAGGCGGTGACATCCCAGATCCCGCACGAGATGGAACGCGCCGCGGTGCACATCGGCCCGTCCGACCACGTGCCCTGGCTGGATGACCGGAAGATGGCTTACGTCCGGCTCGAGGGCCGCGCGTTCGGCGACGTGCCGCTCAGCCTGGAGTACAAGCTCGAGGTGTGGGACTCGCCCAACTCCGCGGGCGTCATCATCGACGCGGTGCGCGCGGCCAAGATCGCCCTGGACCGGGGCATCGGCGGGCCGGTGACCTCGGCCAGCTCGTACTTCATGAAGTCGCCGCCGGAGCAGTACGGCGACGACGTCTGCCGGGACCTGGTCGAAAAGTTCATCCTCGGCGAAGTCGCCCGATAACGTCCCCGGCCCGGCGCGGCAGCGCCTAATGAGCAGCGCGCGGCCGCGCCTATTGAGCAGCGCGCCCCCTAAGCTGGAAGGCGTGGCCAACGGGTCCAAGTCAGCGGTCTGGGCCGACTTGCGCGCGGTGCTGGCCGGGCGCGACTTCCGTCGGTTGTTCGCGACCCGGCTAGTCTCGCAGGCCGGCGACGGTATCGTCACGGCCGGCGTCGGCACCTACGTGTTCTTCAACGCGACCACGTTCCCCAGCCCGGCGGCGGGGGCGGCGGCCTTCGCGGTCCTCTACCTGCCGTACTCGCTGATCGGGCCGTTCGCCGGGGTCTTCATCGACCGCTGGTCCCGGCGCCAGATCCTGGTCCGGTCGGCCCTGCTCCGGTCGGTGTTCGTGGTGCTGACCGCGGCGTTCATGGCACTGGGCAACCGGGGTGCGCTGCTGTACCTGTCGGTGCTCCTGGTCCTGGGCGTGAACCGGTTCTTCCTGTCCTCGCTCTCCGTCGCGCTGCCGCACGTGGTGGCCGAGGACAAGCTGGTGATGGCGAACTCGGTGTCGCCGACCATCGGCGGCATCTCGGCGATCATCGGCGGCATCGTTGCCCTGGGCCTCAACGTCGCCACCGGCAACACCGAGCGCGGCGCGGCGATCACCTTGCTGTTCGGCGGCGCCTGCTACGTGGCGGCGAGCCTGGTCGCGGCCACCATGGCCCGCGACCGGCTCGGCCCGGTCCGGCCGGATGGCCTCCAGGGGGTACCGCCGCCACGCGGGCCGCTGCTCGGCGAGCTCGCCTCGGTCGCGACCGGGCTGGCCGACGGCGCCCGCTACATCGTCCGGCGGCGCGGCCCGGCGGCGGCGCTCGGCGCCACCGGCGGCTTCAGCCTGGTCTTCGGGCCGATGTTCCTGATGTCGGTGCTGCTCTACCGCAACTACTTCTACCGGTCCAGCGTCGGCGTGGCCGAAGGCCACTTCGGGCTGCTGGTCGTCCTGGCCGGGATCGGCTACGCCTGCGCGGCGCTGCTGACCCCGCCGGCCACCAGGCGGCTGTCCAAGCCCGCCTGGATCACGCTGCTGCTCGCGGTGAGCGCGGTGGTGACCCTTGTGCTCGGCGAGACCTTCCTTCAGGTCGCCTACCTGGGCATCGGGTTCTGCCTCTACCTGACCCGGCAGGGCGTGGCGATCTGCGCGGTCACGATCTTGCAGGAAGAGGTGGACGACGCCTACCGGGGCCGGGTGTTCGCCTTCTACGACATGATGTTCAACGCCGCCTACGTAGCCGGGGCCGCGCTGAGCGCGGCCGTCATGCCGGAGGACGGCCACTCACCGTTCCTCGTCGGCCTGGTGGCGGCGGGCTACGCCGTGGTCGCGGCCGCCTACTGGCTGGCCGCCGGCCGGCGTCAGCCCTCGTCCGGCGGCTCGGGGACGGAGATCCCCTCCGCGGCGGCCCAGTCGAGCAACAGCTGAGTGACGCGCTCCCGGCCGAGCTCGCCCTGGTTGATCCGCAGCTCGAGCAGGTAGCCGTAGGCCCTCCCCACCACCGGGCCCTGGGGTACGCCGAGGACGCGCATGATCTCGTCGCCGTCGAGCTCGGGCCGCAGCCTGGCCAGTTCCTCCTGCTCGCTGAGCTCCGCGATGCGCTGTTCGAGGCCGTCGTAGGCGCGGGCCAGCCTGGCCGCCTTCGCCCGGTTCCGCGTGGTGCAGTCGGCCCTGGTCAGCACGTGCAGCCGGGTCAGCAGCGGCCCGGCGTCGCGGACGTAGCGCCGGACCGCGGAGTCGGTCCAGTCTCCCTCCCCGTAGCCGTGGAACCGCAGGTGCAGCTCGACCAGCTGGGACACGTCCCTGATCACGTCGTTCGGGAAGCGCAGCGCGGTCAGCCTGCGCTTGGTCATCTTCGCGCCGATCACCTCGTGCAGGTGGAAGGCGACCCGCCCGTCCGGCAGCAGGGTCCTGGTCTTCGGCTTGCCGATGTCGTGCAGCAGCGCGGCCAGCCGGACCGTGAGGTCACCGTCAAGCCCGTACCGCGGCTCCAGCGCGATCGCCTGCCGCAGCACGGTGAGGCTGTGCTGGTAGACGTCCTTGTGCCGGTGGTGCTCGTCAGCCTCCATCCGGAGCCTGGATACCTCGGGCAGAACCTCGTCGGCCACCCCCGTCTGCACCAGGACATCGATGCCGAGGGCCGGATCGGGGGTCAGCATCAGCTTGGTCAGCTCGCTGCGGATCCGTTCGGCGGACACGATCTCCAGGCGCTCGGCCTGGTCGGTCATTGCGGCGCGCACGTCGTCCGCGACGGTGAACCCCAGCCTGGCCGCGAACCTGGCCGCGCGCAGGATGCGCAGCGGGTCGTCGCCGAACGACCGCTCCGGCGGGCCCGGTGTGCGCAGCACCTTCTCCCGGAGCGCCTCGAAGCCGCCGAACGGGTCGGTGAACTCGTACCCGGGCAGCCGGGCCGCCATCGCGTTGACGGTGAAATCGCGGCGGCCCAGATCCTCCTCCAGCGAGGTGCCGTACCGCACGTCAGGCTTGCGCGAGGTCCTCCCGTAGTGCTCGCTGCGGTACGTGGTGATCTCGAAGACCGTGTTGCCCTTGCGCAGCCCGACGGTGCCGAACGCGATCCCGACCTCCCAGGTCCGGTCGGCCCAGCCGCTGGCCATCGTCAGCACCTGATCGGGGGTCGCGTCCGTGGTGAGGTCGAGGTCGCCCGGCCGCTGACCGAGGAGGACATCCCGGACCGGACCGCCGACCAGGGCGAGCTCGTGGCCGCGGCGCACGAACAGGCGGCCGATCTCGGCCACTTCGGGCACCCGCTCGCGCAGTAGCGCGGCGACCGCTTTCCGCTGTTCGTTGCTCATGGGCACGGCCATTGAGAGTAGCGACCGCGGGGGTCCCGCGCGAACAGCCGGGTTCCTGGCCGGACGCGAACCTTTTTCAAGACACTAGCATTCCAGGTGTGCGCGGCTTTGCGACGGCGAACCTCAGGCGGACCCTCCGGAAGACCGCCGTGTTCGCCGTTCCCGCGGCGATCCTCGCCGGGACCCTGGCTGGCGGGCTGGCGCCGGCCGTCCCGGCGCAGGCCAGCGCGGGCCACCTCTCGGTGACCATTAACGCGATGAACCCGTCGTACGCCGCGCCCGGCACCACGGTCAGGTTGTCCGGCACCGTCACCAACGGCACCCGCCAGACGCAGGCCGGTCTTGACGTGCGGCTGTTCACCTCGGCGAGCCACTTCACCACCCGGGACGGCATGGACGCCTATGTGTCCCGCGGCGCGGCCAGCGACCTGATCCCCGCCGGGAACCCGTTCTTCGTCTCCGCCAGCCTGGCGCCCGGGACCACCGCCTCGTGGACCGCGTCGTTCCAGGCCGGTACCCAGGGAATCACGAGCTTCGGCGTGTACGGGGTGACCGCCCGGCTGCAGGACCTCTCCGGCAACGTGGTCTCCGCCGACCAGACGCTGCTCCCGTACTGGCCCGGGTCCCGGGTGGCGGGCCTGGCCAGCCCGCTGAAGATCTCCTGGCTCTGGCCGCTCATCGGCCAGCCGCAGCAGAAGGTGTGCACCGCCACCCTGGCCAGCAACGACCTGGCCGGCGATCTGGGCCAGGGCGGCCGCCTGTCCGCCCTGCTCGACGCCGGGGCGAGCCATCCTGGCGCCCGGCTGACCTGGGTCATCGATCCGGCGCTGCTCAGCGACGTGAGCACGATGACCCGCCGCTACCAGGTGGGCGGCCAGCCGACCTGCACCGGCGCCGCCCCCCAGCCGGCCAGCACCGCCGCGGCGAACTGGCTGGCCACGCTCAGGAAGGTCACGCCGGACCAGCCGACCGTGCTCACCCCGTACGCCAACGTGGACATGGCAGCGCTGGTCCATCAGGGCCTGACCCGGAATCTCGCCACCGCGTACCGGACCGGCGACGCCGTGGCGGACAGCGTGCTGCACGGGACGTTCGGCCATGATGTCGCCTGGCCGCCCGGCGGGACCGCTGACCTGTCCCTGCTCACCAACCTCGCCGCGATCGAGCACGTCGGCACCGTCGTGCTGAACAGCAGCCAGATGCCGCCTGTCAACGCCGACGCCGTCTTCCGGCCCGACGACGCGGTCGCTTCGCTCCGGGTCGCGGGCCTGCCGATGAACGTGCTGCTGTCCGACAACACCCTGACCGGGGTGCTCAGGGCCGGCAACACGAGCTCGGGCACCCTGGCGAAGAAGACCGAGTTCGCCGTCCGGCAGCGGTTCCTAGCCGAGACCGCGATGATCGCCGCCGAAGCACCCGATTCCAGGCGCACGATCGTGGTGGCCCCGCCGGGCGGCTGGAGCCCGTCGGAGGCGCTCGCCAGCGACCTGCTCGGCGAGACCGCCACCACCCCGTGGCTGACGCCGACCACGCTGACCAGCCTGAGCTCGGCGGCGGACACCGAACGTGCGGTGCCCAGACACTCGCCGCCCGCCAGCAAGGCGAGCCCGGACGAGCTCAGCCGCCGCTACCTGAACGCGGTGCGCGTCGTCGGCGCCAGGCTCGGCGTGTACCAGTCCATGCTCTACCGGCCGGCGGCAGCCTACACGCGCTCCCTGGACGAGGCGCTGCTCGCCACGCAGTCGGCGGCCTGGCGCGGCGGCGGGCAACCGCGCGGGGCGGCCCTGACCCGCGGCCTGTCCGCCTACGTCACGTCCGCGGAGCACAAGGTCAAGATCATCAGCTCGGACCAGGTACCGATGGGCGGTGCCTCCGGGCTGGTCCCGGTGACGATCGAGAACGGACTGCACCAGGCCATCCGGGTCCGGGTGGTGGCCACCGTGGTCAATACGCCCGGCCGGACCTCACAGCTGACCATCGGCCACTTCGCCGATGTCGTGACGATCCCGCCGCAGTCGCCGTCGTCCCCGGTGCGGCTGCCGGTCAGCTCGGCCCCGCAGGGGTCCACGCAGATCAAGCTGAGCCTCACCAGCGCGAACGGAACGCCGCTCCTGTTCACCAAGACCTCGCTCACCGTCCTGTCTACCAGGTACGGCCGGGCGATCCTGTTCCTCATCGGCGCCGCGATCGGCGTCTTCGTGCTCACCTCGCTGTACCGCGCCGTCCGCCGGCGGCTGCGCGACGACACGAATCTTGTCAGCGGGGATGCCGGCCCACCGGGTAGCGTCGTGACTGGCACCAGCGGCGCGCGACACCCGACGGAGGCACCGGATGACCTGGCCGATGCACGACGCTGGGTCGACGACGCCTGACGGCGGCCAGGAGCCGCCGTGGCCGGAGCAGCCAGGGCCGGACGAGCCAGGGCCGGACGACGGCGAACCCTCGCGCCGGGGGCGGCACGCCGCCCCTGATCCGCTGCCGCCGATCGAGGGCCTGATGCCGGGTGGCGGCCCGAGCCCGGCCGAGACGACGCTGCCGCTCGCGCTCAAGTGGCCGGCCCCGCCGACCCGGCCGCACCGCCCGCCGCCCCCCGGCCCGCCCGGATGGCGCCGGGTCCCCAGGACCAGCGGCTACGCCCCGCCTAATCCAGCTAATCCAGCTAATCCAGCCGGGCCCGCCCCCGCCCAGCCGCCTCGCCCGCAGCCCACCTTCACGCCGACGCCGACGCCGGCCAGGCCCCCCGGCCCGGCGGCGGGCGCCCGGCACGCCGGGACCCCGCGTCCGGCCGCGACCCAGCGCTCCAGCCTGATCCGGTCCGGCGCCGGCATGGCGGTCGGCACCCTGGTCTCGCGGGGCACCGGCTTCCTGCGCACGCTCGTCCTGGTGTACGCGGTCGGCATCGGAGCGCTCGGCAACGCCTACAACAACGCCAACACGCTGCCGAACACGGTCTACTACCTGATGCTCGGCGGCATCTTCACCAGCGTGGTGGTACCGCTACTGGTCCGGGCGGCCCGGCGCGACCCGGACCGGGGCGAGGCCTACGCGCAGCGGATCTTCACCCTGGGCGCGCTGGCCCTGCTGGCGGTCACCGTGGTGGCCACGCTGCTGGCCGGTCCGCTGGTGGACCTGTACGCGGGCAGTATCAACGGCCCGCCGGGCAGCCACCTCGCCGCCGAGCACAACCTGATGGTGGTGTGGGCGTACTGGTTCATCCCGCAGATCTTCTTCTACGGGATGAGCTCGCTGATCGGGGCGATCCTGAACACCCGGGGCCGGTTCGCGGCGCCGATGTGGGCGCCGGTCGTCAACAACCTGGTCGTGATCGTGGTCGGCGGGCTCTACTTCGTCACGGTCGGCGTGAATAAGCAACCGTGGACGATCTCCCCGGGCGGGGTCCAGCTGCTCGGCATCGGCACCACCCTCGGCGTGATCGCGCAGACCGTGGCGCTGTACCCGTCGCTGCGGGCGGCCGGGTTCCGGTGGCGGCCCACGCTCGGGTTCCGGCCCGGCGAGGTATCCGAGATGGGCCGGATGGCCGGATGGATGTCGGTCTACGTGATCACCCAGTGGGCCGGAAACCTGATCGTCCAGATTCTGGCCAACGCGGCCTCGGCCGGCGTGAACGGTTACTCGGCGTATTCCATCGCCTGGCAGCTGTTCCAGCTCCCGTACGCGATCGTGGGCATCTCGGTGATCACCGCACTGCTGCCCCGGATGAGCGAGCACGCGAGCGCGCGACGGTATTCGCTGGTCCGGGACGACTTCTCGATCGGCGTCCGGCTGGCCTCGGTGATCGTGGTGCCGGCCGCGATCTACCTCGGCATACTCGGCGGCCCGCTGGCCGAGGTGCTGTTCTCCTACGGCAGCACCTCCGCGACGCACGCCAGGTACGTGGGTGAGGTCTTCGGACTGTTCGCCCTGGGCCTGGTGCCGTACATGCTCACCCAGCTCCAGCTGCGCGTCTTCTACTCATTCCAGGACAGCAAGACCGCTGCGTTCGTCGGCTTCCTCATTATGGTCTTCGGCATCGCCGCGGCGCTCACCGCCGAGTCCCTGCTGCCCGCGGCCCAGGTGGTGGCCGGGCTCGCCGTCGCGTACGGGCTGGCGAACCTGGTCGGCACGATCGCCGGCTGGGCGCTGCTGCTGCGCCGGGTCGGCAGCCTGGACGGATGGACAATCGCCCGGAGCCTGACCCGGATGCACCTGGCGACCGTGCCCGGAGTCGTCTTCGCGCTCGCGGTCATGGCCGGCGCCGCCCACGTCGTGCATGACCCCAGCCCGGCCTACGGACTCGTGGTCACCGTCGTCGGCGGCGGCGGCGCGGTTGGGCTGTACGCGCTCTGTGCCAGGTCACTGCGTGTAGCCGAGTTCGGATTCCTGATGACGACGATGGCGGCACGGTTCGGTGGCCGGGGAGGCCAACACTAAGGCGCCGGCATTAGCATGGGTGGCAACCTATGAGCACATACACGTCGGAACCCGGAACCAGGCTGGCAGGACGGTACCGTCTTGTCGACCAGGTCACCCCGGGCACCGGCTGGACATACTGGAAAGCCACGGACGAGACCCTCGCCCGTTCTGTGACCGTGCTCACGTTCGCGACCGGTTTTCCCCGGGTGACCGAGACGGTGACCGCCGCCCGGGCCGCGAGCCGGCTCGGCGACCCGCGCTTCGCCCAGGTGTTCGACGTGGAAGACGGCGAAGAGCTGGCCTACGTGGTGCTGGAGTGGGTGGGCGTGGAGTCGCTGCTCGACATGCTCTCCGAGGGCCCGCTCGATCCGCCCCGCGCGGCCGCGATGATGGTGGAGGCAGCGCGGGCGATCGCGGCCGCGCACGAAATCGGCCTGGCGCACCTCAGGCTGGACCCGGCCTGCCTGCACTGGACGGTCGGCGGCGGGGTGAAGATCGCCGGGCTCGGCATCGACGCCGCGCTGGCCGGGCCGGGCCTGACCGCGTCCGAGGACGGCGCGGACGACCCGGAACTCACCGACACGCAGGACCTGGCCCGGCTGCTCTACGCCGCGCTGACCGGCTACTGGCCCGGCCAGCCAGGCTCCGCCGGGTCGGCGCCAGCACTGCTGCCGCCGGCGCCGGAGAACGGCTCCGGCCTGTGCACGCCCCGTCAGGTGTCCGCGGGCGTCCCGGCCGGCGTCGACGAGGTGACCTGCCGGGCGCTGTTCCAGCAGCCGAGCCGGCATGGGCCGGCGCTGAGCACCGCGGCGACCTTCGCCGAAGCCCTGGCCATTGCGGCCCCGCCGATGCCGCTGCCGTTTTCCACCGGGGTCACCGCGGCCCGGACCGCCGCGCCGGGCTACGACTACCAGCCGGACGGGTCGACCCGCCCGTACCCGCCGCCGGATGCCCAGCCGCACCCGGGACCGCACAGAGGGCCGCGCCGCAAGCCGCCGGGCGAGCGCTCCACCGCGGCCCGCGCCGTCATCGCCATCGTGATCGTGCTCGTCCTGGCGGCGGTCGGGGTGGCCGCCTGGTCGATCAGCCGCGGCCTGCACCACTCGCCGACCCCGGCACCGAGCCGGACGCAGTCGTCGTCGCAGAGCGCGGCGGCGGCCGCCGTGCCGCTCACGCCGGTCAGCGCGACCGTCTACAACCCGCTCGGCAGCAGCAGCGACGATGACCCCGCCGACGCAGCGAAGGCGATCGACGGCGACGCCAGCACGTTCTGGCACACCAGCTACTACCTCGGCCATCAGTTCGGGAACCTGAAGAAGGGCACCGGGCTGATCCTCGACATGGGCAGGACGGTGCGGCTGAGCCAGTTGACGGTCCAGTTCGGCACCAGCTGCTGCACCCACGTCCTGATCGAGGTCGGCAACAGCAACACGGCCGGCGCCGCGGCGCTGAGCACGTTCACCCCGGTGCAGAGCTCGAGCGCCGCCCACGGCAGCACCACCTTCGACGTGACCAAGCAGACTGCCGGCCGCTACGTGCTGATCTGGATCACCGACCTGCCGCCCCTGGACGGCAGCACGGGCCGGTACGAGACGATGATCCACAACATCACCGCGCGCGGTTTCACCTCGGGCCAGCCGGGCTGATGCGGCATGCCGGACGAGGGCGCACCAGCTGACCATGAGCTGCTCCGCCGGCACGTCGCCGGGGACGCCGACGCGTTCGGCGAGTTGTTCCGCCGGCACCGGGACCGGCTGTGGGCGGTGGCGCTGCGCACGCTGTGCGATCCGGATGAGGCCGCCGACGCGCTCCAAGACGCCATGGTCTCCGCGTTCCGCCGCGCCGCCGACTTCCGCGGCGAGTCGGCCGTCACCACGTGGCTGCACCGGATCGTGGTGAACGCGTCGCTGGACCGGCTGCGCCGCCGCGCCGCCAGGCCCGCCCTGTCCACCGGGGACGAGCAGGCGTTCGAGGCCCTGGTCGCGCAGGACGGTGATCCGGCGCGCACCTCGGACACCAGGCTGGACGTGGACGCCGCGCTGCGGCTGCTGCCACCGCAGCAACGGGCCGCGCTCGTGCTAGTCGACATGCTCGGCTTCTCGGTGGCGGACACCGCCGCCATCCTGGATACCTCGCCGGGCACGGTGAAGAGCCGCTGCGCCAGGGCCCGGGCCCGGCTGCTGCCGCATCTCGCGCACCTCCAAGGGAACCGATCGCCCGGCCAGAGCGTCTCACCTGCGCAGGGAGGCGACACCGCATGAGGGGGCAGATGACCCATCTGGACACCGATGTCCTGGCCGAGTTCCGCGCGGGACTCATCACCGGCCGGCGCGGCGCCAGGATCACCGCGCACCTGGGCGGCTGTGAGCGCTGCACCGCCCTGGATGAGCAGCTGGCCGGGGTCCGTTCGCTGCTCGCCTCGGTACCGGCGCCGGTCATGCCGGATGGCGTGGCCCGGCGGCTTGACACGGTGCTCGCGGCCGAGGTGGCCCAGAGAAATGCGGCACGGGGAGAGGCGGTACAAAGGGATCAGGCCGAACGGGCCGGTAGTGACGGCACACGCGAATCCCCCGCGCCCCGGCGGCCGGGCGGTAACCGCGGCTTCCGGCTGCTGGCACTGCGAGTGCTCGCGCCCGCGGCCGCCGTCGTGCTGCTGGCCGCGGGCGGCTACGGCCTGAGCCGCATCGATCTCGGCTCGAGCACCGGGTCGGCCGCCTCTTCCACGGCGGGCGGCGCGGCGCGGGCTGCGCCGAGCGCCGCGGCCGGGGCACACTCGGCCGAGCACGCCAACGCACCCGCCGCGGGGCCCTCCAAGGGAACGATGCCGCAAGCGCGGGGGATCGGGCCGGCCAGCTTCTCCCTCGTGACCGGCCAGCGGAACCTCACCCGGGCCGGCCTCGCGCAGCAGGTCAGGGCCGAGCTGCTCGTGCCGGACTCGGCTCGCAGCACGCAAACCCCGTCCCAGCAGCTACGCGGCTGCGTGGCCAAGCTGGCCGACGGCCACGCGGTGGAGCTGGTCGAGAGTATCCGCTTCGAGGGCAGGCCGGCCACCCTCATCGTCGCCCGCACCGGCGACAAGGACACCGCCTGGATAGCGGCCCCGGACTGCTCGGACACTTATAGTCACGTGCTCGCCACGACCACACTGCCATCGGGAATCTCCGGGCCCTAGTATCGGTTCACTGGAATGCCAGTCAGATGAGGGGTTGATAACGGTTGGCAGAGGTGACTGAAGTCCGGAACGTCATCGTCATCGGGTCCGGCCCGTCCGGTTATACGGCGGCACTTTACGCGGCTCGCGCCGAGCTGAAGCCCTTGGTCTTCGAGGGTTCGGTCACGGCAGGCGGCGCGCTCATGCAGACCACCGACGTGGAGAACTTCCCGGGCTTCGCGGACGCCATCATGGGTCCCGAGCTGATGGACTCGATGCGCAAGCAGGCCTAGCGGTTCGCTGCCGAGCTCCGGTCGGATGGCGTCGCCGCGGTCGACCGGGCCGCGGACCCCAAGGTGGTCAAGACCGAGAGCGAGACCTACCTGGCCAAGACCGTGATTATCGCCACCGGCTCGCGGTACAAGGAGCTCGGCGTGCCGGGCGAGAAGCAGCTAGGCGGCCACGGGGTTTCCTGGTGCGCGACCTGTGACGGGTTCTTCTTCCGCGGCCACGACATCGCGGTCATCGGCGGCGGCGACTCGGCCATGGAAGAGGCCATGTTCCTCACCAGGTTCGGTAAGTCGGTGACGGTGATCCACCGGCGCGACACGCTCCGCGCCTCG
>Ga0137379_10006024_pt1 | contig 11463 bp, 10 predicted proteins | sample SagtaG_18_FD_104812 | JGI IMG/M metagenome (GOLD analysis project Ga0137379, IMG submission 104812) | Vadose zone soil microbial communities from Sagehorn Ranch, Mendocino, California, USA - Sage2_L_80_16 metaG | ecosystem: Environmental > Terrestrial > Soil > Vadose zone | place: USA...
CATCGCTGCGCACTGGGCAAGTCAATCGCCAAACCGCGCGCCACGGCGTTCCGGGCCGAGGGCAATGACGACAATGCCCACGCTGAAAATCGTCAGGGCGGCCAGCGCCATGGCGGTGGCGTAGCTGAGATGTTTGGCGAACACGGCCTCCAGGTACGCCACGCTTGAGGCCAGGAGCACGCCGCACTGATAGGCGAATCCTGGCAGAAACCCGCGGACCGAATCCGGTGAAAGCTCGGTGATGTGGGCTGGAATGACACCCCAGGCGCCCTGGACCATAAACTGCATCAAGAATGCCCCCAGCACCAACCACACTGCGCCGGGCGCATACGCCCACAGAGGGACACATAGGATGGCCAGAAACAGGGCGGCGCACATGCCGCGCCTTCGACCATAACGGTCGGAAAGCAATCCGAACACTATCCCGCCCGTCAGCGCGCCGAGATTGTAAATGATCGCGATCGTGGCGACCTGACGCGGCGCAAACCCGCGCTGTTCCTTGAGAAAGGTCGGATACATGTCCTGGGTCCCGTGCGAAGCAAAATTCATCATCATCATCAACGCAGTCAGATAGAGGAAAATTTTCCAATTGCCGATAATCGCACGGCCCAACCCGCCCCAGGTTTCGTGGCGCACTTTTTGCCAGACCGCCGATTCCTTGACCCGATAGCGCACGAACAAAGCCAGCAGCGCCGGCAGGCCGCCGATAAAAAACATCGGCCTCCAACCCCACTTCGGGAAAACGAAAAAGTAGCAGCAGGCGGCCAGCAGATACCCCACCGCATAACCTTCCTGCAGGAAACCGGACAGAACACCGCGCCAGCGTGGCGGCACTTTTTCCATTACCAGTGACGCACCAACGCCCCATTCGGCCCCCATGCCGATTCCAAAAAGCGCGCGCAAAATCAGGAACGCAGTGTAATCCGGCGCCAGCCCCGAAAGCACTTCGATAAAGGAGTAGAACACCAGGTTGAGCATCAACGGCAGTCGGCGGCCATAACGGTCGGCCATCAAGCCGAAGAAGAAGGCCCCGACTGGCCGGAAGGCCAGTGTCGCCGCGCTGGTGGCGGCGACGGCGGGAATATCGGTGTGGAAATCTTTGGCGATCGCCGGGATGGCGAAGATCAGCACGAAAAAATCGAAGGCGTCGAGAGTCCAGCCGAGAAAACTGGCGAAGAGGGTGTTAAGCGAATCGCTCCACTCTGAAGAGTTGCCCGTCGAAGTTGAAAGGGGCTGGTCACTTTCCATCGAATGGGCTGGATGCGCCAAGGTTCAGAGGGAGGCCGCCGAGAACATTTTCCGCGTCTTGTGCCCCTGAACCCCAGGGAAGAGAGATACCCCTCACCCCGGCCATCTCCCCTTCGAAAGGGGAGAGGGGGAATCGCCGGCAGCCATTTCGCGAGGGGAGGTTCATGGGGTGGCGGTCGCGGCCAGGCGCTTACGGGCCTGGCGCAGCATCCGGGCGAGGCGCGCGGGCAGCTTGCCAACAAGCTGAGAGTAACGCCGCATCTGTTGGGCTGCGGCAACGAGCAAGTCCACCATGCCACACGCGTCGCTGACGCTCACAAATTCAGCTTGGATTCTATTTCGTGGCGCGCAGTTGTGATAGTTTCCCAGGGCCACGCAAACCGCAGCAGTTTGAATTCCGAACTCCTGATAGGCGGTTGCCTCGCAGGTGCCGCCGCTCATTAAGCCGCGTTGAAACCGAAACCCTCGTCTCCTGGTCTTCAGCGCGGCTGCGACCTCGCGCAGAAAACGCGTCCCTTCGGAATCGAAAATCGAAGTGCGGTCCCCAACCCGGAGGATGACGCCCTGGCCCATCTTGACTCCGGGCAGCTCACGGCTGGTCTCCAACGAAACGAGCAGCGCGTTTTTGGGAATTGCCCTCGCGGCGGCAACAGCCAGCGCGCCGTGAAAGCCGACTTCTTCGGCGCGGGAAATGACGCCGATCACGTTTACTCTGGCGCGGGCCTCTTTGAGTTCAATCAGCGTCGCTAAAACGCAAGCCACGCCGATCAGATCGTCGCAGGCGCGCCCGTGGATCCGCCGGCTGCGGACGGCGAAGTCTTCCAGTTCCCAAACGGCGAACTTCGGCCGCGCTTGAGCAGGTTGAGCGGCCCGAATCTCAAAGGTGCGTCGTTCTTTGCTTCTGCGCCAGCCTAGTTTCGCCCCAATGCCGCCTGGTATCAGCCGCAGCGGAATGCCGGCGCGAAAATAAATGTTCGGCACGCCCCCGCGAAAACGCGCCAGCCAGCGCCTGTCGGCAAGGCGGCGGATGATTTCGAAACCAGGATGGTCCAGATGAGCGGCGAGAACCAACGGTCGTTGGGCAGACCCCCTTCGCAATCTGACCAGCAGGTTGCCGAAACTATCGCGTTCGAATTCCAGCCTGTGTTCAGCACAAATGCATTCGACCTCATCGCGCACCGCGTGTTCGTAATAGGGGGCTGCCGGTCGGCGCATCAAACGGCCGGCAAGTTGGCAAAGCCTTCGAGGGCCCATACGCGCCTGGCTATCAACCTCCTCGTTCCGGTGGTCGTGATGGCAATCGAAAGCGCCTGGAAACAACCATTACGACAACGAAGAAGAGAACGAAGAGGTGGTACTGATGAATCCTCATCGGAGAAAAAGTTCTGCAGCGGCATCCGCAAAGCGCAGTCCCGCGGGTGTAAGCTGGAAACTGTCGGGAGCGAGTAGGCCCCAACCGCGCTGAGCCAAATGAGTCATGTCGTCCGCCCATTGCAGGCGCAAATCGTAGCCAGTGGTCTCTTGGAACCGCTCGAAAGGCCAGCCTGCAATCATGCGCAGCCCGAAAGCCGCCGTTTCACCTGCGCGAGCCAGCGGCGGGAGTTGTTCGCGGAACTCAATGGCGCGATTGCCCTGCTCGATTTGCTCGCAGTATAGCTGGGTGTTCGAACAATTTCTCGTCCGCACGCCGCGTACGTAACTGGTCGCGCTTGGCCCCAGCCCGTAGAAGGAGCCCCCGCGCCAGTAATTGATATTGTGACTGCAGGCGCGGCTGGGAGGGTTGAGGGTTGAGGGTTGAGGGTTGAGGGTTCTCTCGCTCGCGAAGTTGGCGATTTCATATTGCCGAAAGCCTGCCTGGCCGGCGCGTCCAACTAGTTCCTCGTACATCCCACAGGCCAAATCTTCATCCACCGCAAATTGGCCGGCCCGCAGTTGCGCGTAAAGGGGCGTGTCCTCTTCGTAGATTACTTCGTAGCAGGAAAGATGTTCGCTGCCGAGCGCGATGGCCTCACCCAGGGTGCGACTCCACACGTTCATTGTCTGGCCAGGAATGGCGAACATCAAATCCAGGTTGACGTTCTCAAAGCCCGCCTTGCGGAGCACATCGAAGGACTTGAAAACCATCCCCCGGCTGTGCACGCGCCCTAGCCGCTCCAGCATGGCGCCATCAAGCGATTGGACGCCCATCGAAATGCGGTTCGCTCCGTAGGATCGCAACAACCTGGCCTTATCGAGCGAGACAGTCGCGGGGTTGCACTCCACCGTCCACTCCGTTGCGCCGAGGAGATTGAGCTGCTCCATGGCGTTCAGGATTCGCTCCCATTGCCGCAGGTTCAGCAACGAAGGCGTGCCGCCGCCGAAGAAAATCGTCTGCGGTTTGAGCTCAGCGGCCAGCAGTTCCATCTCGCCAATGAGCGAAGTGACATAGCGATTGATGAGCTCACCGCTTGAGGCCTCCGAATAAAAGGCGCAGTACGAACATTTGCGAGCGCAGAACGGCACATGCACATACAAGCTTGCAATAGGCTCGGCAGGCCACTGGACCATCGTCACAACGTAGCCGAACCCGAAACGGATGGCGACCCAAAAAGCCTCCGCCTGAAACAACGCTTGCTGGAAATGCTAGCGGACGACTCAGGTCGCCCGCTGGCGGTGCACATTCTGGGCTTTAGGCCCCTTTTCGCTGGCCACGACGTCGAACACAACTTCCTCCCCTTCATTCAGCACTTTGAAGCCGGGCCCGACAATCGCGGTGTGATGCACGAAGACATCCTGGCCGGTATCTTGAGCGATGAACCCAAACCCCTTCTTGTTGTCCCACCATTTAACTTTGCCGCTAGCCATAGGTCTGTCCTGGATTTTTGAGCGTACTGCGGCACCAAGAGCGAAGAACATAAAAGTTCTATCCAGCCGGTGTGAGAGAATCGCTTCCTAAAGCCGCATACGCCTTTGGTTTGCACGGAGAATAAAAGCTTATGATCCTGCGGTCAAGCCTTTGTTTTGATGGTTTTTTGATGGTTTTTGATGGTTCTCGATCAGGAGATCAGCAACCTCTGCGCCAATCCGGCAGGGTGTATTCAAGAACTGGGCGGGACGGTTCCTACGGCTCGCCCCTGAGCGAGACAGACGAAAGAAGCATTGACTGAGACAAGCCGTCCCCGACCTGGTTTGTACGCCTTCTTGAACGCCGCCTTGGATGGTCGGCGGAACGTCGTCCGCAAGTCAGAGGCTTTCCCTACTACAAGTGAAGTCATTCGATCTGGAGGGCTTGTTCCAAGAGCTGTGAAAGGTGGTTCAAAATCGCAGCCTCTCCTACAATTAGGGTCACTCCTGCGGCTTGGGCCGCCTCGATCAGGCCCGGCGCGTTTTCGCCGCCAAAGGCAATCACTGGCAGGTGTTTGGTGGCCAGGTTCTGCTTTAGCCGACCAATGGCCTGGCTAACATTGCTGCGGGTGGATTCCAGATCGGCCAGTACGAGCAACGGTTTGGCCTGCTCCGCACATTCCACAAGCAACCCCGGGTCGGCGATAGTCTGGACCCGATAGTTCAAATCCTGCAGGCGGTTGACGATCTGGCTGCCGGGCAGCAACCTTCCATAAAGAACCAGAGCCAGCGGTTGTGTCACCCCCTCAGCTTGAATTAGGCCAGCCTAAATTGCAAAAGGATTTCAAGCTTGACTGTCTGCCCTAAAAAACTTAATCTTACCTTTAGAACGGTAAAGTTTGCTGGTTCGCCAGTGCGCCAAAGTCGGAAGAGCTTAATCTGCCGACTTTTTTGTTCCCCTGGCGGGGTGCGCCATCGAAGACGTATGAATGCTGACTTTTTAGCGGTGTTGGAATTCTGGGAGCGCGAAAAGGGCATCAACCGTGATGTTCTGGTCGTCGCGGTCGAGGAGGCCTTGTTGTCTGCCGCCAAGAAAGCGGTGGGGCCTGCCCGCGATTTGCGTGTGGTGATAGACCAGAAAAATGGCGACATTAAGGCCTTTGCGAAACTCATTGTCTCGGAAAAGGTTATGTCGAAGCATGACCAGATTTCCGTCTTCGACGCCCGCCGCATCAAGGCGGACGCCCAGATCGGGGAGGAGATCGAAGAGGAAGTAACCCCAGTCGGTTTCGGTCGCATTGCCGCCCAATACGCCAAGCAGGCGCTCATGCAGCACATCCGTCGAGCGGAGAAACAGCTCATTTTTACTGAATTCAAGGACCGAGTTGGTGACATTATCAGCGGCACCGTACGACGGTTCGAACGGTCCGACGTGCTGGTGGATCTAGGCAAATATGAAGCCCTGCTGCCCAATCGCGAACGGGTGCCAACCGAGGAATACCAGGTGGGGGAGCGAATTCGCTGCTATGTAAAGGCCGTCGAGCAGGGCCCTCACGGGCCGGAAATCATTTTGTCCCGCTCGGACCCGCGTTTCGTCATCAAACTCTTTCAACTGGAGGTCTCGGAGATCAACGACGGCACCATTGAAGTCAAAGGCATCGCCCGTGAGCCGGGTTTCCGCACCAAGCTGGCGGTCTGGACGCGCGACCAGAAGGTCGATCCCGTCGGCGCCTGCGTCGGTTTGAGAGGCCAAAGGGTCAAAAACATCGTTCGCGAACTCAACAATGAGAAGGTGGACATTATCCGATGGGACCCGAACGTGAGGAATTTCATCACCAACGCCTTGGCCCCGGCCAAGCTCAAGGCCTTCGAAATAGACGAGGCCCATAAGCGAGCCAAAATTATTGTCAGCGACGATCAGCTCTCGCTGGCCATTGGCAAGCGCGGCCAAAACGCCCGGCTCACCTCCAAGCTGACGGGTTGGCTGGTGGACATTGAGGCTGAAGTGGTGGTTGCTAAAGGGTTCGAGGAAAAAGTGGCCGAGGCCGTCGAGTCGCTGGCCGCCATTGCGGGCATTTCGCGGGAACAAGCCGATGTGCTGGTGCATCACGGTCTGACCCGCCTGGAAGATTTGCTGCAGGCCGATATAACCGATCTGGAGGACATTGCGCAGATCGGGGATCAAGCCAGCGCCATTCTCGAAGCCGCCCGCGCCGAAGCTGGCCGGCGCACCCTCAAAGTCGGCGAGACACCCGTTTCCAGTTGATTATCTGGTTGGCAAACACGGTTTCTACGTGGTAGTTTGAAGGCTATGAAGGCTCGATGGCAGGACGCGCCGGTAGAGACAGAGAATTATGCCCGTTCGCATTTACGACATTTCAAAAAAGCTTGGTTTGGAGAACAAAGAAGTTCTGTCCAAGGCCAAAGAATTGGGCCTTGCCGCCGCACGGGTCGCTTCCAGTTCGCTGGATAAAATAACCGCAGAATACCTCGAACTACAACTGATCCAGGATCATCCGAACCTGGCTGCTCCTCGGCCAGCTCCCCAGCCCACTCCCGCCCCCCTCAACGAAGGCATCGCCCTGGTTACCCTTCCCCGTCCGCAGACTGATACAGTCCAACAGCATGAGCCCGCCACGGCAACGGCCTTGCTCGAGTCCAACGGGCCCGCTACCCAAATCGCTGCGCCGCCAGTGGAAGCGGATTCACCAGCTTTAGCGCCACCCATGAGCCATCCTCTTCTGGCCCCCGACTCCTTGGCCAAGGCTGCACCACTATCGCCCCCGCCGCCACCGCCCGGCCCCAAAGTAGGGGACAAAGTCGGCTTTGTTCAGTTGCCGCCCAAGGCAGTTCCGAAAATTCTGGACAAAGCGGGTCCCGGAAAACTGCCGCTTCGGCCCTTGGATCCAAGAACAACTGATTTCACCAAACGCGGGGATATTCGCAGCGTGCGGGCACCCGCGCTGCCGCCCGCTGGCCCCACAGTTCCTGGCGCCAAGTTTCCCGCCCAACAGAAGGTCTCCGGTCCCGCTAAGGCCCCAGAACCTCCATCGACCCCGGCCAAAGTTGCGTTGCCAGCCGACGCGCAGATCATTTCCATCAAGCCGCCAATCGTCGTGCGCGAGCTGGCCGACCAACTTAAACAAAAGCCGTTTAAGATTATCGCCGATTTGATGGGATTGGGTGTTTTCGCCAACGTCAATCAGGCCATTGACGAGAGCGTCGCGCAAAAAATCTGCGCTACCTACGGCTACCGCTTTGAAGTCGAGAAACGCGAGCGCGGGAGCGGGTTGGTCCATGCGCCCAACAAAAGAGTCGAACTGGATGTCGAAGATAAACCTGAGGACTTGGCCCCACGCGCCCCGGTGGTGACCATTATGGGCCACGTGGACCATGGTAAGACCACCCTGCTGGACGTAGTCCGCAAGTCCAACGTCGCGGCGGGCGAAGCCGGCGGCATCACCCAGCATATAGGCGCTTACACCATTTCTTTCCCGCACCCAGAGCGGAAAGGCGAACTGGCGCAGATCACCTTCCTGGATACGCCCGGTCACGCCGCCTTCAGCTCCATGCGCGCGCGCGGCGCCAACGTCACCGACCTCGTCGTCCTGGTCGTGGCAGCCAACGATGGCGTGATGCCCCAAACCCTCGAGGCGCTTAACCACGCACGCGCTGCCAGAGTGCCGCTGCTAGTGGCCGTCAACAAAATCGATCACCCCAACGCCAACCCCCTCAGGGTCCGCCAACAATTGCAGGACAAGGGGTTGGTGCCGGACGATTGGGGCGGCGACACAATCTTTGCCGACGTCTCCGCCCTGACTAAACAGGGTGTGGACAAACTCATTGAACTGATTTTGCTCCAGGCCGACTTGCTTGAGCTCAAGGCCAACTCCAACCGTCGCGCCAAGGGCAACGTCATCGAATCGGGACTGGAGCCTGGTGGACCGACTGCGACCGTTCTGGTACGCAAAGGCACGCTGCGCGTGGGCGACGTGATTATTTGCGGCCAGTACTACGGACGGGTTCGCGCCTTAATCAACGAAGAAGCCAACCGCCTCAAGCAAGCGGGTCCATCCGTCGCCGTGAAAGTCCTGGGCTTGAACGGCGTCCCCGAAGCCGGCCTGGAATTCAGCGTGGTCGAGGACGAAAAGGCCGCCCGCGAACTGGCTGAACAGCGCGGCCAGGATGCCAAAACTCTGGGCCAGGAACCCGCCAGGGCCAAAGTCACACTCGAGAACCTATTTGCTCAACTGGCCTCGAGCACCAGCAAGGCCCTCAAGGTCGTCGTCAAGGCCGATACCCAGGGGTCGGTTGAAGCCATCGTGGAGGCGCTCAGGAAAATTGAATCCGACAAGGTTTCGCTCGAAATCATCCATAGCGCCGTCGGCACGATCACCGAATCCGACGTGGCCCTGGCTTCAGCCTCGGCAGCGGTGATTCTCGGCTTCCACACCCGGGTGGATAGCGGCGTGGCCGACAAAGCCAAGCACGAGGGCGTGCAAATCAAACTCTACGCCATCATCTACGAGCTGATCGACCAGGTCAAAGAAGCCATGGCCGGCTTGCTGGAACCGATCCTCAAGGACGTCACCGTCGGCGCGGCCGAGGTGCGCAAGGTTTTCCAGCTATCCAAAGGAGCGCCCGTTGCCGGCTGCATGGTCGCCAGTGGGCGCATCGTCAAGGGCAAGGTCCGCGTGCGCCGTCGCAAGGAGATTATTTACGAGGGCATTGCGCAGTCGCTGCGCCGTTTCCAGGACGAAGTCAACGAAGTCCGCGCCGGCATGGAATGCGGCATTCGCATCGAAGGATTCAGCGACTTCCAGGTCGGTGACAGTATCGAGTGCTATACCATGGAAAAGGTAGCGCAGAAATTGTGAGGGCCGAGGTTGAGGCGTTAGATGGTTAAATCGTTACGTTACATGGTTACAATGTTACAGGGTTGCAGGATGATACTGTGACATGGTTGAGGCGAGCGGCGACGTAATCAGGTACTTTCGTAACTTTGTAACCATGTAACTTTTTAACCTTGGTCACATGCCTTCTCTCCGACTCCTGCGTGTGCGCGAATTATTGAAGCGCGCGATCGGCGAAGCCATTCGCCGTGAGTTTCCTGTCAGTGAAGCCGGCCTGGTGAGCGTCAATGACGTGGACGTGGCCGGCGACTTGCATTCGGCCATGGTTTACATCAGCATCCTTGGGAATGCGGAGCAGCAGAAACGCGGCTTTTCATTGCTGGTGCGCCATCGGAAGCGTATCCAGGGCTTGGTGGGCCGGACGGTGGTCTTGAAATACACGCCGACCCTTCGGTTCGTGATGGACGAATCGGTCGCGCGCGGCAATCGAGTGCTCCAAATCATTGAGGAACTCGAAAAAACTATGCCAACTGCGCCTGAATAGAAGGCACTACGCGGTCGCGATTATCTTTGTTCCCGCGTTGATGAGTCGTCCCGTCCGTTTGGATGAAGGCGTACCCGAAAATTATTGACCGCATCATCGAAGGAATTCGGGGGAGCCGAACCGTTGCCATCGCCGGCCATATACGTCCCGACGGCGATTGCGTCGGCTCGGAATTGGGTCTGGCCCTAGCCCTTCAGAACGAAAGCAAGCGAGTGGCCTGCTGGAATGAAGACCCCATTCCGCAGAAATATGAGTTCCTGGACCCCGATAAACTTTTCCAAAAGCCGAGGCGTGGTTTGACTTTCGATTGCGTGATCGCGACCGACGCCGCCAGCTTCCAACGCCTTGGCACGGTTGCGCCCTGCATTACCCGTCGCAAGCTGTTCATCAACATTGACCACCACGAAAGCAACACGCGTTATGCCGACCTCAACTGGGTTTCCGCCCGCGAACCTTCCACCGGCGAGCTTATCTTTCGCCTCCTGAAAATTGCCAAGTGGCCGATCACCAAGCCCATCGCCGACTGCCTCTTTACCGCCGTCTCGACCGACACCGGCTCATTCCAGTACCCGAGCACGCGGCCAGGCACCTATCACGTAGCGGGGGAGCTGGTGCGGCGCGGCGCGGACCTGGCGAAAATCTGCGATGAAGTCTATCAGTCCTATCCCCTCTCGCGCGCCCGATTGCTGCGACACATCTATAGCCACTTTCGCCTCACCCACGAAAACCAGATTGCCTACTTTTGGCTCAAGAAGGCCGACTTCGCCCGAACCGGAGCAGAGACCAGCGACTCAGAGGGCCTTATAGATCATATCCGCGCCATCGAGCCGGTCGTGGTCGCTTGCGTTTTCGAAGAGTTGGAACCCGATTTGACCCGCGTGAGCCTCCGCTCCAAAAGCCAGAAAGTGAACGTGAACGAAATCGCCGCCCAATTCGGCGGTGGCGGCCACCCCGCCGCCGCCGGCGCGCGCATTCCTGGCAAACCTCTCTCGGTTCAGCGGAAAGTGGTCGCGGCCATCAAAAAGGCGCTGAACTCAGCGCAGTGAGGGCAGGCAGCAGGGTGGTGCTTCTTAAGGTTGCCATGCAAGAATTCTCCCCGCTGGACGGTGCTATCCTGATTGATAAACCCGCTGGACCGACCTCGCACGACGTGGTCGCCGCCATTCGCCGCCATTTTGGAATCAAGAAAGTCGGACACTGTGGAACGTTGGATCCGAACGCCACTGGTTTGTTGATTATCGTCCTGGGCCGCGGCACAAAGCTCTCGGAAAAATTGATGGCTGCCGATAAGGTGTACGAAGGCACGATCAAATTCGGCGAGAGCACAAACAGTTTTGATGCCGACGGGGACCTGGTCGCTTCGCAGCCCGTGCCGTCGCTTACGCTCGAACAACTCAACGAAGCCGCAGGCCAGTTCGTGGGCGACCAAATGCAGACTCCGCCGATGGTTTCAGCGGTCAAGAAAGATGGCGTGCCTCTTTACAAGCTGGCGCGCAAAGGCATCGAAGTCGAACGCCAACCGCGCCTGGTTCACATCTACAATTTCCGCTTCAGCGCATATCAGGAGCCGAATGCCCAATTTCGCCTGGCCTGCACCAAAGGAACCTACGTGCGGACTGTGGCCCATGAACTGGGCCAAAGAATTGGCTGCGGAGCGCATCTGGCGACGCTGCGGCGCGTGGCCTCCGGCAGATTTGAGGTGGCCCAGGCAATACCGTTGGCAGAAGTGTTGAAGCTCTCGCCGGGCGAATTAACCAAACAGGTGCTGCCCTTTCTGACGCTGGCGCAGGGCTAATCCTAATGCATTTCGGAAACTCGCATGTGCGCCCGCTACAGCGTTGTCCCGGAGGGACATCCGACAATAGCCCGGCGTTTCAACCTCAAAAATGCACGCGCTGCGTTCGAGATTGCCCGAAGCGCCTTATCTGCACGGCAAATTTCCGTATTTTGCGTCCGCGCCAAAAACCGTCTATTTTGGTCGGTTATTGGCGCGCA
>Ga0137379_10006025_pt1 | contig 11463 bp, 8 predicted proteins | sample SagtaG_18_FD_104812 | JGI IMG/M metagenome (GOLD analysis project Ga0137379, IMG submission 104812) | Vadose zone soil microbial communities from Sagehorn Ranch, Mendocino, California, USA - Sage2_L_80_16 metaG | ecosystem: Environmental > Terrestrial > Soil > Vadose zone | place: USA...
CCCCGTCTCGCCCTCGCGAACAATCGTCGGTGGCCCGCCATCGGGAGTCACAATCGTGGGAACGCCGCTCGCCAGCGCTTCCAGCACCACGTTTCCGAACGTATCGGTGTGCGACGGAAAAACAAAAAGGTCCATATTCGCGTAGGCCGTGGAAAGTGCCTCGCCCTTCAGCACACCGGTAAACTCCGCGCGGGGCAGATTCTCGCGCAGCCATCCTTCTTCTGCGCCATGTCCCACAATCAGAAAACGAAAACTGCGATGCCCGGCCTTCTCCAACTCTTCCTGCACCTGTGCCAGTAGCGCGACATTCTTCTCCACGGAAAGGCGCCCTACAAATCCCAGCAGATGATCGCGGTCATCTGCACGTCGATTGCGCCTGGCTGGATGAAACAGTTCAGCATCCACTCCGCGCGGCATCAGGTGGCAGGGCCGGCCCGTCATGCGGTGCAGCAATTGGCATAACTCCGGGTTAGGCGCAAACAGCACGCGCGCGACCGAATAAAATCGCGCCGCGGTGGCCATCGTCAAGTCTTCAATCTTCTGGCCGGTCGCAACCGATTGGCGCTCGGGCAGCATGCGTAAGAACCAGTTGGAGCGACGAGCCAGGTATTCATGCACGTTGGTGTGCCAGCTCGCAGCCAGCGGCAGCTTGCGATGATGCGCCAGGCCTGCGCCCAGCATCCCCACCTCGCTGGGACCGGTGATGTGAATTAGATCAGGCCTGAACCGCTCCAGAACCTCTCCGATCAGCGGAATGTGGCGCAGAAACGCAGGGTCGAAGCGTAGGTCTTTCTCTAGTGCGAAGGAGAGAAAGCCGCGCGGCAATTCCAGGGTCCATACATTGCCGTCTTCGGTAAATGCCTGCTCGCGATCCCCAGCGCGAACACAAAGGAAAGGCAGATTACGACGCCGCGCAAACGCTTCAAGGTGGCGGCTGGTATGTGCTACCCCGTTTACCTCGTGAAATGAGTCGGGGAAATAGGCCACGCGCGGCATCTGTGCAGTCATAAATCTTGATCACGGCAACGGAACAATCATATTCCCGCCGAAAATCCCCTTGTTCCGATTAACCGTCGTAATCGCCCAGCGCAAGGCGCAATTGGTTCGCGTCGTTCCACGCGATGCGCAGGCCGCCGGAGACTGGCCCAGCGCCCATCAACTGCACACATTTGATCGCCCATCCTATTGCGAGCGGAGCGCGGCCCTTGGGCCACAGCTCCTTCAAAGGGCGAATCGCGCCCTTCGCATCGGGATGGTAAGCGCGTTCATCCCACGTGCGCGAGCCCTGCGGGAAGTCAGGATAATCGCGAATCGCATCGAGGGTAGCTTGGAGGAGGCGATGTTTCCACGGCTGCGCATACTGCGGCATGAAGAGAACGTTGCTCCGCTTTTCCTTGCGGACTTCGTGAACGAATTCCGTAAATGTGCTTGCATTCGTCAGATTGATGTTCGCGTTCGGCTCCACTCCGTGACGGTCGCCGCCGCTGGTCAGCAGCATGTTCCATTGCTGCGCCAGGCGCCGCACCGCGCGATTCTCTTCCCAATTGCGCAGCCCGTTTAGCTCCAGCGCGTGCAACCACGCGCCGTACTTCTGCAGGAACTCACCCAACAGAAACTCATGCTTCTCCTGGCCAATCAGAAACAGGTCCCACATCGGATGGTTGAAAACCACCAACACGTCGGGCTCATCATTGAGGTCTACAAGAATTTCCATCAACCGTTTATCGCTGGGTTTGGCCGTGAACTCCGCCAGTGTCTGCATCCACACCCTGGCCCGCGCGCTCGGCAGGTTGTGTACTCCAAGATGGAAATCCTGCACGCCGCCATAAGGAACGCTCCACTCCACCGACACAGGAATCCGACGCGCACTCGGAACCGTTCGAAGCAACATTGGCGCATTGATATTGTCGTGGTCTGTGATCGAAACCATCGATGCCAGATCAAGTTTCTCAATCTGCCCGCTCTCCAGATCAAATGCCAGCTTCGGTGTCATCGGCGGAGTCCAGTAGCTCGCGGCATAGTTCACGCGCAGCCCATGGATCCCCTCTGAGCGACGCTCAAGCCGCGAGAGCAGCGGACGAATCGCCGGATACTGGCTACCAAGATTCGCCAGAAAATCCAGCGTCTCTTTCGATTGATTGGTGTGGCTGTGCAGAGAAACGCCGGTGCGGAACTCTCTCGTTGCATCCTTGTCGCGCCACAGGTACGAAACGGTCGAAGTGGCCATCTCTCCTCCTCATCTCGCGATTTGGTCTGATTTCTACCCACAAGTATCCGCTGCGCCCATCAACATGGCGTGAATGTGTCGCGAATAGCAGTTCAATTGCCGAATGGAATCAACAAAGTAACCAGGATGGATGAGAGCAACTTCTATCTCTACTTGCTTGTCTTCGCCAGTTCCGGACCAAGAAAGTCTTCGAGCGTCGAGTGCGGCAGTAACTCTTGGAACGCTTGCGCTGCTGCTGCATTCGCCTCGGGAATAAGGTAATTGTCAGTGAGACCCGTCCGCAGTAATTCGAAAGCCTGCTCCGGCGTGTCGGCGTACTGAAAGAGCTCGATGTCTTTCGGCGAGATCGCGCCTGTATCGACAAGCGCATCCATGTTGAAAATTCTTTTCCAGTACTCGGAACCGTACACCACGACCGTAATCTTCTTCGCCAGTTTGTGCGTTTGCGCCAGCGTGAGAATCTCAAACATTTCGTCCAACGTCCCGAATCCGCCGGGAAACACGACGAGCGCCTTCGACAGGTATGCAAACCACAGCTTGCGCATGAAGAAGTAATGAAACTCGAAATTCAGCGTCGGCGTGATATAGGGATTCGGCGCTTGTTCAAACGGCAGCCGGATGTTCATGCCGATCGTCTTGCCGCCCGCTTCGTATGCCCCGCGGTTGGCCGCTTCCATAATGCCCGGCCCGCCACCGGAAGTGACCACGAAGCGATGACGGCGAGAGGGAATCTTTCCCGCCCACGCTGTAAGCATCTGCGCCAGCCGCCGCGCGTCCTCGTAATAGCGGGCCATTTCAACCGCCGCCACTGCGCGTTTGCGCTGCAGATCGCTTGCCTTGCCTGTGGCAATATCCGGCACGCTGGCGGGCTGTTCTTCACTGGGTGCGGCCTGCCTGGAGCCAGTATTGTCGAGCAGCTCCAATGCGTGGTCAGCCTCTTCGCGCCCGCGAAAACGCGCCGATCCGAAAAAGACCACCGTGTCCTGGATGTGCTCCTTGCGAAAACGCGCCAGCGGCTCCATGTACTCGGAGACAATGCGAATAAGTCTCCCGTCCGGGCTGTTCAGAAAATTCGAATTCTCATAAGCCAATGGGGCGGTGGCTAACGGAGGCGGAGCGCCATTCCCAGGCAGTACCGCCGCAGGAAGTGATCCCTCTACCGAAGGCTCATTCACATCGGAATCGCTGCTGCTCTTAACTTTAGGCACGTCAAGTTTCGCCGTTCCCTGTTCGCCGTTGGCTGTTCCTCGTTCTCCGTCGCTCATACTCATCTATCCCGATGGCGGATTGCGTCCTGGAACGCAATCCAAAGATTCAACAGGCCCAATCCTGAAATGATTCCGCGCACTGCGCCATTGGCCGCATAAATCGAGAGCGTAGGAAACTGCACAAAGAGTGGGTTCTGATCCCAAAACAGTTGCGACCAGGGCGCGTAGCAGACAGCCAGCCCGATGTACATCCGTAACAGCACCCGCAAATATAACTCGGTCCGCACCAGCCATCGCGGGATACGCTGAGGTATTGCATTTGTCGCCGATGGAGTCACTTGAGGCGGAGCATCCGGTGCGCTGGTCAATATCGGCCCGGGCACTGGAGCCGGGCTCGCGGGTAACTGAGGCGATGTCAATTCCGGCTGCTGAGGCATTCTATAGGGCCTGTAAACGCTGCCCCCGAATTCCTGCCGAATCACCAGCTCAGGGACGCTGTAATGCAACGGTAACACAGCAGACGGGCTTCCAAGCTCGTACCGGCTATTGGGAGCCCCCGCCCGCGTTTCAGAGAAGTATTGATTGCCATTGCAAGCAGGCCTATCCTATTTCCTGTACGCGGGCTTCTCCCCATGGAGTGTCACCATGAAGCGTGCAACCGCCCTCTCGCTCGCCTTCCTCCTCTGTGGAACAATGTTGACCGCACAGAACGCGCAGCAGCAATCCTCAAACTTCGTCATCAATCTTCCGGCGTCAACATGCCCAGTAGGCATGCGCGCATCGCAGGGCGTCAGTAGCCATTTGCTGGCTGTTCGCGGCGACCAGCAGCGCGTCGACGTTGTCGCGCAGCGCATTCACCTGATCCTCATCAATTCCAGGCCGCCCAGTTCCAAATCGCCCAGGATTGCCACTGCCACGGTCACCGTACACGGGCTATCCTCAAAGGGCCGCACGATCCAGACGTTTTCCAATCAGTCCAGTTCATCCGATTTGATCAGGGCACTGGATGTCTCGTTCTCGTCCGACAGCGAAAACAGCGTTTCCACCGATCTCTTGCTTCCCAGCTTTACATCGGTCAAATCAATCGAACTGAACACCGTTACCTACGCTGACGGAACGATGTGGAAAGTCTCCGCACAAGGGGCTTGCCGCGTGGCGCCCGATCCCATCGTGCTGATCTCCAACCGCTGATTTTGTGCGTGCGCGTTGGGGTTTCTTGTCTTTGCACTGTTCCGAACCGATGTGATTCCGCTTCGGCCAATTCGGCCAGATTCAGGTGGTCGTGCGTATCGCCTGCAGATTGGCTCTCCGCACGGTATTTGGAAGCGCACCACTGCGTTATTCGTGCGCGCCATGCTTCTTCAGCAGGTCCGCCCATTTGTGGTCGTCCATCTGCAGCGCGTAAGTCAACGGCCGATTCTCGCTTTGGTCCACAGCGTTCACATCCGCGCCCTTATCGACTAGAATCTGAATCAGACTTCCGTACTGCAAGTGCAGCGCGCAATCCAGAATCGTGTCGCCATACGCGTCTGCCGCATTCACGTTCGCGCCTTTGTCCAGCAGAAAAAGGACATCCTCCTTCTGGTCCCGCAGCACAGCCCAGAACAACGGAGTCGCGCCGCTCGCCGACATCGCATTCACATCTGCACCCTTTGCTACGAGCAACTGCACCAGTTCCTTGTGCTTGCTCGCGAACAATGCAAGATCGAGCGGCGTATACCCGTTCTTCATGTCGCCGGCATTCACTCCATGCACCGTCAGCAAACTGACCGGATCCTTGTGGTTGTTTGAATTCAGAACTGAGCTCAGATCGCCGGGCGTAAACGCGCCATAGTTGTTCTTGATCTTTACATCTGAGCCCGAATCAATCAGCACCTGCGCAGCGGCCAGCTGCCCGTGCAACGCGGCAGAATGCAGCGGCGTATCGCCCAGCTTGTCTCTATCGGCAACCAGCTTGGGGTCGGTTTGCAGCAGCGTCTTGATCTTGTTCACATCGCCTTTGCGTGCCGCGTCATGAATCGGGCCGCAAAAAGCCCGGCCGCTCCAGCCAAGCACCAAAGCCAAAACCATCGCCACGCGGAATCTCCGCGAAAAGAAGAGCCGGTTCAAAAATGTGTACATTTTCATTGCTTATCCACCTGAATCGCCAGCGTTAAATACACCCCGGACATTTTATCCAATTCAAGCAAAGAGAACCTGAGCCGATGGGCCTCCCATTCCGGCGTTGACCCAACTCAAATTTCCATCGCCACGCCTCTTCGCCAAGCTCCCTGAAGCACTCGATCCTCACGCTATCCTAAAGTAACGTGACCTGTGTGTTACTAATTGCTCCAATGTCGTAAGAGCGCGCAAATGTTCACGGTACGATGATTCGATGCTGAAGAATCTCCCCCTTCGAGGCAATGGAGCGAAGCCGTGAATGCTTACGAAGACACAAAAATAGGACGCAGCGTCGTCACAGATACCTTGCAGAGTCTGGTCGATAACGCCAGGCTGTGCCGTGAACGAATCGATCGGCTTGAGGCTGGACAGCACTTCAACCGGGCGGAGGCCATTGCGGGCCTCGGGAAGTTGCTTGACGCCTGCCAGAATCTCCGGGACGCTATCCTCTCCGAGGACAGCGCTGTCACATGGAGCACGAAGGAAGAGCTTCACGATCTCGTCAATCGACTCGATGATGCTGCAGTCAAACGACGCCAGTATTTGGACTTGGCGCAATTCCTCGCCAATGGCACCGTGGTGCACCGTCGCGAGCGGACAAAACAGGAGCGTTTGGCGCTCCGTGACGCCGCCGTAGCCGAGTTGATGGAAATCTCCGAGCTCATCTCGCCGCCTGTACTGCCCGGTCCCGCAGTCGAAGAATGGCTCCAATGGGCGTGCGGCCTCGAAGACGGTGCCAACGAACCCGACCTTCTCAATCTCAAGAACAACTTCCCGCGCCTCGATGACTTTGTCCGTCAGTTGGAAATTGAGTGGTGGCGGGATGGAGTCGCACCGGCCGCAGTTCAACTGGGCGAATCTGTACCCGCGATCATTCCAACTCTTGAAAAGCCAGCGAGCATTCCCGCAATTGACGAATCCGCGACGGAAGATGCTGGCGGCCCATCGACCGCTTTTTCCATTCCTGAGCAGACCTCCGATGAAGAAGAAATAGACGAAGACGATCCCGCCCCCGAAGCTCCATTCGCGGCTGAGATCGCAGAGCCGCCGTCGATCGAACTGAAGCTGTCCTTTGCGGATCCGGTCGACGAGCCATTGCCGGATTCCGTCGCCTCCCTCACCGACACCATTCTCAGCGGCAAGCTTTCATTCTTTTCCTGGAGTGACATAGACCATTTCACACGGCACATTGAAATCTCGAAGACCCAGGAGAAGGAGGACAGAAGGATTCGGGCGCTCGTTGCAACTTCTCATTGGCTTGTGCCCAGCGATCAGAACCCGGTCCTGCATCCAAGTTGCGGCATTCGCGCACTGACGGGTTATGCAGGCGTCTCAGACCTCGTCGCCGTGTCTCCTGAAGAAGCGATGAACGCAGTCGAGACCGACCATCATCTGGACATGTTCATCGGCGGCGCCGATCTGCTGCGCTGGGGCCTCCTGCAGCCTTCTGAGAATCAATTCAACGGAATCGCCTCCATCCGCCGCCTCCGGTTCGATCAGATCAAGGCCTGGTTCCACGACATCTACAAAATCGAACTCGCCGATCAGCAATTCCGCGATATCTATACCCTCACATCTGGAATTCCGATTCTCGTCGGCGAGTTGCACCGGCTCATTATCACCGTTCCCTCGGAGCCGCCCACCTGGATCGGCCATGCGCCGTGGCTTGAAATCAAATCGCATTTTGCGGAGCGGCTTCCTGTTGTCGCGCAGGATCTCAGAAAGGGCGCGCCGTCGATTCGGCTCACCGAGCGGGAGATCGCTCTGCTCAAGATGGTCGTGATCGCCAGCGACGATTCCACTGCGGAAACCATCACAGCGAATTTGACCGAAGATTGGCAACAGTACGGTCGCAAAGAATTGCGTGCGTTAAGCTCACGCGACGAAGCCAGCGTTGCGCTTCTGCAGGATCTCGGTCTGCTGCCCATGCGGCGCGCCTCCGGGCTCGAGCGCATCAAGGCTTTGCTGCCGGTCGATGAAAACGACGCAATCCGGAAGATTGTCGCTTTCCTTTAAGCATCTGGAACTCAGAAATGCTGAAAGGGCACGCGGTCAACGCGTGCCCCTTTTCGTTTGTGCGGTGCCTCATTTCTGAATCGTGAGCGCCTACGGCACCAACACATTCTCTTTCCCGTCTCCGGTCCCGACAGATCCAACCACTCAAATTCCCCAGGCGCCTGACGGTTGTCCAGCGCGGTCATCCGGTTCCGGGTTATCCTGTCCTCAACTATGCATAAAGGGCCTTTTCCCCTTCTCCTCGCGTCCTGCGCCGTCGCTGCACTCTTCAACTCAGGTTTTTCATCTGCCGCCCAGGAGGGCGGGATGAAGCTGATCCGCTATCGCGGCGAGCAACCCGTGCGCGCCCGGCATGGCATGGTTGTTAGCGTTCACCACCTCGCGTCAGACGCCGGCCTCGAGGTGCTGCGCGAAGGTGGCAATGCGGTTGACGCCGCCGTGGCAACCGGCTTCACACTCGCAGTCGTGCACCCGGTGGCAGGCAATCTAGGCGGCGGAGGATTTCTCCTCCTGCATACCCACGATGGCAGATCCACATTCATAGATTTCCGCGAGAAGGCACCGCTCGCTGCCTCCGAAACAATGTATCAGGACACGCAGGGAAATGTGATTCCCAGTGCTAGCGAAATTGGCTATCGCTCCATCGCTACGCCGGGCTCAGTCGCTGGCCTGGTTTACGCCGAGCTCAAGTATGGCAAGATCGGCCTCAATAGGGTGATGGCTCCGGCCATAAAACTTGCGAGCGAAGGCTTCGCGCTCACTCTGGAAGAAGCACACGAACTCACTGACGCTGACCTCGCCCGTTTTCCCGCCTCGAGGCTCATCTTCCAACGTAACGGAACATACTACAAGCCCGGAGAAACCTTTCAGCAGCCCGAGCTTGCACGCACGCTCCAGCGCATTGCCGCCGATCCCGATGACTTTTATCACGGCAAGTTGGCTCATGAGCTGGTTAACGACCTCAAAAAGGGCGGCGCCCTCATAACGCTCGATGATCTGGCGCAATACACAGTCGTTGAGCGCGCACCCGTCACCGGCACGTTCCACAACTACACGGTCATCAGCTCTCCGCCTCCTTCCTCCGGCGGAATCGCGCTCTTGAGTGCGCTCAACATACTGGAAAGCTACGACCTCACAGAACTCGGTGACCGCACACCAGAATCGATGCACCTGATTGCCGAGGCCTATCGACGGGCCTATATGGATCGAGCCGACTATCTCGGCGACCCGGACTACAACAGCATCCCTATGAGTGAGCTGACCTCAAAGAAGTACGCCGAGGCCTGGCGACGCAGCATCTCACCTGACAGCGCCACTCCCAGCGCGAGGTTGGCTCGCCCCGAAGGCTTTCTTCCGCCTGCGCCAAAGACCGCCGGCCATCGCATGGAATCGCAGGACACAACGCACTATTCTGTTGTTGATAGCGAAGGCAACGCCGTCTCGGTCACCACAACCCTCAACGACGGCTTCGGCTCGCGCGTTACTTCGGCCTCGCTCGGTTTTCTGCTCAACGACGAGATGGACGATTTTGCCTCGAAGATGGGCGTACCCAATATGTACGGCCTCATCCAGGGTCCTGCCAACGCCATCGCGCCCGGCAAGCGCCCGCTAAGCTCGATGACTCCGACCATTGTCCTGGAGAACGGCAAGCTGCGCTACGTACTTGGCTCACCGGGCGGCGCGCGCATCATCACCACCGTCGCCAACATCTTCCTTTCCGCAGCCGAAGGAGGCCTCAATATTCAGGAGGCCGTCGACGCTCCTCGCTTCCACCACCAGTACCTGCCCGACAAGCTCTACCTCGAACCGGACTTCAGCGAGAAGACGCTCGCCGGCCTGCGCTCAAAGGGCTACACGCTTGAAGTCAAAGACGGCCATTGGTCCAATGGCGAATGCATCGCCGTTGATCCCGAGACCGGCGAACTCCAGGGCGGACAGGACCACCGCAGCCACTATGGCAAAGCCGCCGGCTATTGAACGAGCGTTACGCCTTCTGGCTCAGGCTAAGAATTGTTAGCCCCGGACGCAATCCCTCCGGTTCGTCGCTCAGCGGACCCTTTGCGTCCGCAGTTGCGGAGCTGCCTCCCGAACCACCCGCCTCTGCAGCATCCCCGATCGGTAGAAACACTGAAAATACCGTTCCGCTCGCACCAGGCCGCTGCGAACTCCACACCCGCACCCGTCCTTTGTGCCGGTCCACCAATTGCGCGACTACCCACAAACCCAGTCCAGTACCCGTTTCCTCTTTCGTTGTGAAGAACGGCTCAAAAATCCGCCGCATCGTGGCCCGGTCAATGCCCGCGCCTGAATCGCAAACCGTCACCCGCATCCCTTCGGTGGCGCTGTCTCGCAAATCCCGCGAAGACCGCATGCGAATCCGCAGGCGCCCGTTTCGCTGCATCGCCTCAATCGCGTTCGCCACCAGGTTCGCGAAAATCTGCTGCGTCTCGCTCGGCATGCACGCTATGGGCACTTCGCGGCCAGTCTGGACGTCCACCGCGATCTCCATCGCTCGAAGCTTGCCGCGAAAAAGTATTAACACCGCGTCCAGAACCTCCGACAGCATCGTAATTTTCGGTGTTCCCGTCTGGCGGTGAAACTTCAAGGTGGATTGCGCAATCACCGAGATGCGCATCAATTCATCGAGCGCATCGGAGGCATATTTCCGCGCGGAGACCCCGGCCGTATCGCTCAGTGTAATCAGGTAAAGCATGTTCGCAACCGCTTCGAGCGGATTGTTGATCTCGTGCGCCACTGAGGCTGCCAGCCGTCCCGCGACGGCGAGCTTCTCTGCCCGCAGCATCGCCTCTTCAGCCTCCTTGCGGTGCGTTATGTCGGCCATAACGCCTATGATTCGCGTCACCTGGCCTTCGTTGTCGCGTTGGCATTTGCCCTGCGATTCCAGCCAGTGCACCGAGCCGTCAGGCCAGCGCACGCGATAATTCTTGTGGTAATCCGTTCCCTCAGCCTTGGCCAGCGCATATGATTCCTTCAAACCCTCTACATCGTCCGGGTAAACGAACTGAAACCATACATCCGGATCGGGACCGAAGGCGCCAGGCTCGCAGCCCACCATTCGAAAGATCTCGTCCGACCGGTGGATGATGCCCTTTTGCAGATCCCAAACCCATAACCCCATGCCATTGGCCCGCAAGGCGAGCTGAAGCACATCATCGCGGTCCCTCAGCGCCTCGATTGCGCGGGCCCGTTCCTCTGCCAGCTGGCGCTCGGATTCGGCGAGCGCCAATTTTTGCTGCAACTCTTGATTGATCAGTTCCGCACGCCGTCTCGAAAGCCGCCGAATCGACCAGCCCAGCAACAGTGAGACTGCAAGGAACAGCGCCAGCCGCAATTCCTGGTTTGCGTTCCCAGTCGTGAATCGAACTTGCGCTTTGGTCAGAAACGCATCCACCAACACCACGTCAATCAGGGCACAGCCTACAGCTCCCCAAATGCCGAGAAACCACGCGGCAAGGACGACGGCGGGGAAAGCAAGAAGCAAAGGAAAGGCACGCAACGGAGCGATTGCGGAAGTCAATCCCACAGCCACACAGGCCATGCAGCATCCAAGCAGGAACCGCAAGAACCATGGCAACCGTTCGATGGCATCGAAATTTAGAGTGATCTTCGCCATGAACACAGTCTCCGGTGTTCACCGAATACTTCCAGCATTTCACCGGGCGTTCTGAGCTGTCGCGGAGAACATAGTCGCCTGGAAGAAGAACATCGTTTTGCATCCAGCAAATTAGGATTCGCCTGGTAAAGATAGCCCGGGGATGACAGTGTGGGTAGCATAGGGAAAATCAGGTCTCATGTCCAGTGTGGCAACTCAAGGACGCCACCATCGCCGCC
>Ga0137379_10006026_pt1 | contig 11463 bp, 10 predicted proteins | sample SagtaG_18_FD_104812 | JGI IMG/M metagenome (GOLD analysis project Ga0137379, IMG submission 104812) | Vadose zone soil microbial communities from Sagehorn Ranch, Mendocino, California, USA - Sage2_L_80_16 metaG | ecosystem: Environmental > Terrestrial > Soil > Vadose zone | place: USA...
GATGTAGAGACCGAGCCCCGTTCCCCGCCGGCCCTTGGTCGTCGCGAACGGGCGGAACAACTGCGGCGCGACTTCGGGGGCGACACCGCGACCGCCGTCTTCCACCGCCACGAGGACGCGGCCCTCCTGGGCCCAGGTGTCCACCGTCAGCCGCCGCGGCCGCTCGACGCCCCGCAGCGACTCGATCGCGTTGGATAGGAGGTTCACGAGCACCTGCTCGAGCTTGATGGCGTCGCCCTGCACGGCGGGCAAGGCGGGATCGAGCCGGCCGCCCACGGCGATCTCGTCCACGCCGAAGCGATAGGACACGAGGTCGAGCGCCCCGCGGACCACGTCGTTGAGGTTGACCATGCCCACCTCGCGCTCCGTGGCCCGCACGAACCGCAGCAGGCCGCGCAGCAGCTTGGACGCCCGCCGCGCCTGTCGCAGGATCTGCGTCATCTCGGCCCGCTGCTCCTCCGTGACCGCGGGGTCGGCGAGACGGTTCTCGGCGTGCGCGGCGATGGCCATGAGCGGATTGTTCACTTCGTGCGCGACCCCCGCCAACAGCTCACCCGCGGCCGCGAACCGGCCCTGCCCCTCGGCACGGTCGCGCAGCACGCGCGTCATGTCGTTGAAGTGCTCCGCCAGCCGGCCCAGCTCGTCCGTATGGGCCACGTCGACCTGCACCGTGAGATCGCCCTCGGCGACGCGCACCAGCGCCTGCTCGAGCGTCTCGAGGGGCCGGACGACGCGGCGGCGGACGATTAGGAAGGAGAGCGGGATGAACAGGACCCCGATCGCGAGCCACCCGAGCGCCACTCGCGAGGCCTGCGTCGTTGCCGCCCGCAGCGCCCGCTGGCGGTCGAGCAAGTCCGACCGAGCGAGATCGCCGGACGCAGCCAGGCTCTCGCCGACAAGGTCGTGGAGCGAGTCGGTTGCGCGGAGCTGCTCCTGGGCCGCGCCTCGCCGGCCCAGTTCCGCGAGGGCGGCGAGTTCGGTGAGGGCGTCGCCCAGGCGCGACATCCGCTCGTCGGTTCGCGCCGCCTCGACCCGCATCACACCGGGCACCTTGGCGAAGGTCCCCGCCCGGCTGCGCGTGCCGCCGGCGGCCGCGAGGGTGCGGATGAGCCGCAATGCGCGCGGGTCAGGTGCCGCAGGCCCGTCGAGTACGCGGCGCGCCTCGGTCACGGCCCGGTCGAGCGCGTCGTCGCGGTGCGTAAGGTCCTCGAGCTGGTAAACGACCGCCTCCGCGCCCTCGCCGAGCGACGCCGCCGCGCGGCCGACCGACAGGGTGAGGTAGATCGAGAGCCCCGCGGCGTACAGTGCTGCCGCGAGAACGAGCAGCAGCAGCAGCGTGCGGAGACTGAGTCCCGAGCGCTGCACGCTCAGCGGGACTCCATCCGCACGGGCAGCCAGAACGCGACGACATAGATCGAGTCGGCCGCGCGACCGGCGGCGTCCGTGAGGGCGGGGAGCACCAACGCTCCGTCGCCCACCAGCGCCGCGTAGTCGCTCTCCGTGCCGAACCCCACTTCGTCGAGGACGGCAACACGGCGCTGCTGCAGCTCCGCCCGGACGCCGTCGCGCAGCCCTGCGCCGTACTCGTCATTCACGAAGAAGATCGAGACCCGCCGCGCACCGAGCCGCTCGGCCGCGAAGGCCGCCATGAAGGCACCTTCCGCGGAGTCGTCCGGAGCGAGCATGAACGTCCAGGGCCCCACGGCGTGCAGCAGGCGGCTCGTGCTCGTGGGGGTGATCTGGGGGATGCCCGCCTCGTTGTACACGGAGGAGGCGACCAGCGAGCCGCGGCTCGACCCGTGCCCCACGATGCCCACGCGCCCGCAGGCGCAGGTCAGGGCGCTGAGCAGCGCCAGCGACCGAACGCGAGCGACGAACATTACATCAAGCTTGGCCCGAGAGGCGCGCGGCGCAACGGTGCCCGGCTGGACGAAGCGCGCCACCGCCGGTATAACTAGGCGCCCCGTGGGTGATGCCACCGAACCCTCAGGATCCCGAATCCTCAATGAGCCCGCTTCCGATCGCCGTTCTCGTCGTGTTACTCGCTCAAGGCCCGTCGCCCGTTTTGCGGTCGCCCCCGGCCACCGCCGAGCGCGACTTCGAGCGCCTGTTGCTCGCGATCCCCGACAGCGCGAGCCTGCGGGCGATGTCGCGCGACCTGACCCGCCTGCCGCACATGGCCGGAACGCCGGCGCAGGCGGTGACGCGCGACTACGTCGTCGAGAAGCTGCGGTCGTGGGGTCTCGAGAGCTGGACGAAGGAGTACACCGTCTACCTGCCACAGCCCGAGATCGTGGCGGCGTGGCTCATCGCCCGTCCGGGGGCGGTCGCCGTGCCGCTGGCGCTGCGCGAGCCACCGGTGGCGGGCAACCCCGCGACGCAGGGGCCGCAGGTCCCGCCGTTCAACGGCTACACGGGGGACGGCGACATGACGGGCGACGTCGTGTACGTGAACTACGGGCTGATCGAAGACTACCAGACGCTCGACTCGCTGGGCGTCAGCGTGCGGGGGAGGATCGCGGTGGCCCGCTACGGGCGTTCATTCCGCGGCATCAAGGCCCGCGAGGCGGAGCGGCACGGCGCCGCCGGCCTGATCATCTACTCCGACCCGCAGGACGACGGGTACTTCCGCGGCGACGTCTACCCCCGCGGGCCGATGCGCCCCTGGGGAGGCATCCAGCGCGGCAGCGTCCTGAACGTCAATGGCGATCCCACCACGCCGGGCTACGCCTCACTCCCGGGGGCCCGCCGCGCGCCCGAAGAGTCGCTTCCCATCCCGCGTATCCCCGTGGTGCCGATGAGCTACGGCAACGCGCGGCGTTTGCTCGAGCCGCTCGCCGGCCCTTCGGTGCCGCAGGCCTGGCAGGGCGCGCTGCCGTTCCGCTACCACCTCGGCCCGGGCCCCGTGCGGGCGCGGCTCCACGTGCAGACGGAGCGCGGCGCGCGCGCGATGCACCCGATCTGGGACACGTTCGGGATGGTGCGCGGGGCGCGCTATCCCGACGAGTGGATCGTGGTGGGCGCCCACCGGGACGCATGGGGCCCAGGGGCGCGGGACAACATCAGCGGCACGGTCACGGTGCTCGAGGCGGCGCGCGCCTTCGCCGGGCTGGCGCGGCAGGGGCTGCGGCCGGCGCGCACGGTCATCTTCGCGACCTGGGACGCGGAGGAGTGGGGCCTCACGGGATCGACCGAGTGGGTGGAGGAGATGGAGGATTCGCTCCTGGCGCACGCGGTGGCCTACATCAACGAAGACGGCACGTTCTCGGGATCGACCTTCAGCGGCGCCGCGTCTCCCTCGCTCAAACCGCTCGTGCGGGAGGCTGCCAAGGCGGTGCCCGACCCGCGGGGACCGGGGACCGTATACGACGTCTGGCTGCGGCGCAACAAGAGCGATACCGCGGATCTCACACTCGGCAACTTGGGCGGGGGCTCCGACTTCGCCGGCTTCTATCACCACCTCGGCATTCCCGCGGGCGGGATCGGGTTCGACGCTCCCGACGGGATCTACCATTCGATGTACGACTCCTACGACTGGATGTCGCGGTTCGGGGACCCGGGGTACCGGGCGCACCGGGCCGGCGCGCAGCTCGTGGCCGTGATGGTCGCGCGGCTCGCGAACGCCGAACTGCTGCCCTACGACTACGTCGCGTTCGGAACCGAGCTGACCCGGCTGGTGTCGCAGCTCGACTCCGGGATCACGCGCAAGCAATGGACCGTGAGCACTCAGGGGTTGAAGGACGCCCTCGGCCGCTTCACGGACGCGGCGCGGGCGCTGGCACGCGCCCGCGACAGCGCGCTCGCCATCACGGATTCCACTCGCGCCTCCCGCGCCAACGCCGCGCTGATGCAGGTCGAGCGCCGGCTCACGCGGCCGCAGGGCCTCGCCAGCCGTCGCTGGTATCGCAGCCTGCAGTTCGCGTCGGACGTGGACAACGGCTACGCCACGATGGCTTTCCCCTCGGTGAACGAGGCGATCCGCTACGCGGACCCCGCCACCGCCGAGCGCGAGCTGGCGGACCTCGCCGCGCGGATCGACGGGGCGCGCGCGGCGCTCGAGGACGCCACGGCCGCCCTACGCTAGCGGGGACTCGGGGGAAGCGGCAAATTGAGCCTGCCGCGGCCCTCACCGGCGGACACAGACTTCGGGAGGCGTGCATGGCCGTTGAATCGGGCGACAGGATGAGAATCGTCATCTACTACGCCGTGTGGGCGACAATCTGCGCGACCGCGGCCGGGATCGTGATCGCGTTGATCCACACCTGGCTGTTCAGCTACATCCCGAACCGCTCGGGGCTGATCCACACGCTGTTCAGCGACGCCGTGACGGCGCTCGCCATCGCCGCCGGGCAGGGAGCGGTCGTCCTGGTCACGGGCAGCGTGCTGGCCCAGCTGGGGCGCTCGCTGCAAGGCACGGTGCTCCTCGGCCTGCTCATCGGCCTGTTCGACTTCGCCATGTACCTGGTGCAGATGGCGATCCCGGCGGCCGAGCTGGGCTGGATCCCGGATGTCGTGATCCTCGTCGTGGCCGCGGTGGGCATCACGGTCTTTGGCGCGGCCAGGCCGTCGACCGCTTGACGCCTGTCACAGCTTGGGGAGCGTGATCCCCCGCTGCGCCTGGTACTTGCCCTTCTTGTCCGCGTAGCTCACCTCGCACTCGTCCCCTTCGTCGGCCGTGAAGAACAGGACCTGGGCGATTCCCTCGTTGGCGTAGATCTTCGCGGGGAGTGGCGTGGTATTCGAGATCTCGAGTGTGACGTAGCCCTCCCACTCGGGCTCGAACGGGGTCACGTTGGTGATGATGCCGCACCGGGCGTACGTGCTCTTCCCGACGCAGACCGTCAGCACGTTGCGGGGGATGCGGAAGTACTCGACCGAGCGCGCCAAGGCGAACGAGTTCGGGGGCACGATGCAGACGTCGCCGTGGAACTCGACGAAGGACTTCGGATCGAAGCGCTTCGGGTCGACGACCGCCGACAGGGCGTTGGTGAAGATCTTGAACTCGGGCGCGACACGCATGTCGTAGCCGTAGGACGACACGCCGTAGGAAATGACGCCGCCCCGCGCCGGGTCGTCGGCAAAGGGCTCGATCATGCGGTGCTGGTGCGCCATGCGGCGGATCCAGCGATCGGATTTGATGGACATGGTCGCGCAATATATCGGCGCCATCGACACTTACGCCACTCGGTCGGTTGACACGGCTGCAGCGGCGCGGTACGTTTCGGCGGCTTAAGTGAATTTTTTCACGAGCGCGATGATCCAACCCTACGCGTCCTTCCTGCTGCTGTTGCTGCTCGTGGTCGCGAACGCGGTCGGCATGATCGCCGCCTCGCACCTGATCACGCGGCGCCGGCCCACCCCCGTGAAGGAGCTTCCCTACGAGAGCGGCATGCCGCCGCTCGGAGACGCGCGCGAGCGGTTCTCCGTGAAGTTCTATCTCGTCGCGATGCTCTTCATCGTCTTCGACATCGAGACCGTGTTCCTCTTCCCCTGGGCGACGATCTTCCGCGACGGGGGTGCGCCGGGGACGGGGACGGGGTTCTTGCTCGTGGAGATGCTGGTGTTCATCCTGATTCTTGCCGTGGGCTACATCTACGTGTGGAAGCGCGGGGCACTGGAATGGGATTGAAACATGAAGCGAGGACGTCACGAAACGACGTCACGAGACGACGTCACGTGACGACGGCTCGCGACGTCGTCGCGCAGGGCGTATGAAACGCGTCCTCGAAACAACAGAAGTCGCCGGCCAGAGCCCCAACTGGCTGCTGACGCGGCTGGACGACCTGGTCAACTGGGCGCGCGCCAACTCCCTCTGGCCGATGCCCTTCGGCACGGCCTGCTGTGCCATCGAGTTCATGGCGACCGCGGCCAGCCGCTTCGACTTCGCGCGCTTCGGGATGGAGCGACAGGCGTTCTCGCCCCGCCAGGCGGACGTGCTGATCTGTGCGGGGCGACTCCCGTTCAAGCTCGCGCCCGTGATCCGCCGCGTCTACGACCAGATGCCCCAGCCCAAGTGGGTCATTTCGATGGGGGCGTGCGCCTCGACCGGCGGCATCTTCGACAATTACGCCATGGTGCAGGGCATCGACACGATCGTCCCGGTGGACGTGTACGTCCCCGGGTGCCCGCCGCGTCCGGAAGGGCTGCTGTACGGCGTGCTGCTGCTGCACAAGAAGATCAAGGGCGAGACGGTGCTCGATCCGGAGCTGCGCCGCGAGCAGCCGCTCGACGACAAGGGGCTCCGCCTCCCGCCCGAGCGGATCGACGAGATCTCCGAGCCCTTCGGCAACTCGGTGCACCAGTTCCGGTCGGCGTGAACCCCTCCGTCGACGCCCTGCGAGCGACCTTCGGCAACGCGATCGGCCGCGCGGTCGTGGCGCGCGACGGCGAGACGATCGTGACCGTCGGCCGCGATGCGCTGCGCGAGGTGATGCGCTGGCTGCGCGACTCCGCCGGCCACTCCTACGACTACCTGGTGGACGTAACGGCCGTCGAGTACCGGGATGCCGAGCGGCCGATCGAGCTCGTGTACTTTCTGCGGTCGCTCGAGCGACGGGTCGACCTGCGCGTGAAGGTCGACCTGCCCAAAGAGCAGGAACTCGCCGTGGACTCGGTGGTCGGGCTCTGGGCCGGCGCCGACTGGCTCGAGCGGGAGGTGTACGACATGTTCGGCGTGACCTTCCGCGGTCACCCGGACCTCCGCAGGATCCTCATGTGGGAGACCTACGCCGAGGGGTATCCGCTGCGGAAGGACTTCCCGCTGCGGGGCCGATTCAGCCGCGCGGAGCAGGTGCGCCAGGCGCTGGGCGCCAATCCCGAGGCGCACTACTCCATGGAAGAGCTGGCCATCGCCGAGGCGTTCGACGAGCTCCCCGAGGATATGAAGGAGCGGCTGCGCCGGGGCGAGCGCGGCAAGCTCCCGTTCTCCGAATGAGCAAGCGCACGGTCGAGCTCGAGCTCGCGACGCCGGGGCTGGACGCCCAGGGGCGCCCCGCGCGCGTTCCGCTGACAGTCGGTGGCACGGGCGGAGGCGACGTCGCGGGCCAGCTCGCGGTGGAGCCGGGCAGCGAGCACATGCTGCTCAACATCGGCCCGCAGCATCCCGCGACCCACGGCGTGCTACGGCTCGTCGTCGAGCTCGACGGTGAGGTCGTCGTGCGCTGCATCCCGCACGTGGGCTACCTCCACTCCGGCTTCGAGAAGCTCGGCGAATACCGCCACTACAATCAGATCATCCCGCTCACCGACCGCACCGACTACCTCTCGCCGATGGCGAACAACGTCGGGTTCGCGCTCGCAGCGGAGCGGCTGATGGGCATCGCGATCACGCCTCGCTGCACGGTGCTGCGCGTGATCGCCTGTGAAATGAGCCGCGTCATCTCGCACATGGTGTGGCTCGGCACGACCGCGATCGACCTCGGCGCCTTCACGCCGTTCTTGTGGGCGTTCCAGGAGCGGGAGCGGATCTACGACCTGCAGGAGATGTGGACCGGCGCGCGGCTCACGACCAGCGTCACCCGTGTCGGCGGCATGATGGCCGACATCCCCGACGCGTTCGTCACGGGGCTGCGCCATTTCACGGAGACGTTCCCCAAGACCCTGCACGAGATCGACAGGGTGCTGACGCGCAACGCCGTGTGGGTGGGCCGCACCCAGAACGTCGGCGTGCTCAGGCGCGAGGAGGCGATCAATCACTCGCTCTCCGGGCCGATGCTGCGCGCGAGCGGCGTCGCCTACGACCTGCGCCGCGACAAGCCTTACCTCGACTACGAGACCTACGACTTCGACGTCCCGGTCGGCGAGCACGGCGACGTATACGACCGCTACCTCGTGCGGCTCGAGGAGTGCCACCAGTCGAACCGTATCCTCCAGCAGGCGCTCGCCCGGCTCCCGGACGGGCCCGTGAACGTGGACGACCCCCGCGTGATCCTGCCTTCCAAATCGCGCGCCATGAGCGACATGGAGGCGATGATCTACCACTTCAAGCAGGTGATGGAAGGCGTGAAGGCGCCGGTGGGGGAGGCCTACGTTGGGATCGAGAACCCCAAGGGTGAGCTCGGCACCTACCTCGTGTCCGACGGCTCGGCGAAGCCCGTCCGCTGGCGCATCCGGCCGCCGTCCTTCATCAACCTGTCGTCGCTGCCGAAGATGGCCGAGGGGCATCTCCTGAGCGACCTCATCGCGATCAACGCGTCGGTGGACATCGTGATGGGGGAGGTCGACCGATGAGCGCGGTCGAGACGCAGGAATACGCGCTCGTCTTCACCGGCAAGACGCTGGAGCGGCTCCAGGAGATCCTCACCCGTTACCCAACGAAGCAGGCCGCCCTGCTGCCCGCGCTGTGGCTCGTGCAGGGTGAGCGCGGCTGGATCTCCGACCGCAACATGGCCGAGGTGGGGGAGGTGCTCGGGCTCACGCCCGCCTACGTGAAGGGCGTCGTGACGTTTTACACGATGTACCATCAGCACCCCGTGGGCGCGAACTTCGTGCAGGTGTGCACGACGTCCCCCTGCAACATCTGCGGCGCCGAGGACGTGGTGAAGGCCCTGCTCGCGCACACGGGTGCCAAGGAGCTCGGCGCCACGAGCCCCGACGGCCAGTGGACCGTGATCGAGGTCGAGTGTCTGGGCGCCTGCGGCTTCGCGACGCCCGTGCTCGTCAACGACGACTTCGTCGAGAGCGTGACGCCGGAGAAAGTTCCGGAGCTCGTGAGGAAATACAAGTGAAGGGCCAATGCGGAAGGGAGGGGTGGGGTTGATGGGCTACCCTCACAAACCGCATGCCAAGGAGACGGCGCTGCTCTCCAAGCACTTCGGCGACCCCGACGCCCGCACCTACAAGGGGTGGGCGAAGCGCGGAGGCTACGAGGCGTGGAAGCAGGCCCAGACCATGGCGCCGACGGCGATCACGGACGTGGTGAAGGAATCGGGGCTGCGGGGGCGCGGCGGGGCGGGCTTCCCGACGGGGCTCAAGTGGTCGTTCATGCCGAAAGAGAAGAAGAAACCTCACTACCTGTGCGTGAACGCGGACGAGTCCGAGCCCGGGACGTTCAAGGACCGGGAGATCATGCGCTGGACGCCGCACGCCCTGCTCGAGGGCACGCTGATCGCGATGCGGGCGATCCAGGCCGAGGTGGGCTACATCTACATCCGCGGCGAGTTCACCGAGCCCTACTCCATCATGGAGCAGGCGCTCGCCGAGGCAACGAAGGCCGGCGTGCTCGGCGGCCACAAGATCCACCTGCACCGCGGGGCCGGGGCGTATATCTGCGGCGAAGAGACCGCGATGATGAACTCGATCGAGGGGAAGCGCGGAAACCCGCGGATCAAGCCGCCGTTCCCCGCGGCGTTCGGTGTGTTCGGGATGCCGACCACGATCAACAACGTGGAAACGCTCGCCGCCGTGCCGCACATCCTGCGGCAGGGCGCCGCGTGGTACAAGGCGATGTCGCTCTCCAACCCCAAGAGCACCGGCACGAAGCTGTTCTCGGTGTGCGGGCACGTGCGCCTGCCGGGGAACTACGAAGTGGCGATGGGCTTCCCGCTGAAGGATCTGCTGCACGAGTTGTGCGGCGGGATGCGGCCCGGGCGCACGCTCAAGGCGTGCATCCCGGGCGGCTCGTCGGTGCCCATCCTCAACCGCGAGGAATCTGAGGACTGCCTGCTCGATTACGAGGGCTGTGTCGAGAAGGGCACGATGCTCGGCTCGGGCGGCGTGATCGTGTTCGACGACTCCGCGGACATGGTCTACCAGATCATGCGCCTGGCCCGCTTCTACGCGCACGAGTCGTGCGCGCAGTGCACCCAGTGCCGCGAGGGCACCGCGTGGACCACCAAGATCCTCGAGCGGATCCTCGCGGGGCAGGGGAAGATGGCGGACCTCGACCTGCTGCTCGACCTGTCGGACAACATGACCGGGAAGACGATTTGCGTGCTGAGCGACTCCTGCGCCGCACCCGTCGTTTCCGGGATCAAGAAGTTCCGCACCGAGTTCGAGGATTACATCGCGGGACGCAAGCAGCCCGTCATGGTGGCCTGAGCGGGGAAGGGGGAGAGGGGAAGGGTGATGCCTGACGAGCTCATCAACCTCACCATCGACGACGTACCGGTCAGCGTCCCCCAGGGGACGCTCGTCATCGAGGCCGCGAAGCAAGCGGGCGTCCTCGTTCCGCACTATTGCTACCATCCCGGGCTGCCGGTCGCGGGCGTCTGCCGCATGTGCCTGGTCGAGGTCGAGAAGGCGCCGAAGCTCCAGATCGCCTGCGCGACCACGGTGGCCGAGGGGATGGTGGTGCGCACGCAATCGGAGCAGGCGAAGCAGGCGCGCATGGGCGTGCTCGAGCTGTTGCTGATCAACCACCCGCTCGACTGCCCGATCTGCGACCAGGCGGGCGAGTGCGAGCTGCAGGACTTCGTCTTTCAAGAAGGCCGCGCCGGCACGCGCTACGCCGAGTACTCCAAGCGCTTCAATCCGGTGGAGGACTTCGGGCCCGACGTCCTGTACGTGCCGAATCGCTGCATCCTGTGCACGCGCTGCGTCCGCTTCATGGAGGACCTGGCGGGGGAGCCCGTGATCAACGTCTCCGAGCGCGGGGATCGCGCCTACATCGGCATCCACCCGAACGCGCGCCTGGACCACCCCTGGGCCGGGAACGTGGTGGATCTCTGTCCGGTGGGCTCGCTGCTCTCGAAAGACTTCCTCCACAAGGCTCGCGCCTGGGAGCTGGACAAGACCGCGTCGATCTGCACCGGCTGCTCGCAAGGCTGCAACGTCACGCTCGATACCCGCGAGAACGTCGTGGTGCGCGTGCGCCCGCGGCCGAACCTCCAGGTGAACCGGTACTTCATCTGCGATCACGGCCGGCTGAACTACCGCTGGATGAACCGCGGCGACCGGATCGAGGCGCCCCTGGTGCGGCGCCACCCGACCGATTGGGACGAGGCGCTGAGCCGCGCAGCCACCGTGCTGCGGGGCGCCGGCGGCAAGGCGGTCGCCCTCGTCTCGCCCCGCACGTCGACCGAGGCCCTGTTCCTGGCCCGCCGGCTGCTGGCGCGGTTCGAGTGGACCGGCGCGTTCCAGGTCGTGATGGGCGACGAGGCGCCGCTCGCCGGCGTGCCCGACCTCGCGCTCCGGGCCGAGCGCGCACCCAACGCGCGCGGCGCGGAGCTGCTCGGCTACAGCCGTGACTACGCCGCCGCGCTCGAGACCAGCCGCACGGCGGCCGTCGTGCTCGTGATCGACGAGCCCGACGCCGCGATCGAGACCGCCGGCACGCTCCTCTACCTCGGCACCGTCCTTCCGGAAAGCGCGCACGGGGCCGAAGTCGTGCTGCCGATCGCCAACGTGGCGGAAGAAGACGGTACCTACGTCAACCGGGACGGCCGGGTGCAGCGCTATTTCCAGGCGAAGCCCGCGCCCGGAATGGCGCGCCCGGCCTGGTGGGTCCTGTCCGAGCTCCTGACC
>Ga0137379_10006032_pt1 | contig 11459 bp, 11 predicted proteins | sample SagtaG_18_FD_104812 | JGI IMG/M metagenome (GOLD analysis project Ga0137379, IMG submission 104812) | Vadose zone soil microbial communities from Sagehorn Ranch, Mendocino, California, USA - Sage2_L_80_16 metaG | ecosystem: Environmental > Terrestrial > Soil > Vadose zone | place: USA...
CTGGTGCAATCGTGTTTCTCAAAGTCCTCTTGCGCAAGGCGGTTGAACGCGAGCGCCGCAACGGTGCTTTCGAGACGTGGAGCGGTAAGGCCCCACATGCACTGTGAGCAGCACCAGCCGGTGAACTTGTCGCCGTCGACCCAGATCAAGCGTTTACTCATACGTCTTTACCTTTTGCGTGCGTTTGGGATTCGAGCTCGGGCGCGACGGGTGGAACACATCAACAGAGCGAGCGCGGAAGGTGAAATCCTGCCCGTCGTCGCAGACAATGTCCCATGGATACACAGATCGGCAAAGTAACTAAAGGGCTTCATCCGGGTAGCACGATGCTGGCGCATCAGCCAGAGCGCTGCCCTTGGAAAGGGCGCGAAGTGAAGATTACCGACCCGAGACGAATCGCATGTTCCTAATTAATTTCAGCTGGCGATCTTCTTCTGCGTTCGAAGATCCGCCCCGCGCACAGGGCTAGCTCGGCTTTGCGGAGCGCACGGAAATTCAGGTCCAACTCTCTGAGGGTACGGGCGAGGGTATTCCTGTGTATTCGTAATGTTGGAGCGGCTTTGGTCTCGTTCCAATTGACGTCCTGGAGAGCGGTGAGAAATGAACTTCTTCTTAAATTCTCGGACAGCTTCGCTATAGACAATGCCTGCCCGATACATCTGCAGCACTATTGCATCAAGCTGAGCGCTGGTCGGATATGGCTGTTTTTCGCCCATGTTCAGTCAACTCCGGCGGGCAGTATAGCACTAGGTCAGGTGACGGATTTGCGTAGCTAGAGAGCGAGTTTTTCATGATGTTTGGAACGCTGATATTGCCGGATTTTTGAAGGGGAAAGACGCGCTGGTGCGTCGCCTTTCGGCGTATGATTTCTGTCTGGCCAGATAGAGGTTGCTATGAGCGCGTCCAAGACACTGGCGCTAACTGCATTGTTGCTGGCCACGACGTTTGCCCAAGCCGAGTGGAAGGAGTTTGCCTTTCCCGACGGGAACTTTAGAGTAGTGTTCCCCGAGAGCCCCCAAAAACAAATGGACACTGAGCGGAACCTACACCAGTTCAGTGCCGCTGTCGGCCCTGAGTCTTACGGAGTGGCGTACGCAGATTACTCGCCCAGCACGGATTGGGAAAGCGCGGTGAACGGCGAGCGTGATTCAATTGTGAACGGCCTTGGCGGGTCCGTGGTAGACGAGAAGGGTACCTCAGTGGAAGGTTATCCCGGGAAATGGATACGTTTTGTGGGACAGAATACGAGCGGGGAACTCGCCATCTACTTCGTCGGCCACCGGCTGTATTCGCTGCACGCTTTTGCTCCGAAGGGTGTGCCCCGGCCGGAGAATTTTTCTACATTTCTAAACTCATTTCGACTCCTATCAAAGCCGAAAGAGTAGCAGGGGTAGAAGCGGGACGGCTGACAGCGGCGCCAAATTTCGCGTGTGAGGTCGGGCATTTTCAGGAGGTTCGGGTCATGGATTTTGCGTGGTTGGATCGCGGATTTTACGTGAGGATGTGGGTCTCGGATCTTGCATGCCTGGCGAACTGGAAAAGCCGTGCCGGGGTGCGGCTTTTCTTTATGGTGTAGGGGCCAAAACGTTCCTGAGCTCTACTAGTAGCTCCGAGGGCCGCATGACTTTAATAGAAAACGCACTCTCGATTTGAGGACTCCTGTTTGGGATCCCTTTGTCGTAGGTGATGAATCGATCGCAGCCTGGCACGGATGGCCAGCATCAGCTGATGGGCGTCCATTCGGTCCAACTTCATTTTCCGGAGCGCTGAAGACGTGACATCGTCTTGGAACAGCGGATAAGACTCACCGCCGCGGATTCTTAAAACTTGTTTCGAAGGTCCTCAAGCCGCGAATCGCTCGCCAAGTCTAACTTGACAGCATCTAGTCTTCGTTGCGTTGTAGCGATTACTTCCCAAAGACTCTCACGTCACTTCGAACTCGTCTGCTCAGCCTAAAGCCCTGGTAAGCAAAATAGCTCGCGATGGCAAGCCCTATCCAGCTAATCCAAAGTGGCACGACAATGTTTGCCACTGTTACCTGCCAGCCAAAGAGAAGACGAAGGACATGGCCGAGAGCAATCAGCGAAAACACCGCTGCGGCCTAAATGAATTTGCAAGCTAAACAGGCACTAGACGTTTGTGACGTAGCGGAGATATTCAAGTGCAGCCGCGAGAAGGTCAACCGAATGGCCCGCCGAGGCGAACTGCCCGCATTCAAGTTCGGCAATCGCTGGTACGTCTTCCAAGATGATCTGGAACGTTTCGTGGTACAGTCGCGTTGTCATCTGCGCCGCATTCAGGAGGTTTGAATGAACCAGTTGAAGCGGCGTTCAACGTATCAGTACGAAACAATAACCCAAGAAACTCGCAGACATGGACCAGACGTATGGGCTTACCGCCATTTCGAGTTCGTCGAAGGAAGCAAACGGCGGCGCAAGACTAACGTCGGAACACTGGAGCAATATCAAACACGCGGTGCTGCGGAGCGTGCGTGCGAGCATGTACGCCTTGCAGCCAACGCGGAAAATCTCAACCCACAAAGCCCCACAATGCGGGGGCTAATCGACCGCTACATCGAGCAGGTTCTTCGTCCGTGCATCAATGTTCAAATTGGCGAGGTGCAGGATCCATCTGCTCGAATCTCGTTCCACTGTGCCAAGTCGTACAAATCCGTCCTCGACAAATGGGTACGTCCCCGCTGGGAGAGCCATCGGGTACGCGAGTTCGATCATCCCGCAATGCGGGCGGCCATCGAGGAGTGGCTACATTCCGTGTGGCGCTTGCCGAAACACCCGGACGGCCTTGCGCCGAAGACCGTGCGCTCCATCTACAACGTGATGAGGCTTACGTTCAAGTTCGGCGTCAAGTGGGGCTACTTGGGGGAGAACCCGATGGCAGAAAAGCGGGTCGAGTTACCGTGTGGCTCCACCAAGCGGTCAAAACAACCTGTGCAACTGACGGCAGCTGGGTTTTTCGCTCTCTTGGCGAGGCTCGGCTTGCGCGAGAAGCTAGCGGTGGCCTTTGCTGGCTGGCTCGGACCCCGCATCAGCGAGGCATTCGGGCTGCAATGGCAGGACTTGGACCTAGACCAAGACGTGGTCTCGTTTCGACGCGGCTTCGTTCAGGGACGGGTCACTCCGTTAAAAGCGGAAGCCTCCCGTACAAACCTACCGCTGCCGAAGGAAGTGTCGGAGTTGCTACGCGGGTGGCGATCCATCACTCCTTACAACCAAGCGGGCGATTGGATCTTTGCTTCGCCTCGCACCAGGGGTCAGCGCCCGCTTTGGCCCTCGCAGTTGCTCAAAACTCACATCAAACCGGCAGCACTGACGGCTGGTCTCCCCAATATCGGCTGGCACAGCTTCCGGCACACGGTGAGTGCATGGAGCAAAGAAGCGGGTCTCGAACTCGAAGAGGTCAAGACTCTCTTGCGTCACGAGAACATTGTCACAACCTCGGACGTGTACGGCGATCTAGGTATGGATGCCAAGCGTCGAATTCAGAAGCGGCTGGTGGCATTCGTCACTCAACAGGCGAAGGGCGAGGGTGCGAAACACGAAACGGACTGGCGGCAAGACGTCTCTGTAACCATTCAGTGAACTTTCGTGACCCTTATTTGACCCGAGCGCTTTTCGCGGATGCTCTCGAAGCCCAAGAAAAGAATGGCTCCTCAGGTAGGACTCGAACCTACAACCCTCCGGTTAACAGCCGGATGCTCTGCCATTGAGCTACTGAGGAGTGTAGCCGGAACATTCTTAAAAGGTTCCGCAGTTTACCGCTAATCATAATAACATCGCCATACTGCCGTGGGAAATTCAAGCGGCAAGGCATGATCGGGAACAATGATTGCCCAAAAGAAATTGCCAGTTCCCTTTTGAAGAACTGGCAACTGATCAGGGACCGTTGTTTTTTGGCGTTCAGCTCACCGGTTGCTCGCTCAGCACTTTTTCTCGCTCTTCCTCGTAGTGCTTTTCTTCTCTCGGCGAAGTGGGTAGAGCCAATTCCAAGACCTCGCTGATTTCCTTCACGTAGTGAATGTTGAGGTGCTCCAATTGTTCGGGAGTAAGATCTTCTTCGACATTCATCTTGTTTTCTGCGGGCAAAATGACGTCCCGCACGCCGGCGCGTTTGGCAGCGAGGACTTTTTCCTTGACACCGCCGATGGGCAACACGTTGCCGCTAAGAGTTATTTCTCCGGTCATGGCGGTCAGCGGACGCACGGGGCGTCCCGTAAGTAACGAGACCAGTGCTGTAGCCATGGTGACTCCCGCGGACGGTCCGTCCTTGGGGATCGCTCCTGCCGGCACGTGAATGTGGATGTCATGTTCGGCGAAGAAATTTTCCTGGATGCTGAGCTGTGCCGCATTCGAGCGCACCCAGGTGAGCGCGGCTTGCATCGATTCCTGCATGACCTGGCCAATCTGTCCGGTCATGGTGAAGCCGCCCTTGCCCTTCATGGTATTTGCTTCCACGAAAAGCACGTCGCCACCAGAAGGCGTCCAGGCTAGACCGACGACGACGCCAGCACGCTTGGTGCGTTCTGCAATTTCGCCTTCGCTGCGAATCTTGATGCCACCGAGAAATTCCTGGACGACTTCTTTAGTTACCACCAGCTTTTCGCTTTTGCCTTCAGCAAGGCGGCGAGCTTGCTTGCGGCAGATAGTGCCAATGTTGCGCTCCAGATTGCGGACGCCGGCTTCGCGGGTGTAGTGCCGGATGACGTAACCCACGGACTCTTCCGGAAATTCGATCTGCTCCGGCGTGATGCCGTTCTCTTCAATCTGACGCGGAATCAAATACTGAAACGCAATGTGGACTTTCTCTTCCTCGGTATAGCCTTGCAATTCGATGATCTCCATGCGATCACGCAAGGGGTCGGCGATGGGATCAAGCATGTTCGCCGTCGTAATAAACAGCACCTTGGAAAGATCGAAGGTGACGTCCAAGTAGTTATCACGGAACGCGGCATTCTGCTCTGGATCAAGCGCTTCGAGCAGCGCCGAAGCCGGATCCCCGCGGAAGTCGCGGCCTACTTTATCGATTTCGTCGAGCATGAAGATTGGATCTTTGGTCTCGGCCCGCCGAATTCCCTGGATGATCTGCCCCGGCAAAGCGCCGATATAAGTGCGGCGGTGGCCACGGATCTCGGCCTCATCATGAACGCCGCCCAATGAGATGCGCACAAACTTTCGCCCCAGAGCACGCGCGATCGACTTGCCCAATGAAGTCTTGCCCACGCCCGGCGGTCCGACAAAGCACAGAATCGGGCCCTTCATTCCTGGCTTCAAACGGCGCACAGACAAATAATCCAGAATGCGATCTTTTACTTTCTGCAAATCATAGTGATCGGCGTCGAGGATCTCTTTGGCTTTGAGAATATCCACTTCGCCGCCTGAAGTTTTCGCCCAGGGCAATACCGCTAGCCACTCGATGTAGTTGCGGGTGACTGAATAATCGGCCGCCATCGGCGACATGCGCGAGAGCCGGCCAAGTTCTTTCAAGGCCTCTTTCTTGACATCGTCCGGCATTCCGGCGGACTCGATTTTCTGCCGCAACTCTTCGGTGTCGCGCTGGCCTTCATCCTGCTCGCCCAGTTCTTTCTGGATGGCCTTCATTTGCTCGCGCAAGTAGTACTCACGCTGCGTCTGTTGAACCCGATCTTGCACCTCGGATTGAATCTTGTTCCGCAGTTGCTGGACTTCGAGTTCCTTGGCCAGATGCTGATTAATTTTCTCCAGGCGGACGCGAACATCGGTGGTTTCCAGCGTGTCTTGTTTATCCGCAGTAGAGAGAGACGGTAACGAGGAAGCAATGAAATCCACTAGCCGTCCAGGTTCCTCGATATTCATTGCCACCGTGGAAAGCTCATCCGATAAAGTCGGAGAGCCGGCAACAATTTGCTGGAACAGAGTCAGAACATTGCGTTGCAGGGCTTCTACTTCAGAGCTCTTCGGCGGAATCGATTCCGGAACTGAATCCACTTTTGCTCGCATGAACGGCGTAAGCTGGGTGAACTCTGCCAAACGCACCCGCTCCAAGCCCTCTGCGAACACAAACAGGCTCTGGTTAGGCATTTTTACTACTTTGTGGACGACGGCGAGGGTTCCAACCGTATACAGATCACTGGCTTGAGGGGCGTCTACGCGAGCTTCGCGCTGCGCCACCACGACGATTGTCTTATCCTCGCCTAATGAGTTAATTAACTGAACAGAACTTTCCCTGCCTACGGTTAGCGGCAGGACGGCGTGGGGAAACAAAACCGTGTCCCGCACAGGAAGGATGGGTAACGACCTCTCCGACTCCGGTTCCTGTTCCTTAGGCTTGGAGTTGCGCTCAGTACGCGCTTTCTCGACCATGATTCTCCTTGAGTGGGTTGTACTCAACCCTTGGATGAGTTTCAGCCGCAGAAAGATGCAACCCAAGAATCATTCAGAAGCTGTTGGATTCTAAACCCGGTCGACAAGCTTTGCACTACCCCAAAGGTACAGGTCACGATCGGGTTCCCGAAACCAGAGCTGCCGCCAGACGTGCTCAGGCTGACGGGTAAACTCCTAGCACTTTCACCAGATCGGCGACTTCGGCGAGATGGCGAAGAGCATTTCGGGCCGCTAGGTCGTCCCCGCGTAGGAAGTCGGCATAGAAAACATATTCCCATGGCCGGCCACGCATGGGCCGGGACTCAATCTTGCTTAAACTGATGTCCCGCAAGGCAAATACACTCAGAGCCTTAAACAATGCTCCGGGAATGTTTTGCAAGCTGAAAGCAATGGATGTTTTATTCGCCCCACGCAGCACGCGTCGCTTACTCCGGATTAAGAAGAAGCGGGTAAAGTTCCGCTTATCGTCTTCAATCCCGGCCGCAAGGATTCGGCCCTTGTAGGCCTTAACTGCTTGGCGCCCTGCGATCCCGGCTGCATCCCTCAGACGGTTCTCAACCACGTGTTTTACGCTGCCTGCGGTGTCATAGAACGGTACCGGCTCAACTTTGCGGTTTCGGCGGAAGAAGTCGCGGCACTGCTCGAGCGCGACCGGGTGCGAGTAGACGCGGCGGAGGTCTTCTCGCTTGACGCCTGGTAGAACGATCAAGTTGTGCACGATGCGCAGGCGGAACTCTCGTTCTATGAAAACCTTGCGCGTAAGTAACAGGTCGAAGTGTTCGGTCACTGAACCAGCTAAAGAATTTTCAATGGGAATGACGGCGGCATCGACTGAACCGCGCCCCACCCGATCAAACACTTCTGCGGAACGGGCGCACGGCACAATGGTGCATCCCGGCGCCATGCGGCGAGCCGCCTCGTGGCTGAACGATCCCGCTTCCCCTTGAATCGCGATCTTCATCACGGCAACTTAACTGGACTTTGCTTGCGGAAGCAAATCTTTTCGAAGAATGAGAGCGTCCACACCGTTGGAATAATAGTGTGGAACGGTTCTTTCCAAGAAATAACCATGACGCTTGTAGAAGGCCAAGGCTCCCAGGTTATCCACGGCAGTTTCCAGCCGCACGCCAGCGCATCGGACAGCGCGAAGTTGATCTTCCGCAGCAGCCAGCAGACCAGAACCGACCCCGAAACGCCTGCCAGCAGCTCTGACATCGATGGTGATGATGTGACCCATCCCACGGCGGTCAACTTCAGCAACAATGAAACCGACAATTCCTGGGCTCTGAGCTCCGCCCTTGGCATCCGCTGATTCAGCTATGATCGTCAACGAGCCGCGACGCCGGATATAGGCCGCGAGCTCCAATCGGCTATACGAGATCCCGGGCGAGAAGCATTTTTGATCGATGTCCCAAAGGATTTCGAAATCCTCGCGTTTGAATTCTCGCAGGATAAACTCCACGCCGACATTGTAGTAGAGGAGAATTGCACCAGGTTCGCAGCAGTTTGGGGTAGATCCGCTATAACAAGGGTCCAGAAGCTGGACGAAAGTGTTGCATGGCTGCACCCTGAACCGCGCCAAGTGCATCTCAGGGGTGTGTGGCGTCTGGTCCTCATCGACGCACTGACTACGGCTGTTCTGCTCAGCCTCTGGTACCTCTATTTTGCCCGATATAACCGCCGCAGAGGTGTTTTGGCTTTGCGCCGCGTAGGGGCAGCGTGCGACGGCCAAGGCCGGATTGTGGACGCCCGTTGGTTAGGAGCCTGCCGCCTGCAGGCGCGTCTGCATTTTGCAGCTCGGTGGTTTGAGGATGTTCACGTCACGGTTCGGCTGCTCCCGCGTCCCTTGCCCCTTCAGTGGCTGTCCAGTCTGTGGCGCAAGAACGAAGAGACGCTTACATTTGAAGCCGATCTGGATTACGCACCCAGCTTTCAACTGGAAGTTTTCCGACATCGGTGGCTCACTAATCAGCGGATCCGAGTAGCTGAAGGTTCCAGAGACTGGTCAGTTTGCCGCCCTGGGCCAGTCGTGCTCACTACCCGCACTGATTGGACCCAGGAGCTTACACCGGTGGTGAATTCCCTCATCAATTCTCGAAAATCTGACTTGCTGAGTGTCCGCTTCGGCGCGGAGTCTCCCCACCTGGTAGCTACAGTTGCCCTGGAATCGCTTTCCGATGAGCAGGCTGCCGCGGGATTTCTCGGCATAATGCGCGAGTTGGCGGCAGGAGCTTCAACATTCCGACATAAAAGCTAGTGGTCAGTGGCCAGTGGTTCGAGTTCTTGGATTCGTATCAGGGCATCGCTTCAGCGATGCCGTACCGTGACAACATTCGATGCGCCTTTAGGCGCTGGGTCACCCTCGGCGCCTAAAAGGCGCGAGGCAGCAGATACCTGGCGGCACGCCTGAAGGCGTGCCCTGACACGAATCTGTGTCTAACGGTTTTTCTGAAACCCTAACCACTAGCCACTAATCACTGTTCTCTGGTTCGGCTACGAAACGGTAGCCTACTCCGCGCACGGTTAGCAGATGGCCTGGGTGGGATGGATCATCTTCAATGTAACGCCGTAGCCGGACAATGAAGTTATCGATGGCACGCGTATCGGTATCTTCTTTCAATCCCCAAACCTGCTCAAGAATGGATTTGCGTGAGACCACCCGCCCGCTGTTGCGGATAAGATGTCGCAACAACTCCGCCTCCATCAGCGTGAGGTGGATGGTGTTCCCGTTGACTCGAAGCTCCAGTTTTCCGAAGTCAATGGTACGCCGGTTGAATGAGAACACTTCGTATTCGGTATAAGGTTTGCTCTTTGATGTTGCTGGCTCCGCTTGGCTGTCTCGCAGCCATTCGCGCCGCCGCAATAGTCCCTGCAAGCGGGCCAGCAGAATGGCAAGTTCAAACGGTTTAGGCAGATAATCGTCGGCGCCCGAGGCAAAACCCTTCAGCACATCTTCCGGACGGCCACGCGCGGTCAACATCAGGACGGGAACAAAATTCTTTGCGGCTCGCAACTCGGCGACGACGGCGAAACCGTCCTTGCCGGGAAGCATGACATCGAGAACTACGGCGTCAATTTCTTTCTCCATCTCATTTTCAAGCCGGCCGTCTTTCCATTCGCCCAGCAACAAGCTCAGGGCGCTTTCTCCGTCCCGAACAACCGTGACTGCGTGCCCCTCCGCCTCCAAATTGAAACGCAAACCATTAGCCAAATGGGCTTCGTCCTCGACGATGAGCACATGGCTCATGTTGCGCTCCTGGGCAATTCGAGGACAACCGTCGTGCCCCGGCCTTCACCTTCGCTCTTGGCAAAGACGCGGCCACCGTGCTTTCTGGCAATGGTCCGCACGATAAACAACCCCAGGCCGGTGCCTTTCACATGAGAAAGGGTGCGGTTCGGAACGCGATAGAAACGCTTGAAAATACGTTTTAATTCTTGAGCCGAAATTCCCACACCGTTATCCTGTACGCTGAGCGTGACGTGCTTGTCGTCGGGGGTTTCCAAACGCACGGCAATGTCCACTGCGGGCCCGGAATACTTGATCGCATTGTCGATTACATTGGAAACTGCAGTGCGTAGTTCTTCGCCATCGCCGACCACGCTGGTCCCGGCTCCGTTGTTAACCTCCTGTTCGTATCGCAATGCCTCAGGTTGAAGATGATGACTGGTGCGCGCGACATCCACACATTCTTGCACCAGGTCGCCAAAATTTAACGGCGCCCGATGGTTCCCCTTCTTATGGGTCGCCTGGCCGGCCTTTAAAACCTGTTCCACTGTGCCCAGCAAACGGTCGGTATCGTCCACCATCAGCCGGTAGAACTCGCGGCGCTGGGCCTCGTCTACATCACGCCGTTGCAGTGTTTGTAAATAAAGGCGGATCGAGGCGATCGGGGTTTTCAGTTCGTGGGTGACCGCGTTGATGAAGCTGTCATGCTGTTCGTTGCGCCGGATCTCGTGGACCAGAAAGCTGGTATTCACGATGAGACCTGCAATCAACACCGTGAACAGGATCACGCCCAGGAACAGCAGCACGCCCTCGCGCCAGTTAAGAATGATCCAGCCAACGTTCAGCCCTACGGCCAAGGTTACAAGGCAGACGCCAAGCACCACAAAAAAAGCGATGGCTTTGCGGCGGCTGGTGATGCGCATAGCAGGATTTTAACGCTATTGGAAGAAAAACCGCAGGAGAGAAGGCAGATACTTTGCGCCCGGAGCGATACAGCACGAGCCAGACCCATTACGAATTTGTGGACAGTAAAAGTGACGACGATCCTAAACCGAAACCAGCTCACGCCTCGCCGCAGATGAGCGTCCTTGCTCCTCACGCCGCTGCAGCTCGGAAAGTCTTACCCGGTACACGTGGCGCGCCAGTCCCAATTTCTTTAACGCCCAAATCCCGTACCAGTTCACGTCAACTTCGTACCATTTCAAGCCGTGGCGGGCTGAAACCGGATGAGCGTGATGATTGTTATGCCAGCCTTCGCCGAAGGTGAGGATGGCGACCCACCAGTTGTTGGTGGAGAGATCGCGGGTGACAAAGCGTCGAGAGCCCCAGGTGTGGGTTGCCGAGTTCACCAGCCAGGTGGCGTGCAGCCCGACTACTGTGCGCATGAAAATTCCCCACATCAGAAAGGGCAAGCCGCCAAGCGCCAGCAAAATTAATCCGAGGATAACAATGGGAACGTAGTGATACTTCGTAATCCACACGTGAAATTTGCTTTTCGCGAGATCGGGGACATAGCGCGCGAGCGTAGTCGTATCGTGATGCATGGACTTGCCCATCAGGATCCAGCCCATGTGCGCCCACCACTTGCCGTCAAGCGGGGTGTGCGGATCGCCTTCCTGATCAGAATGCTGATGATGAATGCGGTGCGTAGCGACCCAGAAAATGGGTCCGCCCTCGAGAGCAAGAGTCGCACACGTAGTCAAAACGTACTCCACCCACTTGGGCGTCCTATAGCCACGATGAGTGAGCAATCGGTGATAGCCCATGCCAATTCCCAGGCTTCCCGAAACCCACCACAAAAACATCGCGACAAACAAAGCTTTCCACGTGAAAAAGAACAGGGCTGCAATCGCGCC
>Ga0137379_10006035_pt1 | contig 11457 bp, 9 predicted proteins | sample SagtaG_18_FD_104812 | JGI IMG/M metagenome (GOLD analysis project Ga0137379, IMG submission 104812) | Vadose zone soil microbial communities from Sagehorn Ranch, Mendocino, California, USA - Sage2_L_80_16 metaG | ecosystem: Environmental > Terrestrial > Soil > Vadose zone | place: USA...
CACAGTCCGCGCCATCTCGCCGCCTTGTCGACCGGCCAAGCCGGCGGCTATTGTCGCTAAAGTCCCGCGCGAGATTGGAGGCTTCCCATGGGTTCGATCCGCCGACCAGCCGCCATCGCGGGGTTCTTCGCCGCCGTCTGCTTGATGGCCGGCTTAACCCAGGTCCAGGCCGAGGATCCCTATTACAAGGGCAAGCGGCTCACGCTGCTGATCAACTTCGCGGCCGGCGGCCCGACCGACATCGAAGGCCGCCTGTTCGCCAAATACCTTGTCAAGCACATCGACGGTCAGCCGAGCATCATCGTGCAAAACATGGACGGCGCCGGCGGCGTGATCGGAGCCCAGTATCTCGGCGAGATCGCGCCCAAGGACGGCACCTATATCGGCTATCTCAGCGGCACGTCCTGGATCTATGTCAGCGAGCCCGAGCGCTGGCGGGTGGATTTCAAGGCCTACGAGTTCGTCGCCTACCAGCCCGGCACCACGGTCCATTTCATGCGCACGGATATTCCTCCGGGAATGAAGGAGCCAGCCGACATCATCAAGGCCAAGGGACTGATCGCCGGCGGATTGAGCGCGGACACGTCGAAGGACCTGCGGATGCGGCTCGGCCTCGATCTGCTCGGCGTGCCCTACCAATACGTCACCGGCTACCGTTCGAGCCCGCCGGCGCGGCTCGCTTTGCAGCGGGGCGAGATCAACATGTTCTCGGAATCGCCGCCGAGCTACCGCGCCGTGGTCGAGCCGCAGCTGGTGAAGACCGGGGTGGCGATCCCGGTCTGGTACGATTCGATCTATACCGGTGACACGCCGCCGCCCGAGAAGCAGATGGAGGGGTTGTCGATCCCGACATTCCCGCAGCTCCACAAGAAGGTCAAAGGCACCATGCCGTCAGGGCCATACTGGGAAGCCTACAAGACCCTGCACGAGATCAATTCCACCCTGCAGCGGCTGATCGTGCTGGCGCCCGGAGCGCCGCGCGCCGCCTACGATGCGCTGCGGATCGCGATCGAGCGCCTCAACAACGACAAGGAATTCGCCGCCGAAGCGCTGAAGACGATCGAGTTCGCGCCCGACTACCCGACCGGGCCCGACATGAGCAACCAGGTCCGCGCCATGATGGTGGCGACGCCCGAGATGCGCAGCTTCATCAACGACTACATGCGCAATCCGCCGAAGCGGTGAGGCCCGGAGTACAACGCTTCCGACCTCACGCCGTCACCGGTAGCTCGATCAGCCCCAGATGGCGCGCCATCGGATGGAAATCGCTATCGTTGTGGAGCAGTGGCCTGCGGTTCTCGATGCACCAAGTGCCGATCAGCAGATCGATGGTCTTGCGGACGGTGAACCCGCGTCTACGCAAGGAACGGAAATTGCGCGCCGCCGCGACGGCAATCGCGTCGCCGGCCATGGGCGCAATTTCGAAGCGGCGCAGGAGAGCCTCGACCTCTCGAGCCGCGCGCTCGCCGTCAAGGTTCTGCAGCACCTCGCAGAGCATCAGGTCCCCGAGGATGATCTCGTCCGTGCCGAGGAGCGCGCGTAGTCGCCGGACATGGGGCGCATTCCGGCCATTGAGGAAGTCGATCCAGACGCTGCTGTCGACAACGATCACCCGGCCCCTCGCCCTTTGCGGCTCCGAGCAAGGTTGCCACGCCAGCGGTATTTGCCGAAAGCCGCGTCGACCTCGTGCTGCCGTCGCAGTCTGATCATCAAACGGAGCGCCTGTTCTACCGTCTGCTTCTTGGTTGCGTGTCCGGACGCTTTCTGGGCTTCTGCCATGAGCGCGTCATCGATCTCGATATTGGTGCGCATCGGCGTTCCGCTGGCTACGTTCCGCTGGCTATGTGTATAGAAGCATGGTACAATACACATCTCATCCCCGCAATAGCCCGATGGCCGAACTAAAGCACTGTCCCTATCCGCTTTCACAATAATCGGGTATTCCGTTCGGGTTGCCCCATGAGGAGGTGTCGTGGCTCAGCGGCGCATCCTGATGCTCGTTGGGTCGATCATCCCTGGAAGATCGGATGAAAAGAACATTCGCGACGGTTCTGGTCCTGTTGGCGCTCGGAGCAAGTGCGCCCGGGGCGCAGGGGCTGACCGGTCAGGAAAAACAAATCCTGCCCCTGATCAAGGCGAACTGGCTCGCGTTTCGGAATTATTCCGGGCGCCAGTTCATTTACTTCACGATTCTCCTTGCCTATCGCTGCGGGCTCTCCGAGATCCGCTACTCGGTCAATTCCGACGCCCTCGATCGAACGTTCCCATTGCCGCCCTGCGATCCCGCCCAGCCACAGGCTCTCGACGCCGCGAAATACCCGCCGTTCGTGACGCTTGCCCTCGGCACCGCAAGAGAGGTCACGGTGCGGGTGATCTTCAAGGACGGGTCGGCGACCGATACCGTTCGCTTCAAGCCTTGCGGCAACGCGGCCGACGGCACTTGCGCCGCGGTCGCCCCCTGACGTGACCCGCGTTGATGGTGGCCACACCGGAAATGCGCAACTTCATCGACGACGACATGGGCAATCCGCCGAAACGGTGAGGCGCGAACCTACCGCCTTCCCTGGCACATCACATTGAGCGTCGCCGGGGTGCCGGAGCGCACGGCGTCGAGCCCGCGCTCGAGCGCGGAGAGCACCTTGGCCGGGGACTCCACCTTTTCCCCATACCCGCCGCAGGTCTCGATCACCTTCTCGTAGTCGGGCGGGGGCTTGAGCTCGGTGAGCGGCATCGCATTGGCCTTGGCGGCGGTGCCTTCGGGATAGACGTCGAGTGTCGCCTGGCGCACTGCCCCCCACATCATGTTGTTGGTGATGATGGTCAGCGTCGAGAGGTTCTCGGCGCGGCCGACATAGTGATAGGGCAGCGGATTGCCGAACATGTAGGAGCCGTCGCCGACCGTGACAATGACCTCGCGCTCGGGCGCCGCGAGCTTGGCGCCGAGGCCGGCGCCCATGCCGAAGCCGAGCCCGCCGGACAGCAAGCCTCCCATGTAGGACCGCGGCTTGGTCAGGTGCAGGAACGGGACCGGGACCCCGAGCTCGCTGATGATGATCGCGTCCTCGGATTTGACCTGATTGATGCAATGGGCGAGCCAGGCCGGATGGACCGGGGTCTGGTCCTTGACGGTCTCGATCAGCTTCTTCTTCTTCGCCGCCATCTCCTCGCGCGCTGCGGCGATGGTCTTGCGGCGGCCGTCGGCGGCGCCGTTCTTGGCTCTCGCCGACCCCGCGAGGCATTCGCGCAGGAGCCTGAGCGCCGCCCGAGGCGCGCCGGTGATGAGGAGGTCGGTCTCGATCTCGCGGAAGGGGAAGCGGCTCGCCAGCGGATCGGCGGAAATATGGATGACCTTGGCGTCCGGGCGCGGACTATGCATGCGCGGGATCCAGGGCACGATGCTGTCGATGACCAGGATCACATCGGCCTTGGAGAGCCACTGGCCGGGCTCGAAGCCGATATTCATGGCGTGGTCGGTCGACAGATTGAAGTCGCGGGCCTCGCTCTGCACCACCGGCAGCGCAAACTCCTGCGCCAGCGCGGCAAGCTCGTCGACCGCCTCGGGATCGCGCCCCAGGCTCGAGGTCACGATCAGCGGGAATTCGGCCTTGGCGATGAGCGCGGCCGCCTCCTCGATCGCCCCGCGCGCGGGCTCGGGCGCGACCGCGCCGAGCGGGCGCACCGTGTCGCGGCGCGCGTGCGCGGCCGGATTGGCCAGGACCTCGCGCGGCAGCGTGAGGTAGACCGGCCCGCGCGGCTCGCTCATGGCGATGTCGAGCGCGCGGTCGACCACCGCCTCGACCGGCTGGCCGGCGCGCAGCTCGTAGTCCCATTTCACGAATTCGCGCACCATGCCGCCCTGGTCGAAGGCCTCCTGGCCCCAATGGATCGAGCGGTTGCGCGAGGCGACATGGCCGGTCTCGGTGATCGGCGTGCGCCCGGCGGCGAGCAGCACCGGCACCCCGTCGCGCGCCGCATTCATGAGGCCGCAGATGGCATTGGCGGTGCCGACCGTGACATGGACCATGACCGCGGCCGGCTTGCCGCAGGTGCGGTAGTAGCCGTGCGCCATGGCCATGGCGACGTTCTCGTGCGGAACCGTGACGAAGCGCGGAAACTTCGCCTTCGCGCTGGTATTGCGCGCGAGCGACTCCACGATCGGGGCGAAGTCGGTTCCCGCATTGGCAAACACATAGTCGATGCCGCGCTCGGCCAGCCGGGCGAGGTAGGCGTCGGCGGTCATCTCTGGGGGTGTGTGTTTCTCTTGCACGGTGGGGTCCAATCCTTTGCAAGCGCCTGGCACATCGCCATCCTGATCGTCGCCTCAAACTACCCTGCGGCCCACCCCTGTCAATGAACCAAAACCCGAAGCGGCCGTTTCCCTCGCGACGCGCACCGCCGCTGCGGGCCGACCGGACGCCCCGGCTCAGCATCGGCACGGCTCCGAGGGTGTCGCGGTGACGCAAGCGTGGGACTTTGACCCGGACCGGGCGTGCCCTATAGAGGTGTCCGGATAGAAGCAGGCGAGGAAACGAGGCCCGTCCGGGGTGGAAACCGGGTGTCGCGAACGGCCCTGAGTTCGAGGCGATCCCCTTGAAAGGACTTGCGGTTTGGCGAGCTCCCCTCTACCTAGCCGCCAATCCGTCCGCTTCCGCCCAAGCCGCGCCGGCAGGTCGAATGGGTCATTCGGCAGGCCGCGAGAGGTGCCAGGCCGTTGGCCGGGCGCCGCGCTGACCCGTTGAGGAGTTGAAGTCTTCCATGGCCGATGCCGAGGACAAAAACGACAAGCCCAGCCACAGCTTGGCCGACCATCTCTATGGCGAGAACATCGTGCATGACCACGAGGGTCTCACCGACCATGACCACGACCACTTCGAGTTCGACGACGATGGTCCGCTGGAACAGAATCCGATCTGGATGCAGGACCATGTGACGCTGGTGAGCGTCGGCATCGATATCGGCTCGGCCGGCACCCAGGTGATCTTCTCGCGCATCAACCTGCGCCGCTATGGCGAGGACCTCACCAGCCGCTACTACGTGGTCTCGCGCGAGACGCTCTACCAGTCGCCGGTGGCGCTCACCCCCTACCAGAGCGAGGAGCGCATCGACGATGCCGGCCTCGGCAAGATCATCGACGACGCCTACGAGGCCGCGGGCCTGCATCCCGACAAGATCGATACCGGCGCCGTGATCCTCACCGGCGAGGCGCTGCGGCGCGAGAATGCCGAAGGCATTGCCCGCATCCTCTCCGAGCAGGGCGGCGAGTTCGTCTGCGCCACCGCCGGCCATCACATGGAGTCGATGCTGGCGGCCTATGGCTCGGGCGCCTCGCGGGTCTCCCACGACGAGGACAAGCGCATCCTCAACATCGACATCGGCGGCGGCACCACCAAGCTCGCCGTGGTCGAGAAAGGCCATGTGATCGCGACCGCGGCCGTTCACGTCGGCGGCCGGCTGCAGGTGGTCGAGGACAATGGCCAGATCGTTCGCCTCGATCCCGCCGGCAAATATCACGCCCGCCAGGCGGGCTTTCACTGGAACAAGGGCGACGTCATCGAGCTCGCCGATCTCGACAAAGTCGCCGCCAGCATGGCCGATGCGCTGGTCGCGGCGCTCAGGCAGCGGCCGATGCCGCACGCGATCGAGCACCTCTATCTCACCGATCCGATCCTCGATTTCGGCCGCATCGACGGCATCATGTTCTCGGGCGGTGTCGGCGAATACGTCTATGGCCGCGAGCAGCGCGACTTCGGCGACCTGGGGCGCCGCCTCGGGCGGGCGATCCGCGCCCGCGTCGACGCCGGCGCGCTGCCATGGCCGATGCTGGCGGCCGGCGAATGCATCCGCGCGACCGCGCTCGGGGCGTCCGAATACAGCGTCCAGCTCAGCGGCAATACCAGCTATATCAGCAAGCCAGGCGAGCTGTTGCCGCGGCGGAACCTGCAGGTGTTGCAGCCGCCTTATGTGTGCGAGGAGATCATCGAGCCGAGCGTGCTGGCGAAGGCCATTCGCAGCCACTTCACCTCCTTCGATCTGATCGAGGGCGAGGGCGAGGTCGCGCTGGCGCTGCGCTGGCAGGGAGCGCCCTCCTACGAGCGCATCTCGGCCTTTGCCGAAGGGATCCGCCACGGCCTCGCCAATACGATCGAACGCCGCAAGCCGGTCTACATCATGCTCGACGGCGACATCGCCCAGACGCTCGGCGCCATCCTGCGCGAGGAGCTCCTGGTCGAGAGCGAAATCCTGGCGATCGACGGCGTGATGTTGCGGGATTTCGACTATATCGACCTCGGCCGCATCCGCATGCCCTCCTACACGGTGCCGGTGACGATCAAGTCGCTGGTGTTCAGCGAGGACCCGCGCGGCGGCCGCCCGGCGCAACGCATCCATCATCACGACCATGATCACGATCATGGTCATGGTCATCATCACCATCATGACGACCACCATCACCACCATGACCACGATCACCATGACCACGATCACGGAACGCATGGTGCGCATGCCGCCACGGGCGAACGGGGCTGATTCCAGGAGGGCGGGGCGCGCAAGCCCCACGCGACCATGACCGAAGCCGTCGGCCGCCTTGCTCGCATGCGGGACGCGGAGCTCGCGCCCCGGTGGCGGCTCGATTCGAAATGGATCCTGATCGGCGTCCCGGTCGCCCTGGTGGCCTGGCTCTCGCTGGTGCCGCTCGTTTTCCTGTTGTGGCAGAGCTTCCTCACCCCGCAGACCGCGTTGCGGCCGGCCGAGTTCACGCTGGAGAATTTCCGCACCGCCTATTTCAGCGCCGAGACTTTTCGGCTGTTCCTCACCTCCGTTGAATACGCGGCCGGGACCGCGCTGCTCTCGCTCTGCCTCGGCACCGGCCTCGCCTGGATGAACGAGCGCACCAATACGCCGTTCAAGAAGCTGTTCTTCGCGCTCTCGATCATCCCGCTGGTGATCCCCGGCATCCTGTTCACGGTGTCGTGGATCATGCTCGGGAGCCCCAAGATCGGCATCCTCAACCTGATGCTGCAAACGCTGTTCAATACCGACACCGTCTTCATCAACGTCTACACCATGGCGGGGATGATCTGGGTCGACGGGCTGCACTACTCGCCGATGGCGTTCCTGCTCATGACCGCGGGCTTCCGCTCCATGGACCCTTCGCTCGAGGAATCGGCGATGATGAGCGGCGCGTCGGTGCTCCAGGTCGCGCGGCTGATCACCTTCAAGCTCGCCTGGCCGGCCGCGGCCGGATCGCTGCTGATCCTGTTCGTGCGCGCGCTCGAATCCTTCGAAGTGCCGGCGCTGCTCGGCCTGCCGGTCGGCATCCAGGTCTACACCTCGTCGATCTACCAGGCGATCCACCAGTATCCGAGCCAGGTCGGGCTCGCCGCCGCCTATGCGATCACGCTGTTGCTCATCACCTCGGTCGGCATCTATCTGCAATCGCGGCTGGCCTATCAGGGCGCCAAATATTCGACTGTCACCGGCAAGGGCTTCCGTCCCCGCACCATCGATCTCGGCAGCTGGCGCCATTTCACCGCCGCGCTGTTCATCCTCTACTTCGTCATCATCGTGCTGCTGCCGTTCCTGGTGCTGGTGTGGTCGTCGCTGCAGAAATTCTACAGCGCTCCGTCCTGGGCCGCGCTGAGCCGCCTGTCGCTCGATTCCTACCGCACCATCCTCGACTACCCGCAGTTCTGGTCGACGGTGCGCAACAGCCTCTTCCTCGCGCTCACCACCGCCGTCGTCATCATGCTGATCGGCGCGGTGATCTCCTGGGTCGTGGTGCGCACCAAGGTGCCGGGCCGGTGGATTCTCGACAATCTGGCGTCGCTGCCGCTCGTCTTCCCCGGCCTCGTGCTCGGGCTGGCGATCATGATCTGCTACCTCTATCTCGACATCGGCGTCTACGGCACGATCTGGATCATGCTCATCGCCTATATCACGCGCTTCCTGCCCTACGGCATGCGCTATGTCTCGACCTCGATGCTGCAGATCCACAAGGAGCTCGAGGAATCGGCCGCCATGAGCGGGGCGTCCTGGGCGATGACCTTCCGCCGCGTGGTGCTGCCGCTGCTCAAGCCGGGCATTCTCGCCGGCTTCATCTACGTGATGATCGTCTCGATCCGCGAGCTGTCGAGCTCGATCCTGCTCTACAGTCCGGGCACCGAGGTGGTATCGATCATGATCTGGGAGCTCTGGCAGAACGGACAATATGTCGAGCTGTCCGCGCTCGGCGTCATGCTGATCATCGCGCTGTTCTGCCTGGTGATGGTCGCGCAATTCATCGGCAAGAGGTTCGGAATTTCCGAGGCTTAAGCGAACGGGGACGAAACGTGCTCAGAGTGAGATCGCTTTTCACCGAATATGCGAGCGAGCGCGGCGCGGTCGTCAAGGCCGCGCAGGACGTCTCCTTCGATGTGCCGGAGGGCAAGCTGTTCACCTTGCTCGGACCTTCGGGCTGCGGAAAAACCACGACGCTGCGCTCGATCGCCGGCTTGGAGAAGCCCAGCTCGGGGGAGATCGAGGTCGGCGGGCGCACGGTCTATTCCTCGAGCCGGGGAATCTTCGTGGCGCCGAACAAGCGCAATTTCGGGATGGTGTTCCAGTCCTACGCGATCTGGCCGCATATGAACGTTTTTCAGAACGTCGCCTTCCCGCTCGAGGTCCGCAAGCTCCCGAAGAAGGAGATCCGCGAGCGGGTGATGCGCGTCCTCACCGCGGTGCAGCTCGACCATCTGGTCGACCGCGAGGCGACCAAGCTCTCGGGCGGCCAGCAGCAGCGGCTGGCGCTCGCCCGTGCCCTGGTGATGGAGCCGCAGCTCCTCCTCCTCGACGAGCCGCTGTCGAACCTCGATGCCAAGCTGCGCGACCGCATGCGCTCCGAGCTCAAGCGCCTGCAGCGCGAGCTGAGCCTCACCACGGTCTACGTCACCCACGACCAGGCCGAGGCGCTCGCGCTCTCGCACGAGATCGCGGTGATGAACGACGGCTTCGTGGTGCAGGTCGGCACTCCGCGCCAGATCTACGAACAGCCGGCGAACCAGTTCGTCGCCGACTTCGTCGGCTCGACCAATTTCATCGGCGGCACGGTGACCGCGGTCGACGACGGCAGCGGCCACTGCCTGGTCAGCTCGTCGGTCGGCGACATCAAGGCGCATGCGAGCGAAGGCGTCGCCAAGAACGACAAGGTGACCGTTTCGGTGCGGCCCGAGGACATCGAACTCTCCGAGCAGGAGCCGGCGGCCGCGGACGGCGACAACGTCATCCGCGGCACCGTCCACGCCAAGGATTTCCTCGGCGAATATCTGGATTTCCACGTCAAGGTGGGCGATGTTGTCCTGCAGGCGCGGGCGCACCCGTCGCTGCGCACGCCGACCGGCGAGGCGATCTATCTGCGGATGAAGGCGGAGAAATGCGTCGCCATTGCCTCCGACCTGACGCCGCGAAGCGCGATCGGGCCGAAGTGATGCCGAACGGACGCTGAAATTTAAGCTAGACTGAGTGATGTCGAAGACCTTGGAAGGAGACTAGCATGGCCAAGACTGCCGTCGCCTCGGAAGAGCTGGCGAACAAATTCCGCACCGAGAAGGATACCGCCTATACCCGCTGGGTGAAGAGCGAAGGCCTCGACATCATCGGCGCCCATTACGTGCGCAACCTGCGTACGGTGGACCTCAAGCCATGGGCTCGGCGCGGCGGCTCCGGAGTCTTCATCAACCACGAGGCGTCGCGCACGTCGAACGACTGCTACGTCTGCGAAATCCCCGCCGGCGGCAAGCTCGCGCCGCAACGGCAGTTGTTCGAGGAGATGATCCTCGTCCTCTCCGGCCGCGGCTCGACCACGGCGTGGAACGACGAAGGCAAGCGCATCACCTTCGAATGGAAGGACGGCGCGTTGTTCGCGATCCCGCTCAACTGCTGGCACCAGCACTTCAACGGCTCGGGCAAGGAACCGGCGCGCTATGTGGCGGTCACCAACGCCCCGCCGGTGATCAACCTCTACGAGGATCTCGATTTCGTGTTCAACACCAAGCACGACTTCAGGAGCCGCTTCAACGGCGAGCCCGATTACTTCAGCGCCAAGGGCGAGCAGAAGGGCCTGCTGCTCGAGACCAATTTCGTCGCCGATGCGGTCAATCTCCCGCTGATCAGCGCCAAGGAGCGCGGCGCCGGCGGCGGACATATCCGCTTCAACATGGCCAAGGGCTCGATGAACAGCCACATCTCGCAGTTCCCGACCGGCACCTACAAGAAGGCGCACGCCCATGGCCCGGGCGCCCATGTGATCATCCTTTCGGGCGAGGGCTATTCGCTGATGTGGCCGGAGGGCGACGAGCCGCAGCGCTACGAATGGGAAGTTGGAACCCTCGTGGTCCCGCCCAACATGTGGTTCCATCAGCACTTCAACAGCGGCACCACGCCGGCGCGCTATCTCGCCTTCAAGCACGAAGTGGTGTCGATCCGCAACGCCCAGGGGGTTCCCAAGGCCTGGATCAGCAAGCGCGTCGGCGGCGACCAGATCGACTATGCCGACGAGAAGCCGGTGATCCGCAGGATCTTTGCCGACGAGCTGGCCAAGAACGGCGCGGTGCCGCGCATGGACCAGGCCTACGCCCAGGAGCTCGCCGACCTGCCGCCTCTCGCCAAGGCAGGGTAGGCTTCGCGCCTGGCGCCAGGCTCGCGGGGAGGACGGTCGATGTCGATCCGCCAACTTTGCTCCGCTTTTTGCTCGCCTTGCCGCTGGGCGCCGGCGCTCGCGCTTGCCGGCCTGATCGCGTTGCCCGCGCCCGCGCTGGCGCAGGCGGGCGCGGCGACGCTCGCCGAGCTCGCCAGCTACGCGGGCGCCGACCGCACCCAACGGCTGGTCGCGGGGGCGAAGAAGGAGGGCGTGGTCAACATCTATTCGTCGGTCACGGTCGACGACATGAAGGTGCTCGCCTCCGCCTTCGAGAAGAAATACGGCGTCAAGCTGCAGGTCTGGCGCGCCAGCTCCGAAAGCATCCTGCAGCGCGCCCTGGTGGAATTCCGCGGCGGGCGCTACGACGTCGACTCGATCGAGACCAGCGCGGCCGAGATGGAGTCGCTCCACCGCGAACGCCTCCTGCAGGAGGTGAGGACGCCGCTCCTCGCCGACATCGTCCCGGCGGCGCTGCGTCCGCACCGGGAATGGATCGGCGACCGGCTCAACATCATTTCCGCCGCCTACAACCCGAACCTCGTGCGCAAGCAGGACGCGCCGAAATCCTACGACGACCTGCTCGATCCCAAATGGAAGGGCAAGCTCGGCATCGAGGCCGACGACTCGGTCTGGTTCGGGGCGCTCGCGACCGAGATCGGCGAAGCGAAGGCGCTCAAGCTTTTCCGCGACCTGGCGCGCTCGAACGGCCTCTCCGTGCGCAAGGGCCACACCCTGATCGCCAATCTCGTCATCTCCGGAGAGATTCCCTTCGCGCTCACCGTCTA
>Ga0137379_10006037_pt1 | contig 11455 bp, 13 predicted proteins | sample SagtaG_18_FD_104812 | JGI IMG/M metagenome (GOLD analysis project Ga0137379, IMG submission 104812) | Vadose zone soil microbial communities from Sagehorn Ranch, Mendocino, California, USA - Sage2_L_80_16 metaG | ecosystem: Environmental > Terrestrial > Soil > Vadose zone | place: USA...
CATCTCGGACTACTTCGGGCTTCCGGCGGGCGGGCTAGTCGAGAGAGAGCGACGTGGACAGTTCCTGGTAGGCGTCGATCTGCGCCTTGAGATCGGCGACCTTCTGCTCGGCGAGGGCGATGGCATCGGCGCCAGCGATGAACCGGCGGGGCGGTGACTGCTCGCCAGCGACCCTGACGAGTGCTCGCGCGAGCTTGGCCGGATCGCCGGGCTGCCGTCCGTTCTGCGCCTCCCACCACTTGAGCTGCTCCGCCCTGCGGTCGGCGTAGTCCTCAATGGACCGATCGGCAAAGGTCATCGACTCCTTCGTGAGGAGCTTGGTGCGGAAGAACCCCGGGTTGACGATGGTGGTGTGGATGCCGAACGGCTCGACCTCGGGCCGCAGCGACTCCATCCAGCCCTCGAGACCGAACTTTGACGCGGCGTAGGCGGAACAGAACTCGAAGCCGACGAGGCCCGCGCCGGACGAGATCGAGATGATGTGGCCCGAGCGCTGCTTGCGCATGATGGGCAGGACCGCGCGGGTGACATTCATCGGGCCGAGGAGGCTCGTCGCCAACTGCCGTTCGACCTGGTCTGGCGTCAGCTCCTCGAAGTAGCCCGCATCAAAGGTCCCGGCGTTGTTGACTAGCACGTCGATGCGGCCGAACCGGTCGACCGCCGCGCGCACCGCGGCCTCGGCATCGGCGCGGCTGGTAACGTCCAGCTTGACGACCCGCAGGTCGTCCAAATCACCCACGGCCCTAGTCACGGCGTCGGGGTCTCGACCGGTGCCCACCACCGCGTGGCCGGCGGCCAGGGCGGCTTTGACGAAATCGACCCCCATGCCACGGCTGGCTCCAGTAATGAACCAGATCTTCTTGTTAATCATGGTATCTCATTCCCTCCGTGAAGTCATTCGCATCGTGTATCCCGGTTTCTTGTATAACTTCTGCGAGTTGTTGACGGCGTCGGGTTGATAGTCGTTCTCGGCCCAGTCCCGTGTTTTGACTTCTTCTATGGCTACCGAAGCTGGTTCTTCTACCCGAGAACCGTCGGGATTTCTTGGATGGTAACGTGTGAACGTGAAAACCCGCTAATTCCAGTGAGCAGACCAATTGTTTGTCATCGTCATCAATTGTTGATAGGAAATCCGGAGGGCGCTAATTGATCGAAGATATCAACGAGTGATTTCGATCGCATATGCGATAACGGTACCTGAAAAAAGGAAGACAGTCAGGATCAGCAAGCTTGCAACACCTGATTGAGCTATCGGAGTGTCCTTTGAGTACTTGCCAATTTCACCTAACGTTATCACGAAGAGCGAATACAATATCGCGGTCAGAGCGAACGAGGGAGCGATGACGGAAGTCTTCTTTTGGCTCCCGAACCCGAGCAATATACCTTCAACGGTGAGGAGCAATCCAGCGACATTGATTACAGCATCAATTGGAAGAGCGTTGGCGAAGGACGCAGCGAGATCTGCAAAGGCGATAAGGTAGGCTGCAACTATAATCGCAAATATACTATTTCGTCCCATTCGCAAAGAAGCTAGGGCACTTTTCATTTGCACCGCAACCGACCTGAACATGGCTCGTTTCCGGCTCAAGTGTTCACCAGACGGGGATCCAAGCCAGCTAATCCTTTTCAATTTTGTTCATATTCTGACGATACTAATGAAAGAGCCAACCGCGGAGTCGAAAATGAAATCTAGGAATCGTCGACACAACTTGATGATCCTTGGTTTAGCAGTTCTGCTAGTATCGCCTATTGCTGTTACGATCAGTGATTTCGCACTGGCTACCGATGTTGTCAGCAGAATTGGAATAGAGATAACCCACGGGTCTCGGCACTTGTCATCCGGGGTCTATTTTTCAAATATTTCATTCATCTTTGATGTTCGGGTTAGTTCTGCGGACCCGATATTTCTGATAAACGTCACCCACCCTTTTTTTGAGTTGACAGTGGAAGGTTACTCCGCCGGGTTTTCTTTGCCTCAGAATCTCCTGCCTACGCCTCGTTCCGCTCTCTACTATACTCTCAACTTCACGTTAGTTTCGGACCCTACCTTAACCGACTATGTCATGCAGAGCAAAGCGAATAATTTGGAATTGTCAATGAGCGGATTGGCGAGCGCTAGTTTCTATCAACACCATATTCTCACATCCTTAAGCGAAAGCTGGAATTGGAGCCGTTAGCTCGCAGTGGTTATCGGCCGCCACCTGCCCAAATTTGTAGTCTATATCTTTGTATAGAGTTAATAACCAGTGTGCTACACATATTACTATGTGTATTCACATGATGTATGAGGTGGCACTGTCGTGGTGAACTTCACTGTAACAGTTTCCGAAGAACTCAAGGCGGAAATGGACCGCTATCCTGAGGTAAACTGGTCCGAGGTCTTTCGGAAAAATATCCAGTCGTACATGCAAGCCAGACAGAATCCAACCCCGCAACTAGATTTCGAAATGAAGGAGGCGCATGTATCTTGGAATTGGCTACTGGGCCAACCTCGCATTTCCGTTTTTGTCAGAATAATCAACAGATTGACCGCTGATGTGCTGCTAGACAGAATTCTGTTCAGCGTAGCAGTTCTGACCTCAACGACTAGGGAGGGACGAGGAGGCTTCGAAGGTCAATACCTCCAATACCGTCAACTGTTGGCGGGCAAGTCAACCGACATCGAGCTTACTTTGCACCCGAACGCCGATTTCCTTCAACGCCTAACAAACAAGTTGGAATCGACATTCATCCTTCAGCTCGATCTGATAGCGTGTGTGGAGGGCTACCCTAATCCATGCGTCAAACAAATTCTTGGAAAGGTGCCAATTGACGAATGGAAGAACGAAATCGAAACCGCCCTCGAATCGTTTGACCGACATTGGGGACGACCAAGACCAAAGAAGCTGGAGATCCCAAAATGACAACGCAACTAGCTAGACTTCTTAGAACAGCCATATTCGTGGATTATGACAACCTCAAGGGACCAAACGACTCCCTCTTCGCACCCGCGGACATAATCGACGCGATTCATAACGATCTGGGAATCGAACACGTAGTTCAGTTCACGAACGTATACTTGGCGATGGGATTACCAGAGGATCCTTCACCAGTCGATAGAAACAAGGTCTATCAGATCTATTCGCATGGAACCGACCCTATCGCCATTCCCTCCTTCAGAGGCAATGGATCGGATAGAGTGAAAAATATCGCGGACTCATCTGCCATGGTCGATATCACGGAAACTCTATTTTCTCAGCCAGAGATTGGGGCTTATTGCGTTGGTACAGGTGACAAGGATTACGTTCCCGTAATTCGGAAACTCCGAAGGCATGGCAAACTAGTGCGCATATACTATCGAGACCAGTGCGCCAAAGCCCTTGCATCGGAAATAGAGTGGCTACGAGGCGACGGCTTTTCATCGACTGTCGATCTTGCGCACCTTGTAAAAGTAAAGGTGCCACTGAACTGAATCGCGCTCTCTCAAGCCTTTTTTTTGGGTCGTCACGGAAGCAATGTGTTTCTCTTCAGTTCGAGGAGATGACCAAGCAGTTTCGCTACGCTAGTTGATCCTCAGATCACTTCTTGAACTACCGATAATATCGGGTTTCATCGGTAACCTCAGTGGATTCCAATCCTTCTTTCAGTACATCGCCAACTCTGCGCGCATAAACTATGGTCACTGGTTCTTGAACGATGAGTTTGCACGTATTCCAATCCATCTTTGCGAGAGCAAGAGATTGTTCGGCTATTCGGGCAAGCGACGTCTTTCCGCCGTAAGATCGAATCTCTATGGGCGTCGGAGATCCTGCGCCTGGGTAAGTTTCCAACGAGTCGACGTAGCCTGCTGTGTAGACTACTGCCCTCGAATCATCGATGGGCCAGAATGAACCTTTGTCGACAGGGTATCCCCGCTTGGAGTCGGCCTGATCACGGAAAACTAGATGTTTCGATTCAGAAACAAGATGAATGAAATCAATCTCTGAATCGGTTGCCGCGAGCTTAATCCCCTGCTGTTCTTCTTCTTTGAAATACGAGGTCTTGTGTACAACGATGTTCCTCGGGTTCTCTCCGTATTGGGCTCTATACTTTGTAAGGCATCCGTCAATCAGGGTTTTCGCCTTTGTCTTGGAAAGATGATAGCTGGTCTGAAACGAATCGATTTTGTCTCGATCTATGATGAAATCGTTTCCTGGCTGAACGCAGTCTATGACGAAGGACTCGACGTGAATTCCATAGCGATTATAGAGTTGTGCGATTCCCGTTAACACCAACTGTCCCGGAGGGACCCTCTTTATGTTAAATGCTATCCCAACATACGCAGTCGATACCGGCAGGCTCTCTTCTAGAGTCCAAGGAATCCCTCCTGCCTTCGAGTAGATAGCCACTGACAAGTTCCACATCGTGTCACTCATATCCTGTAAGGGATTCTCGAGAGAGTGGGCAGTGAATACCTGAGTGAGCACTCTTTCCTGGATTCCAATCTTCTTGATGATGCTGTGGAGATCACGACCCTTGGCGTTATGATAAGGATCCAATTGGGGAGGAACATGCACCAGAATGACATCCGCCTTTCCTTTCAGAGACCGGATCGCACTTCGATACTGCTGCTCAACGATCGTATAGTCCTCTGGAACGTTGCCGGTCAATGAAAACGTCGGGTTTGTAATTTTGGTTGAAGTGTAATCCAGTTCGCACTGGAAGGTTGTCTCGAAGGGAACATACCAGACCTTATTTTGCTTCCATTTGCTTGGGATGCTTATTCCGAAACTCGCTAGAAAGTTCAGGATTTTCTGTTCATAATCAGATGAGCACACGATACCAAGGGTAATCTTGTCGAATCCACGGCCTCCACTATTCCAATCGAAGGGGTGATAGGTCTTCAATCCATACTTGGGGTCAAATATCGATTCGTGACCTGACCTGAACTTGAGTTTGGCCTCACCGATTTTTTGAACAGATGGGAAGATCTCTGACGTTGATTTTACCCCACGTGTTGGAATTCTGAGTCGAACACTACCGAACTGTTTGGAGCGAATTCAATTTCCCACTTTCTACCCTTAGAAATGTTTCCGATGACGCCCTGCAATAAGTCTCGAACTTTTCCAGCATACCTATGAGCATGAAGATCAGCAAATTGCTCTGACAATCCAAGGTCGTATTGATCTGTTATCGAGGGCATGAAATAGACAGTCTGAAGAGGTAGTTCGATCGTCTGCTTGGCATTAATTGAGATTTGTCTGTCAGTGTCTTGAATCTTGACATAGTTGCCCATCGAATCTACATCAGGTACCAAAAAGGCACTGGCTAGTGCGCTTTGATCGGGCTCAATGCCAAGCGCAGCGAAGGTGTGCGGAACGCCGGCTAGATCCACCATGTTTCTGTTCATTACTTCCGAAACGGAAACCATGAGTTTGACTTCGGGGGTAAGCGTGAGTACGGGTGCCCCGTGTATGACTTCCATATAGAATCGTAGTCCCTGGTGACATCGGCCTAAGACTACACCTTGAATACTGTTAGAAGCAGCTCGATCCATGCAAAGGTTCTGATAATTATTCGCTCTCCTCCCACCAATTCCCCCGCAAACGTAGCCATTGCGTTTGAACATCCTCCGCATTCCCTTGTATAGAAGAATGCTCAAAAACCTAGCACTCGGCCCTACAAGGTCGACCGTCATGTAATCTAATGACCTGGCGGTAATGCTTTCACGTTCGAGTTCTCTTGTAATCACCGAATTGGGTTCGAAGTGGTAAATGTCGGCCCCCGATCTGTAGTAGAGATGACCCCGTAGAGAAGGCACTTCCTCCTCCGAATTCAGACGTGTCCGATACAGTATCTTTGGATAACTAAGAATACGAATAGAATTAAGTATCAACGCGGGTAGATGTCGGCCTCACTAATCTTCTTACACCTCTAAGGAGCCTTCTTAATACCGGAATATTACCAAGACAAAAGATTAGGTCCTTTCTTTGAAGGTCACCTTTCTCACGGAGAAGAGATAACATATTTGTCGTGTAAAAAAACCCGAAATAGGATAACACTAGCGCAAGCAAGACTGGATGGGGGAGGGTCCTAAGAGATTGGTCCAAGAAGGTCCCTACCTGCAGGTCCAGCAGTGATACGGTCGCTCCCCAAAGTTGAGCTAACCACATTCCCAGCCCAATGAAGAGCAGCCCCAGCGCTGATACTAGCAGTTCACTGGACAGCAACAGGGTCGATAGGATGTCGAACCACCTGCTGCTCATTCCGAAGAAGCCTGGGCTTGTCTGTTGCAGGGCAGTCGAGATCCTTTGCATGTCAGAGGACGCGAATTCAACAACCATCTCTCTGCCACCTTTTGACAATGAAAGCAAAATGAGAGCATCGGCTTTGGGAGCGAGAGTTGGAAGGTCCTTCAACGCACTCTCTTCGACAACGAGTTCTCCACTCGGAAGCAACTTGAGTCCAGTGTGGCCTTGAGAAAGGATTTCTTCGAAGTCCTTCTCAGGAACAAGTCCCGGATCCGTAGAACGAAGCGAAAGATACTCCCTAAGCCCTTCAACAACCTCTCCAATCGAGGTTTCAAGGAGAGTTGATGAAACGTGTGCGTTGAGGCTGCTGAACAAAGTCGCTGCGACATGCATCATCCTATTCTCAGTTGCCCAGAGAGCGAGCTTCGCTAGATCTTCGATGGGACACGCGTTCTTAGCAAGTTGCACGTTATCCTCTGAGAACTGGAGTTGCCCCCGCAACCCGAAGAGAAGCTCCACGATTTTCCGCACCGTGCTAGGAGGCAGGTTTGCAAGAGAAACATTGCCTTGTTTTACATCAGGGGCGATCTTGTCGATTTGTTCTCGAACTTTCCCTTCTACTTCTTCTGCCAGTAAGTCTGCACCAGGAATTCGTCTCAAGAGAAACGAGACCTCTGCTAGGAATCCAGGGCTCCCCAGATACGCCCACTTGTCAAGAAATCGAACCAGTACTTCACCCTTCTTGGCCACTACTGCAGGGAGCCGCGATCTGGGAAACGCCGCGGCTCCTGCAAACAAACCCTCCAGATAGTCTCGATCAAGTACAGATGAGCTGAAATTAGAACCTGAACTGGCCAGTTCTTCGTAGATGTCTTCTAGTAGCTTTCTGGCTTCTTCCAGTTGCTGAGCCTTTCCGTCGGCACTATCTATAGCTAGGCTGCACCAGGCCGCAGATGAGACGCTTCTCCTTCTTAATGAGAGTGACAATTCAGCCTTAACATGCCTAAGGAGGACGGAGAAGATGGAGCTCCGCTTCTCAGCAACGAGCATTTCTTGGGTCACGAGATTAACGCCCACCGAAAAGGGTGGCAACTCGCCATATGGTTAAGCTAGTTCGCCGTCGGGCAATGAAATCGAGCACACCCACGGACTACTTTCGAATCTCGTATTTCTTTCTTAGTTCTTCTGCCTTTTCCGCGAATTGTGCAAGGTTCCAGAACCCTATGTTCAGAGAAGCTAGATCGACCTTCCATTCCTCGCCTTTCTTTCTCCATGCATATAGCCGAAGTTCCTTTTGCCTCTCTGTTTCTACAACTACCATAGCCACCCATCGGGTTGCAGACCTGTAGATGTCGTGACCGTCCAGCGCCTTCTGGGGGTAGTTTTCGTAGCTCTTAACTGGATACGCTTCGGGGCCCATGTCAGGTCGAATTTTAGATGTTCGCTAGCTTAAGAAAATAGTTGTTGCTAGATTTTGTCGCTGTATTCCACATTAATGGCTGCGCCTATCGTAAGTCCTCCAGAATTTGCCCATATAGCTGGTCCCTTGTCCTGTCTGAGTAGCCGTTGTAGAATAATTCCAAGACCCTATACCCTCTTTTCCGTAAGAGTGATCGTAGCTCTTCATCCTTCGCCATCTGGGCCGTTCCATGATGGACCTGGCCGTCGACGAACACGAGCAATGGTCTAGATTCTAGCGGGAAATAGAAGTCCGCTGTGGTTACCGGTATTTCGACCTGGGTATGGTAGTGTATTCCATCGTTCTGGAGTCTTATTGCTAGTTCCTGTTCCATTCGTGAAGGGTTGGCGTGTAGTCGTTCGCGCCAGTCGCTCCGCTGACTCGACATCTGTAGGGTTGAGCGGTCTTTCGGCTATTGCTCAAACACGAGAACGAAAGTGCTGGCCACTTATGGTGGATGAAAGTACTCTTCTTGGGCCTCTTCTAATTGATTCTCGACAAAGAACTGCTCTATGTTCTTCTTGATTTGACCCATATCTGACGCCGCTTTGCTACCGTTGCGGGAAAATTCTTCGACTAGATCTGGCTCAGTCTTCTTCAGTAAGTCCAGGTGTTCCGCAGCCGTTTTGAGCGTTGGCTCCTGATAATCTCCCTTCGCCAAGAAACCGAGAACAACCATCAAAGCAAGAACGTCAAACTGACCTTGACCGAACCTCTTGTACCCAATGCTCAGAAGTTTCTCGTAGGGTTTGTCATAAGCGAATATAGAGTCCTTAGCCGCCTCAAGTATCGGGATCAGTTTCTTCGGATAGAGCTTCACCCTGAGAAATGTCCCATTATGTTTCAATAACCCAATGCACTGTTGGAGGACAATAGCTTCTCCCTTGTGAGCGCTGATGATTCCAGCCTCACCCACCTTCAGTGCGGGAGTCAGAGCCTTTTTGTTCAGGAAGTCCAGTTTTTGACGAGCGGACTCTCGCAATCGCTCTGAAATCAGAAAAAGCACGGTCACGCTAGTGGCAATTGAAGAGAGGATACTCACTATTGCTTCTATGGAAGGCTGATAGATGACGATTGCAGCAAACCCGTAGAGAAGGATTCCCGCAGCTGGGATCATAGCATAGAGTGCTACTTTGTTGGAGATGCTCATATCTCGATGGGCCCAGGCCAACGGTTCGGCTTACTAACTATTGACTTAACAAACGTAATCGCAAATTGGACAACCGTAAGTCTCAGGGAATCGTCAATGGATGATGAGGAGTGCCCGGTCCGTTTTAATCTTGCTATTCGAAGAACAAAACTTGGGATTGAAATGTCCCGATTGTGGCTCTCCTGAGCATTACTTCTTTCGCGCCAGTCGCTCCGCTGACCCGACATCTGCAATGTTGAGATATTTTCGGCCATTGCTCAGACACCAGAACGAGAGTGTAATCATCACTGAATCCTGAAGTTGGGAGTGATGTTTTTGGAACGACGCCGTTCGGGCAACTGGAGCCACATCGAAGTAAAACACATCGGCTGTTTAGAGAGACAATCAATCTTCGATGGGAGCCTTCTCATGGGGTCTCTCCCTTAAATACCAACCACGACTCAGTTTAGGCACGGAACAGGAGGGCCGTCTGTGATGACCCGTTGGCACAGCCCCTTGCGGGCTGTGTCCACCTGTTCTATCTTGGCCATACAACCAAGCCCCAAACGTTGCCGTCATCTCGGTCAAAAAAGTCGTGAATTTGATCGTACCTGTCTTTTTTCCCGTGCTCAAATTTGCTGAATATCGCGTACGCACAGAAATCCACAAGTTGTATGACGGGGCTTAGGTCAGATTCCAAGAAGAAGATGCTCTCGACAATGTTGTTTAGTCGGTTCTGCGTTCTTAACGGATCTTCCCACGTTTGAAGAACCATGCCCGACGCCCTGGCCTTCTCAAGGAAGACCCTGAGGAAGGCATCGTTTCGACCTTGGGTGGTATCATAAATCATTAGACCTAATTCGCCCTTCCGCTGCAGGAACTTTGAGAAGTGCGTCGCGAGGAAGCGTAATGCTAGTTGCTTAGGATGTTCAGGAGTGGAATACTTCGCATAATGGCGACTTTTGTCCACAACTACAGCGAAGAGCGTCGGCTTAAGTCGACTCGTAATCTGAAAGACTTCGTCAGCCAAATCCTTTCTCTGCGCGTCAGATAGAAGGCCATACCGTCCCTTTCTTGCGATTAGCTCAGTATAGTGAAGTTCACGAGGTCTCTTGTCTGGGTCTGGGAAATATTTTGCGATCAGACCAGTCACACCTTGGTATGCAGTATCCCAACTTTCCGGCGTAATGGACAAACCGGTCAGAACGTAGAACTTGGTCGGGCTCTTACCGATTGGTGGAGGCCAATCATCGCCGCCGCTGGCATCCAAATACAGCAGTTGCATCGATGAAATAGCCGCTCTCTATGTAGTTAAGAACAGTGCTAACGTTTGGCAGGGAAGGATTGCGACTCCCTGGAGAAAGCAGGACCTTTCTGGCGCGCCAAAGGCGAACAATAATCGTCCTTGTCGACTCCACCGAGTAATCAGTGGAATTTGAGCGAATGCAAGATTTGCGGATTTGCCCAGAGACCCTCTGAGTCGGCCTTCATCTGTCAGTACTGCCGGGTCTTCTCTAGTCTCACGACACTTCGCGACGCATAATGTATGTCGAGAAATCGCTAAGAACAAGCCTGATTCTTTAGTCCTCAAGTCAGGAATCATAAGGATTCGAGATCATGCTCATGGACGAGGTCGTCAACGCTTAAGGGCGAGGTTGAGGTCGGTAGGAGAGGCGAGGATGGGTCCAAGATGGCTGTGACTTGTGGTTTTAGGTTTGAGGTTCGGCCTGAGGATGAGGTTGTGGAGTTGGAGGCTGATCATCGTACTGTTCATGTCTGTGTTGACTGTCTTACGTTGTTGACTGTTCATCGTCGTATTCATCATATGAAGGTGGAGAAGGTTATTGTTGAGATGGCTGAGCGTAGACCCGTGCTGGCTGAAGCGTGAAGAGACAAAGCCAGGTTCGAATGCCGGCTCTTCCAGGCAGCCAACGAACCTGGGAGAAGGTCATGAAGGAGACCGAGGGCTGCTGGGCGGATCATCCGGTTTTCGGCAAGATGAAGAACAGCGTTGAGATCGTCCACTGGCTGAGGTCCCAGCGCTGAGGGCTCGCCCTCGACACAAGAAGTCTGCGCGTCCCAGCTCGTAACATGAAACCCCGAAGATTTCAGGAACTATCTCTCGCTCGAGGTCCGAACCCCGAAAGACCTAGTCCAGAAACAATGACAAGAAAGATGGGATTCGAATCCTTCCCTTCCGAGAATCCAAGACGACGCCTGAGTAGGTCGCTTCTGACCTCGCATCATTTATTCAGGACCCGTGAATTCTTCTCGACCGAGGGTGAAGATTAGATGAGGGGCTTCGAGTACAGGGCACCACCGTCTCGCCGGAACCATCGGTTCCAGAGAATGAGTCCTGAGGAGCGCGTCAACATTGCCCTGGAACTGTCCAGCTCAATCACGAGCATAACTCTGGAGTCGATCAGGAATCAGAACCCGCACATCTCAACCTCGAGATTGTTGGAGAAGGCGAGAAAACGGTTCCAGGCGGGACGTCGAACCCACTGAAGACCCGCAGTTTCCAAGAATTCGTCAGAGCCCTCATCGAACACTTTAACCATGAAAAGACCAATTACGCAATCACTGGAGCCGTAGCCGCAAGCTACTACGGTATCCCGAGAACAACCCTCGACGCCGACTTTGTAGTCCAGATTTCCC
>Ga0137379_10006044_pt1 | contig 11451 bp, 8 predicted proteins | sample SagtaG_18_FD_104812 | JGI IMG/M metagenome (GOLD analysis project Ga0137379, IMG submission 104812) | Vadose zone soil microbial communities from Sagehorn Ranch, Mendocino, California, USA - Sage2_L_80_16 metaG | ecosystem: Environmental > Terrestrial > Soil > Vadose zone | place: USA...
AGGCTCCCAAAGCGGAAATGCCTTCGCTGACTTTTTGTTCGGAGTGATCAATAACGGCAGCGTTCAGGTCCAGAACACGTTCGTCTCCTCGCGCGCCTGGTCTTATTCGTTTTTTGTCCAGGACGATTTCAAGCTCACGCCGAGACTGACCCTGAATCTTGGACTGAGATGGCAATACGACCAGTCCTTCCATGAGATTCATAACGGGGATGCGTTCTTCAACCCATACACCGCGGAATGGGAGCAGTTCGGCGTGAATGCGCCGGACACACCTTTTGACCCGTCAAAGACCCAATTTGAGCCGCGGGTTGGATTCGCATGGAACCCGCATGGTGGTTTCGTGGTTCGCGGAGGCTATGGCATCATGCATCCCGGCGCCGTCGGTCATGGCCGCGCTGGAGATGGCCAGCCGGGTCCCAATCTTCTGGCTGGCACAGCGTTTGGTCCTGGCACCAATTGGGCGGCTCTGCCTCCCGTGGTCAGCCCGGATCCCGGCACGATCACCGCCCCCCTGCCTGTAAACGGAAATGTGTCCTTCGCTTCCTGGGCGCCGCGGAAGCAAACTCCGACTTACATCCAACTGTGGAACCTGACCCTCGAGAAACAATTCGGTTCCGACACAGTCGCTCAGATCGGCTACGTTGGCAGCCACGGCACGCATTTGCCGGTCAATTATGCCTACAACATTTGCCAGCAGACTCCGGAAAGCACTGCTCAATTGTTCAATCCGTTCGATTTTGTTGGCCCCACAACCAGCCCATATTGTCCAATAGCGGCGCAGGCGATCAACGCTCTAGGGCCGGGTTCTGTGTATAAATTCCTCACCATAAACCCAGGGTTCTGGGGACTTTCCAGCTCGGTCTACCATTCGATGCAGGCGAAGGTCGATCATCGCTTCTCACATGGTTTTTCACTGCTGGCCAATTTCACATGGAGCAAGCTGATTGACGATTCATCCTCGGATTGGGGCGGGTTCTGGTCACTCGATGTTCTTGGACAGGATTTTTACAACCGCAAGGCAGAGCGTTCGGTAAGCGCCGGCGACATACCTGCTCGCCTCACCATCGCGCCGATCGTGGAGTTACCCTTTGGCCGGGGAAAAAGGTGGGTCAACGAGGGGCTTGCTAGCCAATTGATCGGTGGCTGGCGAGTAAGCGCCATCTACACTATCAGCGCAGGTTCTCCGTTCGGAATCACGGACAACTCGTATGGATTCTGTAACGGCGCGGGCGTTCTGTCGGATCGGCCAAATATGATTGGCGATCCACTTCCGTCGGGCTTTCATCAGACGGTGGCACACTGGTTCGATACTAGCGCATTCGATTTTTCTGGGACGTGTCCAGCCAGCAACCTGGTAACTCTCACGGGACCCTTCGATGTCACGAAGGCGTTCGGCAACGCCCCACGATACTTCTCGAATCTACGCAATCCGGGAGTCAATAATCTTGATTTCTCTCTTCAGAAAGATTTCAGGATCCCCGCCGGGGAGCAGACGCGCCTTAGCTTCTCTGCGGATTTCTTCAACCTGCCGAATCACCCGGAGTTCGCCGAGCCCAATGCGGACCCGACAAACCAGAATTTCGGAACCATTGGCCGGACTGCTTTCAACAGCCGCACGATACAACTTGGACTACATCTGTATTTCTGAATGGATGACATAAAACCGCGCAGGACGGGAGTGCTTACAGAATCCGCCCTCCCGTTTTCAGTCGTGCGGTTGCCGCGATTTGTGAATGACTGAACGAGTAGATTCGCATTTCAGATCGCTTTTATCGTTGCGATTGACAAGCAAATGGCGGCGGAACTAGGTTAGGCGCGCTTCGTAAACCGATCACCTTACCCATTCATCGCCAGAGCTTTAACACGTTATGAACACGACCATACTGCTGCCGCAGCTCCGCGAGGAGGTCCGGGAAGCGAATCTGGAACTGGTTCGCCGGGGATTGGTCCTATACACCTTCGGAAATGCCAGCGGAATCTCGCGCGAAAAGGGGTTGGTCGTCATTAAGCCGAGCGGCGTTCCATATGACGAGATGCGACCGGAGCATCTGGTGGTTACGGACCTCGACGGCAAGATCGTGGAAGGCGAATTGCGACCCTCCTCCGATCTGCCGACACACTTGGTGCTATACAAAGCATTTCCGAAAATCGGCGGCGTAGCCCACACCCATTCTGAGTACGCGACCGCATGGGCGCAGGCGCAGCAGGCGATCCCATGTTTCGGAACCACGCACGCTGATCACTTCCACGGACCAATTCCAGTGACAGCAGTGATGTCAAATCCTGAGATTGCTTGCGACTACGAAAAGAACACAGGGCACGCAATCGTTCGTGCTTTTGAACATGCGGACTATGGGACCGTCCCGGCAGTTCTGGTAGCCAACCATGGCCCCTTCACCTGGGGACCGGATCCGCGAACGGCCGCAGATAACGCGGTCATTCTGGAAGCGGTGGCACGAACCGCGTACTTTACGATAACTATCAACCAAGCAGCGCACCCAATTGGCAGCGGGCTGCACGATAAACATTATTTGAGAAAGCATGGCAGCGAAGCGTATTACGGGCAGCCAAAGGAAAAACAATGATGTAGGCGTGGCCTTGTATGTCGCGCGACTAGCCTTGTGCGTTTATCTCCAGTCGACATAGTTGTTGTCGCCGTTTATTTAATCCTCGGGTGGCTCTTTTTCGGGGTTTTTATGTCAAATCAAAAAATGACCATGGGCCTGATCGTTGGTAATCGTGGCTTCTTTCCGGATCACCTGGCCAAGAGTGGACGGGAAGAGATGCTGCGCATACTCACTGCCGCTGGCATCGACGTTGTGGCGCTGACTCCGGAGGAAAGCAAGTACGGCGCATTGGAAACCCGCGATGAGGTCCGGCGTTGTGCCGAGCTGTTCAAGAAAAATCGCGAGCGGATTAACGGCATTATTGTCACTCTGCCGAATTTCGGGGAAGAGCGCGCTATTGCCGACGCCTTGCGATTAGCCGATCTTCATGTTCCTGTGCTGATCCAGGCAACTCCTGACGATCCCAAGAAGATGACCATCGCGTTTCGCCGCGATAGCTTCTGCGGAAAAATGTCAGCCTGTAACAATCTGATGCAGTACGGCATCCCCTACTCGATAACTACGCTGCATACCGAGAGCCCAGATTCACCGGAGTTCGCCCACGATCTTGAGTGGTTTTCCGCGGTCTGTCGGGTGGTGAATGGCTTCCGCAATCTGCGGGTTGGCGCAATCGGGGCCCGTCCTGCCGCTTTCAACACCGTGCGTTACAGCGAAAAGATTCTGGAGTCGCAGGGCATTTCTATTGAGACCCTCGATCTTTCCGAAGTTCTCGGTCGAATCGAGAGAATGAAAGATAACGACGACCTGGCTCAAGCCAAACTCGCCGCCATCCAGAAGTATGTGGATTCCAGCAATGTGCCCCATGTGGCGTTACTGAAAATGGCAAAGCTGGGCGCAGTGGTTGATCAGTGGATGGCTGCAACTGAGGTCAGCATCAGCGCCGTGCAGTGCTGGACGTCGATTGAGGAAAACCTAGGCGTCGTTCCGTGTACGGTCATGAGCATGATGAGCGACAGTCTATTGTCGAGCGCGTGCGAAGTTGATATTTGCGGCGTTCTGGGGATGCACGCTCTACGCCTGGCTTCGCAATCTCCATCCGCACTTCTGGACTGGAATAACAACTACGGAGCTGATCCCGACAAGGCGGTCTGCTTCCACTGCTCCAATCTTCCTAAACATTTCTTCCGTTCCGTGAAAATGGATTTCCAGGAAATCATCGCCGGCACCGTGGGCAAAGAAAACACTTTTGGTACCTGTGTGGGATTGATCAAGCCGGAAAAGATGAGCTTTGCCCGCTTCTCTACCGATGACACTGCCGGGCGGATGCGGGGCTACGTAGGCCAAGGCAGGTTCACCGACGACCCGCTGAACACGTTTGGTGGCGCGGGCGTGGTTGAAATTGCCCATATGCAGAAGCTGCTACATTTCATCTGCGAAAACGGTTTCGAACACCACGTCGCTGCCAATCTCTCTAGTGTGGCGCCCGCGGTGTATGAAGCCACCACGCGGTATCTCGGCTGGAATCTGTATTGGCATGAACGCGATATGGGTGCCTGCTGATGGCCATTGTGGCTGGGGTCGACTTCGGAACTCTGAGTGTTCGCGTGGCCATCGTGGACAGTGAGCGCGGGCTGTTGGAGTCTGCTGTTGTCGAATACCCGCTGCATCGCAGGCCCGGGGATCCGGAGTACGCGACGCAGTCGCATGACGATCATATGGGTGCACTGGCAACCGCCACGCGTGAAGCGCTGAAGAAGGCCGGTATTTCCGGAGATCAAGTACAGGCGCTTGCGCTCGATACCACAGGTTCGTCGGTCATTCCCGTTGGAAAGAATCTGCAGCCATTGGGTGAGTACTACTTGTGGTGCGATCACCGCGCGAAAGGCGAGGCTGCGGAGATCACAGAAGCCGCACACCGCGAGGGGCTGGAAGCACTGAAGTGGTGCGGAGGCGTGTATTCGTCGGAATGGGGTTTTTCGAAACTCTTGCATTGGCTGCGAAACAATCCATCCAAGCGCGCAGAATTCGTCTCTGCTTTTGAACACTGCGACATGGCCGCAGCCACGCTGTGTGGGATCACCGATCCAGGGAAGGTGAAGCGAAGTATCTGCGCCGCGGGACACAAATGGCTATGGAACTACCAGTTGGGAGGCTTGCCGCCTGAATCGTTTCTGGTAAAGGTGGATCCACTGTTCGCAGGTGTGCGGGAAAAACTGAATGGCGAATATGCGACTTCAGACCAGTTGGCGGGAACGCTTGCCCCGTCGTGGGCGGAACGACTTGGATTGAAGGCCGGCATTCCAATCCCTGTGGGTGCATTCGACGCACACTGGGATGCGATCGGAGCGGGTTGCCGCACTGATGACATGGTGAACGTTATCGGAACGTCCACGTGCATCATCGGGATCACGCCTTCCGCGAATCTAGTTCCTGGCGTATGTGGTGTGGTTCAAGGAAGTGTACATCCCCAGCGAACCGGGCTCGAAGCCGGACTTTCCGCCGTCGGCGACATTTTCAATGCAATCGCCAGCCGAGCAGCCACGGATGTAAAGACGTTGAGCCAGGGACTGGAGAACTACCGCGCCGGGCAGACCGGCTTGCTGCGTCTAACCTGGGATAACGGCGATCGCACGGTGTTAGTGAATCCAAACCTGCGCGGCATTACGCTGGGCTGGAATCTGCAGAGCACCGCCCGAGACGAACTCTTCGCTGCCATTGAAGGCACTGCCTTACACACTCGAGTGATCCTGGACCGCATGGCAGGGCATGGGGTGCCTATCAAGCGCGTGATTAATGCCGGCGGTATTCCACAGAAGAACGATGCGCTGAACCAGGTCTACGCAAACGTGCTAGCGAGACCGGTATTGGTTCCCAGCAAAAGCGTCGTAAGTCTTGGTGCTGCGATCTTTGCATTTCTAGCTGCTGGGGCTTTCAAAACCATCGAGCAGGCGCAGGATAAAATCTGCCCGCCCTACACACGTTACGAGCCTGACAAATCGGAACAGCGCGTATATAGCGACCTATACCCGTTGTACAGCAAACTGTATTTTGGCTTCGGGCAGCGGGGAACCGATGGATTTGGCGACGTGCTGCCTACACTCATTCAGGTGGCTGAGTCGGCAGCGAAGCAGACGACGCCTTCAACACCTGAGGCGCTACCCAGCCTCCGTTAATTTGCTCGATTGGGTGAAGCGCGGAATTGGTGCAAATGAGCTGACTCCAAAATGAAAACCTACATGGACAGAAAGCTTCATAATCGATGCATCGCGCTCTTGCTCATCTTATTTCTCCTCGCCTGCCCGATGACCAGTTTGGCGCAGAGCGCGCCGACTAAGAGCAAGCCAGCCTTCGCTCCCGACAAGATGGACACCATCCTCTACGGTGTCGCTTACTACCCGGAATACATGCCCTCTGACAGGCTCGACAAAGATGTCGAGATGATGCAGAAGGCTGGCATCACAGTGGTGCGGGTGGGGGAGTCGACATGGAGCAGTTGGGAGCCGCGCAATGGTGATTTCCAATTCGCATGGATGCAACGAGTGCTGGATCGCTTGCACCAGGCAGGAATACGGGCCATTCTCGGCACGCCGACGTATTCCATCCCGACGTGGCTATATAAGGAGCATCCCGAAATTCTGGTCACTCATAACGGGACGGCGCCTCCGCTCAACGATCCTTATGCTCCGACTTATCCGTCATCCGACACTCCGGGCTATTATGGTCCCCGCCAGAATTACGACTTTCTCAATCCCAATTTCCGACAACATGCAGAGCGCGTCATCCGGCAGATTGTCAGCCATTTCAAAGATCATCCGGCTGTCATTGGATATCAGATCGACAATGAAACCTTCCCAACTGGAATTCCGACGCAGTACACGAACTCAGCCTTTCTAGAGCGTTTGAAACAAAAGCACCAAACGCCGGAGACGATCAACAAAATCTGGGGTCTCGCGTATTGGGGGCAGCTCGTGGACCGCTGGGAAGACCTGCCTCCGCGCAATGGCATTCTGAATCCCGGCTATAAGCTCGAATGGGAGAATTTTCAGCATGACATCGTGACTGACTTTCTGTCCTGGCAGGCAAAAATCGTCGACGAGTACAAGCGTGCCGACCAGTTCGTCACGCAGGATTTTAGCGGCGGAGTTCACACCAATCTGGATCAGTGGGCGATCGCTCGAAATCTCGACATCGTTGCGGAAAACCCCTATTTCGAGACCCAGAACCGGCTTGACGCTCGCGGCATCTGGATGTCGGGTGACCTTGGGCGATCCTTGAAACACACAAACTATTTGGTCACGGAGACGAACGCACAGACCATCGGATGGGATTCTCGGACGCAATACCCGCAATACCCCGGGCAACTACGGCTCGTGGTCTACACGCATCTAGCGGCCGGCGCCAATATGGTGGAGTATTGGCACTGGCACTCACTGCATTATGGCCAGGAAACGTACTGGAAGGGCGTGCTGTCGCACGACCTCGAGCCCAACCGCACTTATGCCGAAGTGTCGCATGTTGCGGGCGAGCTCAAGAAACTAGGGCCTCAGCTTGTGAATCTGAAGAAGAACAATAGCGTTGCAATTCTCTTCAGCGCCGATTCTGCCAATGCCTTGAGCTACATGCCGGTAAGCGATTCCGTGAATTACATGACTGTGCTTAGACAGATGTACAACGCACTCTACGATCTGAACGTTGAGCCCGATTTCGTGCAGGCCGGAGATCCTAACCTTGCACGCTACAAAGTGTTGCTGGTGCCACCGTTGTACAGCGCTTCCGACGAACTGCTGCAGCAAATCTCCGACTATGTCAAAAGTGGCGGCCAGGTCGTGATGGCGTTCAAGAGCGGTTTCACCAATCAGTATTCGACAGTACGCGACACAATGGCGCCGGGACCACTGCGCTCTGCGGCCGGTTTCCACTACCAGGAGTTCACGAATCTCGCTGAACCCAAACGGCTCAAGCCCGATCCCTACGGAGTAGGTCAGCAGAATCAGGGTTCGGTGTGGGAGGAGTTCCTGGTGCCGGACACTGCCGAGGTGGTCGCTTCTTTCGACGATTCCCACTGGCATTTCCCGGCCATTACGCGCAACAAATACGGCAGTGGCACGCTAACCTACGAGGGCACGTTCCTGACGGATACTTTGCAGCGCGAGATCATTCGCGATGCTCTCAAGCGCGCCCGCCTGACCGGACCGGATCAGAGCCTTCCGACAGCGGTCAAAGTTCGGCACGGTCGCAACGCCCAACAAAGGATGCTGCACTACTATCTGAATTTTTCCGATACCGAGCAGTCGGTTTCATATCCCTATCGCGACGGGGCGGATGTTCTGAGCAGTGTTGCTGTCAAGCAAGGGCAAACCCTCAAGTTGCGACCCTGGGATTTAGCAATCGTGGTTGAGCAATAGGACTTGGGGCGGCACACTTAAATGGTTTCGGAGATTCCAAATATCCGGGAGACAAATCTCTGCTCCCCTGCGGACTGCAAGAAGGCCCAACTATGAAACTGACCTTATTCAACGCACGTCCACCCATACCGATGTGCTTGGCCATCGTTCTTGCTGTCGCTTCTATTTACGTTTGGGCACAAACACCGGCCCTGAACCAAGGCACCGTGAAGGCTGATGTGTGGCAGGTTCCCATCAGCCAGAACCTCATGCCGCACTTCGAGGAGGCCCGCGGGCGTAAGGTTTTGTACGTGGATGGAAGACCATTCACCGTGTTAGCGGTCGAAATCCCCTGGTGGGACCTGATCTACGGCAGATACAAGGAAACAGAGAACGCTTACGACTATCTTTATCCTGCCGCGGAAAAGATGGCACTGAATGCCCTGAAGGTTCCGGTTAAGTGGTCGATGGTGGAACCGGAGAAAGGGGTGTACGCCTTCTCCTATGTTGACCACGCGAAGAGCATGGCGGAGAAACATCATCTGAAACTCGTTCTGAATTGGTTCGGACACTATGCGAGCGGCGATGGCACAATTTATGGCAACCTGAGCGGCGAACTGTACGCTCCAATGTACGTCGTCAGCGACGAGAAGACATATCCGCGGGCAGTAGATGGAGATGGTAACGCCCATCACAATGCGGCTTCATACGATTACGACCCCATTATCGAGCGCGAGATCGCGGCCTTCCGCGCCTTCATGCAACATATTAAGGAGGTTGACTCGCAGACTCACACCATTCTCATGATTCAGGTCGAGAATGAGATCGCCGTGTTTGGATGGGACCGGCGTAATCCCAAAATGTGGCGTGACCATTCCCCAGCCGCCAATAAACGATTCGCCGACAATGGGTTCACTGACGATCTGAAATTCACCGCCTGGGACTTGAGTTATAACTGGATTCGGCGAATCACCAATGCAGGCGCCGAGATCTATCCGATTCCTTTCTTTCACAATTATGTCGGCGGAAAGATCGCAGATTGGATGGTCGGGGGCGCCCCAGGCGAGGATATAGAAACCTATCTAAAGAACTGCCCGAACATTTCGTTTATCGGCGTCAATTCATATTTCTGTGCCGAATGGCGTCCTGATTACAGTTGCGGGCGTGCGTCGGAAGCAACGGTCGAAGAACTGAGGGAGCCCTTATTCCGTTATCGCGTGGGCCGCAACCTGCCGGCAATTACGGAAATCAACAGCGGTGCGACTCCAGTCACATCGCGCCTCGCCTATATTGCGGTTGGCGAGTTCGGTGCGCCCATTTTTGCGCCCTGGGCCCTGACGGTTTCGTACCCTGAGTCCCATGCTCCGTATGTCTTGCCTGGCGGCACCTTGGCCAATGGTGCCTTCGCACTGCGCGATACCTACTCCTCTCTCTCCAAGGCGCTTCCGCAGATTTCGTATTACGCCGGAACCGACAAATTGAAAGTATTCATGTCTACTTTGCCCGGGCAGAGGTTTTCGCAGACAGAGGATGTCAACGGGCTCAAAGTTACCGTCACGGGTGACGAAAACGGGCAGGCGATTGTCATGCACCTGTCCGGTCACGAATTCCTACTCGTCGGTTATCGCACGGGCATTTCGTTCCAAACGCCGGCATTTCACTGGCCCGAAATGAAGAGTATCCATGTGGAGAAGGTCCGTTGGACCGGGGATCACTGGGAACAGGACGGGGAACCGTCGTACGGCGTCGATCAAAGCAAGAAAACTTTGGCCGTCCAACTCGATAGTCCGCAAGCGATTCGGCTGTCTTGGTGAGACTCCTCAACTTTGATCCCGTGCTTCGCAAAGCGATTCGCCTCTTTCGGTTGTAGAATGTAGGGGAATTGCGCCAACCGGCCATCTTCCTCGCTTTCGGCCCGTTGCCTTTCAGTCAATTACACGGAGCGACAAATGCTGCTCGGAGTCCGTCAAACCTTTGTCAGCGGCAACACACTAGCGATACCGAGCCTCAGCCGGGTCCATGATTCGAGTGCTGTGATAAAAACGTGATAGTTCTACGTTCAGAACGCAACCATTCCTATCAGAACCCGTCATAACGTCCGGCTGGTAAGCGGTTGACGAATCAAGTAGATTTTGAGATTACGTACTCGTTCAAAGGGATCATTCACAAGTTTCGACCCGATTACTTGGTTCGACTCGCAAACGGGAAGACGTTAGTGCTCAAAGTGAAAGGTCAAGATGATCAGCAGCAACAGACAAAGAGGGAGTTCTTATCAGAATGGGGCGTGCCGTAAACGGGCATGGGGGTTTGGCGTTTGGGCAGCTGATGTCTCACGGCATCCTAAAGGACGTGCAGGAGATACTACAAAGGAATAGTAATTCGTCCTCTTCGAGCGGATAAATAAAGATCATCTGCAGCCGCGGCATATCGGTAGGGTCAGTTCTGACCAAAGCAGAGTCGTGCGGATGGTTTCCGAATGTTTGTGATACTGGACACAACAGAATTCTACGACGTACCACAGGTGGACTCGAATTCGTTCAGGGTCTTACAAGAGTACCTTCACAGGACAAATTCTCAGTTGCTCGTCCCAGAGATTGTCTTTAGCGAAGTGATCAACCATGCTCGCGAACAAATTTTTAAAATTGACGCCGATATTAGAAATGATTTCTTTCCTATCGCCGGCTCCCGAGAGAGATTTGCAGAAGCTGTGCGGTCTGGAAAGAAATCGGATCCCCGCAATCACCTTCGCGGATCGAGTACAAAAAATTGGAGAGCAACGGAAGATTGCAGCTGTTAGATTCACCTGCGTGGACTTGCACTGAGCAAGGGGCCTTTCATCTAGAGTTCTCCTTACCGCGGCACGCAATGTCGCTGATACCATTGGTTGGTAAGGAGATTGCTTGCGGAAAATCAAAGCCGAATAGCAGAGCAATCGACGATAGCATCTTTCTGAGGTCGCGGTCGCACGCGGCTCGTATTACTGGGACTGTTTGTTGCGAGACGGTTGCTGCGGGGTCGGCCACTTGCGGGGAATCTGACGCAGGTGTCGCCGAGAACCGGGAAGGCTGAGGTCGATATCCGTCCCGCGTTCGGATGTGATATTTCTTCAGTTTTTCACCTACGAGTTTCACTTTGATCGCGCGCCAGCCATGATTAGGATTGGCTTGCGGATAGTAGCTCAGTGAGTAAAGATGCTTTAGATCGTCCCGAATCGAGGCAAAGGCACGCTTCTCGTCGTTCCAGGCCTTGGCAAAGTAGGCTTTGCCCCCTGTGACCGCGGTCATGCGTTGGAAAACTGTGGTGGATATCGGTTCCAACTGAGCCTGGTTAGTGCTGATCATGTAAATAGAAACTCCTAAGGACTGCGCCATTTCGGCGACATCTTCTGGAGGAATCACGCTGGAGTGCAAGATACATTGGTTATACAATGCATGTTAAAAAGTCAAGAACTTTGGCGAAGGATAGTTTGTGTTCGCCTCGTGCGGCGAATCGATCACTTC
>Ga0137379_10006046_pt1 | contig 11450 bp, 13 predicted proteins | sample SagtaG_18_FD_104812 | JGI IMG/M metagenome (GOLD analysis project Ga0137379, IMG submission 104812) | Vadose zone soil microbial communities from Sagehorn Ranch, Mendocino, California, USA - Sage2_L_80_16 metaG | ecosystem: Environmental > Terrestrial > Soil > Vadose zone | place: USA...
ACCGGCAAAAGGCATATCGAGGGCCGCATACAGATCGCCTGCCTTTGGACTCGCGTTGTCTTTGAGCATTTCCACGGCGACAGTGGAATAGTCGGTGACGACCACGCCCGCTTGAACCATACGCAACAGACCGGTGATGCGTTTTGTTTCGCTGAAAGTGCCGGAGGCATCAATCACGCCATATGCATCGTAGCCAATCCCGGTCGCATAAATCGCGGGGAAAGCCAGACAAACCTCAGTTGAAACGCCAGCGATAATGAGCTTCTTGCGCCCAGTCGCTTCCACAGCTTTAGCGAACCGGGGATCATCAAACGCGTTGACCGTTGTTCGCGCAATGATTGAAACCCCGGGCAGGGCTTCAGTCAGCTCCGGGATGATTGGACCCCACATCTCCGGCGAGGTAGCGGTCACGATGATCGGCACGCCCAACACCCTGGCCGCCTTCGCAAGCGCGACGACATTATGCTTCAGCTCCGCCACAGGGATGTCTCTGACTCCGGTGAACAGCCCAACTTGATGGTCGATGAGAAGCAGAGCGGCAATGTCCGGCGTGAGCCGCTCATGGTAATTTTTGGTAATCTTGGTTTCCATAGATTCTGTCCTTTCGTTTAATTTCGTTTTGTGTTACTCCGTTCCAACTTGAACGGTCATCGCTTGCGCACTGTACCTGCAGGGTAAATATGGTGGAAATATCTTGTTGCTTGGCTCGCTATACCGATTGGGTATAGTAGCGCAAATGGAACTTCGTCATCTGCGATACTTCGTGGCTGTCGCCGAAGAACAGAACGTAACGCGCGCGGCGATGCGGCTTCACGTGTCGCAGCCGCCGTTAAGCAGACAAATCAGGGATTTGGAGGATGAGCTTGGCGTCGCACTTTTTGATCACGATGCGAATGCAGTGCGGCTTACTGAAGCCGGCCGCGTTTTCCTCACTGAGGCTCGCATGATTTTGCAGCGTGCGGAGGGAGCTGTGCAAATGGCAAAGGACGTAGCCGGAGGAAAGCGCGGCGAAATTCAGATTGGCTACGCGCCGTCATTGACGGTCGAACTCCTGCCGCGTGCGCTGAGATATTTCCGAAAGTCTAACCCTGGTGTGCGCGTGCGGCTTCACGATTTGTCCACGCAGGAAATGTTGCGCGGACTGAGGGGTGGAAAGCTCCATGCGGCCCTGCTGGTGCAGGCGCCTCCAAAGACGCTGGCGGGATTAGTTTTCGAGGAATTGCAGCGTCTGGCGGTTTGTGTCGCCTTGCATCCGGCGCATCCGCTGGCGCGGGTGCGTCGAGTCGGGCTGGAACAAGTCGCCAAAGAGCATCTCATCGCCTTCACGCTTGCGGACTATCCAGAGCATCAGGCATGGATTGCCGACTTGTTCGCGCCACTGAACCGCTCGCCCCAGATAGTCGAGGAACACGACAGCATCACCAGCCTCATCGCGGCGGTAGAATCGGGCCGAGGCGTCGCTGTGATTGCGCAATTACCCAATGGTCTCGCAAGTTCACGATTGAAAGTTCGCCCGTTGCAACCCGCACCACCGCCGCTCGGAGTCGGCATCGCGTATCGCAAGAAATTTCGCTCAACGGTAACGAACAACTTTATTGACGCGGCCAACAAATGCCTGAAGGAACTCGGCTGAGCGTTGTGGCAAAGTTTCAGCGCATTCCAGCCAGTAGTGGCGAATAGTGTTGCGACGCTCTGCGTTACTGACAGCTCCGCTGAGAGTGGCCGCCCCCCTGCGAGTGAACCGTGACAAATAAAGGGTTTTGTTAAACTTGCCATAGATGGAAACGGATCGAATACGGATGGGGGTGATTGAAGGAACGGGGACTCGTGGAACTCGCCCCTCCGATTTGAAAGGCATAATCTACGCAGCGGTCTCAGGAGTTTTATGGCTGCTTATTTGTCCAGATGACGGGTTGGTTTTGATTCCGAGGGGGCTTGGCGGTCGTGGTTCTCCCGGCTGGGTGATGCGCCGGCCGCAGGCCCGAGGGCTTGCTTGATCCAAAAGGACGTTTCTGATTCGGTGGGGTGCTGGGTGAGGGTGGTTGTCTGCGAAGGGGCTTTGCCGGTTTCGCCGGGCCAGGCGGGCAGGCGCAACTTGAAAGTGGTGCCGAAGCCCAAGACACTGTGGCACTGGACGGCGCCGAACATTGCTTCGGCCAGGCGTTTTACGATGGAGAGGCCCAGTCCGGTGGAGGATTCGCCGCCGGTGGGTCGGGCACTCAAGCGGGTGAACTTTTGGAACAGTTTTTTCTGGTCCTCTTCGCTGATGCCGGGGCCTTCGTCCTTGACGCCCACGACGACGGAGTCCGCCTCAGGCAGAGTATGAATCTGGACGGTGGTTTTGGGCGGGGAGTATTTGAGGGCGTTGGAAATGAGATTGTCGAGGATCTGCAGCGTGGCGCCGCGATCGGCCTTGGCCCAGAGACCGCCACTGGCGCAAACTTGAATCCTGATTTCCTTGCGCGTAGCCCCCGGCCGGTTGTGTTCGACGCTTTCTTCGACCAGTTCCCGGAGGTCGAGCCGCTCTATTTTAGACGTGAACCGGCCCTCTTCGATGGCATTGGCATCGAGCAGATTGGAAATCAGGTCGCGCATCCGCGTGCCGGCGCTGACGATCATCCGGGCGCATTGGGCAACCCGCGCCTGGTCCTTGGCCATGGGGAGCAATTCGGCGCTGCCAATAATGGCCGTGAGCGGATTTTTGAGATCGTGCGCGGCGATGCCCAGAAACTCATTCTTTTCTTTGTTCAAGTGCAGCAGCCGCTCGTTGCTGGTGGCCAATTCGGTGAGGGCGGCGGCCATCTTCGCAAAAGCCCGCTCGCGTCCGGTTTCGAACACGGCGCCCAAAATGAACATGAAGACAATCAAACCCAAGTAACCCGCGGTGGAGACCAGCGAGTTCCAGGCCGGATCGTAAGTCATGGGCAGTTTGAATCCGGCCAGGTCGGCCCCCGCCACGCCGGTAGCGGCTAGCAGGCAGATCACCACCCACCATTTGGCGGCCGTTTTGCCCACGAGCAGCAAGGCGCAAAGCGGCACGCTGACGAGCCAGGCGATGGCATGTCCGTGCAAACCGCCTTCCACGCAGCAGAGCGCCGTAAACCCCAACGTGAGCACCAGGGACAAGAGGTTTCCCGCCAGGTTCAAAGAACGACTCCAGAGCATGATAAATGGAGTCGAGGCGACGGCCAGACTGCACCCGATGATGATGCCGACGCCCCAGCGATGGCCAATGACGAAGTAAAAAGCCGCGTAAGCGAAGCCGAAAATGGAACCCAGAAGCCCAAAGCGGCTGATGAGGCGAGCGCGGCGGTTAAGCTCCGGGTCGCGGAGGAACGCTTCCGGAGTGAGGTCTCCGGTTTTCTGCCAGAGTCTTTGCCAAAGTGCCTTCAGTACCACGCCCCAAAGCATATCGGCAACCAAGGGTCCGAGCTTTAATCGGGAAACCGAATTAGCCAGTCCGCTCCGGACACCGGAGATAAGCCAGATGCAATGACTTCCACCCGGCGCTGGATAGGGTCGAACTCCCGCTTGAAAGGAGAATAATGCAATCTGCGCGACTGGCCCCTTTACAATTCATTCCCCCGCACCAGAATCCTGGCCAACTGGACCGCGATTGACCGCCACCCAGAGTAACACCGATGAAAATCAGCCTGTTCGGAGTCCACGGCATCCCGCTGGGCAAACACAACGTCAAAGACCCGCGGCTCGATGCGGCGCACCTGCTGGTCGAGGCCGAGAAGAAGAGCTACGCGCAGGTGGACGTGGTGGGCGAGGACGGCGCGCTGGACGCCAACGTCATCCTGACCACGCGCGAAGGCCTGCCCGATGTAATTTTGAAGGACCTGGAGTTCGTGGAGACTCGTTTGAGCCGCGATCCCTCTGACCCCGAAAAAATCGTGCTGCTCAAAATCCAAGCGCAGTTGGAGAGCGAGCGCTGCGTAGTGGCGGCGGGCTTGAGCATGGAGGAACTGCAAGCCGTGGCGGCGCACGGCTTTTACACGAACAAACCGGTGGTCGTGGCGGAAACGGACGAGTTGCGCAATCCCGATGCCCTGATCGTCCGCGCGTTCACGCAAAGCGGCTACATCGCTTTCCTCACGGTGGGCGGCAAGGAAAATCGCGCCTGGCCGATTCGTAAAGGGACGACGGCTTGGGAAGCCGCCGGCACGATCCACACCGACATCCTAAAGGGATTCATCCGCGCGGAGATCATCAGCTACGAGGATTTCATCCAGGCGGGCGGCGAGACGCAGGCCAAGCGCGCCAGCAAGCAGCGCCTGGAAACGAAGCAATACGTCATGCAGGACTACGACCTGGTGAACTTCCGCTTTAACAAATAGCCGCCGCGATGACTGGCCTGTGAATGGTTTAGCCACCGGCGCGGCTATTTTATTTTTCCACTTTTTGTGAAAGAAACCTACTGATCCTTCCGTATTAATATAGAGAAGCCTGTGTTGGAATGATTCTACAAAAACCATAAACGGAGGGAAAAGAGAACAGTGAATACACTTAATGCCACGCAACTGGCGCCGTTGCTCAACAGCTATACCATCAATCCCGGCCCGCCGAGGACCATTGTTGTTCCCCACGCATCCAAGCTGGCGGCGTTGCGAGATGTCACGGTGCTTGGGACGCTGCTGCCGAAACAGGTTCTGTTGCTCAAGATGGGCGCACCCCAGATCCCGCGTCCGCCCGCCACGCAGGTCGGCAATGGCGGTTACCATAAAGCCGAGGCCGATGGGGACCTGCATTTCTGCCTGGGCGTCAAACCGCTGCAGCCGCACATCCCGTGCGAGATCCAACACGCAACCAACTGGCTGACAGTCTTCAACCAACTGATCGGGCAACAGATCCGGGTGAGCGGCTTCTTCCGCTGCTTGTTCGAGCATCCGGGCTTCAACCCGAAGAACGACGCGCACATTTTTGAAATCCACCCCGTGCGCGCCTTCCAGCAGGGGAACGCGCTCCACCCGATCGATGTTGTCAAACCCGACGTTATTCATCCCTGGTCGGCCAGGCTCAATCAGCAGGACGCGGCCGTCAAGGTCCAGTACGACAAGGCCAAGGACAGGCTGACCTTTAGCAACGTCGGCATGCTCGACACCAACTACGTCCAGCTCGCAGGAAAGGTCAGCAACTTGAAGCTCAGCTCAGGCGCGGGCGTGCCGTCTTCGTTCACCTTCAGCAGCCCCCAGATCGGCCACGCTGTCGCTGTGTACTGCCTCCAGGACACGACGGCGGCGACAGAGCTGCGCAAATTGAAGAAGCAAACGATTACCCTGGTAGCCCTGCGAAACATCGATCTAGCGCAGACAATCAAAACCGTGAACTACGTGATCAGCCTGGTGGCCATCGACATCCAATAAGCGACCGCTCCCGCACAGCAGCTTCCTCCGTCAGCGGGGCTGGCACTCGCCCATCTGATTTCGAACGGAGCGCGGCCGTGGGCAACGCCCCAGCCGCAGCCACTTCACCAAAGCGCCGCGTGAGGGCACGCGGCCTACCGGAATATAGACCGTCCGTAGGACCGCCATTGTAGGCCCGGTCCCCTGACCGGGCGCGCCTTTAAAACCCGCCTTAATTCATTGTTTCGTTGCCGCGGAACGACCAAAAACCAAATTTCTCACAGTGAGAAGTTCGATAACTCCCTGTCCATCAACGTCCTTGCCGAGCCATGCCCCCAAAACGTTGCGCCGGGACCTCGGAAATTAGCCAGCGGCAAGGCCAGCTCGGAGGGGCGAGCTCCGCGAGCCCAAATTCGAGAAATCGAATGACCACGCCCGAGGGCTTTGAACAGGAGCAAACAGAGATAACAGAGTCGTTTTTCTCTGTTCCCTCGTTTGGCCCCTGTTTAACCTTAAAGGCAATGCATCCGCTGTTCCAAAAAGCTTCCGGTTTGACCGAGACAATCATCGCTGCGGCGATCGAGGTTCATCGTGACAAAGGACCGGGGCTGATCGAGTCCATCTACGAGTGGTGTTTGCTCAAGGAACTTGGGTTGCGCGGCTTGGCGTGCGCGAGTCAGAAATCAGTTCTGATCGAGTATAAAGGATTCACGCGTGAGGAACCGTTGCGTTTTGACTTGCTCGTTGAGGGCTGCGTGCTGGTGGAGGCGAAGGCGGTGGAAAAGATTATCCCCATCCACAAGGCGCAGCTTTTGAGTTACATGAAACTGATGGACGTGCCGCTCGGTCTGCTGATCAATTTCCACGAGCTGAAAGTCGCTGATGGCATTAGCCGGCTGATTCTTCCGGGCGCAAATCAGTGAAAACACGTGAACGCGATTCCACAGGAGCAAGCCGAGACAACGGAGAACGAAACCAGAATCTCTGTTCTCTCCGTTTCCTCCTGTTAAAATTTCAGCACGACGACCAAGCCGGGCCGCCCTCCAACACGTGAACGCGATTCCACAGGAGCAAGCCGAGACAACGGGGAACGAAACCAGAATCTCTGTTCTCTCCGTTTCCTCCTGTTAGCACCCCAGCCCTGAGCCGAAGCCGGGCCGCCCTTCATACACCCCCTGGAAGTCCATCCGAATCACGTCCAGCATCCCGCCCGGGACGCCGAAACTCAAAACCGGGAGGGTGCCCGTCCTCCGCAGTAGCCCTTCTACGCCCGTCCTCCGTAGCTCTGGAGGGTGGAGAGCGTGGAAGCCTCCCGCCGAATCCCATTCATTCGGAAGAACAGACGGAATTATCCTCCCGGCATACAGAGGTTTCGGCTTTACGGAATCCGCAGGCCGCGCCACTATTGATTCCAATGGATAAAATCGACTGGCTCAAAGACGCTTTTCTTCAAAATTGGGCCACTACGGCAATTACCGCAATTCTTGCGGTTTGTTTCGCGGTGCCCGCTCGCTGGCTCCTACATGCTTTTGGAAAGGAGGATGGTATCAAGCCAGAGCGAAGAAAATACTTTTACGGTGCTGTTAGTGTTCTGGCATTTGTAAGCCTTCTCATGCTTCAGCATTTTAACAAGCTATTGGAAGATATTCGACACGGAACAACCCAAATGCAAAAAGGCGGTTTACAGGCGAGCGTTATTTGGGCGTCAGTTGCATCGAATAAATTGCAACCGGCCACGAACCTTTTGCAGGTTGGGACAATTTCGAGCGTGGGAAGCGGACACATCGCAAATGGATTGGACATGCTCTTCATTGTGAGAGTGGCGAACTCAGGACAGCAATCAACGGCATGGGGTTGGAAAGCATACGGCATTCTCCCTGGAGGGAAGAGAATTGAAGGCAGTATACCGAGTATCGCGGCAATTTTCGACACTTCTGACCCGAAAACAAATCAAACATCCGTAGTGCCCACGGTTATTGGTCCATATAGTTTCACGATGGACAAGAATCTCCCCCAATCATTGTCTGCCTCTCCTTTGACGACGGGCTCGGGAACAATCGGCTGGCTGATTATGCACCTAAATGGCTTAAATACACCCGAAACAGGAATGCACTTTGTCATAACATTTGATGATGTTTATGGCCATCAAACAAAAATAGAACACGTTTGGGAACCTCCCTTCAACTAAAGACCAGAACCCTAAAACGGGCCAAAGAAAATGGTATGGAGCGGTCCCGCATACTTGTGGGTGCCTCCGCTGTGAAAGGAAAATAATGCAATCTGCCGGACTTGCGCCTTTTCTGGGTAATTAGAACAAAAATGCCCTCACCGCCTGTCTTGAACGAGGCAGCAAACTACGAAATGTTGCCTCTAGGGATTAAATCGTGGACTTTGGCGGCTGGAAATTATTCCATTATGAACTGTGAACGACTACGAACGCAAAACGCTTGATGAGTTCTTCAACGCGATTGAACCGAACCTTGCAGGCTACAAGCACGCGAGTCTTCGCTACCTTGCTCTGAAGAAGGGGGAAATTTTTGAGCTAACCCAAGGACGATTGCTCCTCCAAGGAGTGCCGACAACGATTCCGTCCAGGTATTTTCAATCTAAAAACATCAAAGCAGGACTCCACCGTCTCGACGAGCTGAAGTTAACGCCAAAGGCTATGATCGACAGCCTCCTCTCAGGCGTCCTGCGATTGCCCCATGGTGAATTGCATTTCCCGCCGGAGCAGACCAGATCCCATTCGCTGCATTTTAATCCCTACTATTCGGATGGAATCTCACTCCAACACCGCCAGGTGCAGTTGTATATCCGTGGGGCCCGACGGGAGAGCATCCGGTGGCCGGCGCTGGATTGGGAGCTGAAAGCAGCGTCTACTCCATTCGACAGTATTCAAGAGCTCAGCAATGAGTTTTCCGTTGGCCCAACGGATGGCGAGTCGTTGGGGGTCGAGGTCATAGCCCTCAACGTAGCCGGAGTTGGAGGAGACAGCGCGGTCACAGGAACTCAAGCAAACTTGGTAATAAACCTTGCACACGGTCTCGAACGGGGAAACTCCTCACTTGGTTACATTATTGTCGAGAGAAATATGGTGGTGAAACGAGCTTCAATTTCCGGTGCGGCTCTATCGTGGTCGGACACCGAGAATTTTCAACATGGCGAAGTCAAAATGGAAGTACGTGCAGGCGCCGCTGTACACTGCGTCGCTTGCTACGCCGACCAGGCTCAACACCACTGGTGGATTGCAGACCCTGCAACGGCGCAGAATCCTTTTCGGGCGGTTCATCAGGCTTTTGACAGCAAGCTGGAAGTCTTGCATGAGCTAATTAGCAAAGCACAGAGTAGGGGCGCCAATGCCCGCGACTTGGAGGTCGCTGTCTCGTGGTTGCTCTGGATGCTCGGATTTAGTGCGACGCACATTGGTGCGGCACCGAAAACTTCGGATGGCCCGGACTTGATTGCCGCCACGCCTCTAGGGAATTTTGCAGTGATAGAATGCACCACCGGAATACTGAAGGAGGACAACAAATTGCCACATCTTGTCCAGAGGGCAGAAAAAGTTCGGGAAACCCTGGCTGCATCCGGACATCAGCATTTGAGGGTCTTGCCAATCCTCGTCACCACAAAGACGCGCGATGAGGTAAAAGCAGACCTGGAGCAGGCACATAAATTGGGCGTGCTTGTCGCGACGCGCGAGGATTTTAGTGAGCTGATCAACCGGACGCTCGTATTCCCGGACGCCAACCGACTCTACGCCCAAGCCGAGGAGACGATGCGACGCAGTCTGAATCCCCCGAAATTTCCATCGGTTTGACGCTTGAAATGAGGGACACCAACCAACCCCAAATCCACGCCGCGGGTGAGGCCGTTGAGCTCGTTCCAGAGCCGGGCGCACATGGCAAACCCATCACCTTGGTCGAAAAGGAAAAAGTGTCGGTTCTTGGTTTTGATAACGGGTGCTCACCTTCCCCACAAGTGCCGCGCCTGCACCACGAAACGGACCTTGACGTTCGCAGGTTGCCCGGAAGCTCCGTGGCAAGCCGTGCGGCCTAATCACCGAAGTATCGGGAAAATCAAAAGGAAGAACAATAAAACGGCAAGGAGGATAAGCGCCAAGAGAAGCCGCTTGGCCCCAGGTTCGAGTGGTCGCTGCCGTTCCACCTCAAGCTGCCGGAGGCGCGTCTCCCTCCGCTCACGAGCGGCCTTCTGCCGATGCAGCCGTGCGGCTTGCGCCTCGCGCGACCGACTCTCTTTGGACTCACGCATCGCCCTCACACGCTCCTGGTGCCGCCGCCTCACCTCGGAAGGCAGCCTGCTGCTCAGCCGTGGCGTGACCTGCTTCCTCGGCGGCCTTCAACTGTTCGACCCGGTAGCCAATGTAAAGCGCTCTCGCCTTCGATTCGTCACCAGCCGCCTCGCTGAAAGCCCGAATCCAAAGCCCATCGACCAATCGACGTGCCCGAAACTCCTCCGCAATCAAGTCGTAAAATCGCTGGTCAGATGGTGCCATGAAGCTCCAAACAGTTAACAGTCAACACCGGGACGGATCGCGCTCCCCCACCGATAAAAACCATCCCCACGGACGCCCAATGCAAACCGCCATCCTCATACCGGATCTTTCCAGTAGAACGGACGGCGGTGCAGGTGCATGAGAGCCGTGACGTAGAGCGCGTCGGGGCGCGGACGGTAAACGATGGCGAACGGGAACAGTCGGAAGTTGAGCTTGCGATTGTCGCCCCGCATTCTGCGCCAGCGTTCCGGCTCGGCCGCGACGCGGCGCAGCGTGTGTTCAAATTCGCCGACGAAGTCACTGCCCAGGCCCGGCTGCCGTTCCTCACACCAAAGGGCCGCGGCCGCCAGCTCCTGGCCGGCCTCAGGATGAACGACGACGCGCACGGAGCTTGGCGCGGATGCCCTGGACGACTTGTTCCACCGGGCGGCCACTGACTTTGCCTTCCTCGATTTCGCGGGCGCGACGGTGAATGACTTCCTGCCACGGCGTTTCCGACTCAGTGTCCACGGAGTCGTCGAGGCTGGCGATGAGTTGGCGGGCAAGGAACGCCCGGTCTCGTTCCGGCAAGGCCAGCACTTCGGCCACTTTTTTAGCGTCAATGCTCATGCGGCCAAAATATCGGGCAAACGGGTCGTGCTGACAAGTTTTGATGACCACTAACAGCCCGTTGAAAAACGCCACTTCCCGTAGCAGCCGAGGTAACGAGGCTCAAATTTCCTGGGAAAAAGAAGCGATGGAGAGCCTCCTCACGTCGGCTGCTACTTTCTGAACAAGCTGCTAACCATCCCCCGCTCCATCACTCCCCAAATTCCAAAATCCCAAACTTTTCCGGCGTGTGGAAGGTCTGGGTCAGCGTCGGGCTAAAGGCCAGGAAGGCGTTTCCGGCGCGGTCGCAGCGGTAGAGGTTCAAACGCCATTGCGCGCCGGCGGCGGGCTTCGTCTCGCTCAGGGCCTTCAGCGGAATTCGCAATTCGCAGGTCCAGATTTTGCCCCGTTTATCGACCTTGATCGCGGACTCGAAATGGCTGCTCCAATCGAAATCCCGGTCCGGCAAGTTCAGCGTGAGATCGAGCTTTTCGTTGGTGGGCGCGACTTCGAATTCGGTGTAGCGCTTGATGTTTTGCCCGTCGCTCCCGATGAACGCTTCCACCACGTCCCGGTCCCACAAGCCGAGGCGTTCCTTGTCCAGCGAGGGCGGCTCGAAGACGGTGAGCTTCGTGAACGGGCATTCGTAACCGAGATACAAATAGTTATCCGACCAAAGCGCGCGCACCGCCGTGGACAATTCGGGCCGGGCGCGGTAATCGCCCGACTCGTATTCGAGCCACGCCGGCTTCGCCTTTTGCCAGGCCGCCTTCGCCAGATTTCCGTCCGGCTTGAAGTCGTCCGCCACCCGCGCCGCTTTCATGGTGGGCGGCGGCAGCGAGCGGGCGAGCAACTTCCGCGCGTTGTCGAAATAGACCTTCCGCAGCACGGCGGCGGGCAGGCCGATGGAACTGATGGTCCAATCCCCCTGGATCGGCGTCATGTGCGGCCAATCGCGGTCGCGCGTTTCCAGCCAGCGCCATTCCTTCGCGTAGAACGCC
>Ga0137379_10006049_pt1 | contig 11447 bp, 8 predicted proteins | sample SagtaG_18_FD_104812 | JGI IMG/M metagenome (GOLD analysis project Ga0137379, IMG submission 104812) | Vadose zone soil microbial communities from Sagehorn Ranch, Mendocino, California, USA - Sage2_L_80_16 metaG | ecosystem: Environmental > Terrestrial > Soil > Vadose zone | place: USA...
CAGACGAATCCATTCCGGTTCATCGTGTACTCGGAGTGGGCGGGGCGCGCGCTCGCCCCCGTCGCCGGGGGCGAGGCGTCCCCGCGCCCACCTGGACCGCCGCCGCTCACAGAGCGCCGGTAGCTGCTACCCTTTCCCCGGTGTGCCGCGAAGCTCAAGCCCGAGCGCCCGGATGACCTTCATGACCGTCCCGAACTCCGGGTTCCCTCCGGGTGACAGCGCCTTGTAGAGCCCCTCGCGCGTGAGCCCCGTCTTGCGTGCAAGCTGCGACATCCCGCGAGCGCGCGCGATGTTTCCGAGCGCGGTCGTGATGAAGGCAGGGTCATCCCGACCGGAGAGCCAGCGCTTTCGAATCCATCATGGGGGTCAGCTCCGACGTAGAGCTCGACCGCGCTGCAGGCCGCCTCGGCGCGCGACCGGCGGGGTCGGCGGCGAGGTCCTGCGGTCCGCCGAGCGGGTCGACGGGAGCGGCCTCGGGGGCGACGTGCCAGCCGAGGTCCACGAGCGCCTCGAGGGTCGTGCGGCTGAGCGGGCTGCTCGCGCCGAGGTAGGCGGTCATGAGCTCCGACCCGAAGGTCGTGCCGCGCCAGTGCTTGCCGGTGCTCGCCGCCAGTCCGATGGCCTCTAACGGCACCGGGTTCCCGGAATAGCCCGCGCCGCCGTCGAAGTCACGGAAGGACGCTCGGGCGCTCGCGCCGATGAAGTAGGGATCGGAAGTTCCGCTCCCGCCGACGAGGAGCGGCATGCCGGGCTGGCTCCACAGGGTGCCGAATCCGAGGACGTGGAGGAGCTCGTGCAGGAGGACGGTCTCCCGCTGCGCGGCGGTGAGCGACGCGAGATCCGCCGAGTCCACCTTCACGAAGCCGATGAACGGGAGGTCGTCGCTGCTCCGGACCCAGCAGGGCGAGGAGAGCGCCACGATCCCCCCCTTCCCGTCGAGCGGCTCGACGCCGACGAGCACCCGGACCTCGCCGACGTGGGCGACGATCGTCGTGTTCCCGCAGTCGACCCACGGATCCTCCACGGTCTCGAATCCCGGGACCGGCCCCGTCACCACGCTCGTGAGGACGGCGACTGCCGCGTCGAGCGCGGGGCCGAGCGCAGATTCCGCGAGGGTGGAGAGGTACATCGGGCTCACGTGCAGGTCGCTCGCCCCGGCAGGAGCGACGGAGACCGTGCGCGCCGCCGACGACGCCTTCCCGTCCGCGCCCGTGCACCGGTAGCCGATGGTGAAGGACCCTGCGTCGGGGAACCGCACGACGCCCTCGGCCGAGGTGCTGGCCGAGGGATCGCCGCCCGGAAAGTCCCATGCGTGCGTCACGGGCGCCTGCGCGCCCGCGCAGGCGCCCTGGAAGCTGAGGCGGCCGCCGGGGACGGTCCGCGCGCCCGCCACGCTCGGCACCACGATGGACGCGGCCGGCGCGGGCTCGGCGGGAGCGCCCCCGCAGGCGACGAGCGTCGCGCCGAGGACGAGGCAGGCGAGGGAGGAGGGAGCGCGGGAGGCCTTCACGATCGGCACCTCGGGATGGAGCGGCCGACGATGACACGCCCGGCGGCGTCCGGTCGAGCCGGGCCTCGCGCCGTCCCCCGAGCATCGGCGATCGTTTCGGGCCCGATACCGGCCCGTCACATCCCGCTCCTAGGGTGACCGCTTCATGTCCCTTCTCACGACGAGGCGGATCGCGCTCCTGGCCGCGAGCGCGCTCGCGGCGTGCAGCAGCGCCTCCTACGACCCGGGCAGTGCGCAGAAGGCGACCGGCACCGCGCCCGTCTTTTTCATCGCGGACCAGCTCACCTCCACGCAGCGATCCACCCGCGCCGTGGTCGACGCCGGAACGATCTGGCTCCTCGACGCGGACGGCGACTTCGTGTTCGGGACCCAGCCCGACGCCAACTGGAACGCCGACGTCGGGCTCGCCCTCGCCTGGCGGCAGGTGCCGGGCGCGTCCAAGTACCGCGTGATGGCTCGGAACACCGTCACCAGCCCGACCGACTGGAAGGAGCTGCTCGCGGTCCCCGCGCCGGATCCCGAGCTGACGCCCACGGTCGTCGCGGCCGGCCTGAATCCGTGGAAGGCGGATCTCGGGACGGGCGGCTTCCCGTGGGCCTTCGGCAACCACGTCGAGCTCGCGGTCACCGCCGAGGACTCGAAGGGCGCGATCCTGGAGGGCGGGCTCACCCTGTCGCTCGACACCGCCGACGAGTTCGCCGGCGTGCTCACGAGCGTGGCCGTGGGACCTGCCGGGCTGCCGCCCCCCTTCGACGTGGCCGGCGAGCACGGTGTCACCTTCTCGAGATCGTTCCGGCTGAGCTTCTCGGAGCCCATGCGGACCGACGCGCCCCCACGCCTCACCGCCCTCAGCGACAACGTCGTCGGCCAGCGGGTGACGGCGGTCGCGTGGGGAGCCGATCCGCTCGTCCCGAGCTTCACCCCCGCGAGCGCCGCTCCGAACGCGTTCCTCGCGGTCGAGCTGACGGTGAAGGGAACCTGCACCGAGCTCCTCGTCGACCGCTCGCCGGGAGACGTGCTGCTGGAGGCGCGGGACGTCGCGCTGTTCCGCGCGTCGTCTGACGCCCGCGTCCTCCTCCTCGACCCGATCACCGGCGAGCTCATCGGCGAGGCGGAGGGCGTCACCACGGTCGCGATCGCGGTGAGCCGGATCGCCCTCGCGACGCCCCTCTCGTTCGGCGCGCCGGCGGGCTCGCTCCTGTGCGCGCTCTCGGGCGGCGCGGTCGCGCCCCCGACCTGGGTCGACGCGGTGGGGGAGCGGGTCCAGGTGAGCGACGCGACGCCGTTCTTCGTCGGCGAGCCGGTCGCCGTATACGAACCCCAGATCGCGGGGACGGGAGCGGTCCTGGACGTCCTGACCGTCGCCGGGGTGGACACCGTCGCGAACGTGCTCGCGCTCTCTGCGCCTCCCTCCGACGGCCACGGCACCAGATCGGTGGTGCTGCCGCTGAACGGCCTCGGAGGGGAGATCGCGCTCAGGCCGAGCGCGGCGCTGTCGCTCCAGCGCGACGCGCTCGGCGGGCCCGACGTCGAGATCTTCCTGGCCGCTCCCGGGAACGTCATGGTCGGGGACACCGTCCTCGTGGACGGCGACGGGGACCTCCGGACCACCCGCGACCAGGCGCAGGCCCGGGTGAAGCAGGTGAAGCTCGCGCCGGACGGCGCGCCGTCGTACTCGATCGTGGTGGTCGATCTCCCGCCGTCGCTGCTGCTCCTGCACGGAAGGGCGCTGGTGATCTCGCTCGGCGATGCGTTCCGAGTGGGCGGCACGCGCGACACGAGCGCCGCCGCGATCACCGACCTCGACCGGCATGCGGACCAGTTCAGCCCCGACGGGCTCCTCTACTAGCCCGCGTGCGACCCGCGCTCGCCGTCGCCGCCTGCGCGCGGCCCGGGTCGCCCGACGCGGGCGACGCGCCTTCCCTCGCGTCCGCCGCTCCGGCGGGCGGCGCCCCGGGCATCTCCTCCTTCGCGCAGAACGTCCGGGCCGAGGACCTCCTCGGCGAGCTCTTTCCGGGTCAGGCGAACAGCTGGGTGGTCGACCGCGACTTCTCGCTCGCACCGGGGTTCGGCCTAGAATACGGCTACGCCCTGCAGCTCTGGGCCGGCTGCACCACCGCCCCGGCGTCGGGCGACCCGGCGATCCTCTTCGACCGGCTACTCGACGACTGGCTCGCGAGCGCCTCCACGACCGCGCTCCTCCATCCGTTCCCCTATGACCAGGGCGCCGCGGAGGTCACGTTCCTCACCCCGCTCCTCGGGACCGCGGACGGACTCGTCACCGCGGTGGTGGCGGCCCCGATCGCAGGTGGCTCGGAGAGCGCCCTCCAGGGCCACGCCTCCGCCTTCCTCGCCGGGACGGTCGACTCGAGGCTCGTCCGCACGCTCGCGCTCACCGCGGGGACGACCTACTCGCTCTCCTGGATCGAGGAGGTCTCGCCCGCCGCGGGACGCCTCGTCGGCGACGCCGTCGCGCCGTGGGGGCCGCGCTGGCAGGTGGTGCTGCGCGATCCCTCGACCGGCGCCGCGCTCGGAGATCCGCTCTTCGTCCGGACCGCGGAGACGTTCGAGCCGTCCGCGCCCCACACCGCCTCGTTCTCGACCTCGGGCCTGCCCGCGCACGCGGTGGACCTCTCGTTCGAGCTCCGCTCCGCCGCGAGCCTCGACGCCCTCGGGACCTACGCGGCGGTGGACGCGGTCACCCTCGCGACCACGGGCGGCCCGGTGCCCCTTCCGAACGGCGACTTCGAGGCGGGGCTCGCGCCGTGGCGCGCGGGCGGTGGCGGCCAGTCCCAGAACGTCCGGAGCGCACCGCGGGTGCTCGCCCTCTATCCCGCGGGCGCGGTGACCGTCGCCGTGACCCGCATCTTCTACGCACCGCCCGCCGCGTCCTGGGCGCGGCTCGTGGACGTCTTCCGGAACGACCTCGACGTCGAGGTCGCGACCACCGTGGTCTACGCGACCTCGCACCTGGGCGGCTCTACGACGGCGTGGACGAGCGCCGCCGGCGGGAGCGCCCTGGTCGGCCGCGACACGGCGGGCGGCGTGCGCGACGTGGGGATCGTGTTCGGCTCCGCGACCGGCCTGGTCGACCCGCTCGGCGTCGTCCCCGACCTCGCTTTCGTCGTGCACCGCGTGCGGCTCCCCCCGCGCGGCGCGGCCGCGCTCGTCCATTTCGTGGTCCAGGTCGGCGAGGGAGCGACGATGACGGGCGCCGATCACGCCACCACCGCCACCGACGCCGCGTGCGAGGCGATCGCGACCGGGTTCCGGACGCAGCCGTCCTACCGCGAGTGGCTCGAGCCGGGGGTCGCCTCCCTCGTCCAAAACCTCTGACCTACCGGCCGGGCGGCGACGCCCCGGCGGGCTCGCCGCCGGCGGGAACGAGGCGCTGCTCGTAAAGCGCTTCCTCGAGGTCCTGGGCGGCATTCTCGAGCTCGACGCGCTTCAGGCCGAGGAAAGGTTCGCGCGCGGCGATCGCCCCGCCGACCCCGACGCTCGACAGCCAGTTGATGATCTCCTTGCCGACGCGGAAGAGGCGCTCGTTCTTCGCCTCCGCCTTCCCGAGCCCCTCGGCGCAGGACGAGAGCCGCGGCGCGAGCTTCTCCCGCTCGCCCTCGCAGGCGCGGCTCGCCTCGGCGCGCTCCCGGGAGACGGCCTGGCACTTCACCGCGGACTCGATGAGGCTGCGGTTCGCCTCGGTCTGCTCGCCGAGCTTCTGCCGGAGCTCGCTCAGCTCGCGGTCCGGTCGCTTCGGCGCGGGCGCCGCTTTCGCCTGCGCCCGCAGCGCCTCCACCTCCTTCTGGAGCGCCGCCTCCTTCGCCTTGGACGTCGCGGCCTCGTCCTCGAGGGCGCGCACCTGCGCGGTGGTGGACCGGAGCGCGTCGCGGAGCCTCGTCTCGGCGGCCGCGTCCGCGCGCCCGGCCGTGGGGAGGAAGAGCGCGGCGGCGCCGAGCAGGGCCGGCATCGAAAGGGTGCGTGCCATGGCTAGAACCTCGCGACGAGATCGGTCTGGAGGACGTCGACCCGGTACGGCGGCCCCGCCACCTCGTCGGCGCTGAACCAGCGCACGCCGAGGGTCACCCGCTCCGCGACCATGAGGTTCGCGTTCGCGACGACGCCCTTCAGGTTCGTTCCCCCGAGCCCGAAATCCGAGTCGGCGAAGGCGTCGAGCGTCGCGTCGGACTCGAGGTAGCGGTAGCCGAGGCTTGCGCTCCAGCTCCAGCGTGACTCCATCCGCGCGCTGCCGAGCGCGAGTCGGGCGAGGTAGCCGAAGCCGCCGCCCGCGTACCCGCCGCACCCCGTCGTGCTGCAGCCCTGCCGGTTGTTGAGGGCGACCTGCCCCACCGGTGCCTTCGAGAAGGCCAGGTTCCAGACCGCGTCGGCGTCGATCGTGGCCTTCATCGCACGCCCCGCGGGCAGCTCGAGGCGCGCGGTAGTCTCGAGCTCGCGGAACGGGCTCGCGAGCCCGAAGTACTCGTACCGCGAGGCCGCCCCGAGCGACTCCGCGACGAGCGCTGCATCCGACGGCGTGCGCAGCGGAAAGTAGGTATTCCCCTTCTGCGCCCAGGTCGGGCGCGTGTCGTCGGTGCTGCAGGTGACGGTCTTGAGGTTGGTGTCGCAGGGGACGGAGGCCTTCCCCTCGACGCCGTAGAAGTCATGGAGCGCGACGCCCAGCCGGACGGCGCGCCGCTCGCCGCGCCACTCCGCGCCGACCTGGCCCGAGAAGAGCCACTTGTCGCGGCTCGGGAGCTTCTCCGTCCGCTCCGCCGGGTAGGCGATTGCCGTGATGTTGAGCGGGAACGCCCCGCCGGTCGCGAACCCCGTCACGCCACGGCCCAGGTCCGCCCGCCCCTGCACCGCGACGCCGTCGAGGTTCACGTTGTCCGAGAAGACGAGCTCGGTGCGGAAGAGCGGGTTCTCGAACCGCCCGACCCAGGCGGTGAGCCCCGGCGCGCCCTCCTTCCCGGTGGCGGCGCGGACGTAGGCGCGATCGATCCAGATCGGGTACTTGCTGAAGTCGCCGCCGGACGCGCCCAGCGTCTGGTTGGGCGAGATGGGCGAGCCGTTCTCGCCGCTCGCGAGCCGGAGGTTCGTGGTGATCCCCGGGGACACCTCCGCCTCGAGCCCCACCCGAAGCCGGAGCCGCGGGCGCGAGCGGTCCTGGTCGACGTTCAGGTAACGCTGGCCCGAGAGGTCCAAGAACTTCACGTCCACCGGCGAGCCGGCGTCGATGGCGGCGAAGTCGGGAAACTGCCCCTGGTTCGCGTTCCCCGGCGGGAACATCGCCCGCTCCCACCGCACCCGCACGTCGCCCCCGATGCGGAGCTTCTGGAGCCAGGTCGGCACCACGCTCGGCTGCGCCCACCCCTCCGTCCGCATCTGCTCGAGGAGCTCGCGGCGGAGCTGCTCGCGGATCTGCATCCGGGCGAGCTCGGGCACGTACGGGATGCGGCGGACCCCCTCCGGCGAGAGGATCAGCTCGAGGTCGCCGTCGTTCAGCACCCCCGCCTCGAACAGGGACCGCGCGAGCTCGGCCACCGCGCGCGCATTCGCGCCCGGCCCGCCCGCCTCGAGCCACGCCGAGATCGCGTCCATGTTGGTCGGGCTCACGAGCGCCTGGATGAACAGCCAGCGCGCGAGGTCCTCGACGGCCTGCGCGCCGGAGCCCGATGGAACCACGCGGTCCCGATCGTCGGGGCGCAGCTTCCCCTTGCGCACGAGGATCGTGACGAGGTCGCCGAGGGCTCGGCTCGCGGCCCCGTCGACCGAGGGGGCGGTCCCGGGCGCGGGCGACCCGCCCGGTCCGCCCGGCGCGACCGGCGAGGGGAGCGGCGGGGCGGGCGGCGGAGGCTCCGCCGCGGAGGCCCGAGCCATCGTCGCTACGGCGAGGAGCGCCAGCGACGCCAGGAGGGGCGTGGCGCAGGTCGGGCGCTGGGTTCGCAGGGGCATCTTCGGTCTCTCTCGGCGTGGGCTTCCCGCGTCGGTCACTGGGGGCGGTGCGCCTTGATCCGCATGATCACGGGCATCGGCACGTCCGCCGGCGGCGGATGTCGAAGCTGGAGCCCGACGAGCGCGCGGAACTCGTCGGCGAGGGCGGGGTCGGCGCTCGAACCGACGGGCTGGACGCGGGTGACGCGGCCCGAGGGCTCCCACCAGATGCGCAGCTCGGCGACGGTCTGCGCCGCGGCCAGCTTCTTGCTCCGCCGCAGCACCCCCTCGATCTCGGGCTGCATCCGCGCGTAGTACCAGGCGTAGCGCGCCGACGCGTCCGACCCGGCGCCGAGGCCGCTCCCCGAGCCGTCGCCGAGGCCACCGCCGCCGAGGAGTCCTCTCCCGCCCGTGTTGCCGGCGAGGTGGAAGGCATCGCCGGGCCCGTCGCCCTGCGCGGCGAGCGCGAGCTGGCCGCCGCCGGGCGTGGGAGGCGGCGCATCCGGCGGCGGGACGTCGAGCGCCTTCAGCTCGACCCGGTTCGCCTGGGGCTCGTCGTGCGTCTCCTCGACCTTCTGCAGCTGCTGCGTGGGCGGCGGCGGCGACGGCGCCTTGGGCGGCGGCGGCTTCTCGATGTTCACCATCGTGAACTGCACGATCTTGCGGGGCGGCGGCGCCTCCCGGTTCTTCAGGATCCAGCGCGCCGCGGCCGAGGCGAGCCCGGCGAGCAGGAGGGCCGCCGCGATCCCCACCCCGTTCGCCCGGACGAACCGGGCCAGCCCCTCGAAGCGGTCCATCGCGCCCTCTACTTCGTCGTGAGCGGCTTCGTCGCGAGGCCGACCGTGGTGATGTTGAGCTTCCCGAGCAGGTCCAGGACGTCGATGACGCTCTGGTACTGGACGCCGCCGTCACCGCGGACCACGACCGGGAACTCCGGCGTGACGGCCCGCTGCTGGACCAGCCGCTGCTCGAGCTCCTGCATCGTCACCGGGATGGTGTCGAGGAACACCCGGCCGTCCTGCGTGACCGAGATGGCCTTCGTGGCCTGCTTCGCGAGGCTCTTCGACGGGCTCGCCTTCGGCAGGTTCACCCGCATCCCCTGCACGGTCGCGGTCGTCATGATCACGAAGATCACGAGGAGCACGTAGGCGAGGTCGAGCATGGGGGTGATGTTGATGTCGTCGTACGGCTTCTCTTCCGTCTGGACGCTCGCCATCGCTCACTCCCCCACCGTGCGGGAGGCGCGTGGGCCGCGCCCGCGGTGCTCGAGGATGGAGCGCTCGCTGTAGGCCTCGGCCACCTTCGTGACGAGCTCGTCGACGAAGACGTGAAGCACGGCGCTGGCGTTCTTGACGCGGGTGAGGAGCCAGTTGTAGCCGAACAGCGCGGGGATCGCGACGGCGAGGCCGGCGACCGTCGCGACCAGCGCGGCGGCGATGCCGGGAGCGATCGCGTTCACGTTCACGTCGCCGGCGGCGGCGATCGCCGCGAAGGTGATCATGACGCCGACGACGGTGCCGAGGAGCCCGAGGAACGGCCCGCCGGAGATCGCGATGGTGAGGAGCACCAACTGGCGGTTCAGCCGCTGGGTCTCCATGACCAGCGCCGCGTCCATCGAGGCGCGGATCGACTCGATCGCCTCCGCGTAGAGCGGGCGGCTCCCGTCGGTGCGCTTGCGGATCTCGATCGCGCCTGCCTGGTAGACCCGGAACACCGGGGCGTGCCCGAACGCGGCCTCGTGCTTCGCGGCGCCCTCCGGCGCGCGGCCGGCCTCGACCACCGCGGCGAGCTCGGCGCTCGCTTCCCGGAACCACCGCGCGAACTGGGCGTCGCCCTTCTCGACGCGGGAGAGGTACTGCGCCTTCCCCACCATCACCACCCAGCTCACGGCCATCATGACCGCGAGGATGCCGATCACGACCCAGCCGTCGAGCGTCACCGACTTGAGGAGGATGCCGAGGGTGCCCGTGTCCAAGCTCCCGCTCTCCTCCTCCTTTCCGGCCGCGAGGAGCTTCCCGGGATTGGAGCCCTGCGACGATGCCGCGAAGCGGATCCAGCCCGCCGGTCGGTCGATCTTGGCGACCTCGAGCTCGTCGAGGTCGCCCTTGAACCCGCCGAGCGCCGCCGGCGCCGGCGCGGGCGCGGCCTTCCCCTTCGCCGGCGGGGAAGGAGGCGCGGCCGCCGGCGCCCCCGGGGCGCCGACGAGGAGCGGCCCGGCGAGCGCAGGGAGCGCGGCCGAGAGCGTCGCGACCTGGATCCCGTCGACGTAGAGCGCGATCTCGTCTCCCGCGACGACCGCCAGGTGGTGCCAGGTCCCCGCGTCGAAGACCGGGGGCACCGAGATGCGCTTCGGGCCGTTCGGGCCGACGACCTCGACGAAGGGCTTCCCCTCCTCGAGCCCCAGCGTGAACCGGGACGCGCCGTCGGCCCGGCTCACGATCGCGCCGGACTGGCCCGCCTCGGCGGAGCGGACCCACACCGAGACCGTCGCACGCGAGCCCGCGCTCCAGCCGAGCGACGGGCCGGCGGGGATGGTGACGCTCGCCGCGCCGTCGAGCTTGATCCCGCGCCCGATGATCGCGCCCTCCGCGGAGGGGACCGGTCCGCCGGTCGCGTGATTCCCCCACGAGGACGCATCGCGCGGGGCCTGGCCCCGGTCGTCGAAGTGGTAGACCGCCGCCGTCCCCGGATCGAAGGTCCCCTTCGCGTCGTCCGCGGGCGGCGCCTTCGGGTTCCCGAAGTACAGCCAGACGTCGGTGCGCGCCCCGGGCTGCACCTCCGGCACCCCGACCCAGAGGAGCGCCTCACCGAGGAGCGGGTCCCACTTCTCGACGTGGTGCTTGAGCGGCGTCTTGTCGTCGCCCGCGACGAAGCGGAGATCGCTCCCGTCCTCCTTCGCCACGTCGAACTTGAAGTTCCCGACGTGGAGCCGGACGAGCAGGTGCGCCGCCCCGATCGGCTGGGTCACGTTCCCGGCCGAGGCGCTCGTGTCGAGGGTGAACTGCTTGCGCCCCTTCCACTCGTCGTTCCACCACGCGCGGGCGGCGCGCGGCGCGAGGAGCAGCGACGCCGCGGCGCACGCGGCGCACGCGGCGAGGAGGGCTCGGATTCGTCTTCCGTTCGTCATCTCGGCTCCCGACGGCTTCAGAACTCGCTCGACACCCGGAAGTGCACGCGCGCCGGGTGGCGCGCCTCCGTGCCCGGCTCGCGGAGCGCCACGCCCACGTCGAACGCGGCAGTGAGGTGGCCGGCGGCGCGCAGCCGGGTCCCGGCCCCGACGCTCCAGAGCACGAGCTCGCTTCGTTGCTCGGGAAGCGGCTCGTGCAGCCAGACCGCGCCCGCGTCGGTGAACGCGAGGACCCGCCACTCGTCGAGCCACCGCGTCTTCCACCAGCGCGTGACGGAGGGGCTACGGACCTCGAGCTGCCCGGCGGCGCCGAGGTCCCCCACCCCCGTCGCCTCGAGGTAGCCGCGCACCGATTCGACCCCGCCCACGGTGAGCTGCTCGGACCCGATCAGCGGATCGCGCGTCCACTGCCAGGCGACGTGCTCCGAGAGCTGCACCCCGGCGGGGAGATCGTCGACCCGGGTCGCGTCCCCGCGGACCACGAGGAAGTTGCCGCTCGCGAGGTACCGCTTCGCGTCGAAGTCCGCGGGCCCGCTGCTCGCCGCGCGCAGGTTGAATGCCACGCTCGCGGAGAGGAGCATCTGCCCCCCCTGCTCCTGCGAGCTCGCGGCGTACTGCGCCGTCGCGGGCCAGTAGGTCACCGGGGTCTCGAGCGCTTCCGTCCCGAGCCCGACCCGCTCCTCGAACTGCTTGCGATCCGCGCCCACCGCGATCGTGTGGAACCAGCCGACCGGGGCCGGAAGCGTGACGGTGGCGCGGGCGCCGAAGATGCGGCCCCGCCCGAGCACCGCCACGCCGCCGAGCATCGAGCACACGCCGGGCACGACTTCGCTCTCGTAACGCGCCGCGAGCCGGTCGTGCAAATACATGTACGAGCCG
>Ga0137379_10006050_pt1 | contig 11447 bp, 9 predicted proteins | sample SagtaG_18_FD_104812 | JGI IMG/M metagenome (GOLD analysis project Ga0137379, IMG submission 104812) | Vadose zone soil microbial communities from Sagehorn Ranch, Mendocino, California, USA - Sage2_L_80_16 metaG | ecosystem: Environmental > Terrestrial > Soil > Vadose zone | place: USA...
CTCAACGCGACCAGGGCATGGCCAACGGCCCCCAGTACCCCAAAGTACAGCGTCGCCACAGCTCGTGTAGGAGCCTTGGAGCGCAGCTTCGAGGCTAAACCAGCCACATAGATCACCGATATAAAAGCGCCTCCTGCCCCAAAAATCCCGGCTACTCTCAAGAAGAGGTCGCCATGCTGCTGCAAGGAAGCTACGGCAGCAACGGCATTGCCAAAAGTATCGGCCGAGTAGCCACCAAGCACAAAAAACGTAAATTCCAGGACTAACCCCAGGCCAGTCAAGATTCCCGCAATACCTGCGTGTTTGAGTTGAGGATTCATGCTTCTTCTCCATCTCTTTTCGCTAGACTGCTCGGACGCTCCAAGGAGTATCAGTGTGCCTATCCAGCTTGCGTTGCATGTCATTGATGGCATCGGCGAACTGATAGGCGCTCTCTCGATCAGGAAACAGACGCACAATCCGGTCTTCCTCGCCTGGTTCCTGCGAAGGCGCGGCAAGCTCACGCACAAGAAATACGTGTATCTCTTGCCGTTGCACATAATATCGCTCGCTGTCAATCACGGACGTCCTCGCTTTCTCTGCTTCCAGGTGATCCTCCTGGTCTCTTCCATAGGGGAAGTATAAACGCGTTCAAGGAAAAAGGCCCGACCAAAAAGGGGAGGAACGCGCGCAGCGTGAGAACCTCCACTTTCGGGTAGGAATGAATCAGCGACTCCTCCTCAACAAGAGTGGGGTGAGATGAGCAGGTACATGTCCACTGATGAAGCGTTCGGAACGATGTAAATTACAAAATTGAGTGGCTGATGGCCAGATTTGGTGCACACTGCCTGCTTCCTACTCAAGATGGGAAGAGAGAAGAAAAATCCTGTTAGGAGTCGAGGAGTCTTGGATGACATAAGCCTTTTACCGCATGCTTTACAAACACAGTTCCTTTCTGATCGAGAGATCGTTTTGCCCTACCAACACGCCTTAGAAGTGCTTGCGGTGTTGATGAGGGCTCATTTTGGGCTTGACTGGGGTGGGAAGGGTGGGTGAACTATCCTGATGGGCATCAGGGTCATACTTCTGGAGGGATAAGAGGAGCAGATAATGAACGAAAAAGGGGGGAAAGGTGGGCAGATGACGTTCATCGCTCTGCGCATTTGTGCCATGCAACCATGCAGAAAGAACAGCAAGCATGGGATACTCACCCAGAATATGCTCATTTGTTCCTCTATTTTTGCCTGACTGCTCCTCCTCCAGAGATGGAGTTGGCATTACACAGCATGAAGAACCCGTTTTCGGAGAAGGGGAAATCCGGCTCTGCCATAGCCTTGTCTTTTGATCAATTTCAGCTTCGTCACGTGTCCTTCGACCATTCCGTTGCTGATCCACCAGGTGAGACCTGCTCTCACGGCATCTTTGTCTTTTTCCACCCCAGCAGCAAAAGATTGGAGTTCGGGAAGGTTGCTGCTTTGCACTTGGGCCAGCCAAGCATCAAGGCGCTCTCCCTGACGGTGACGTAGCATGTGGGCAAACTGCTGGACGAGGTCATAAGCCAGATCAACTTCCGAGTCAATTTGACGGAGTTTGACGAGCGTCTCTTGCTCCTCGACACGCAGCTTTTCTGGAGAGCGAAGAAACAGAAAAGCGGCTTGCCGTGGGCTCGGAAGAAGAGGTCCTTTTGATGAGGTGCCTGTTGGAGTCTTTCGACCATCAAACTGGAGTCGTCGCACAATATTGTCACGCACACTCGCATATGACCCCTGGTAGCCTTGTGCGACGAGTTCTTGAAAAAGCTGTGCCATGTTGTGGCAACCCTGTGCCCATCGTTGGACAAGGTAGGGGAGGTAGGGATCAAGTTGACTGACATAGTGGTGACGTGTACTTTGAGGAAACGTGCCCGCAGCAAGCCAGCGTTGGACCGTTTGGATGCTCATCCCGATCTGTTGCGCGATCGCATGCTGTGTCATCCCTTGTTCACGCAGCTTGATCACCTGCTGATAGCGAGCCATGCGATCCTGCTGATAGACCGACGGGAGTGCTTCAGACGTCTGAGAACGCCGAGTTTTTCGTGTCTCTCGCCAAGAAGGAGCCTGTTCTTCGAGTGCTTGTTGGACCTGATGTTTGCGTGCGGCTGAGAGATGACGGGCCAACAGATCTTCTACTGTCTCTCCGAGATTTTTTAAAAGATGAAATCTGTCCGCACACTGCGTAGCCTGTGGAGCGCCTTGCGCCGCCGCAGAGGCATAAGTCCCTCCACGATCTCGGCTCACGACCATCAGATCGAGCTGTTGGCGCATCCAGGAGGCTCCGGTTTCTACTTCTCGATCAGGTAAGAGGTCCACGACTCGCCGACTCTCCAGATTTTTCTTCCAGTCTTTGTCAAGAGGCAATTTTTCCCTCTCGACCAGGCTTTTGAAGCGCGTTGTCATCCGTCTGTCTTGAACAGCCAGAGCATTTTGCGATCGAATAGGCAAGCATCTGGTTTTTTTGATTAGCTCTGTGGTCCGTGCTCCTCTCTTTGCAAGGATAAGCGAAATCGCTCAAGAAAAGCCAGATGCTCAGCCAGTTGTGTTTCCAAACGAGCAATAGCTAGCCCACAGTGCATGTGTTCTTGCAAAAGGGTTTGATACTGTTGCTCCATCTGATCGCGCTCAGCACGTGCTGTACGCAGTGCCGTGACTAAGCGAGGTTTTTTGTAATTGAGGAGCGGATCACGCGAGGAGACCAGAGCCGCCTGAAGCGTCGCTGCTTGCCCGGGGCGTTGGCGTTTTGAGCCTCTCCGCTGTGCTTGTTCTTTTTCCCGCTCTTTGCGTAAGTGTGTGCTGTGGCGACGAAAGAGCGCTAGAGCTTCGGCATTGCGGTAATAGGCCATGTAGTCGAGGCCACTGACCTCTTTGATGGTAAAGGTCGTGACTGGACGGTTCTCCTGTTCCAGTTGCGCAATAGCTTGTTGCAATCGATCCAACGTTGCTCGCTTTTGCCGAGCGGCATAGCCGCGTAAGTGTGCATAACGATCATCAGAAGGATTAGGTGTTGCTGTCATCTTCTTTCCTTTCCTGATTGGCGTTGGGGAGAAGGGTATCGGCGAACGGTAAATAGCCGCCGTCCTGTCGGGCTCTGATCTGGATCTGCATGATGGTAATGAGATCATCCAGGTACTGGATCATCTGTCGCGCCTGCTTGGCATCAACAGCATGTCCATGTGCTTCATGCTGCTCAGCATGCAGGACATAGAGCTCTCGCCAGGTGTGAGCGTGCGGAAGCGCGCTGTAGTGAGGGACGAGAAATCGACAGCCCAGGCACAGCGCGCGATGGTTGGGACGGACACACAAGCCTGCACCGCAAAAGCCCAGGACGGTCGGCCCAATGAGGCTCCATTGCTCGAAGATCTGGCGCAAAGCCTCATCCATCTGCTCCAGTGTCCGGGGAGAAGGCGCCGGCAGATAGGTCCGTTCCCCAGAAGGAGCCAGGGTCGATTGCGCCTCAAAGAGGAACGCGAGCAACTGTGCTGTGGGAAGACGACTGTAGTACGCAGTGGCTTCCGGTATGGTCAATGCATGAGTCGATCCGGAGAGGACGACCCGATGATGAAGGAGGGAGGCCACCGCTTCGGCAGGAACATTTTGAACGGTTCTTACGTGAGTGGCCAGTACATGGCGGAGTAAATGAGGAGCGATCCGTATGGGTTTGCCCGTTCGCGTAGTCAACGTCAGTCCATGAAAAAGAAAACGGAGGAGTCGTGCCACATCCTCATTCGAGAGGAGCCCAAGCCGTCCATTGGCAGATGCTTCCCACTGAAACAGATAGGGCTCTGGAGCCAAATCTTCTGACTTCGTACTTCTGGTGGGATGAACGATTGGAATGGCGCCCTCATGTGTTGCTTGGAGTAATTGACCAATTTCTCGCAGGAGACGGCCCGCCATCTCTCCAATGAGGAACAACTGGCGCTCACTCTCCTGGGTGTACCCTTTGGGTAAAAGTTTCTGGACGAGCAGGCCGATCTTGCGGCCAGTGGGCTGTTGCTGTCTGGTCTCATCTACCACAATCGTCTCGAAGCGGGTAGCACTCACCTGCAACAATTCGCTGACTCGGCTTCCATTGGTTAAAGCCAGTGCCGCTAAAGCTGTAGCGTACAGGGTTCCTCGATAGAGTGACTCAGGCTCAAACAAAATGGCCCCAGTAGACATGGCGTGGCGAAACCAGACGCTACTGCGTTTCGGTGGAGCAAGCAATCCCGGTCGATTGAGACAGAGAACAGTATGCCACCGTCGGGCTTCCCCATTTTCTGCCTCAGACTGGGCGGCAGGAGCAGTTAAGACGGGCCAGGTTGCCAGAATATCTCCACACCAGAGCAGATCTGAAGGGTCTCCTTCATACTGGAGAAAGTAGATTTCTTTTTCGGCAGCATAGGCAAACAATTGTCGCCTCCTTTGCCATTGGCTGCAGCGCCCATACAGCTCTGGGTGAGCTTCTACCCAACTGTCACGATTCCATAACGTGAGGGTGAGGGTCACGTTTCGTTCTACCAACGAGACTGCTGCAATGGTCGGAGCGTCTTCAGTGAGCGCAATGGAACGATCGGTGTATTGGAAGTGGTACGGAAGAGAGAGCGCCCCGGTATGGGCTTGATCACGATAGCGACAAAAGGCTTTGTACAGCCGCTCCATAGCCTGTTTCCGAAATTGCGCGACCTCAATGAGCAAGGGCAGTAAAGGGGTAAGCACATCACTTTGCTCCTTCCGGCGCGTGGTAGCAGCGACAACCGTAGCTCGGTGTTGGGCATGCCGCTCAAGAAAGCGCGCAGGGAGCGGAGGGAAGGCATATGGGTCTAGCAGAAGGCGATGTCGCTCATCCAGGTGTTCAAAATATGTCCTGATGTGACCGGATGCCACAGAAGCATACGGTGCCAGAAGACGTGCTTCTCCTCCAGAGAGCTGTCGTCCGCTGACAAAGCGCATCCACACTTCGCGACCTTGGAGCTGGGAAATCTGAGTCATACCGTAATGGCTACGTAACCGGCGGCACAACGTGAGTAACATCGAACTGACATTGAGCAAGGTATTTCTTTTCATAGCATGCATCGCGCAGCCGACAGCCAGCGCAATCGGGGTCGCATCTGGATGATCTGCGACGGTGCGAACTAGATGTCCCATGGCCTGGCTCGGGAGTTGATCCCATGGGATGTCTGGCGCATCCTGTAAGATCTTGGGAAGCCAGGCAAAAAAGAGGCGAAGGTGGGTGGCTCGTTCAGCAGGGTTGCTAAAGGCTCGCCGATCTTGTTGCGCTCGTCGCAATTCCTCCTGGATCTGTTCGGGATCTGCGGTCAGGGTTTCCATTGCTGCTTGAACCTTCTTTCTGCATCAGGGTTCCTGTTGTTGCATCTGCTTGATCCAGGCCAGCGTCTCCGCATCCTGCAGCCAGATGGTCTCGTTTTCTGCTGATGCAAGAGGAGGTGCAGCGGCTGGAGTTTCAGGCTCGGGAAAATATCGCCGTTCTGCCAGGCGGTGTTGCATCAGGCCGAGCACCTGCAGAGTCTGCTCACCATCGCGCGAATGATCGTAGACATCGATGGTGTGAGAGCTGCGCCATCCCATGATGGTGCTCCCGAACGCTTCGCGCTCACGCTGATAGCGTTCGGCGTCAAAATGGTCTGTGCCCGCGCCACAAGCCAGGCGCAGCATGATGAGAAACTCCGTAATGAACAAATGCGGATATCATGGGGAGAAAAGGTCACGGGACAGAGTGAACGGAACCGTGGAGCGTGTTTGTACCAGTGGTAGTAAAAACTCTTCACTGAATAGGCCGTTCCTCGCTCGGTCAGAAACAACGACTCTCCGCTTTCTAGTCCATCGAGTCGCTTTCGCCGTTGCGTATCCCATCTAGGGCGAACCTGTTCCAGGTAGTGGGCCAGGAGCTGCGTCACCCTGGGATGGTGAACAAAGTAGATGGTTTTGATCTCGCGTCCCAGGCTTCCTTTGCTTACCACTTGCGCTTGACCAGCGATGCCCTGGTTCCGGTATCCGCCCACCGTGAGCAGAACCAACTCGTGGAGCCGAGCGCCGGTATTTCTCAGCAGTTCGAGAATGATCTTCTCACGACACGAGAGGTCCCGGCTCTCCATCATGGCATCAAGAACCGCGTGCATGCCAGCCCGAACATCTGCCAACTCCTTGCGCAGATCAGGTTCCCACTCCCTCGCCTTAGGGTAGCGGATGAAAGCAGTCGGCAGGCGTCGCGAGCGTTCGTGGGTCTCTCCACGAATACCTGCATGACCAGGTGCCCCAGCATTGACGATGGCTTGCTCATGCAGGCATTTCAAGTGCATGAGCGTTTCAGAGGTGAGGGGATGAGGAAAGGCATACAGTCGTTCATCCCTCATGATGAGGTAGAAATCACGTAACGCTGATCGAAGCACTTGCAGGGTGTTCTCTTGAAGAGGGGTGTCTCGTGTGGGTAAGACCTCAATGCGTTCTCGTCCTCGATCAGGGCGAATCAAACATCCTAATCGTTCGCGGTAAAAATCGATGAGCGCAGGACGCAACTGCTCTGGTGCAGCATTCCAAGCACAGCCTTTTTCACTCAAGAACGTAAAGAACGGCAGCAAGCAGGCGAGGTAGGTATCCCGCGTGCTTGTGGGTCCTTGCCCGGAGCGTATCCGATACCACTCTGTGAGGGCAACGAGGAGATGCCCTTGCTCATCAACAAACACCACTTGGTAAGGAGCATCTGGGCTCCCTTTTATCCTGCGAATCTTGGTCACACGTCTTCCACCTTTCCTCCCATTCTTCCTGTTTTAACGAGCGCAAAGCGACTGTTGTAAACAGAGGGTACCCAAATGTCTCAAGTGGCCTTTCTTCTGGGCTGTTGCCACCAAGGATGCCACTGGCATTATCTTACTCGACCAGAAGCGTACCGAAACGGCACCCACGCCTGAAGGAAAAATCGTCGATGCCAAGAAAAAGGATCACTCCGGCAGAGCTATCGGGAAGAGCCATAATCCGGCGCAGAATCGTTTGGCGAGTCGTTTGTATTCCCAGCCGAGCGGCCAAGCGAGTACCGCCTTTGCGAGAGGATCGCCAGCCCAATGGAGGTGATCTGCTCACAGTACCGGATCGTCATCCTGGCCCAGGGTTCCACAAAAGCTGGGAGACGTTCAGTGAATATTTTACGCTCACACAGTGGATTACGGCAGTAGAATTTGCGCATAGTGAGAAAAAGCTGGACTCGGCGTCCTGCGCAGGGAGCATCACGTAAGATCCGACGATAATGACTATGAATAGACAACGACGATTCAGAGCAGAGCGGACAACAAGATGCGGGATGCGTTGCGACGACTGCGATGATTAGACCATTTTCTGTGATCTGTATCTGATCAATCTGCATCCCTTCAGGCAATGCAAGTAAAGACGTCCCTTCCATCATCACCTCACTTCTGAGACAAAACAGGGGTACAAAGATTTCCTCTGGAGGAGACTATATCATTACGTGTCAATGTGCCGTTCTCTGCAAGCAGGCAGTATGCACCAAATCTGGCCATCAGCCAAAGAATTCTGTAATTTACAGGAACGACGATCTCGCTTGTTTCAAGCAAGGGAGAAAGAGGAGAGGGGAGTGGTTTATGATTCTTCAGAGAGCAGACCAAGGCTTCGTGCCCGGGCCACTGCCTGTGTACGGTTACGCGCCTGGAGCTTGGAGAGGATATTACTCATGTGATACTTCACCGTATCGGTTGTCACCACCAGCGCTTCGGCAATCTCCTGGTTCGATGCACCGTTCGCCAGCAAGCGGAGGACCTCCTGTTCTCGCGTACTCAACGGGTCGAGCCGTGGTTGCTCTCTGGTCCGCTCGTGCTTCCCACCAGCTTGGCGGTGATGCGGCTCAGGCGTCCTGTCATCAGATGGGAAAGCGGCCAGCAGGCTATCCAGATAGGGAGTTGGTCCTTGCTTGCGTTGCTGCACCCGGAGTGTGGAGAGCAGAGCCTCCATTGGAGCGCCTTCGTCCACAAAGGAACAGATGTAGCCCTCCGGCTCGGCCAGGCGCACGGCCTCAGCCAGGGCGGAGAGAGCCTCGTGTTCTTGCTGGTTCACCTGGTAGGCCTGTGCTTGTAACAGCCGAGCCTCGATCACCTGGTCCCAACGCTGCTGCGCTGTGGCTCGCTCCAACACATGCTCTAGCCATGTGAGGGCCTCTGCCGACTGCTCCTGGAGCAGGCAGACACGAACCAGGGCGACCTCCTCCCGCTCAGAGGCGAGTGGAGCGCGGGGACGCTCCCTGTGAGAGAGGCCTATCGCCCAGTGAACGGCCCGTTCTCCCTGCCCACCTGCGATCCACAGTCGTACCTGTTCTACCGAGGCGAGGGCGGCCTGCTGGTAGGGATTCTGCACGAGCAAGGGGAGGTGGAGCATCTCCTCGAGCGTTGCCTGCGCCGCTTCCAGTTCGCCCTGGGACAGATAGGTGCGCACCAGCGCCTGGTAGCCTCTGCCGAGATAGACGAGATTGTAGCCTCCCTGTTCCGCCAGGTGCAGTCCTCGCAGGGCGAACTCGAGCGCCTCGTCGAGGCGATTCCACTCGCGTAAGAGGTCTGCCTGGTAGGCATACGCCAGCCCCACGGCCACAAATGGCACCTGCTCCGGTCCTGCCCCCAGCGCAATCGCTTCCTGGTAGGTCTGCCACGCTGCGTGGAGCTGCCCTTGCAGGTGCAAGAGGGAGGCCGCGATGCACAGAAAGCTGACCGCGGCTCCCACATTGTCCGCTGCTTGCATCAGCGTACTCATGACGAAGGCATGCTGGACAGCCGTACTGGCATCTCCTTCAGCCAGGGCGGCCAGCGCCTGAGCACTAGCGAGACTGGCTCGTTCATAGACATCCTGATCGGTGACATACGAAAAAGCCTGCTGGCTCAGGGAACGTGCCGACTGGCTTTCCCCATAGTGGCCCGCAACCACGGCCCGGTACGACAGCAGTCTCCCGAGGAATGCTTGCCGTTCGTGTTCTGACAGGCCAGAGCGGCTCGTGGTTCCGACGCTCCCGTCATGCAGAGGGAACGGCGCCGTTCCCTCATCGGTCAACGCACCCTCAGCGGCATCGAGCCAGGTGAGTGCCTCTTGGAATTGGGTGGCTAGGAACAGCGAGCGTGCATAGTACAAGCAGAGATGAGGACGTTGGCCCACCACAGCTGCCGGAAGCTGGCGAAGCCAGTTGAGCACCGAAGGTGATCCCCTCGTGCCCAAGACAAGCACCTGGGTGGCCAACTCTATGAGGTCCGCCGCACGCGGCCAGTCCTGCGCCTGTAAGGCATGCTCGACTGCCTCCCTCACAGAGCCATGTCCAGCATACCAATCGCAGGCTCGCCGATGCAGGTCATAGAGCACTTGTTTCTCTTCTCGCTGTTCCAGCCGAGCACGCAATGCCTCCGCAAAGAGCGCATGGTAGCGATACCAGCGCCGCTCTCCATCCAGCGGCACCAGAAAGACATTTGCTCGCTCCAACGTCTCCAGGATCTGCTGGCTGCCTGCCTCTCCCATGACGGCCTCGCACAACGAGGCGGTCAGCTGCGCGAGAATGGAGGTTCGGAGCAGAAACACCTGGATCTCTGCGGGTTGCTGCTGGAGCACTTCCTCAGTCAAGTAATCCAGGATATAGCGCTCTTTGCCGCTCATCTGTGAGAGCAAGGCGTGCGGCGTGACCTGTCCTCGCAGGGAGAGACCCACGAGCTGCAACCCCATCGGCCATCCCTCCGTTCGCGCCGCCACCTGCTCCAGCACGTTCGGGTCCAGATGGATGTCCAGCACCTCGCGCAGAAAGGCGTCTGTCTCCTCAGGGGTATAGCGCAAGCTGTCGGTACGGACCTCGAACACCTGATCATGCCCGCGCAGCCGGGATAACTTGAAGGGAGGATCGACGCGGGAGATGAGCACTACATGGGTCTGGGGCGGCAGACGCTCGATGAACGAGGTGAGGGAGGCATGGAGAACTGGCTCGGTGATCACATGATAGTCATCTAAGACGAGCAGCTGCGGCTCGCTGTGCTCCACCCATGTGTTCAGCAATGCAGTGAGCAAATAGGGCAGAGAGAAGTCTTGCCTGCGCAAAGCTGTCAGAAAAGGTTGATACGTTCCAGGCTGGCAGCGCTCGAAGGCGGTAAGCACATAGCTCCAGAAACGCACTGGGTCATTGTCCCCCTCATCGAGGGAGACCCAGGCGACCTGGGGACTCTCCACTGGTTTGGACTGTACCCAGGCCGCGACCAGCGTCGACTTGCCAAAGCCGGCGGGGGCAGAGACGAGGGTGAGAGGACGTGAAAGTCCCTCATTCAGCAGCGCAAAGAGACGAGCGCGAGAGATCAGAGCATGAGAGGGCGCAGGCACAAAGAATTTGGTCGTGAGCAATTGGTCTTGGAACCGCTTCGATTCATCCATAGAGACTTCTCCCGTTGTATTCGCTCAGCCGCTTCTGCTCAACAGAGCATGATCCCTACAGGGAAGGCGGCTGGTTTGTGAACGACTCGCCTCTTTTGTAGAGTTCCCATCCTGACCCATGTGTGATCCAGCGTGGGATATCCTGTGTCAATTTGGTCGTGCGTGGTGGATGGGCCGGAAAAAATATCCTGTCCCCTCGAATGCGTGCGGCCCAGGTGGCACCACATTCTGGACATTGAAGTTTAGAAATACCCGTTTGTGCAAGACGTGCAGGAGAAAGCTCTACCGGTTCCCCTGAAAAGCTGCACTTTTTGGGTTTTTCTGCCGGAGGTCTCGTTCCCACAGCGTCACGCGAAGGCGCCCTTTGTCCTACATGCACCGATGGCAGCCGAGAATTCGACGAGGGCGGATCAGCTCTCGGATGGGAGTTTGTGGTTGTTTCCCATTGATCTGGCGCAGGAAGATTCACCTGGTGGGCTTCCAGCACACTCATACCGAGCAGGCTCCAGAGATGCTCGCGGCTACTTTCCGTGTAGTGCAGTCGATGCTCGGCAGCTGCCGCATCGGTGGCCATCCGCTCCAACTTCGCGTTAGACAACGCATGCGCTCTCACTCGGTCCAGCTCAAGCGCATCAGCACCACTGTGCAGTGCATCCGAGAGCGTGCGCACCAACCAGTCTTTGAGTACCCCGATGCATCCAATGCTGCGTTCATAGAAATAGTACCAATGATTCATGAGGTCCTGGGGATCCATGTGCAGCGGGATATGTTCCAGCAAGCCACGCAGGGTGCGCTGGAAGGCAATCTGATCCGCCTCCTGTTGAAACTGGTAGCGGGGAAAGTGGATATCATGTCCACGGCGAGCTGCCTGACTGGAGAGATTGCGCAAATCCAGGAGATCATACGTGCCAACGAGCACATGGACCACGCCCATCGTATTGCTCATGCTTTTGAGCCACTCGAGCTGGTCCAGGAGCTTCGCCCCACCCGCGACTTTCATCAGGTGTTGGGCTTCATCAAAAATGATGGCGCGGACGCTGTGCC
>Ga0137379_10006061_pt1 | contig 11439 bp, 10 predicted proteins | sample SagtaG_18_FD_104812 | JGI IMG/M metagenome (GOLD analysis project Ga0137379, IMG submission 104812) | Vadose zone soil microbial communities from Sagehorn Ranch, Mendocino, California, USA - Sage2_L_80_16 metaG | ecosystem: Environmental > Terrestrial > Soil > Vadose zone | place: USA...
AGCGCCGCGGTGTGGCTGGTGCTCGGCTCAGCTTTCAGCCTGATTGCCTCACTCAAGTTTCATTCACCCAATTTCCTGGCCGATTGCGCGTGGCTGACTTACGGGCGCGTTCGGCCTGCGTGCAACAATTCGTTCCTGTACGGGTTTTGTCTGCAGGCGGGGCTGGGAGTGGCACTCTGGTTGTTCACGCGCCTGGGCGGCACAGCGTTGGCGCAACGCTGGCTCGTTACTGTCGGGGCCATTCTCTGGAACGCGGGCGTGACGGCTGGCGTGTTGGGGATTCTGGCGGGCGACAGCACGGGCTTCGAAAACCTGGAAATGCCCCGTTATGCCGCGCTGGTCCTGTTTCTGGGTTACCTGATGATTGGCCTTGGCGGCGTGCTCACGTTTCATCGGCGGCGGCAGAGAGCGCTTTTTGCTTCCCAGTGGTTCCTTCTGGCCGCGATGTTCTGGTTTCCGTGGATATACTCGACTGCGGAACTGCTGCTCGTGATGTTCCCCGTCCGGGGCGTCGCGCAAGCGGTGATTGCGTGGTGGTACTCCGGCAACCTGCAAGTCGTCTGGCTCGGATTGGTCGGCGTCGCCTCGGTGTTTTATTTCCTGCCTAAACTCACCGAGCGCGAGTTGCACAACGCTCACCTGGCGCAGTTCGCTTTCTGGACGTTGATCCTGTTTGGCAGTTGGTGCGGTATTCCCAACAGCGCCCCGCTGCCGGCGTGGATACCTGCTCTGAGCACAGTGGCCTCGGTCCTGACTATCATTCCAGTCTTGACGGTGGCCATCAACATCTACGGCACCTTGGAAGGAAGTTGCTCGAAGCTGCTGGGTAGATCATGGACGTCCCGATTCGGAATCGGGACATCCCTACCATACCTGCCGTTCATCGGCACCGGCATAATCGCCTTCTTGGTGGCGGGTTTGATGAATGCACTTGGCGCGCTGCTCCAAGTCAGCCAGGTGACCGATTTCACCTGGTTCATCCCTGCCAGAGTCCAGCTCGGTTCCTATGGCTTCTTTGCCATGGTCATGTTTGGCGCCGTTTATTTTATCGTGCCGCGACTAGTGGGAATTGAGTTTCCGTCGCCCAAGTTCATCCGAGCTCATTTCTGGCTGGCGCTGTTGGGAATCCTGCTCACGGTTGTTCCGTTCGCCATCGGCGGCATCGTCCAGGGACTCGAGCTGCAAAATGCGACCATCCCCTTCACGGAGGTCGTAAAGGCGACGCTGCCTTTCCTGCGGGCCAGCACACTGGGTGATGTGTTGATCGCCCTGGGCCACATTTGCTTTCTTGCCAATTTGGCCGGACTGGTCGCTCGGTTTTCCCGCGCTCGCGCGACGGCCGCCTATGCTGCGGCCACAGCAGGCCTCTTTGAGCCGGAGGGGGCAAAGCTATGAACTACGGCCCGCTGATTTTTCTCGCCGCCTTTTTCGCGCTGGCCAGCTCGTGGTTCGGGCTGGTGCTGACGCCCCAGATGCAGATAGGGCACTTGCAACAGACCAACACGCTTGGCGCAGGCGCAACCTACCCGGTGGCCCGTCCCGGGTTGGCCCGCAGAGGTATTGAGGTCTATCGCGCCAACGGTTGCGCCTACTGCCACAGCCAGCAGGTCGGCCAAACCGCCACGCTGTGCGATGTTGTGTTGGCCGAGGCAGGGACGAACCAGGCGGCGCTGGTTGCCGCGCTGCTCAGCGTCAAGCCGGCTTTGACAGACGCGAACGCCGTGCAATTGATGGCCAAGCTGCCCCAAACAGTCCTCCAAGGGGCCAGTAGGGAAGTAGCCGATACCGTTTATAAAGCGCTGAAAGCGAGCGGTTCCAAGGCCGAGCTTTGGATTGTGCCTACCGGTCCTGACCTCGCGCGTGGGTGGGGCAAGCGCCGCACTGTGGCGGAAGATTTCCTGTTCGATTACCCGGTCATGCTCGGCTCGCAACGCATCGGGCCGGACCTGGCCAACGTCGGTCTGCGGCAGCCGGACGCCAACTGGCATTTGCGTCACTTCTACGCTCCGCGACTGGAAGTAACAGGTTCCGCGATGCCGCCTTATCGTTTCTTGTTCGAGAAGCGCAGAATTGAACGCGCCAGGTCGCCCGACGCTCTGGATCTGCCGCCTGGATTGGCTCCCGGCAACGGCTACGAGATCGTTCCGACCCAGGAAGCGAAAGCGCTGGCAGCTTATCTGATAAGTTTGCGGGCTGACGCGCCGCTATTCGAGACACCTATGACTGTCCCAGCGGCCCCGGGGACCAACGCCCCGGCGGCAACCAACCTCCCTGCCCCGAAAGCTTTCGGGGCCGTCAATTCCACAAGCCCTGCGCGTAAATGAGTGATTTTCAATCTTCAATTTCGGTCGGCATTTCTGACCTGCTATGAATGCTCAGCCGACGCAACCCGTGGCGTTGACTCCGGCTGGAGGCGGACCTCAGGCCGGTCGCGCGCCGGCGCCAGTTTGGTCGTTCGTTCTGCTGTTTGTTTTGTTCTACTGGGGCATGGTCTATTTCGACCTCCACGGTGGGTGGTTCAATCCCCAGGTTTATACGCCCTACGCCACGATTTCCGAGGTGGAAAGATATCAACCGCCGCGTGAGGGCCCGGATCTGGCGCGCGGCAAAGCGGTTTATGAAACCGTCTGTGGCCTCTGTCATAATAACGATGGCATGGGCAAGCCGAACCAGGCGCCACCGTTCGTTGGTTCCGAGTGGGTCCTCGGCAGTCCCGCACGCATGATCCGAATTCCGCTTGCGGGCCTCACCGGGCCGATTACGGTCCAGGGCCAGGCGATTAACTTGTCGTCAATGCCCGCCATGGGCGCTGCTCTGTCAGACGAAGATTTGGCCGCAGTCCTCACTTACATCCGTTCGAGTTGGGGCAACAAAGCTTCACCCATTTCTGCTGAACAGGTCAAAGCCGTCAGAGCGGAAATCGGCAATCGCACCCAGCCCTGGACGGCCGGTGATTTGATGGCTGTCCCGGAGAAATAATCGGAGCGCGCCCCTATTGACCGTCGCACTGTGGCAAACGGCAAAGCTAATTGTCTTTTATGACCCTGACCTCTTCCGAACCGCGAATGTAACTCCGCGCAACGCCGGTTTGGCTCGAAAGCCAATCCGTTCAACGGCCCATCTGGCGTGCTCCGCGATAAGCGGCTCCGGGTCGTTTGCCGCTCTGTGCAAAGCAGGCAAGGCGTCGTCGTCTGCCACGTTCCCCAGGGCTACACAGACATTTCGCAGCAATCCGCGCCGTTTCGTGCGAAGCATCGGGGTGCCGGCGAAACGGCGCTTGAATCCTGCCTCGTCCATGGCCAGTAACTCCAGCAAATCCGGCATCGCCAGGTCGGGGCGCACGTGCTTCTTCATGAGCTCTCCCTCGCGGGCGAACTGGTTCCACGGACACACCGCCAGACAATCATCACATCCGTAAATACGATCGTGGATCGCTGGGCGCAACTCGACCGGGATCGGGCCTTTGAGTTCGATTGTCAGGTATGAAATGCAGCGGCGGGCGTCGAGCTGGAAGGGCGCTTTGATCGCAGCGGTCGGGCAAGCCGCAATGCACCGCGTGCAAGTGCCGCAGCGGTTTGTCTCCGGCTGGTCTGGCGGAAGCTCGAGGGTGGTGATTATCTCGGCCAGGAAAACCCAGTTGCCAAGGCGGCGGCTAATGAGATTGGTGTGCTTGCCGATAAAGCCTAAACCTGCCCGCTGGGCCAAATCGCGTTCCAACAACGGCCCGGTATCAACATACCAGAGGGACCGCGCGTTTTCGCCGCCCAGTTGATTGACGAATTGAGTGAGCTGCGTCAAACGCTCGCCAAGAACTTCGTGATAATCGCGGTAGCGCGCGTAGCGAGCCACAACCCCAGACCGTTGCGGGTTGGCTGTCGCGCGTGGTCGGTCGTCAACCCGGCGGGTTTCCGGGTCGCACTCAACACCCGACACTCGACGCTCCCCGGCATAGCTCACCGCCAGCGTGATGATGCTCCGAGCCCCTGTCAAAACCTGCTGCGGATCGACGCGCTTGGCAGCCGTGCGTTCGAGATAGCCCAGTTCACCGTGCTCCCGCTTCGCCAGCCACTGCTTGAACTGGGCGGCGTGCTCAGGCGGTATCGCCGCCGTCACCCGGCAATCGTCAAATCCAAGCGCCCGCGCGCGTGCTTTGAGAGCCTGTTTCATCGGTGTACCGCTTGCGCCATGTGATACTGGTGAATGACTTGCTGCGCAACTTGACGAACCGACCGCAACTCCGTATTCACCAGCACGTCGGCCTGCCGATAATACGGCTCGCGGACTGCGAGCAAGTCGCGAATTTTTGCCAGCGGGTCGGGTCCGTTCAACATTGGCCGGAGGGTCAGTCCCCGGACGCGCTCCCAGATTCTCTCCGGCCCGGCCCAAAGGCAAACCACCAGCGAATGGGTTTTGAGGCTGGCTAGGTTGTCATCGCTGGCCGGCAGACCGCCTCCGGTGGCGATCACGGTTTTTTTTCGCCGGGTGAGCTCTTCGGTAATCCGCCGCTCCCATTCACGAAAGGCGGCTTCGCCCTGCTGCTCAAAAATCTCGCTGATGGTCTTGCCCGCCCGGGCCTCGATGACGTTGTCGGTGTCCAGAAAAGTAAAATGCAAAACGTCCGCCACGAGCCGGCCCACGGAGGATTTTCCTGTGCCCATGAAGCCTATCAAAGCCAGATTGTGGATTGCGCGCGTATCGAGCACGCCATTGACTTAGCCGATTCAAGGCCCGTTAGCACGCAGTTTCTCCGCTTCAGCGGCTTCCGAGGCTCTCCGTCGCCAAGCCAGGAGCGAAGGCGTTTGCGTCGCTGACGGATTAGGCGTGGGGCGCTTTTTGGTTCCGGCTCCGCCGCCCCCCCGAAGGTATCGGGTTAAGTCTGGCCGGAACGACTCGGAGTAGGACCACGCCCGAATTGCTGAAACAAACGAAGGGTTTCGGGATGCTCTTCGAAGAAACGTGCCAAGTCGGCCAGAATCTCCACCGTGTCGGGACTGAGGTGGTGCTCGATGCCTTCGATGTCGCGGCGCTGCGTTTCGGCGTCAAGGCCAAACAGCGAGAAAAATCGGGAAAGGGTTTCGTGCCGCTTTTGGATTTTGCGGGCAACTTCGCGCCCTTTGTGGGTCAGGATCAGGCCGCGATATTTTTCGTATTTCAGGTAGCCGGCTTCGCCAAGCTTCTGGACCATGCTCGTCACTGAGGCCTGCTTGACCTTCAGCGACGAGGCGATGTCCACCACCCGCGCATAACCTTTCTCTTCGATTAACTCGTGGATGCGCTCAAGGTAATCTTCTGCGCTTTGGCTGGGTGTGGCGTGGGTGGTCATGCCCAGGCGATTAAACACGGTTTTTGTCCGTGTGCAAGGATTGTAGCCTTCAAATCGTGAATGGTGATTCACTGATTTGCTTGCCTGGCTTGCCAAACCCATCACGACTGAGGCAACTTGAAGTCTTATGGTTCGTTTGTTTTTGCTTCCGACGCTGGCTGCGCTGGCTGCGACCTCGTGCCAAGGAGCGACAGAAACCAAAGTGGCGGCAACGGGCATAATCCTTGAGGGCACTACCCAGCAGGTTTTTCAGGTCAAAGGCGTCATTAAGGGACTCAAGCCGGACGGCAAGACGGTGGAAATCCGGCATGAGGAAATCCCCAATTACATGCCGGCGATGACGATGCCATTTGAAGCTAAAGAGCCGAAGGAGTTGATGGGCTTGAAAGCGGGTGACGCGGTGTCGTTTCGAATGACCGTCACTAGTTCTGAGGTCTGGATCGATCAGGTCCGTAAACTGGCTCCGCCGCCGCTGACTGAATTACCGTCGCGCGGCACATTCCGTTTTGTGCGCGACCTGGCGCCCTTGCAAGTTGGGGATCCGCTGCCGGAATACCGATTCACCAACGAACTGGGGCAGGCTGTGAGCACCAGGCAATTCAGTGGGCAGGCTCTGGCGATTACATTCATCTTCACACGTTGTCCCTTGCCCAACTTCTGCCCGCGGATGTCCAGCAACTTTGCCGAGGCGCAGGAAAAGCTTGGCAGCCTGCCAAACGGGCCGACCAATTGGCATTTGCTGACGATTTCGTTCGACCCGGATTTTGACACGCCCGTCATTCTGAAGGCCTACTCGCAACGGTTCGGGGCGAACGCGCAACATTGGAGTTTTCTCACAGGCGACCAGATCGACATCAGCGCTATCTCCGAGCAGTTTGGCCAGATGTTCTGGCGGGATCAAGGGGCGATCAACCACAACCTGCGCACGGTAGTAGTGGACGCCTTAGGCCGCGTGCAGAAAATTTTTGAGGGGAACAAGTGGACGAGCCAGGAATTGGTGGCGGAGATGGTGAAAGCGGCCGCAGTCAAATCCGGTTCGTTACAACGTTGAACCGTAACATCGTGAACAGTGATGGGTGAAGAGCAGCCAGGCTTAATCGTGTTTCACGCCTCACGCCTCGCATTCATCACGCCAAATTCACCGGGTCAATGTCCACCGACAGCGAAACATCCTCCGGCAAGGCCAGTGATTGAGTGACTTGGGCCAAACGCCGGCTGAGTGCACTCATCCGCTGTGCGCGCAACATGATCTGGTAGCGGTAGTAGGTTTCGGCCCGCAACAGGGGGGCAGGCGCGGGGCCGGCCAGGATCAAATCTTTGATGTCGCTCGTTGCCTTCTCCAACTCGCGCTGGAGGTGGTTGGCGGAGAATTGGACTTTGTCCTCGTTGCGCCCTTTCAAGGTCAGCAATGCGATGCGGCTGTAGGGCGGGTACTTCAGTTGCTGGCGGAATTCGAGTTCCTGTTCGTAGAAGCCGGTGAAGTCGTGCCGGCGCGCGTACTGGATGGCCGGGTGGAACGGAGTGAATGCCTGCACGAACACCTCGCCTTCGACTTCGCCGCGGCCGGCTCGGCCAGCAACCTGGGTCAGTAATTGAAAGGTCCGCTCACCGGCCCGGAAATCCGGCTGGTGCAACGCCAGGTCGGCGTAAATAATCCCCACCAGCGTGACGTTAGGAAAGTGCAGGCCCTTGGCGATCATTTGGGTGCCGACGAGAATATCAATTTTGCCGGCGCGGAAATCGCCCAGGATGCGCCGGAAATCGTCTTTGCGCTGGAGCGCGTCGGAGTCCATGCGCTTGATACGGGCGTGCGGGAAGAGTTTAGCCAGGGTTTCCTCGACTTTCTGCGTGCCGAGGCCGGAGTAACGGATTTGCGGGTTGCGGCACTTGGAATTGGGACAAACCGCCGGCACGGGTTCCGTGTGCGCGCAGATGTGGCAGCAGAGTTTCTGGTCCTGGCGATGGTAGGTCAGCGAGAGGCTGCAGTTGGGGCAGCCGGCGACGTAGCCACAGAGGGGACATTGCAAGGCGGTGGAATAGCCGCGCCGGTTCAGGAACAAAATGACTTGCTCGCTTCGTTCGAGGCGCTGAGCGATGGCCTCCTTGAGCTGCGGAGAGAAGATCGGGATTGCGCTTCCTGGGCGCAGGGTCTGGCGCATGTCCACGATGCGCACGACAGGCATTTTCTTGTCGTCGGCGCGCTCCAGCAATTGCAGCAGTTTGTACTTGCCCCTGGTGCAGTTGTAAAAACTCTCCATCGAGGGAGTGGCCGAGCCGAGCACGACCGTGGCGCCTTCCATTTGGCCACGGACGATGGCGACGTCTCTGGCATGGTAGCGGGGCGCTTCTTCCTGCTTGTAAGTGTGCTCGTGCTCTTCATCCACGATGATCAGGCCGAGCGGTTCGACCGGCGAGAAGATTGCCGAACGCGCCCCGATGACAATGCGGGCGCGGCCCTGGCGAATCTTGTGCCATTCATCGTGGCGCTCGCCTGCGGACAGGTGGCTGTGCAAGATGGCGACCAGGGTTTGAAGCCGGCCGGAGGTGAACCGGGCTTTGAACCGCTCAACCGTCTGCGGCGTAAGTGAGATTTCCGGGACCAACACAATTGCCCCCTTGCCCAACTCCAGAGCGCGAGCGATGGCTTGGAGATAAACTTCGGTCTTGCCGCTGCCGGTGACGCCGTGGAGCAGAAAAACCGTGGGCGCGTGAGTAAGTGAGGGTGTAAGCGAGAGGTCGTCCCGGACTGTCGCGCCGACTCGCCCACCCACATGCTTGCTCCCTTGCTCACTCACGCCTTCCATCGCGGTGATTATCGCTGCTAGTGCCTTGGCCTGCGCGTCGTTGAGCGACAGTGGTTGGTTGGGCAGGATGTGCTCGCGGGCGTAGGGGTCGCGCTCGGAAATTTGCGGGGCGATAGCGACCAGTCCCTTGTCCTCCAACCGGCGGATGGTGCCCGCCGTAGTCTCAGCCAGTTCGAGCAGTTCCTTGAGCGGCAGCTCACGGCGTTCCTCGATGATGTGCCAGAGTTCCTTTTGGCGTTTGGGGAGTTTGGGCAACTTACCAGCGAACGGCAACGCCCGCACCCACAAACGTTCGCGCCAGCCGGCCTGCTCCTGCCGCACGGCCTCGGGCAGAACAGATTTCAAGGCGGTCTCAGGCGCGCAGCAATAATAGTCGCTAATCCAGCGCGCGAGTTTCAGAATTTTGGGCGTCACCAGCGTCTGAGCGCCGATCACTTTGAGAATGGGCTTGAGCTTGGCGTGTGCCGACTCCTCGGCCAGGGCGGTCACGCAGCCCAGCACTTTACGGGGGCCAAAGGGCACCTGGACGCGGCTGCCGACATCAATTTGCTCGCACAAATCGGGCGGGATCAAGTAATCGAACTCCTTGCGCAAGGCCAGTTCCAGAGTCACGCGAGCAATCATTGTTCGTTAATGGGCAATGTCAGTTCTCGATCTTTGACTGTCCAGTGCATTCGGTGACTGATGTCCGCGTCAGGAGGAATCCCAGGGTTTGTAAGAGGAAACCAGGCGCCAACGACAGCGCGAAAAGCCACGGTCCTTTCAATAGGAGTTCGGACCGGCTGTGCCGCTCGGCTGGCGAACCTCGCGAAGCGTGTGGAGTGCGGCCAGCTTGCTGGCGCTTTCGGGCCACCCACCGCGTCCCAAAGCGGGAGCAAGCTCCACGCACTCCATGCGCTTCGCGACATTCGGTTGCTGCTCTTTCGATTACGAGGACAAGGAAGAGGCCCGAGATCTCCAAGACCTGCCTCGACGAACCATCGGGCGCCCGTTAAAAAAACACCATGAAATGGCGTCGAGCGCGTATGGTTTTGCTGCTGTTGGTCATGGGCGGAGCAGCGGCGTATTGGTGGTGGCAGGGCCGGCTCGAACAGAGTCAGGACGGACCGATTCGCGCCGCCGCCCGCCGTTACGGCGTGGCCCCTGCGCTCATCAAAGCGATCGTTTGGCGTGAGAGCCGGTTCAATCCGGTGGCCCGCGGGCGCGCGGGCGAAATCGGCCTGATGCAATTGCAGGAGGACGCAGCGCGGGAGTGGGCTGACGCCGAACACGTCGAGGGCTTCGAGCATGAATACTGCCTGGATCCCGGCACCAATGCGCTGGCAGGCGCCTGGTACCTGAAAAAGTTGTTGAAACGTTACGCCCAGACCGACAATCCCGTGCCCTACGCGTTGGCCGATTACAATGCCGGTCGGGGAAACGTCTTGAGATGGAACAGCGGCGCGGCGGCGACCAACAGCGCCGCATTCATGGAGCAAATCGGTTTTCCCGGAACCAAGGAGTATGTCAAGTCCGTGATGCGTCGGTATGCGAGCTACCGTACCGGTTTTTGGATGGAACCCAATTGAGAGTCCGCAGGCCACTGTATTCTACAATAAGCCAGCGTGCCCGCGGGCTGCCGATCAATCCTTAGACATTTCTTTCAAAGTCCGCTCCAACTGTTGGCGCAAACTCTCACGCTCCGCTTCCGAGGCCTCGCGCGGGACGCGCACCGGCCTTTCCAGAACCATTTCACAGCGCGAGAACGGCAACGGGACTTGAAATCGATCCCAACTCTGCGGGCGGATTTTCCAGCTCAGATGATAGGAAACCGGCACGATGGGCAGACCGGTGAGTTGAGCGAGGGACATCACGCCGTCCTGGACGACATAACAGGGCCCGCGCGGGCCGTCGGGCGTGATCGCCAAATCATACCCACGTTCGGCCCAAGTGGTTAGTTCAAGCAAAGCCTGCGGGCCACGGCGACTGGAAGAGCCGCGCACGGGTTGCACGCCAAAACATTCCAGGATACTGGCCAATAATCCGCCGTCTTTGCTGGCGCTGACCATGGCCGCCATGCCCGGAGTCTGAGTGTGTTTCCGGACGTAGCCGTAATAGGCCACCATGCAAAGCGCCAGCCGATTGTGCCACACGCAGTAAATTGCCGGTCCCGGCGAGGGACCGGCGAAAAGACCGGAGCGGTCGTTCCATTGGTAGCGCAGCGTGGCCGACACCGCGCGCGTCAGGGCGACGACCAACTTCGCGCCAAGCCATTGATGCCAGCGCGGCGCATGCGGCACCACCAGCTTGCTGGAGCGCTTTCGCCGGACGGCAGGCGAAGGATTTCGAGAGAGCACACTCATAGGTTCGGGCGCAAGTTGCCGTTTGAAGCGCGAACCTTCAACCTTGAAGCCTGAAGCGCGAACTCTGGAGGTTGGCTGGCGGAGGTGCCGGCGCTGGCTACGGGCCAAGCGCCATCACGGCAATTTGGGAATTGGAAATTGGAAATCGGAAATTTCATCTTCACGCTCCTTTTTTCAAGCAAGCGCGCACCAGGTCCTCCAAGGTGGCTTGCGGGCCCAGTGAACTTTCGGCTTTGCGCACAGAATCGTGAGCCTCGACTTGTTTGAAGCCCAGCGCCATCAAAGCCAGCACGGCGTCGTTGACTTTCTGGTCTGCCGGGGAGAGGGCGCGTTGGGCGCTCAACGCTTCCCAGGCCCCGGCGGCGCCGATTCGGTCTTTGAGCTCAACCACGATGCGCTCGGCCGTCTTTCTGCCGACACCGGAAATTTGCGACAACAATTTGATGTCGCCGTCTGCCACCGCGCCGCGAAAGGCTATCACACTAATGCCGCTCAAAATATTCAGCGCGATTTTGGGGCCGATGCCGCTGACGGTGTTGATGAGCAAACGAAACAACTCGCGTTCCGCCACGCTCATGAACCCGTAGAGCGTATGCGAGTCTTCGCGCACGACCAGGTGCGTCAGCAACTTTGCCTCCTGGCCGGGTTGTGGGAGTCGGTCGTAGGACGACAGCGGAATCAGCACTTCATAGCCGACGCCCTGAACGTCCATTACCACCTGGGTCGGTAGCGCTTCAACGAGTTTGCCGTGGAGAAAGGAGATCATGAAAGTGACGTGGTGGAATGAATGCCGAACCTTGAACCTGCCGCTGCGGCGGGGCGACAACCCGGCGAGTAACCGCTGGACTTTGAACCTTAAACCTGCGTGCCCCGGCTCCTGCCCGCCTCATATTCTCTTGGGTGCGCTGAAGTTGTAACGTCCGTTTTCCTGCGCATGGGTGAGGGCCAGCGCCAGCGCATCCGCGGCATC